>ERZ887830.1082-NODE-1082-length-15943-cov-21.341201_pt1 | contig 15943 bp, 15 predicted proteins | sample MGYA00521101_ERZ887830 | MGnify/ENA primary metagenome ERZ887830 (study PRJEB32303, sample SAMEA104408592) | aquatic metagenome | biome: Marine water; feature: Pelagic; material: water | place: Baltic Sea | collected 2014-06-05T16:38:00 | depth 1,762 m ... | reverse complement strand
GCGCGATGATTGTTGCCGGTATTGCCACCGTATGGGGGGGGAGAGAGCTGCCGGGTGCCGGTGCGATTCGCGAGTCTGTTTGGACGGTCGAAGAAGCGCCCTTCTTCGCGAAGGGTGCGGAGATGGGTCGCTTTTTTCTCGGTTCCACAGTGGTGATGGTCACAGAGGCGTCCGATCTCAACTGGTGTGATGCGGCTGGTGATGCTGTCGAAGTTCGTGCTGCGTTGGCGACATAACGGTGCCGTGAGCGCGTGATGTCATCCTGCGCTTGCGTCACGATCCAGATTGCAGATCTGCTCTGATACGCAAGTAGCTGTCGAAGCGTTGCGGGCTAATGGCACCCTCAGAGACGGCATTCAGCAATGCGCAGCCCGGTTCACTCTGATGTCGGCAGTCGCGAAAGCGGCAGTGGCCTAACAGGGGCTGAAATTCCCGGAAGCCTCGCTCAACCTCCTCGATCGGTAAGTGGCTCAATCCAAAATCGCGGACACCCGGTGAGTCAATGAGGCGTCCGCCCTGGGGGAGCGCAAAGAGTTCAGTAGTGGTGGTCGTGTGCCGACCTTTATCGGCGACGACAGACAGGGCGCCCACGCGAATCGCGGCGTCGGGTAACAGACGTTGTATTAACGATGACTTGCCGACACCCGACTGGCCGACCAGTATCAGTGTGTCATGACCGATCACCTTCATCAGATCCTCTGCATGCGGCATGTTGTGATCAGTGATGAGCGTTCGGTAACCCAGTTCCGCATAGACCGCTAGCTGATCTGCTAGTGTCGTGCCCGCGATCAGATCTGCCTTGTTAAGCACCAGCACCGGCTCCACGTCGATATACGCGGCGGCAACAAGATAGCGGTCTAGCAGGTGCGGTTGTGGCGCGGGTTCGGGCGCAAACACGACCAGCATTAAATCAATGTTAGCGGCGATCGGTCTGAGTCGACCGCGAATATCGGGTCTTTGGAGCACATTGCGGCGTTCTATTAGGGCGCTGATCACACCGGTTTCTTCGGAGGGTGTCCAGAGCACCTGGTCACCGGCGACGGGGGGCGTCAGGTGGGCACGTAAATGGCAGAGCGTGCGCTGCCCGTCATCATGTTCCACCAGCACCTGTTTTCCGTAACTCGCAATGACCACCCCCGCCTCACCTGCATCGTTCAGGTCGATGCCAGAATGCGTCCGCTGCGCCTTTATGCGGCGCGCCTGTTGATCGGTAAGGCGATGCTTGGTCATCGTGGTAGTGTATGCCACCTGATCCCTATTAGCTTGGTGATCTGTTAGGCGATTGGGTTGGCGGCAGCAAGAGGAGCACGCACTTGGCAGTGAATGATCACAACTTAATTTGGGTCGATTTGGAAATGACGGGTCTCATTCCCGAGCAAGATCGAGTGATCGAAATTGCCACCATCGTTACGGATACCGATTTAACGATATTGGCAGAAGGCCCTGTTATCGCCATTCACCAAGCGCCCGCTGTTTTGGCCGCTATGGATGAATGGAATACGCGGACGCACACCCGTTCGGGATTAGTCGATCGAGTCGTGGCCAGCACGTTTTCAGAGGACACAGCCGCAGCAGCGACATTGGCATTTTTGACTGAGTGGGTGGGGCCGGGTCAGTCGCCCATGTGCGGTAATTCGATTTGCCAAGATCGTCGTTTCATGGCGCGTTACCTGCCTGATCTGAACGCTTTTTTCCACTACCGCCATCTCGATGTGAGCACGCTCAAAATACTCATGCAACGTTGGAGACCAGACTTACCCGAGGCCCCCAAAGCCGGCGCGCATCAAGCCTTGGCGGACATTCGTGAGTCGATCGAGGAACTGCGTCACTACCGCGAGCACTTCTTGCGCGTGTAGACGCATTGTTCAACGGGGCGTCCGCGACACTCGTTCACTGGTCACTCGTGCTGCGCCAGTGCCCATTCGATATGCTCTTGCACGACAGCTGAGGAATCCGGTAACGCTGCGCGCAGGCCCTGTTTAATAGCGTCCGTCGTTGTGGCGTTGCCCAATGCGATGGCAACGTTACGCCGCCACCGCTGAAACCCAATGCGCCGAATGGCGGAGCCTTCCGTCCGTGCTAAAAAGGTGGGCTCATCCCAGGCAAAACACTCCAGCAGATCGATGGCGTCGAGTTGATGGCGAGGGCTAAAGTCAGGCTCGCTGGTTGTTTGGGCGAACTTATTCCAAGGACACACTAATTGGCAGTCATCGCAGCCGTAGATGCGGTTGCCCATTGCCGGACGCAAGTCCTCGGGAATCACACCGTCATATTCGATGGTGAGATAAGAAATACATTTGCGTGCGTCGAGCACCCAGGGATCAACAAACGCGTTGGTAGGACAAACATCTAGGCATGCTCGACAGCTGCCGCAGTGATCAACCGTTTTAGGGGGGTCTTTGGGTAAGGGAATATCGGTATAGATCTCGCCCAAGAAAAACCACGATCCAGCTTTGTCGTTGAGCAGCATCGTGTTTTTACCGATCCAGCCTAACCCCGCGTTCTCGGCGAGTGCGCGCTCTAGTACCGGGGCACTGTCCACAAACGCGCGGTAGTGCCCACTGCCCAAATGGGTTTCAATTTTTCTCGCCAGTTTCGCCAGCCGTGAGCGAATCAGTTTGTGATAATCGCGTCCTAGGGCGTAGCGCGAAATGTAGGCTTTATCCGATTGCGCGAGAATAGCGCTGGGGTCTGCTCCGTCGGGTAAATAGTCCATTCGCGCGGTAATTACCGTGCAAGTGCCCGGGATTAAGGCGTCGGGTCGACTGCGTTTGTCGCCGTGCCGAGCCATCCATGCCATCTCGCCGTGGTAGCCAGCCTGTAACCATTTGTCTAAATAGTCACGGTGTTGGCTGAGGTCGATTCCGGTAAAGCCCAGTGCTTGAAATCCTAATGCCTCACCCCAACCACGAATGGTGTCCAGCAAGTTCTCCGTCGAGCCTGGCGAGTCAGTGGCGATGTGGGACGCGTCTTTCATAGCGAGATTGTGACAGATGACGTGCTTGGCGCGGTACACTTGTCTGATGTCCCCGTCTTTCCCCCACAAAGGCAGCTGTTTTCTCGCCGACGAAGCTGCCACATTGGCCTGTGGTGAGCGTCTTGCTCGTCAGATTGCATCGCCCGCCGTGATCTACCTTCGAGGCCAGTTGGGTGCGGGAAAAACCACCCTCAGCCGGGGATTTCTGCGAGGTAGAGGGCATCTCGGTTCAGTCAAGAGCCCCACTTACACGCTGGTGGAGCCCTATGAGGAGGTATCGGACGGGCCGGTTTTTCACCTGGATTTATATCGCCTCGGGGGTGAGCAGGAGCTGGCTTATCTGGGCTTAGACGATTATCTGGCAACCCGCGGTGTGCTGCTCATCGAATGGCCCGAGCGTGCTGAGCGCGCGCTACCGGCGCCAACGATTGAGCTGACGCTATTACCGCAAGCGGCCGGCAGAACACTGCAGCTGATGAGTGTCGAGGCAGCGGCACTGACTGCCTTGTCACATGACGCGGCGTAGACGATGACGGGCGTGATACTGGCAGGCGTCATGTGCGCGGCCCCAGTCTGCACGAACACGCTGGTAGGGCGATGGGGGGATCCGTCTGAGTGTTCCCGAAGGCAGCTGCGACGATGAAGCGCTGTTGCGTGCAGACGGTCTTATCATTGAAGCGGAGTGCCACAGCGAGGTCTAACGGCGATCGTTTTTGGGCGCATCTGTTGCTGGTCGTGACCTTGTTAGTGTCGGCCATCAGTGCGAGCCCCATCGCCTGGTCTGCTGAAGTAGATGCGGTGCGCTTGTGGCGTGCACCGGATCATACCCGGATCGTATTGGACCTCTCCGACGCTGCCGAATTTAAAACCCTGACATTAGAGAACCCAGATCGTCTGGTGCTCGACCTGTTCGATACGCGGCTCAATACGACACTGTCGGCGCTGCCTTTGGCAGAGACGCCCGTCGCGGGAGTTCGGGCAGGTATTCGTCAGGGCGTCGATCTGCGCTTGGTTTTTGATCTGACTGCGCAGGTCACCGTGTCGGTTTTTTTATTGCCGCCAAATGAGTCAACGGGTCACCGGGTGGTGGTGGATTTATTTGATGCAGCTAATGCTGTGGCGGCCGCAGCGCCTACTCCAGCGCCCGTGCGATCAGTCGACACGCTGAATGCTCGGCGCGATATTATAATTGCGATCGATCCGGGCCACGGCGGTGAAGATCCCGGGGCATCGGGACCAGGCGGGTTGCGTGAAAAAGTGATTGTCTTGCAGATTGCCCGTCGGCTTGAAGCGCAATTAGCAAAAATCCCAGGATTTAACCCCGTGCTGATTCGTACCGGTGATTATTATGTCAGTCTGAAAAGCCGTCGAGATCAGGCACGATCCCTTCAGGCGGATCTTTTCATTTCCATTCATGCCGACGCCTTCCGAGAACCTTCGGCGCGCGGGGCATCGGTCTACCGGTTGTCGACCCGCGGGGCTAGCTCGACCACGGCGCAATACCTCGCCGATACTGAAAATGAGGCAGATCGGGTCGGCGGCGTGCAATTGGGAGAGATGGATCCCATGCTCGCAGGGGTATTAGCAGACCTCTCGATGACGGGCACGCTGACGACCAGTCTGAACTTGGGCCGGTTAATTTTGGAGCAGATAGAGGGAGTTGCGCGCTTGCATAAGCAGCAGGTCGAGCAAGCCGGCTTTGCGGTACTGAAGTCGCCCGATGTCCCGTCGTTATTAATTGAGACTGGTTTCATCTCTAACCCGCAGGAAGCCCAACGACTCGCGACACCGGCTTATCAGGATAAAATGGCGCGAGCGATTCGTCGTGGCATACAGAGCTGGTTTGCGCGGCAGCCGCCACCGGGTACGCTGTTGGCTTGGCAGCGAGAGCAAGGAGGGCGAGAAGTGACGATTGCAGCCGGTGATACGCTCTCGCAGATTGCCGAACAATTTGGGGTGTCCGTTGCCGAGATTAAGTCGACCAACGGGTTAAGTCGTGATGTGATCTACGTTGGGCAAACCTTAGTGATACCGGAGGCGCCGTAGTGGTTTCGATCCGTATTCTTGAACCGCGACTCGCGAACCAAATTGCCGCCGGCGAAGTGGTGGAGCGGCCGGCATCGGTGATCAAAGAGGCCATAGAGAATAGCCTCGACGCGGGTGCCAAGCGTGTCGAAGTTGACGTTGAGGCGGGTGGTGTCCGGTTATTGCGAGTGCGCGATGATGGACAGGGCATTGCAGAATCTGATTTAGCTTTGTCGTTGGCGCGACATGCTACGAGCAAAATCCACTCTATTGAAGATCTAGAAGCGGTCGCTTCGTTGGGGTTTCGCGGTGAGGCACTGGCCTCTATTGCCTCGGTTTCGCGGTTACTCCTCACGGCGAATCAAGACGATGATTCCTCTTTCGGTCATCAGGCACTTAGCGAGGGCCGGGATATGGCGGTGACGGTGCGTCCTGCGCCACATCCTAGGGGCACGACGCTCGAAGTCAGGGATCTTTTTTATAACACGCCAGCGCGCCGCAAATTTTTGCGCACGGATAAAACCGAGTACGGCCATGTCTATGAGGTGGTCAAGCGTCAGGCGTTATCGCGACCCGATGTCTCGTTTACGCTGCGTCATAATGGCAAGCAGACACTGCAACTGGCTGCTGCTGAGGATGATGCACAGCGTGCACGCCGTGTCGCGCAAATTTGTGGGGCGGACTTTGCAGAGCACACGGTGCCCATTCAGCGCGACGCGGGTGACTTGCGGTTGTGGGGCTGGGTCGCCGAGCCGACTTTCTCTAGAAGCCAGGCCGATCTGCAATACTTTTTTGTGAACGGCCGCGTGATTCGCGACAAGCTGGTGTCTCACGCTATCCGACAGGCCTATCGAGATGTGCTGTTTCATGGCCGCCATCCCGCCTTTGTTTTGTTTTTGGAGGTGGATCCTGCAGGCGTCGATGTCAATGTTCATCCAACCAAACATGAGGTGCGGTTTCGCAACAGCCGCGCCGTGCACGATTTTCTTTTTGGCACCCTGTCACGTGCGCTCGCGGATGTGCGACCCGGTCAGTCGGTTGCCACCAGTGAGATCACCGCAAGCGAGCTAGCACCGCATCAATCTAGTATGGGATTGCCCGTCGGCGGTCTCTCGTCGACCAGTGGTTTGTCTGAGTTCCCTCACGATCGGTCTCAGGGCCTTGCGGCGGACGGTGTTGGTGCGGGTATCTACCGACCTGCCGCACAAGGCTGGCGAGGCAGCGTGTCGCAGCCCTCTTCAAGTCCGCAACCGGAGTTTTCCGGAGAACCAGCCGATATTCCGCCTTTGGGCTTCGCCATAGCCCAGTTACACGGTGTGTATATTCTCGCTGAAAATGAGCATGGATTGGTGGTGGTCGACATGCATGCTGCCCATGAGCGCATTACTTATGAGCGACTCAAGCAGGCGCGCGATAGCAGTGGAATTACCGGGCAACCCCTGCTCGTTCCACAAACCCTTGCGGTGTCAAACCGAGAAGCAGCCATTGCCATAGAACAGAGTGACGAGCTGGCCGCTCTGGGGTTATTGCTCGATGCATCCGGTGAAGAGTCGGTAATTATTCGTGAGGTCCCCGCCGCGTTGATTAACGGTGACGCGGAGGCCTTAGTGCGAGACGTGCTGTCCGACTTACTGATGTTTGGTACCAGCGATCGAATCGCCAGTTCGTTAGATGCCTTGTTGTCGACCATGGCGTGTCATGGTTCGGTGCGCGCTAATCGTCGCTTATCGATACCGGAAATGAATGCTTTGTTGCGCGATATGGAAGAGACCGAGCGTTCGGGTCAGTGCAATCATGGCCGCCCCACGTGGGTGCAACAGGGCATGGTTGATCTCGATAGGCTGTTTCTGCGCGGCCGCTGATCATGACGGAAAAAGTATTGGCCCTGATGGGACCCACCGCCGCAGGGAAATCCGCACTCGCTGAGGCGCTCGCCGAGGAAGTGGGTGGAGAGCTGATCAGTGTGGATTCGGCGTTGGTGTATCGCGGATTGTCCATTGGCGCTGCCAAACCCGACTATCCCCATCATCTGGTCCATATTCGTGATCCTGCTGATGTCTACACCGCCGCTGATTTTGCCCGCGACGCCAAAGCGAGTATTGCGGACATCAGGGCGCGCGGGCGCAAACCCATTTTAGTGGGCGGGAGCATGTTGTATTTCCGTGCTTTGGTGCAGGGGTTCGACCCGATTCCGGCAATCGATTCTGAGATCCGTGCGACCATAGAAACCGAGGCAAAAACGAGTGGATGGCCGGCACTGCATGAGCAACTGATTGACGTTGACCCCACGATAGCAGCGCAGATTCACCCCAACCACAGCCAACGTATTGGCAGAGCGCTAGAGGTCTTTCGCGGCACGGGGGTGGCACTGAGCGAATGGCAGCGTGGTGAGACGGCGGCCGATGCGGCTGACTATGACTGTATCGCTTTATGCCCCGAGGAGCGCGGCACGCTGCATGCCCGCATTGCAGACCGGCTCGATACGATGTTTGCGGGGGGACTGGTGGCAGAGGTGCAAGCGCTGCATCAGCGTGGTGATCTGCACACGGATTTGCCCTCCATGCGGGCTGTGGGGTATCGGCAGGTCTGGGCCTACTTAAACCATGAGATCACCCTCGACGAGTGTCGCGAAAAAATATTGGCTGCAACGCGCCAACTCGCTAAGCGGCAGCTGACTTGGTTGCGAAGTTGGCCAGATCTTTCTTGGCTGCTGACCGACGCATCAGGCCAAATTGTGAAAACCGAGGCTGCAGGCTCGTCCTCGTCAGCGCCGGATGCGGTCGATACGGCTGATGGAAACGGAGAAAACTGGCTAACGGGTATTAATAAAGTGGCGCGGAACTTTTAGATGACACCGAGATCGTAGTAGAATGCGCCGCCCCGCTTCGGAGGGGATTTTGTCGCCACAGTATTGGCGGCCGTAACGCGCTTTTCGTGAAGAGCGCACCACTTTGGTTGGTATAACAAGGAGTTCCCATGTCAAAAGGGCATACCCTACAAGACCCTTATCTGAATGCATTACGCAAGGAAAGAGTCCCCGTTTCGATTTATTTGGTCAATGGCATCAAGCTACAGGGCCAGATTGAGTCTTTCGATCAGTTCGTCGTATTGTTAAAAAATACGGTCTCGCAGATGGTGTACAAGCACGCGATCTCCACAGTGGTGCCAGCGCGGAATATTCGCTTGCCGGCCGCGGACGAAGAGCCCTCTACTGAGGAGTGATTGCGCGGCGTTCCGCTCGGGACGTGACAGCTAACGATGTTCTTCGAGCGTCACCAAGGCGGTGAGCGTGCGGTGCTGGTTCAGCTCCAATTAGAGGGTGCTGAGCGGGATTTAAGCCTCGTCGAATTTGAAGAGTTGGTCGTGTCTGCGGGCGGAAATCCAGTGGCTACACTGTCTGGGTCGCGGCGTGTACCGCACGCGAGAACCTTTGTGGGCGAGGGAAAATTAGCCGAAATCGCCGACAAGTGCCGCGAGCACGAAGCCGAACTGGTGATTTTTAATCACGCGTTGAGTCCCAGTCAGGAGCGCAACCTTGAGCAAGTGCTCGCTTGCAGAGTGTTGGCGCGCACGGGGCTGATTCTCGATATCTTCGCGCAACGGGCGCGCACTCACGAAGGCAAGTTGCAGGTCGAGCTGGCCCAGCTGACCCATATGAGCACTCGCCTAGTCCGAGGTTGGACTCACCTCGAACGGCAAAAGGGGGGCATAGGACTGCGCGGCCCGGGTGAAACCCAGCTGGAAACCGATCGGCGCTTATTACGCGCCCGGATCAAGTCCATTCAGGCACGTCTGCAGCGGGTGCGTAACCAGCGCGAACAGAGCCGCCGTGCGCGGCGACGCGCCGAGTTACCCATCCTCTCCTTGGTCGGGTACACCAATGCGGGCAAATCCACCCTTTTTAATCGTGTGACCGCCTCGCGGGTTTATGCCGCGAATAAATTGTTTGCCACCCTCGATCCCACGCTGGCAAGGGTGGATATCGAACAGTTTGGCCCAGTGCTGTTCGCCGATACCGTGGGTTTTATTTCTGATTTACCGACGATGCTCGTGGAGGCTTTTAAGGCGACTCTCGAGGAAACAGCTAACGCCGATCTTTTGCTGCATGTGGTCGACGTCGCCGCGCCTAATCGAGATGTTTTGATGGAGGATGTCGAGACGGTCTTGGGTGACATTGAGGCCGATACACTGCCCCAGCTGGTGGTATTCAATAAACTGGATTTGGTGGAGCAGCCGCCGCGGATCGAGCGGAATGAGACAGGTACGCCGATGGCAGTGTATTGCTCGGCGGCGACCGGTGAGGGGATGGAGTTGTTACTGGAGGCGATTCGCGAGCGTTTGGCCGTGGCGATGTTTGATCAGGAAATTGCGTTAGATCCCAGTCGGGCACGCCTGAGATCGGCGTTGTATGAACTGGGTGCGGTCTCTAAAGAAGAATGGCAAGCAGATGGCAGCAGCACAATGCACGTCCGTCTGCCCCTCTCAGATTGGCGCCGCCTCAACGTTTAAGGGGCGTCTTAAGGTGGTAAGACGGTATTGTGCTTTGTTGGTCATCAAAAGCTCCGATCCACTGCTGGGTTTTGTTAGACTGTGTACTCGTTAAAGAGGAATCGACTTATGTCATGGAATGAACCTGGCGGCGGTAACAAAGGCCCTCGCGACCCTTGGGGCGGCGGCAATCAAGGGCCACCTGATCTGGATGAAGCCTTTAAAAAGTTGCAGCAGCAGTTTGCCAGCCTGTTTGGTGGCGGTCGTGGCGGCAGTAACGGCAAGGGGCCCGCCAAAGGAGGGCTGTCCGGCGGTTTACTCAGCGTGGTCTTTGGTGGTGCGTTGCTGGTCTGGGCGCTGATGGGGGTGTATCAGTTAGATGAGCAGGAGCGTGCGGTTGTTCTCCGATTTGGCGAGTACCACTCAACGCTGACTCCGGGTCTCCAATGGAATCCGCCGCTTATCGATGAGGTGATCACGGTAAACACCACGAAGGTGCGTGCCTCTGGGTTGCGTGAAGTGATGTTGACGCAAGATGAAAATATTGTCGAAGTCAGTATGTCGGTGCAGTACGTGATTGATAATCCTAGGGACTTTGTACTGCAGGTGCGTGATCCAGAGGTCTCGCTGCAGCACGCGGCCCAAAGTGCTCTGCGCCATGTCGTCGGCGGCACTACGATGGACTTAGCGCTCACGGAGGGTCGTGCCGCCATCGGCTTTGACGTGCGCGACCGATTGCAGCAGTACCTCAATGATTATGCGACAGGCATATTAGTGTCGAAGATCAACATCGACGAGTCCAAGCCGCCCGCTCAAGTGCAGGGCGCGTTCGATGACGTCATCAAAGCGCGGGAAGACGAAGAGCGGGTAAAAAATGAAGCGCAGTCCTACGCAAACGGCATTGTGCCCGAGGCTCGGGGTGGCGCGCAGCGTGTGCTCGAAGAGTCTAATGCCTACCGTGATCAGGTCATCGCGCGGGCAGATGGTGAAGCGCAGCGTTTTGATCAACTCCTGACGGAATATCGTAAGGCTCCCGCGGTGACTCGGGAACGGCTCTATCTGGATACCATGCAGGAGGTGCTCGCGAACACCAATAAAGTGATGGTGGATGTCGATGGGGGGAACAACGTGTTGTACCTGCCGCTCGATAAGATGGTGCCAAATGCGGGTCAATCGCGCAGTGCCTCATCACGTAATGGTGTGACTGAGCGCGATCTGCGCGAAATTTCCGATCAGGTGACTGAGCAATTGCGTCGTGATCTCGATGCTGCTGCGACACGACGAGGAGGGCGTTAATCATGAGTAAACAAACTCTTGCAGGACTATTGGTGGCGATTGTGCTGGTCACACTGTCAAACAGCATCTACGTAATTCGTGAGACAGAGCGCGGTGTATTACTCAAGTTTGGTGAGGTGGTGGACCCCAATCTGTTGCCCGGTTTGCACATAAAAATACCTTTTGTGAACAATGTGCGAAAGTTCGACGGTCGTATCTTGACGGTGGATAGCAGCCCTGAGCGATTTTTCACTCAAGAGAAAAAAGCACTCATTGTCGACTCTTATGCGAAGTTCCGAGTCACGGATACCGCAAAGTACTACACGGCAACGAACGGCGAAGAGAACCGAGCTGCAGGGCTTTTGGCGCAGCGCATTAACGATGGATTGCGTAACCAAGTAGCGGTCCGCACGGTTCAAGAAGTGGTATCGGGCCAGCGTGATGAACTGATGCTAGCGATTGCCGCGCAGCTCAACGAAGTGGCTAACGAAGAGCTAGGTGTCGAAGTGATCGATGTACGGGTCAAAAAGATTGATTTGCCCCCCGATGTGTCAGAGTCGGTTTATCGACGGATGAACGCAGAGCGAGAAAAAGAAGCGCGTGAGCTAAGGTCCGAGGGCAAGGAATTGGCGGAAGGGATTCGTGCTGCCGCCGATCGCGAGGTCACTGTGATTGAGGCCAATGCGTTTCGCGATGCTGAGATTATTCGCGGTAATGGTGATGCTGAGGCAACGCGCATTTATGCCGACGCCTTCAATCAGGACAAGGAGTTCTACTCATTCGTGCGCAGTCTGCAAGCGTATCGAGCGACCTTCGGCTCTGGCGGTGACGTGATGTTGTTGCAGCCTGATAGCCAGTTTTTCCAGTACCTTCGTAATCCGCAGGCTGGCGAGTAAATAGGATGTGAATAATGGGGGGCGCGACGCGCCCCCCACTCAGCCGCATCTCGCTGTGATATCCTTTTACCGAGAGATATCAACAGTCACGCCCTGACGGAATTCCACAATGAGCAACGAAAATCGCTGGCTACTGCCAGAGGGTATCGACGAGTTGTTGCCCGAACGGGCCGGTCGGTTAGAAGCCTTGCGTCGCAGTCTGCTAGATCATTGCGAGACCTGGGGATATCGGTATGTGGTCCCTCCACTAGTTGAATTCACTGACTCGCTGTTAGTCGGCCTTGGCGCCGATCTGGATCTCGTAACGTGTAAATTTAGTGACCGGATGAGCGGGCGTATGCTGGGCGTGCGGGCGGATATCACGCCGCAAGTGGCGAGGATGGACGCGCACAGTTTAGGTGAGGACGGCGTGACGCGCCTATGCTACGTCGGTTCGACCTTGCAGAGTATGCCGCAGGCCGTCACAGGAGGCAGAGCGCCCATTCAGTTAGGTGCTGAGTTGTTTGGTAGCGCATCGATTGATGCTGATATCGAGATCATCACGCTGTTGTTATCGACCCTCGAGCACGCGCAGGTCCAGTCTCCGCTGACGCTGGATATCGGTCATATCGGTATTTACGACGCGTTGTTTTCCGACTTGGCGTTAGAAGCAGACATAGAGCAGCAAATATTCGACGCGCTGCAGCGAAAGTCGGCGCCCGATATCGAGCGGCTGGCAGCGCAGCTGGCACCCGAGGTCGCCACCAAGCTGACCCAACTAGCCAGTCTGCACGGTGCGGCAGACATCATCGATACGGCGCGCGCCATGTTTCCGGATAACCCCGTGATTCTCGCGGCGCTTCACGATTTAGAAACCGTATTAACGCGGGTGCGACAGGTTTGCCCTGCGGTATCGATTTACGTGGATCTCACCGAATTGCGCGGCTTCCGTTATCACACCGGGCTGGTGTTTGCGGTGTACCTAGCGGGGTTGGGGTCATCGGTTGCCAAGGGTGGCCGCTACGACAATATTGGTGCCGTGTTTGGGCGGGATCGACCCGCCACCGGGTTTGCCATTGATTTGAAAACATTGGTGGACGCGATCGCGCCGCCCCTTCCTGAGCAGGCTCCCATTGTGGCGCCGCGATCAGAGGATCCCACGTTACTTGCGAAGATTACGGCCTTGCGAGCAGAGGGGCGCATCGTTGTGGTTGATCTGGAATCGAATAAGGAACTGACCGGGGTGGAGTCGTTGGTAAATCAAGCAGGCGAGTGGGTCATCGTGACCGCCAATGAGGTGTCTGAATGAGCCACAACGTGGTGATACTCGGTACTCAGTGGGGTGACGAGGGCAAGGGGAAAATAGTGGATCTGCTCACTGAGCAGGTGGACGCAGTGGTGCGTTTTCAAGGTGGTCATAATGCCGGCCATACCCTGGTGATCGATGGCGAAAAAACCGTCTTACACTTGATCCCATCGGGTGTCTTACGATCCAAGGTGCAGTGTCTTATTGGCAATGGTGTGGTGCTCTCACCTGAAGCGTTGTTGAAAGAAGTGGATGCCCTCGAGGCGAGTGGTATTCCCGTGCGCGATCGATTGAAGATTTCGGCAGCGTGCCCTTTGATTCTGCCTTATCACGTTGCCCTTGATCAGGCCCGTGAAGCGCGACGTGGAGATCAAAAAATCGGCACGACGGGTCGCGGCATTGGCCCTTGTTACGAAGATAAGGCCGCTCGCCGAGCACTGCGCGTAGGGGATCTGCGCGACCCCGTTCGTTTTGCGAGCGTCTTGGAAGAAGTACTGGATTACCACAATCATGTACTGGCACATTATTACGGCGTTAAAACATTAGCGTTGCCGGCCGTTTTAGACGAAGCGCTGGCACACGGAGAGCGGTTACTGCCCATGATGGCAGACGTGACTGCGCTCTTACACGAATACCGTGCACAGGGCGCGCGTTTGCTATTCGAAGGTGCCCAAGGATCGTTGCTCGATATCGATCATGGCACGTATCCCTATGTGACGAGTTCTAATACCACGGCCGGGGGTACCGCCACCGGGTCTGGTTTTGGACCGCTGTATCTGGATTACGTATTAGGCATCACCAAAGCGTATACCACTCGCGTGGGTGCGGGTCCGTTCCCAACAGAGCTATTTGATGACACAGGCGCTCGGCTGGCAGAGCGCGGGCATGAATTTGGTGCTACGACAGGTCGGGCCCGCCGATGTGGTTGGTTTGATGCGGTTGCCGTGCGCACAGCAGTCAACATTAACTCCTTATCAGGCCTGTGTTTAACGAAGCTGGATGTGCTCGACGGGCTCGATGAAATAGCGATCTGTGTTGGTTACGCCAACGAAGCGGGAGAGCCAGTCGCCAACCCGATTGATGCGATCGACTACGAAAACGTGACGCCGGTGTATGAGACGGTGCCAGGCTGGAGCGACTCGACGGTGGGTCTCAAATCGCTCGATGCACTGCCCGACGCGGCGAAGGCTTATATTGCTCGTCTTGAGGAGCTCGTGGGTGCGCCCATCGATATTATTTCGACGGGACCCGATCGTGAAGAGACAATCGTCTTGCGGCACCCCTTTGGTGAGTGACCTGTGTTACTGCTGAGTAAAATCGCCACGCTCCTGATTTATCCGCTTTCTTTCAGTTTATTGTGTCTCGTTTTGGCCGCACTATTGCGCCGGCGCGGAGGCAGTACCCGCGCCAGTTTGCTCACGTTGATCGCGGTGCTGTGGCTCTACTGCTGCTCAACAGAGTGGGGTGCGACCACACTGATGACGCCACTCGAGGCGGCTTACCCCGCGTTTACTGATGAAGAATTACCGCAGGCAGAGGCCATCGTGGTTTTGGGTGGCGCGATCAATGGTGAAACTCGCTTTGGGCGGGACGGCGACCTCAATGACGCCGCCGATCGCTTGTGGCGCGCCGCCGCATTGTATCTTGCCGATAAGGCGCCGCTGCTGGTGCTCTCGGGTGGAACGCGAGTTGAGGGGGAGTTACCTGGCTCTCATCTGATGGCCGAAAAGCTCGTGTCCATCGGACTTCCTCGTGATGCCTTGGTGCAAGAATCGGAAAGTCGAACCACCCGAGAGAACGGGCAACAAACCTACGCGTTATTGCATCAGCGCGATATCCAACACATTTTGTTGGTGACTAGCGCCAGCCATATGCGTCGCGCATCGGCGGTCTTTGTGGCGCAGGGCTTTGCTGTGACAGCGGTGGCAACGGATCACCAAACGCCGCTGCGGATTGGGCCAGTGCCCGGCTGGCTGCCGACGGTAGAGCGACTGAGCCGATCTACCCGTGCTATTCACGAGTGGGTCGGATATTGGGTCTATGATCGTTTAGGGTACTTCGCAGCACGAACCGACGATTGATCGGCTGGGGGCTAGAGGTAGAGCCGCTTCAGATCGCTGTAGTTATGCCCTGTCCAGCGACGGAATGCGCGGTAAAAACTGTTCACCTCTGCATACCCTAACTCCCACGCGACGCACTTGCCCGGTAGCCACCGTTTTTCGAGCTGTAGCGTGCAGCGATGCCGACGAATGTGATCGAGAATACTTTGGTAGTGCGTTCCATCGGCTCGCAGCCGGCGGCGTAATGTGGTGGGACTGATGTGCAAGGTATCGGCCACTTCTTCTGAGCGTAATCGCAGCAGATCACCGCTCAGCAATAGATCGATAACGGTCAAGGTACTGCGCGACAGCTCGTGAGGCGCCTTGTTGGTGATCGCGATGGACAACGAAGCGGGTACGTCTGGTCGAGGCAGTTGGCGTCTCTGTTCGAAAAGTGGCAGTGTCCACTCGGAGCGGGTGGGGTTTTCATGTGTTGTTGGGTGCGGTGTTGGGTTTGGTGCTGGGTGCACAGCAGCAGGTCTTGCTGCGGGCAGCGCTGTTTGTGTTAGGGGCTGAGGTATTCGTTGCACGTACAGCGGAAGATCATTCAGCGGGAGATCAGCGCGATGAGTGGCGTGCGGGTTTGCAATAGTAGTTGCCATATCAACATCCTTTTGTCATGAGTGCGCCTCAATGGGGCGGCATCGGAGTAATCCTTTACTCCAGTCTCCCAGCATATCGAAAATGAGCCGCGATGCCTGTTTATCGACCGAAAGTGATCGGTTAACGAATCATTCGGTCGTGGTTGCACCCTGAGTGAAGGCACCGGCTGCTGACTAAGCGGTTGGTAATGGGTATTGAGGTTGGCGGCTAACCCTCTTGCGCCGGATGCCGCCGCGGCTGTTATGACCAGTGGGACGGCTTGGACCACACAATGGGTTGCTTATCTTTGGGGCAA
>ERZ887830.1080-NODE-1080-length-15962-cov-16.735714_pt1 | contig 15962 bp, 18 predicted proteins | sample MGYA00521101_ERZ887830 | MGnify/ENA primary metagenome ERZ887830 (study PRJEB32303, sample SAMEA104408592) | aquatic metagenome | biome: Marine water; feature: Pelagic; material: water | place: Baltic Sea | collected 2014-06-05T16:38:00 | depth 1,762 m ... | reverse complement strand
AGGACTTCCTAGTAGAGCCAATAGCATCAGCCTCGACAAGGGAGAGCTGTTCAACAAACACCATCATCAATTGCCGCGCAGTTTGACCAACCTCACTGCAGGAATGATGGAGTGCCATCAGTGCAACGCCAAACAAGGCGTGGATCTCAAGCGGGCTGTGGATGGCTAAAGCAAGGGGAGACTTAATACCGGGGCAACGTTGGATCCACGTCTTGAGCCCAAGCGTCGATGCCACCAGTGACGTTGGTCGCCTGAATTCCATGTTCAGCAAGGAGTTGGGCGGCTTTCGCCGAACGCATCCCTAACTTGCAGTGCACAAAAAGACGGCGCCCCTCTGCCAGAGAACGGATTTGCTCAATGGCTTCCCCACTCTCGATCGTGGCGAGCGGAATGAGCCGCGCAGAAGGGATCACCACAATCTCTGCTTCAGCGGGGTTGCGGACGTCAACGAGCGCCACATTTCCAGCATCTCGTTCGAGCAGAGCCTTGAGCTCCATGACAGTGATGGTCTCGAGCGCAGAAGGATCCATCGCCGTTGTGGCTAAGCCACTGAACTGTGCACAGTCAATCAGTTCCTTGATCGGAGCACGATCGGGATCGCGCCGCAGGGTGAGTTCTCGAAAGCGCATGGACAGGGCATCCACCACCAACAAACGGCCATCCAGGCATCGACCAATTCCAGTGATCAACTTGATCGTTTCAGTGGCCTGAAGTAGGCCAATCAAGCCCGGCATCACACCCATCACGCCGGCCTCTGAGCAAGAGGGGATCGCGCCAGGCAACGGGGGAACAGGCAACAAATCTCGAAAATTAGGGCTATCAGGATTGCAATTAAAAACTGAAACCTGACCTTCAAAGCGTTGAACAGAGCCATAAATCAATGGCTTGCCTGACAACACACAAGCATCATTAATTAGGTATCGGCTGGCGAAATTATCCGTGCCGTCGCAAACAACGTCGTAGGCAGCGATCAGATCCATCACATTGGTGATGTCAAGCATCACGTCATGCACATCAATCCGACAATGAGGGTTGAGCTCATGGAGTCGCGCAGCGGCAGACTTGGCCTTCGAGCGACCCAAAGCGTCGGAGCCATGAATCACTTGACGCTGCAGGTTCGAGAGCTCAACAGCATCTCCATCAACGATGCCAATACGGCCAACCCCAGCTGCAGCCAAATACAGAAGAAGAGGTGAGCCCAAGCCACCAGCTCCGATACAGATCACTGATGCAGCCTTGAGCCGCTCCTGACCAGCAAGGCCAACTTCCGGAAGGATGAGATGTCGGGCGTAACGCCCTCGCTCATCCGGAGACAGGTTCTGATTTGGGGTGGAATGGCTTGGCTGCATGAATGTGATTTTCCCAGACCTCAATCGGGATTTCGAAGGGAACCCGATCGGTACTCAACCACCAGGCACGCAACTCTCGTGTGCCCGACAAGATCAGCATCAACCGGTTGGGCTCCGCCCAATCACAATCCCAAATTGATGGTTCTGGTGAAGTATTTGGGTGTGAATGGCAGACACCCAAGACCTCCAGCCCACGCAACCTCGCCCAACGCTGAGCTGCAATCTGTTCCCGGGGATCCAATGCAAACCGGCTGCCACGATCTCCTGCCCCATCCATTTCACAATTTGCTGTGCCCCATGCATTACAGCTAGGCCAAAGGGTTGCCAGGGTCAGACGTGAAGTTCCAAGCCCTGTCCCAAGAAGCAAACCGCATCCTTCTTCGGGCTCAACCGCCAATAATGAACATTCGAGAAGAGTGAGGCATTGGAGATCGAAGCTTAGGAGTGATGGCGCGAAAGGCTCCTCACCGATACGCTCAGCTGAATGAGTTAAGAATTCAACCGACCCCATGAGTGACGCCACCACCGAAACGAAGGATGACGCCACCGGCAACACCTGGACACCCGACGTCGGCGCAAACGAATCATCCAGTGAAGATTCAGCCTCATTTGCTGATCGCTACAGCGATGTTTTGGGGAAGGTGAACCAGACACTGGACCAGGTTGACTGGAATCAGATGGGTCGAATTGGCAAAATCGTTGGAATTTTTGCCGCGGTCATCGTTGCTCAGATTCTGATTAAGGGAATCCTCGACACGATCAATCTGCTACCAGTTGTGCCTGGTTTGCTCGAACTGCTGGGCGTTGTGGTTGTGGGCCAATGGAGTTGGAAGAACCTCGCCACGAGCGATAAGCGCAGTGCTCTTCTCCAACGCGTTCAAACCATCCGTCAGGAATATCTGGGCTAATTCCTTAGGAGTTCATTGTCCGGGCCAGTTCTCGAAGACAGGCTCGGCTTTGATCGATGTATCCACCTCCAAACAAGTTGGCATGGTTCAACAAGTGGTAAAGGTTGTAGATATCAACGCGCTCATTGGCCCCAGGGTGGGGGGGGATCACGTCGTCATAGGAACGGTAAAAACTTTCTCCAAAACCGCCAAACAGGCGTGTCATCGCTATATCAACCTCTGCGTCAGCCCACCAAGAAGCCGGGTCATAGATCGAGCCGCGGCCATCCATTAATGAACTCGCATTACCACCCCAAAGATCGCCGTGGACTAAAGCGGGGGTGATGTCTCGCTGATTCAGTCGATCAGCCACTCCTTGCAAGAGCACCTCTACGTCAGCAGCATCCATTCCTAGACGTTTTAACAGCTGCAGTTGCGGTCGTAGGCGTAGATCGACAAAAGCGTCGCCCCAAGCCTTCCGCCACCCTCCCGGCTGCGGCCCTGCACCGATGTATCCATCACGGTGCCAGCCAAAACGCTGGGGGTTGTGTGCTCTCGAAGCCTGATGCAACAGAGCTAAACCACGACCAAGAGCGTGCTGGTCCCCTCTTCCCAACGGCAACCAAGGCAGCAGCAAAACAGCACCGTGGGGTAGCTGATTCAAAGACAACGGCTGAGGCACAACCAAGACATCTGAATCCGCGTACTGACCAAGAGCCGTCAGCGCTTCAGCCTCGGCATCAAACAGAGCCAATGCATCGGCGGCCCCCGTTTTGGCGAACAACTGACGGTTATCGCTAAGCCTGAGCTGCCAGGCCTGATGAATACACCCCCCTCCCACCGCCGAAACATCGGTGATCTGGCATCCCTTCAGAGGCCCATCCGCCGCGACGAGATCATCCCGGAGACCGCTATTCATCCTCAAACTGCGGTTGTACTTGCCAGCATGCCTTCAATCAGTTCACGGTTTTGACGAAACACCGCGTGATTGTGATTGGTGGTGGCATCGCAGGCCTCACCGCAGCCGCCCTGCTCGCCCAGGACGGGATTGCAGTGACCTTATTGGAGGCCCATCACCAAGCAGGGGGGTGCGCCGGCACCTTCCGCCGGGGGCCCTGGATTTTCGATGTTGGAGCAACCCAAGTCGCAGGCCTCGAACCCGGAGGCAGTCACGCACGAATCCTCCAGCATCTTGGGCTAGCTCTGCCCAAAGCAAGCCTGCTGGATCCAGGCTGTGTTGTCGACCTGGGCGACGGTTCACCACCCATCAGTCTTTGGCACGACCCGAAGCGATGGGCCGAAGAACGGATTCGCCAGTTCCCTGGCAGCGAGCGATTTTGGCAGCTCTGCGAGCTTTTACACACCAGTAACTGGGCATTCGCCGGGCGTGATCCAGTGGTCACACCAAGATCGTGGTGGGATCTCAGCACCCTGCTCGCAGCCTTACGTCCTGAGACGTTGGCCTCAGGACTGTTCACAACGTTCTCGATCGCCAATCTGCTGCAACTCTGTGGCTGCCAAAACGACAAGCGACTGCGTCGTTTTTTAGATCTACAACTCAAGCTTTATTCCCAGGAGCCCGCCGATCGCACGGCAGCTCTCTATGGCGCCACTGTCCTGCAGATGGCTCAAGCCCCACTTGGTCTTTGGCATCTTCAGGGCTCAATGCAAGTCCTCAGCGAACAGCTCTCCCAGGCCATCGAAACTGCAGGGGGTGAGATCCGACTCCGTCATCGCGTGCAGGCGATGCATCCTTCAGCTCGAGGCTGGACCGTTACGACGACAGGGACAGGGGCTGGTGCGCAATCGCAGGAATGGCATGCCAGTGACGTGATCTGCAGCCTCCCACCGCAATGTTTAGTGGATCTGTTGCCATCAGATGAGATACCCCATCGCTACCGGCAACGGCTAACAACACTCCCGGAACCGAGTGGAGCCCTCGTGCTGTACGGCGTCGTGCAGCGAAAAGCACTGCCAATCGACTGCCCAGGCCACCTCCAACGGGGCACGGAACACCCTGGATCGTTGTTTGTTTCGATCAGCCGAGATGGTGACGGCCGCGCCCCCTTAGGACAAGCCACCGTGATCGCCAGCGTGTTCACCCCCACGGCCGACTGGTGCGAGCTCGAAGAACCCGTTTACCAGGGTCGAAAAATAGAACGGTTGAAGACGATGAAACACGAACTCAATGCTTGGCTTGGCCTCAGCGAAGACGATTGGATCCATACGGAGTTGGCCACACCGCGTGGCTTCGCAGGATGGACTGGTCGGCCCCGCGGAATGGTGGGTGGTCTCGGACAGCACCCAAGCCGGTTTGGCCCCTTTGGCCTTGCGGGCCGCACTCCGTTGCCAGGGCTGTGGTTATGCGGCGACAGTCTTTACCCCGGAGAAGGCACAGCTGGTGTGACTCTCTCCGCACTGAATGCATGCAGGCAGCTCATGGAGCATCGGGGCCTTCAGCTGAGTTTCAATCGCTGATGCCATCGGGCGCATCCAGGAATCCCGGTCGCAAGGCCTGGGTTCTCTGCAATTCGATCTGCAGCTGAGGCCAATTGCGCTGCAGTACAGCATCCTCAAGCTGTTCAAGACTCCATCGATACGCCGCGAGACTCCGAAGCAACGCCTCACGATTCGTGGAAGCCATCGCCACACCGAGGTCTGGATTGCCACCACCAACCCTCGTGGTGTCAGCAAATCCACTGGAAGCCAGAACAAGCGCTAACCGACGAATCGCTGGATCACGCTCGTCCCCAACGGCACGCAACAGTGCCGCACTCACCAAAACCGGCATATGGGAGATCAGAGCCACCGCCTGGTCATGTTGTGCGGCAGCAGCCGTCAACCAATGACTCCCCAGGCTGAGTGCAAGGGACTGCACCATCGCCAAAGCCGATGCATCCGTTCTTGGCTCGGGGGTAGCAATCCAAGGACGGCCTCGAAACAAACCTTTGATCCCTGCCTCGACACCCGCCAACGCAGTTCCCGCCATTGGATGGCTGGCCACAAAACGGGGATGGCGTTCACGCCAGGCCTCCAGCACAGGCTGTTTCACAGATCCCACATCCGTAATCACAGCGTCAGCTGGCAACGCTTCCAATAGCGAGGGCTCGGGCTGCAACAGCAGGGGAATCGGCAACGCCAAGATCACCAAATCGCAGCCGGCCAAACAGGCGGGATCCGTACTCACATCCGACACAAGACCGCGCTCTTTCGCCCGTTCAGCCGTCGCTGAACGATGCACTAATCCCTGCACATCCCACCCATCGGCCTGCAGATCCAAACCCAACGACCCCCCGATGAGCCCCAGCCCAACGATGCCGACGCGTTTTGTTTCCCTCGCCATCAGGCCTGTTCGCTCGTAACGCCATGTTGATCGATGGCTCGCAATGAGCCATTCAGCGCAACAACGCTGCTTATGGTTTCCTAATGCTGGAAGCCCAGGCCCACCACCGGCTGAAGACCCTGCTGAGGCAGGAAGAATCGGACTGGCCCCACCACTTAACGCTCAGTCGTCTTGTGGGACGAAGTTTGCGGCGACGCGACACCACGCTGTTGCAACTTCCACCAAGCAGCGGGGAACGCTGGTGGCTTGGTGTGTTGGTGCCCTTGTGTCTGAATCCAGGTGCTGCAGCCATTGTCTTAACGCCAGCCCAGCGGAAATGGCTCCTACAACTCGAACTCCCCCGTCTTAGAGAGCAAGGGTTACAGCTGCCCTGCTGGCAAGGTCTCACCCCCCCCCCTGGCCACCAGCTTTGGATTCTGGATACCGATGAACTGATTGCAGTCCATCAACAAAATCTTCTGGGTGAGCGGCAGCTGCTCATCCCCGATGCAGATCAACTGAGTGATCGCCTACGCCGAAGTCTTGCCATCCGAATTGATCACAACGATTGGGAACGGCTGCGCCAAGCGCATCCAGTCGTGGAGCAGGCCTTACTTGATCTCCATGAACGACTCAGTCGACAGGTCTTCCGAGAAGCAGCGAGGGCTGACGATTGCGTCCGTTTACAAGGTGGAGCCTGCCAATCACTGCGAGATCTCCTACACCTCATCGAGCCATGCCCAGAGCCCTGGACAGCTCTGCTCGCAACAGATCCTGTCCAGTGGGCTGAGTGGGCTGAACTCGACCATCGACTTCTGCAGTGGACTTGGCAACTCGAACCTCTCGAGCCCCTGCAGTTGCTCAATGGTTTGCTCAAAAACCGACCAGTGTTAATGCTGAGTGAATCGGGGGAATGCTCTCGAATCGAGCACGAACTCAGCCAAGCCAACGTCTTGATAACAGTGACAGCCACTTTGCGAGAGCAGGAGTTAGAAGAACCACTGCCGCTTTACGCCCCACGTCGGCAGCCCTTACCCAACACAGAGGTATACGCCCAGCACCTGCTGGAACAAAGTCGCCGCTTAATCCTGGGCCGAACCGGACTCACCATTGTTCTGGTCGACGATCAACAGTTACGAAGACAACTCACCAGTGCCCTCGCAGCAGAGTTCGGGCGGCGCGTTGTTGAAGAATCCACAGCTCCAGAGAGCAATGGTGTGATCAGTGCTCATTGGGACTGGTGGCTGCAGCACCACGAACAAGTCCCTGCTCCAGAGCAGTTAATCGTGGCGCTACTCCCGATCGCGAGCCTCAGTTCACCGCTGACGGCCGCGCGGGTGGAACGGTTAAAACGGCGCGGCGAAGACTGGTTTCGCACATTGCTTTTGCCCGAGGCACTCAGCCTCATACCCGGTGCCATCGCCCCGCTCCGCAGGGCTGGAGGACGCTTGGCGATTCTTGATGGACGGCTCCGTGGTCGCTCTTGGGGTGATCAGGTGCTGAAGCAATTGGAACCATGGACACCCTTGCAACGGCTCCTTCCGGATTAAGGAGTCGCCTTGATTCAGCCAACGACAGCTTCAGTCATTAACGTCCAAGCATTCATGAAATCGTGTATGGGAGAAGCTCGTCGACGCGCTGCTCAGGGCTTACCTCCACGCCAGCCCCAAAAAAACTCGAAACCGGTCGACACCTCTCCAAGGGTGGTGTCTTGGTTGCCACTGACTAAAAATCAGACCCAACAATTTGTGGCCGTCACGACCAAGGGGGCATGGTTTGGCATCGGCGCCATGGCTCTGCTGTGGATCACGGTGCGCTTTATCGGGCCAGCAGCTGGTTGGTGGACGTTGTCGGACATGCCCTAGTCACCGGCACAGAGCCAACGCCCCCATCAGCCACGAATCAAAAGAAAACCTTTAGGATCGATATCGATTAAGACCTCATCATGTTTCCTCGGCTTGCAGAGCACTACAAGTCTGTTGTGCAGGATCTAGTCATGAGTCTTCAGGCCTTAGCAAAAAGCCTGAAAACCGCCGGAGTTACAGCCACTTGTTATTCATGTGGCGATGGCCGAGATGGTCATGGAGCATCGTTTGTTGCAGAGATCGGAGAGGGACACATGGTGCGCTTTTTGGTTTCCGATTGCGGCATTAGTTGGGTTGAATCCAGAAATGGGCGAGAGCTCGTCAAGTTGGAAGGGGCGGAAGCCATCCACGAGCTGCAACGGATGGCCGACCTAGTGCAAATGAGCCAGAAGAGCATCGCTGCTCCTCTGGCCCAAACGGCTTAAACGAACTCAGGCAGCAGCGTTAGCTCCTTTCGTTTCAGCTGAATTCTCCGTCGCGGACTTTGCTGAAGCTGCTGCCAAAGGCTTGACAGTATTGGCGGTCACTTCAGTCCCCTCATTGAGCTTTTGACGCACCAAAGTTTCAATCTTGGTGGCAGCTTCAGGATTCTGTTCCATCCAAACGATGGTGTTGTCGCGACCTTGGCCAATGTTGTCGCCTTCATAGCTATACCAAGCACCTTTACGAACAACAATGCCCGTTTCTTCTGCTAAATCCAGAAGGCAGCCAAGAGTGCTGATGCCGCGTCCAAACAAGATGTCGAATTCTGCGATACGGAATGGAGGCGCAACTTTATTTTTGGCCACTTTCACCTTGGCGCGAATTCCAAACTCCTCTGTGCCCTTTTTCAGCGTTTGAATCCGCCGAATATCGAGACGAACTGAGGCATAGAACTTCAGGGCATTTCCACCGGTCGTGGTCTCAGGATTTCCATACATCACCCCAATCTTCAAACGCAGCTGGTTCAAGAAAATCACCGTGCAACCGGACTTACCGATGTTTCCTGTGATTTTTCGCATCGCCTGACTCATCAAACGCGCCTGGGCACCAACGGAGACATCTCCCATCTCGCCCTCGATTTCTGAGCGAGGGGTTAAAGCCGCGACAGAGTCAATCACCACAATGTCGACCGCAGCAGAACGAACGAGCTGGTCAACAATCTCCAGTGCCATCTCGCCGGTATCCGGCTGGGACACCAGAAGATTCTCAACATCAACACCAAGTGATGCCGCGTATTGAGGATCAAGAGCATGCTCTGCATCCACAAACGCTGCTACACCTCCACGCTTTTGAATCTCGGCAATCGCATGGAGCGTCAGCGTGGTTTTACCTGAACTTTCAGGGCCATAGATCTCGACCACCCGCCCTTTGGGATATCCACCGCCAAGGGCTAAATCGAGCGTCAACGCCCCCGTCGAGATGGTTTCAACCCTCATGCGGGAGGCATCTCCAAGGCGCATGATTGAGCCTTTTCCGAAATTGCGCTCGATTTGGCCGAGCACCAAATTCAGGGCCTTATCGCGCTCTCCGGAGGAACGAGCATCGGAGCCGGGAGCGGTGGTCTTCATGTCAGCAGGCATGGAATCAATCTGAAGCTAAGGAACGAGAGACCCAATGCCACAGAAGCGCCGAATCGTCTCAAATAGTACAAACGTACGTTAACGGCTTATGGCCATTGCGCTAGGGGTTTCGCAAAAACATCTAAGTCAATCAGCTTGATGCCAGGCGGCAATCCAATGAGATCTGAGGGTTTCAGATACCCCCATCGAACCAACAAGCACTGAAGAGGCTCAAGACCAGGGGTCGAGCGAACCGTTTCAAGAGTGGCGCGCCGGTCTTCGATAAAGGAATGGACGCAACGCTGGGACTGCAAGCGTCGCAACACATCAGGCTTCGCCCCAGCCTCTCGCCCATCAAGGCGCCAAGGCATCAAAGCAAGACTCTCCAGCAGTTCTGCCGTAAAAGCCTCGCTCTTTGTTGTTAGCACCGCCCAATCAACTCCCTCAGACTCCAGCGATTGCAGCCGCTCAACCAAGCCTGGGAAGGGTCGATGCAATGCCAACCATGCGGCGCGATCACTACGGACCGCCTCCTGTCGCGTTTGGTCGAGCGCAGGTTGCAACTGATCGGGCTGCCAGCCACGACGGTCCATCGCTTGGCGCTGCTGCCCGGCGTAATCGTTCATCCAATCCTGGAGATCAAGCTGAGGCAGCTCAGCGGCAAGCAGCACCATTTCCCAGCCGTGGTGGACCCAAGGGCGCAAGGCTCGAAACGCCTCGGGAACGACATCCGACGTCAAACCCGACGGATCAGCCCCAAGGGATCGACTGGCGTGCCAGGAGCTCCACCAATATTCGGCCATTCCGTCGACGATGACTCCGTCGAAATCAAAAACCAGAAGAGAACGGTCCGACATATCGGAAAAAACTGGGCCGCTAGGATTCGAACCTAGGAATGGCGAGACCAAAACCCGCTGCCTTACCGCTTGGCGACGGCCCATTGATACAGATGTGATGGCCTTCGGCTATCTCATCTGGGCCTACATAGTTACCCATACAACGTTGACCTTCGTCAATCCATCAAATCCACTCAGGGGGGGAACACCCTGAGCCGGCCATGCTCCGCTTGCCCAAAGACATCACAACGCAAGCGATACCGATTCACCAATTCGGCCTGCATCCCCCGCACCCGTTCCGTACGGGGCACCAGCTCCACTGGCCGACCTTGAGGCATCACCACTTGTTCAATCGCCAGACGGCACTCCTCTAAGCCGGCGATTTCATCGTCTTGTCCGCCCATATCCACCACGGCAGATTGAGGGCCAGACGACGACGCTCTTCGACTCAAAAGGCGCTCCAAAGCACGCTCGATCTGAGGAAGTGTGTCCGCTTTGATCACCAAGATCGGCACGCGCTGGTCTTTGGCTTGACGACGCAGTCCAGACGCGCGGCCAAGACCTTGCCGGACGCTGAGGACAACATCAGCATCAGAAAGGTCGTCGACAAGACGAGCTGACCAGCGATGACGTCGAATCGCCTGCTCCACCAATTGCGGCGTAATCCCACAACAAAGCACCTGAAGAGCACTGGTGCGCACGGCTTCGTCGTTCAGCTGGGGCTGATGGGAATCGGCAGGCGCAGACGACGGTAAAAAACCTGGCGTGAACGGGGGGGAGGCAACGGCCCGGGAAGGACGGCGCAGGGAGCCCTTTAAGTCCTCTGGCTCAAACCGTCGCATCCCTCCGTCGCTGGTGAGTTCGCGCTGCTCAACTGTTGGTTGCTGGCCACGCAGGAGCTGATCAACGGTGGCAGCCACATCGGCATGAATCGACCAACGATGGCGGCTATGCATCTCCACCGCCAAAGGAAAGGTTGGTTCCGCAGCACGCTCGAGCACCGTTTTTTGAGTACGACGACGACGGGCCTCGTCGTCCCCAAGCGTGACCGACTGAATTCCCCCCACCAAGTCGCTCAGCGTTGGGTTTTTGATCAAATTAGCCAGTGCGTTGCCATGGGCCGTCGCCACAAGCATCACGCCTCGCTCCGCAATGGTGCGAGCTGCCATCGCCTCGAGTTCTGTGCCAATTTCATCAATCACGATGACCTCAGGCATGTGGTTTTCCACGGCCTCGATCATCACCTGATGTTGATGCTCCGGACTGGAGACCTGCATCCGTCTGGCACGGCCGATCCCCGGGTGAGGAATGTCACCATCACCCGCAATCTCATTACTTGTGTCGATCACGACGACCCGACGCTGCATCTCATCGGCAAGAACACGGGCAATTTCTCGCAATGCTGTGGTCTTTCCCACGCCCGGTCGTCCCATCAGCAGCAACGACTGAGCACTGTCGAGAAGGTCACGCACCATCGCCACGGTGCCAAAGACTGCACGACCAACACGACAGGTGAGGCCGACCACCTCTCCCTGCCGATTTCGGATGGCACTGATCCTGTGGAGGGTCCGCTCAATTCCGGCGCGATTATCAGCACCGAAACGACCCAATTTGTCGACCACGTCGGCCAGATCGTCTCGCGTAATCGCACGATCGCCTAGGGCGCTTGCACGGCCTGGGTAGCGCGCCTCCGGAATCCGCCCTAAATCGAGCACCACCTCCAGGAGTTGGTCATGACTCGCTTCTGAAGACAACGCAAGCTGCACCGATTGCGGCAGCAAGTCGAGAAGTCGATCGAGATCATCCGTGACCCGCTGCGTAACCATGAGCTCAAACACTCATTGCTTTTTAGCAAGATCGACTCATCCATGGCGTCACTAACTCGCGCGCCAATGCCACAGCCTCCTCCCACCCTTCAGGCCACTGCCTTAGCGACTGGCCTCGGAGTTGGGCTTCTTTCAAGAGCGGAAGGAGCAGTCGTCGTGCCACACCACCGAAAGCAATCCCTGCGGGTCGTTCGTCGCGATTGAGATGCTGCAGGGTGTGGTGGTTGGTTCCACCGGCCAATTGAAGAGGGCCCGGAGGCGCGATGGAACGCATCGCTCTCCACAGTTGAACCGCAGAGCGGGCGGTCCCAGCCCCCACATCACCACTCATCGGCCGTCCATCGAGCTGCCATAGCGGACTAAAACCGCGGCATCGCAGACTGGAATGGCGGCGCCAAAACGTTGTCGCGAGTTGCTCAGCGGCCATGCCATGGGCTTCCAATCCACAGCTCACAGCCAGGCGTCGCAGCGAGAGTGATGCCTGATCAAGGTTCTGCAGCAAGGCCTCAAAACCTTGGTCATGGCCGGGAGCGGTATGGATCTCAACGGCGTCGGGGCGTATCGACCTCAGCAGCGCACCAACTGCCCCTAAATCAAGACGATGATCCCGTTCCTCAATCAGTCCATAGGGACACGCCGGCAAGCAGCGTCCACAGCCGTAGCAAAGCGAAGCGTCAACAGCTCCACGATCAGCAATAGCTTCAGCGGGACAAACCCGCTGGCAAGGACGTTCGCACTGAGGTGGACAACATGTGGGGTCGAACCAAGCCTTACGAAAGTGGACGTCTAATCCATCGCTAAGGCTCACCATCAGCCAGGGACGCCAACCACTGCGCGTCTCCGCCCAATCCAAACCCTGTCTTGCCGCATGGACCACTGCGGGGTCAGCAGCCACATCAACGCAATGAACACCTGCGGTGGCATACACCGCACACAGATCTGTAATCGCAGGAAGGTCTTGGTTGCTGGCACCACAAATTAATTTGACCCAACGGCCACGGACCAGCGACTCCTCAGGGCTCAGGCGCCTAGTAAAGCTTTCATTGGCTGCCATCGAAGGCTCCGCGCTCCACCCATCTCCACGATGATGCGCAAACGGGGTTCTCGCTTACAGAGATCGCACAGAGATAACAGCTCTGAGCGCGACAAAACCTGACCTTCGAGAAGCCAAAGCGCTACTGAATCGTCTCCGTCGAGGAGATCTCCGATGAGAGGAACAACTTGCTGAACTTCACCAACGGCAGCACCACGACCCACACAGTTATGACCGAGATGTGGTGGACGAATCCCGTGCTTTTGGGTCAAGAACACTTCTGGATCACCCAAGCCGCGGGCTGATGTCATTCGTGTGCGATACCCAGCCCCCCGAAGACGACGCAGGAGACGCGTTTCAGCACCCCCTTCAAGAGGTGCATGGACTGCAAGGCATCCATTGGCTTCGAGATCACGACGGAATCCCCGACCGGTGAGAAGCAGGGGCATCGGGGCATGCATCACTTGGGAGAGTCTGGCAGCTCAAGAGACGAAGTCGGAAGGAATCTCTCAGTGGTGCTGTAGGTTTGTTGTTTGTTCTGCGTTTCTGTGCCCGTCCGCTAGCCGGGCCTCCAGTCGGTAGAACAGATTCGGCGATTGCGCCGGATCTTCAGGCCAGTGCAAATTTCAATTCTTTATTGAAATTTCGCCGAGAAACTTTTTGTGCAACTCGTTGCCCAAACAAGTCTCAGCCTCGCTGAATCGTTCGCTAGCTCCATTCGGAATTCGTCCAACTTTTGGACGACCTTCGGACCACGACTGCGTTATTCCGATCAGCACCTTTGCACTATCCGAGAAATCGGGTAGCGCTTGTCCCCGCTGGCGCTTTCTCCCCCCATGTCAATCGGCATTCTCGGGAAGAAGCTGGGCATGTCCCAGCTCTTCGACGAGCAGGGCAGAGCCATCCCGGTCACTTTGATCGAGGCCGGTCCCTGCCGCATCACACAACTCAAAAACGATGACACCGATGGTTATGCCGCGGTGCAGATCGGTTTCGGCGAAACCCGCGAGAAACTGATCAACAAGCCTTTTAAAGGCCATCTCGCCAAATCAGGTGAAGATCTTCTGCGCCATCTGTGCGAGTACCGCGTCGACAACGTCGACGGTCTCGAACTCGGTGGACCCATCACGGTCAGCGATTTCGAAGCTGGTCAAAAGGTGGATGTCAGCGGCGACACAATGGGTCGCGGTTTTGCAGGTCTTCAGAAACGCCACGGTTTCACCCGCGGCCCAATGACCCACGGTTCTAAAAACCACCGGCAACCCGGCTCCATCGGTGCTGGCACCACGCCAGGGCGGGTCTACCCCGGCAAACGGATGTCTGGCCGTTACGGCGGCAAGAAAATCACGACCCGCGGTTTGACCATCCTTCGCATCGATAGCGATCGCAACCTGCTGGTCGTCAAAGGTTCCGTGCCAGGCAAACCGGGCGCACTACTGAATATCAAACCAGCCGTGCGTGTGGGCGCAAAACCTGCCAAAGGAGATAAGTGATGGCTAGTTGTGTTGTCCGCGATTGGCAGGGGAAGGAAGCCGGAAAGGCAACCTTGGACCTGAAAGTGGCGAAAGAAGCCACAGCGGTTGACTTGATGCACCGTGCAGTCTTGCGACAGCAGGCTCACATGCGCCAGGGCACCGCAAGCACTCTCACCCGGTCAGAAGTCCGTGGTGGTGGCCGCAAACCCTATAAGCAGAAAGGAACAGGACGTGCAAGGCAAGGTTCTGTTCGAACCCCTCTGCGTCCAGGCGGTGGCGTCATTTTTGGACCCAAGCCTCGGAGCTACAACCTTGCGATGAACCGCAAGGAGCGTCGTTCGGCCTTGCGCACAGCGCTGATGGCTCGTATCGACGACATCACCGTTGTGAAGGACTTCGGGACAGCCCTTGAAGCCCCAAAAACGCGTGAGATCACCGAAGTTCTCGGACGCCTCGGCATCGCCGCAGACACCAAGGTGTTGATCGTTTTGACGAACCCATCCGAAATGGTCCGTCGCTCCGTGCGAAACCTGGACAAAGTCAAGCTGATTTCAGCGAATCATCTCAACGTCTTCGACCTACTCCACGCCAATTCTTTGGTCGTGGGAGAGGACGCTCTTACAACCATCCAGGAGGTTTACGGAGATGACTGAGCGTTTCCAATCCCGTCTGGCGGATGTCATCCGCCGACCATTGATCACCGAGAAGGCAACCCGTGCCCTCGAGTTGAATCAGTACACCTTCGAGGTGGACCACCGCGCCGCTAAGCCAGACATCAAAGCCGCCATCGAGCAGCTCTTTGATGTGAAGGTCACCGGCATCAGCACCATGAACCCTCCTCGACGGTCCCGTCGGATGGGCCGCTTCGCTGGCAAACGTGCCCAAGTGAAGAAGGCAGTGGTGCGCTTAGCGGAGGGCAACTCGATCCAACTCTTCCCCGAGGCCTGAGGAGTCTGAATCGTCATGGCAATCCGTAAATTCCGCCCCTACACCCCCGGTACACGCACCCGCGTTGTCACCGACTTCAGTGAGGTCACCGGCCGCAAGCCGGAGAAGAAACTTGTGGTGTCCAAGCACCGCAAAAAAGGCCGCAACAACAGAGGTGTCATCACCTGTCGCCACCGCGGTGGTGGCCATAAGCGGTTGTACCGCCTCGTGGATTTCCGCCGTAACAAGCACGGCATTACCGCGAAGGTGGCCGCAATCCATTACGACCCCCATCGCAATGCGCGATTGGCCTTGTTGTTTTACGCCGATGGCGAAAAGCGCTACATCCTTGCTCCAGCAGGAGTTGAGGTTGGCCAAACCGTTGTGTCCGGTCCAGAAGCTCCGATCGAAAACGGCAATGCAATGCCGCTTTCATCCGTTCCCCTTGGTTCGAGTGTGCATTGCGTCGAGCTTTATGCCGGTCGCGGTGGACAAATGGTTCGAACCGCTGGAGCTAGTGCTCAGGTGATGGCCAAAGAAGGCGACTATGTCGCTCTCAAACTGCCTTCCACCGAAGTTCGGTTGGTCCGGCGTGAGTGCTACGCAACCCTTGGCGAAGTGGGCAACTCTGAAGTTCGCAACACAAGCCTCGGCAAAGCTGGTCGGCGTCGTTGGCTCGGACGGCGGCCTCAGGTGCGAGGCAGTGTGATGAACCCTTGCGACCACCCCCACGGTGGTGGTGAGGGCCGAGCACCCATCGGTCGCTCCGGTCCTGTGACGCCTTGGGGCAAACCCGCCCTCGGTCTTAAGACCCGCAAGCGGAATAAACCCAGCAACCAATATGTGCTCCGGAAACGTCGCAAGACGTCCAAGCGGAGCCGTGGCGGACGCGATTCCTGAT
>ERZ887830.1079-NODE-1079-length-15966-cov-9.702156_pt1 | contig 15966 bp, 11 predicted proteins | sample MGYA00521101_ERZ887830 | MGnify/ENA primary metagenome ERZ887830 (study PRJEB32303, sample SAMEA104408592) | aquatic metagenome | biome: Marine water; feature: Pelagic; material: water | place: Baltic Sea | collected 2014-06-05T16:38:00 | depth 1,762 m ... | reverse complement strand
TTTTGCTTGTACTGAAGACGGGACTTGAACCCGTACGGGCATTACTGCCCACTGGATTTTAAGTCCAGCGTGTCTACCAATTCCACCACTTCAGCATTGGTATAGTATAGAGCGAAAAACGGGATTTGAACCCGCGACCTCCACCTTGGCAAGGTGGCGCTCTACCAGCTGAGCTATTTTCGCAATTCAGAGAAATTAGTAAAAACTAATCTCAAATTTAATGATCATGCTTCAATAGTAAAGCGGGTGCAAATTTAAAATTTTTAGATAAAAATCAACCCTTTTTATTAAAAAATTTCATCTTATTTTTTAGGGGTCTCTCCAGAGGGTGGCTGCAGCATTCTTTTTATTTCGTTTAACTTTAGTAAAGCTTCCACAGGAGTTAGGGTATCTATATCAAGCTCAGTGATTTGGTCTCTTAATTCTTCCAGCAATGGATCGTCCAAATTAAAAAAACTAAGCTGCATTTGCGCATCAGTTAGTTTGGTAACAGTATCACTCAACGCCTCAGAAGAATGCGTTTTCTCTAATCTTTTTAAAATTGTATTGGCCCGGCGTAAAACCCCCTGAGGCATTCCTGCCATTTTTGCCACATGAATTCCAAAAGAATGGTGAGACCCTCCCGGGACGAGTTTTCTTAAAAACAACACATCGTCCTTTAGTTCTTTTACAGAAACTGTAAAGTTTTTTATACGGTCAAAGGTTGTTGCCATCTCATTAATTTCATGGTAATGGGTAGCAAATAAAACCTTAGCCTTGCTTGGATGCTCGTGCAAGTATTCGCTAATAGCCCACGCTATAGATATACCATCGTAGGTGCTGGTTCCCCGCCCTATTTCATCTAGAAGTATCAAACTACGAGCACTTAGGTTGTTTAGGATACTAGCGGTTTCATTCATCTCTACCATAAAGGTAGATTCTCCCATAGAGATGTTATCACTGGCCCCAACGCGCGTAAATATTTTATCTACCACACCCATGCGCACCTTTGTAGCAGGCACAAAACTCCCCATTTGAGCCAGCAGTACAATTAGAGCGGTTTGTCTTAAAATAGCACTCTTACCACTCATGTTTGGCCCCGTAATCATGATAATTTGTTGGCCTTGTTGGTCTAGAAAAACATCATTACTTATATATGGAGCATCTGGCGGTAGTTGCTTTTCTATCACTGGATGGCGCCCCTCTATTATCTCCAAATCTGTGGTGTCGTCAAAAACAGGCCTGGTATAGTTTGACAGTTTTGCTTGCAGGGCAAAACTACAAAGGCAATCTAGCTCTGCAATAGCTTTGGCATTTTGCTGCACTGGCGCAATAAAAGTAAGCATCCACTCCAGCAGTTCATTAAAAATAGCATGCTCTAAAACGGCAATTTTTTCTTCGGCGCCTAAAATTTTTGTCTCGTATTGTTTTAACTCCTCTGTGATGTACCGCTCTGCACTTACAAGAGTTTGCTTGCGTGTCCACTCTGGAGGTACTTTATCTTTGTGGGTGTTACGCACCTCTATATAGTACCCAAATACATTGTTACTGGCAATCTTTAAAGAGCTTATACCGGTGCGCTGAGTCTCTCTAGAGAGCATCTGGTCTAGGTATTGTTTTCCTCCCTGAGCAACGGCTCTTAAATCATCCAGTTCTTCATTAAACCCATGGGCAATAGCATTCCCTTTTATGATATGTACCGGCGCCTGCTCGTCTAGAGTTTGTTTAATTTTAGATCTCAAGTCTTCACACAGCTCTAACTGCTCGCCCAACAAAGCAAGTGATGGGTTATCGCTATTTTGAGAAAGCTGTTTTATAGGCACTATAGCCTCTAAAGAATTTTTTAATTGCACCACCTCTCGTGGGCTTATTTTTAAGGTAGCCACCTTTGATATCAAACGCTCCAAATCACCAATGCGTTTTATATTAGTCTGGATTTTGTCAAGCTCCTGGCTGTGCTCTAGCAGGTAACTAACCACTTCATGACGCCTTGTGATAGCCTCCTTATTTTTAAGGGGTAAGGCCATCCACCGCTTTAACATGCGGCCGCCCATAGGTGAGATGGTTTTATCTATAACATCCAAAAGGGTTACCGCGTTTTGTTGGTGGCTGTGATACAGCTCTAAATTGCGTATGGTAAAACGGTCCATCCACACGTACTGATCTTCTGCAATACGTGCTATTTTAGTAATGTGTTTTAGTTTATTATGCTGGGTCTCTGCTAGATAATGCAAGGCGGCCCCACTGGCAATAGTACCATGCTCAAGATGATCAACCCCAAAGCCTTTTAAGTTTTTAGTGTCAAAATGTTTGTGCAGTGTCTCTAGGGCGTAATCTTTGTGAAATACCCAATCCTCTAGATGAAACACGTGGAAATTATCTCCAAAGGTCTCAGAAAACAATTTTCTTTTTTGTTTGCTAAAAAGTACCTCGCTAGGGTTAAAGTTTTGTAATAGCTTATCTACATAAGCGGCGTTTCCCTCACTACTTAAAAATTCTCCCGTTGAAATATCTAAAAAAGACACCCCTATTTTCTGAGAATTCTTAAAAGTACCACCCTTGCCAGGGCTAAAGTGAACCGCAGCCAAAAAGTTATTTGAACCAGCCTCTAGTATACCATCATTGAGGGCAACTCCCGGAGTTATAAGCTCTGTAACGCCTCTTTTTACAATAGTTTTGGTTTGTTTTGGGTCTTCTAGCTGGTCACAAATGGCCACTCTGCACCCTGCCATAACAAGTTTTGGCAAATATGTATTTACAGAATGGTGCGGAAACCCAGCCAAGGGTGTTTGCTCGCCACCATTGTTTCTTGCGGTAAGAGTGATGTTTAAAATTCCTGCAGCCTTTACAGCATCTTGGCCAAAAGTTTCATAAAAGTCTCCCACTCTAAAAAGCAACAACGCATCAGGGTATTTTACCTTGATGGCATTGTATTGTTTCATTAAAGGGGTTACCTTCTTGGCTTTAGACATCTGTATAAGTATTAGTACAATTGTAAAAATAGCTTTTTATACATATTTAGAAAGGCTATAAGCCAAGTAATATTTCTTTGAGAGAAAGCCTCGCATAAAAAAAGTATTTTTGTGACATGAAAAATAGGAAATTAAAAAATAGTGAACTTGGCAGAATAGACGCCCAAAGCTTTAAAGGCTCAGAAAAAACGCCACTCATCATTATTTTGGACAACATACGGAGTCTAAACAATATTGGTTCTGTTTTTAGAACCGCAGATGCTTTTTTAATAGAAAAGATATACCTGTGTGGCATTACGGCAAAACCGCCTCACAAAGACATCCAAAAAACAGCACTTGGAGCTACAGATAGTGTAGCCTGGGAATACGCAGAAAATACCCTTGATGTGATACAAAAATTAAAAAGCCAAGGAGTTTTTATAGCCAGTATAGAACAGGCACAAGAGTCTGTTTCTTTAGAAAATTTTAAAACAAGCCCCAATCAAAAATACGCTATTGTCATGGGCCACGAGGTAAAAGGCGTGCAGCAACAGGTGGTAAGTGAAAGCGATGGGGTAATTGAGATTCCTCAATACGGCACAAAACATTCCTTAAACATTGCTGTAAGTTGTGGGGTGGTTATTTGGGATTTATTCTGTAAAATAAAAGCCTAAGACATTCCTAATTAGGCGAAAATTTGATCTAAAAGTAGCAAGTAATCACTTCTGTTTTTTACAAAATCTAGCCCAGAGATGTCAATTATTTTAATGCTGTCATTTTGTTGGTTTTTTATAAACTCCAAATAGCCATCATTGATTTTTTGCAAATAGTCTGGCTTTATTGCGTTCTCATAACTGCGGCCTCTTTTTTTAATGTTCTCCAAAAGCCGATCGGTGTTTTGGTATAGATAGATGTATACATCTGGCTTGGGCAATTCTTTGTGCATTAGGTAGAATAACTTCTTGTATAAATTATATTCTTCCTGTTGCAGAGTGACTTTAGCAAAAATGAGAGATTTATACGCATCATAATCTGCAACCACACATTCTTTAAAAAGATCAAATTGTGTGATGTCTTCCAAAAGTTGTTGGTACCTGTCTGCCAAAAAAGACATTTCTAAGGCAAAAGCATACCGCTGTTGGTCCTGGTAAAATTTTGGTAAAAAAGGATTGTCTTTAAAACGCTCTAAAATGAGTTTTGCATTAAAATCATCGGCAAGCATATGACACAAGCTGGTTTTCCCTGCACCAATATTCCCTTCAATTGCAATGTAGTTCAGCCTTGAAAAGTCATAGGCGTCTTGGGGGTTAGACAAGGTTTTAGATTGTTGCTCAATCACGCTAGAGTCAGGGGTTTCTAACAGAAGTGTTGCTAGTGTTTTTTGAAAAATAGGATGCAGCAACTCTGGAGCCAAATCTACTAAGGGTTGAAGTACAAATTTTCTATTAGAAATCTCTGGGTGAGGAACCTGCAGGTTATCCTGGTTAATAACAGCGGTGTCATAAAACAAAATATCTATATCAATAGCCCGTGAGGTGTAGCCGCCACTTTTAGATCGTTGTCTGCCTAATGCCTTTTCAATGTTTAAAATTTCAGCCAATACCTCTTGAGGCTCATGGCGGGTTTGTAGCTCAAGCACACAGTTTAAAAAATCTGCCCCGTCAAAACCAAGAGCGGGTGTTTGATACACTGCAGAGATTTTGGTAATCGTTCCTAGCCTCTTAAAAATAGCTTTCACAGCACTTTGTAAGTGCTCAAATCTATCCCCTAGATTAGTGCCTAAAGCCAAGTATAAAGTGTGCTGGTCTTTGATGATTTTGTGTGGTTTTAACCTCTAGTTAGTACTTAAAAAATGATGAAGTATTGAGAGTGACAATTTATAACATATTAATAGATACAACAAATCCTTCGTTGCTTCTTACATTAAAAACGGTGTCATCATCAAAAATAAGATATTGCCCTTTTATACCCTTGAGCGTTCCAGTATACGCTGGTGTTTTAACAAGGTTTAATGTTTTGAGTTTGACGGGGTATTTAAGTACTGGAAATTCCAGGTTTGTTTCTTGTTTATTATCAATAAAATAAGGCAAGGCCTGCTCAGGAATATATTGCTTTAATGTATCACGCCAAGAGGATAGGTCTTGCTCCTGTATTTCATTTTTAAGCATGGTGCGCCAATTGGTTTTATCTGCAACAAACTCTTTTAAAGCAACCTCTGTTATCCCGGCTAGGTACCTATTTGGTAACTCTGCAATCTCAAGGGCTTTATGAGCTCCTTGGTCTATCCAACGGGTTGGTATTTGGGTTTTACGGGTAACCCCTACTTTAACATTTCCGCTATTTGCAAGATATACAATATGGGGTTTGAGTTGTACTGCTTTTTCATACTCCAAATCTCGATCTTCAATACCAAGATGCGCCTGGCTTTTTTCTGGATGTAGGATCCAATCTGCAGCTTGAGGAATTTCAAAAAAACAATCGTAACAAAAACCTTGACGGTATATCTTTTTTTCTTTTTTACAGCTCATGCACTGATACCCTAAAAAAGATATGCTTATTTTTTTATCAAGAAGCTGATTTATATGTAGAAAATCATTCTCAAATACCAAGTAGTATTGGATTGGACTTCCTATTTCGGTTTTCATTTTTGTTAATGTGCCTTGGAATTGCATAAAATAAAATTGTACATTTAGACCTTAAAGATAGTGCAAAAATATGCCAATACCCATAGTAAATTCTTTAGCATCTTGGTTTTTAAAAAAACGTTTTCACCAAATAGAACTTTTTTTGAAATACCCTATTGATGTTCAAAATGAGCTGCTAGAACATCTTTTGCATACTGCCAAAAACACCGAAATTGGCAAACAATATGATTTTGCCTCTATTAGCACTTACAGAGAATTTGCAGAAAGAGTACCCGTAACCTCCTATGAGGATAATCATCTACAAATTGAACGCGCTAGAAAAGGAGAAAGTAATATTTTTTGGCCCACCCCTATTAAATGGTTTGCAAAATCAAGCGGAACAACAAACTCAAAAAGTAAATTTATTCCAGTGAGTTCAGCCTCTCTTGAACATTGCCACTATGCTGCTAGTAAAGATTTGTTGTGCATGTATTTAAACAATAATCCTGATGCCAATTTATTTTTAGGTAAAAGCTTACGCCTAGGTGGAAGCAAAGAATTATACAAAGAAAACGCAACGGTTTATGGAGATCTCTCTGCCATACTTATAGACAATATGCCTTTTTGGGCAGAATACAGTAGCACCCCAAACAATGAGGTGTCGCTCATGGCAGATTGGGAGCTAAAAATGCAAGCTATCGTAGACCAAACCATTCAAGAAAATGTAACAAGCCTAGCTGGAGTTCCTTCCTGGATGCTGGTTTTACTTAATAATGTACTGGAAACAACAGGCAAATCAAACCTCTTTGAGATTTGGCCTAACCTAGAGGTTTATTTCCATGGAGGTGTCAATTTTGATCCCTACATAGAACAGTATAACGCCATACTGCCCAAAGATAATTTCAGGTATTATGAAATATACAATGCCAGTGAAGGGTTTTTTGCTATCCAGGATAGAAATGCCAACAAAGAACTACTACTAATGTTAGACTATGGGATTTTTTATGAGTTCATACCCATGGATACCTATGGAAGTGCTTCAGAGAAAATAATACCCTTGGAACAGGTACAGGTAGCTAAAAACTATGCCATTGTAATTACAACCAATGCAGGTTTATGGCGCTATAAAATTGGAGATACGGTGCGTTTCACTTCTATAAGCCCCTTTAGAATAAAAGTAACAGGTAGAACCAAACACCACATCAATGTTTTTGGAGAAGAGCTCATAATTGAAAATGCAGAAATGGCATTAAAACAGGCTTCAAAACACACGCAGTGTGAAATTGTAGATTACACAGCGGCGCCTATTTTTATGGAAGGCAGAGAAAAAGGAGCCCATGAGTGGATCATAGAATTTAAAACCCCACCAAAAGATCTATCACTATTTACAAAAAGCCTCGATAGCGCTTTAATGGACGTTAATAGTGATTACCAGGCCAAACGCTTCAACAACATAACTCTTAATATGCCTAAAGTTCATGTAGCCCGCCAAAGATTATTTTATGATTGGCTCAAACAAAAAAACAAATTAGGTGGCCAGCATAAAGTGCCTAGACTCTCCAATAAACGTGATTTTATAGAAGAATTATTGCATTTAAACAAATAGGCGCCATACTCAATACGATGGCTTCGTTTATAGGCTCTTCCATTAATTGTTGTATGATAGCTATAGGTTTACACAATAAAAAAAATCGCATCCTTATTAAAGGATACGATTTTGATTTTTACTAAAACACCAATTAAGATACTGCCTTGAGTTTCTTAATGGTAGATTTATTTAATTTTTTTTCTGCATATTTACGTGTAATGCTCAAAAATGTCTCATCGGTACCTGGCAATTCAAACATAGCATCTGTTAGTATAGCCTCACAAAGAGATCTTAAACCTCTTGCGCCCAACTTGTATATAATAGCTTGCTCTACAATAAAGTCTAGCGCTTCTGAGGTTACTACAAGTTCTATGCCGTCCATCTCAAACAACTTATGGTATTGTTTTATGATGGCGTTTTTAGGCTCTGTTAAAATAGACCTTAGCGTACCCTTATCTAAAGGGTTCATATATGTTAATACCGGTAAACGACCAATAATTTCAGGAATTAAACCAAACGATTTTAAATCGCTAGGTATAATGTAGCGCAACATTTCATCCTTTTGCAAGGAGTTTTCCTTTTTTGAAGCACTAAAACCAACCGCTTGCATGTTAAGCCTTTTAGAGATATGCCTTTCTATGCCGTCAAAAGCACCTCCTGCTATAAACAATATATTTTCTGTGTTTACCTCTATAAATTTTTGGTCTGGATGTTTTCTACCACCCTTTGGTGGCACATTTACTACCGTTCCTTCTAGAAGCTTTAGAAGGGCTTGTTGCACTCCCTCTCCACTTACATCTCTTGTGATAGAGGGATTGTCACTCTTACGAGCAATTTTATCTATCTCATCAATAAAGACGATGCCTTTTTCTGCTTTTTCAAGATTGTAATCTGCAGCTTGCAGCAATCTAGTTAAAATACTCTCTACATCCTCTCCAACATACCCAGCCTCAGTTAATACCGTTGCATCTACAATAGCCAGTGGCACATTGAGCATTCTAGCAATGGTTTTGGCAACCAATGTTTTACCCGTTCCAGTTTGCCCAACTATAATGATATTACTTTTTTGAATATCTATATCGTCTTGTGTTTTTGGTTGTAACAAACGCTTGTAGTGATTATATACAGCCACAGACATCACTCTTTTGGTGTGTTCCTGCCCTATTACATAATCATCTAAAAAAGCCTTGATTGTCTTTGGCTTTTTAAGCATCACGTCTTCGCTTAGGTGTTCATCACCTGCGCTTGATTCTTCCTCTACTATGATCCCGTGGGCCTGCTGTATACAACGATCGCAAATATGAGCATCTATACCTGCAATTAGCAAGCTAGTATCTACTTTTTTCCGACCACAGAAAGAACATTCTAAAACCTCTTTTGACATGAATTGCTTTTTGTATTATCCTCTTTTTAATATTTCGTCAATCATACCGTACTCCAAAGCCTTGTCTGACTTCATCCAGTAATCACGATCACTATCCTCATACACCTTATCATAGCTTTGCCCACTGTGGCTAGCTATAATATTGTATAATTCTGTTTTTAGAGTCATGATTTCTCTTGCGGTAATCTCAATATCACTCGCCTGTCCTTGGGCACCTCCAAGTGGCTGATGAATCATCACTCTTGAGTGAGTTAAACCACTGCGTTTACCCTTTTCTCCAGCACACAATAATACGGCTCCCATGGAAGCTGCCATACCTGTACAAATTGTAGCTACATCTGGCTTTATAAATTGCATGGTGTCATAAATTCCTAAACCAGCATACACACTTCCTCCAGGAGAGTTGATATATATCTGAATATCCTTAGAGGCATCTACACTTTCTAAAAAGAGTAATTGCGCTTGTACAATATTGGCAACTTGATCGCTAATTCCAGTGCCTAAAAAGATAATTCTATCCATCATTAGGCGCGAAAAAACGTCAAAAATGGCAATATTCATCTGCCGCTCTTCAATTATGTTTGGCGTTAGGTTACTTGGGTACATGCTACTCATTATTTTTTCATAATAAGTACTGCTTATGCCCTGGTCCTTAATCGCGTATTTTTTAAATTCTTCTCCGTAGTTCATAAAACTGTTTATTCTTTAAATTTTAAAGTATTGTATATACCATTTCAAAAAAGATACCTAAACATCTAGTATGCCTAATTGGCGGTAATGCACACTAAAGATACCTAAATTTCTAAAGATTTATGCATAAGCCTCTTTAATGAATTTATCATAAGAGACTTCTTTTATCTTAAGCTTTGCATTTTCCTTGAAGAAATCTAATAGTTTGCTAGAGTTTAACTGCTCACTCAAACGCTTTACCTCTTCTTGGTTTGACATAATTCTTGAAGCAATATTATTTAGTTCTTCTTCACTAGGGTCAAGCTGTCCAAATTGAGCCATTTGTCCTTTTATCATATCAAGAGCGTATGCCTTTAGCTCATCAAAGGATACTTGCAAATTATGCTCTGCTCTTAGTTTTCCTTCAATTAACTGGTAGCGCAATCCTTTTTCGCTGCGGGCATATTCTGCCTTAGCCTCTTCTGGGGTCATTGGGTTCTCTCCAGAGACTTGTATCCAACGCTCTAAAAAGTCTTTAGGTAAGTCAAATTTTGTGTTTTCAATTAAAGACTCTACAACGTCATTGAGCATTTTTTGATCACTTTGTTGTGCAAATTGCTTCTCTGCATCTTCTTTGATCTTTTCTTTAAGGGCCTTTTCTGAGGTTACATTCCCTTCTCCAAATAGCTTATCAAACAACTCTTGGTTTAAATCTGCCATCTCACGAGTATTTACTTCTTCTATTTTAAAAGAAACATCTACAGACAGCTCCTTGGCATCTTCTGCAGAAACACCAAAGTGCTTTTGATTGTCATGCTCCTGGGCAAACATACCTTTTGTTTTCAAAGTAACAACATCACCAGGTTTTGCTCCAATAAGTGCTTTAATTTGCGATTTTCCTTTCAAGCTATCAAGCTCTATGGTTGTGCTTTTATCAATCCCTTTTTCTTCACAGGTGAAGGTTCCAGTTATTTCATCTGCTTTTGCTACCTCGGTTTTAGACTTTAAGGTCCCGTATTGCTTACGGATAGACTTTACTTGGTTGTCAAGCATTTCTTTGTCTGCAACAATTTTATAAGCAGTAACCGATTTTTTAGCAACATCTACTTTAAAACTTGGAGACAATCCTAGATCAAACTCAAAGGTAAACTCATCAGTATCCCAGTTTATTTCTGTTTCGTTTTTAGGAAGTGGGTTTCCTAAAACATCTAATTTTTCCTGGGTCAAAAAGTTATGCAACCCCTCTTGTAATAGTTTATTTACCTCCTCTACTAGCACCCCTCTACCATATTGTTTTTTAACCATTCCCATCGGGATATGCCCTTTTCTAAAACCTGGTATGTTTGCTGTTTTCTTGTAGTTATTTAATACCTTAGTTACCTTATCTTGGTAATCATCTTTTGAGATTACTACGGTCACTACTGCATTTAGTGCATCAACATCTTTCTTTTTGATATCCATTGTATTGTAAATTTTAATTTAAATAGCTCATAAATAAAGAGATATAGCCTGCATTTATGAGCGTGCAAAGATATAGCAAATTACTAGATGTTACAAGCAAAATACCCAACATAAAACAAATCTAGAAGGAGTGATTTTTAAGTTTTATTTTATCAAAAGCTCAGGGCTTTAGGGTAAGGTAGTTTGAAAAAAACTATGATGTATACCCGTGTTTGAAAACAAAAAAAAGCCCTGTATAAAATACAGGGCTTTTTAAATTTAAGTGCGGATGACAGGAATCGAACCTGCACGCCTTGCGGCACTAGATCCTAAGTCTAGCATGTCTACCAGTTCCACCACATCCGCGGACCTCGACCAAAGCTATATGCTAACTTTGGGTCGGCAAATATACATAATTGTTATAATTAACAAACAATCTTTATTAAGAAATAATGCTTTTAATTACCTTTAGCTTTTATACCGAAATATACCTTTAAATTGCTTCGGAAATTTTAAAAGTCAAATTATTTATGAAAAGTGCCAAACCCTATATTACCCAACACAAAGACAGATTTATAGACGAGCTGTTATCCTTGTTAAAAATACCTAGCATTTCTGCAGACAAAGCATATGCCAAGGATGTTATTAGAACAGCAGATGTAATAAAATCAAGCCTAGAAAAAGCCGGCTGTGACCACGTAGAAATATGCCAGACTCCAGGGTACCCTATTGTGTACGGAGAAAAAATAATAGACCCAACACTTCCAACGATATTAGTGTATGGTCATTATGATGTACAACCACCAGACCCTGTAGAGTTGTGGGACAGCCCACCTTTTGAGCCGGTGATCAAAAAAACGGAGCTACATCCTCAAGGAGCCATTTTTGCACGTGGTAGTTGTGACGATAAGGGGCAAATGTACATGCATGTAAAAGCCATGGAATACATGACAACAACCGGTCAACTACCCTGTAACGTTAAATTTATGATTGAGGGAGAAGAAGAGGTAGGTAGTGAGAGCCTTGGTTGGTTTGTAGAAAGAAACCAAGAAAAATTGTCTAATGATGTGATATTAATTAGTGACACAGGCATGATTGCCAACGATATACCAAGTATCACAACAGGGCTTCGTGGTTTAAGTTATGTGGAGGTAGAGATTACAGGGCCAAATAGAGATCTGCACAGCGGTTTGTATGGAGGCGCTGTTGCAAACCCTATCAATGTATTAACCAAGATGATTGCATCTTTAACCGATGAGAACAACCACATTACAATTCCAGGATTCTATGATGATGTAGAGGAGCTTTCTCAGGCAGAAAGAGCCAAAATGGCCCAGGCTCCTTTTAGCAAAGAGGCCTATTGTAAATCAATAGGGATTGAAGACACCTATGGAGAAGCAACCTACACCACCAATGAGCGAAATAGCATTCGTCCTACCTTAGATGTAAATGGTATCTGGGGAGGCTACACCGGTGAAGGTGCAAAGACGGTAATTGCAAGCCAAGCTTTTGCAAAAATATCGATGCGCCTTGTTCCAGATCAGGATTGGAAAGAAATCACAACGCTATTTAAAAATCATTTTGAGAGTATTGCTCCAAAGGGAGTTACTGTAAAAGTTAATCCACATCATGGGGGTCAAGCCTATGTTACTCCTATAGATAGTCTTGGATATAAAGCAGCGAGTAAGGCCTACGAGAGCACCTTTGGAAAAACACCAATTCCGCAGCGCAGTGGAGGAAGTATTCCTATTGTAGCTTTGTTTGAAAAAGAACTAAAAAGTAAAACTATCTTAATGGGCTTTGGTCTAGATAGTGACGCCATACATTCTCCCAATGAGCATTTTGGTGTCTGGAATTACTTAAAAGGAATAGAAACCATACCTCAGTTTTACCATTACTATACTCAAATGAGTAAATAAAACTCAAATCTTAAAGCAATAAAAAGCCCTGCTGGTTTTAAAACTAGCAGGGCTTTTATGATATATAAAATACTTACAATTTTTTTACATATTCGGTAATAAGTACAATTTGTACTCCGTCTACTTTTCCTTCTATAAAGGTGTCATTCTCGTGATCTAATGAAATACGCCGCACGGCAGTTCCTTGTTTGGCAACCATACTAGATCCTTTTACTTTCAAATCTTTAATAAGTACTACAGCGTCTCCCGTTTTTAAAACAACACCATTTGCGTCTCTATGCACTAAGGCATCTGCTTTATCCTGGGCATCACCCTCTGCAGCTGCCCAATCAAACTGTTGCTCCTCCATATACATCATATCTAGCAGGTCTTGTGACCACCCAAAAGATTTTAAACGATGCAACATGCGCCATGCCATTACCTGCACTGGCGCCACTGTGCTCCACATGCTGTCATTTAAACACCGCCAGTGATTTTCATTTCGCTCTTCTACCTCAAACTCACAAGAGCAGTTTACACAGGCCAAGATGGAGGTGTTTAAGGGATCAATATACTCCGGAGTTTTTGGCACTAGATACACCTCTAAGTTTTCTGGTTCTGAATGCCCACAAAGTTCACAGGTGTCTTGGGCTCTCTTTCTTACTTCTCTCTCTACGCTCATTTGATGATTTTTTTTACACTAACAAATGTAACAATATTGTGTAGTTGCAAGCTATTAAAAATTTATTTCTAGGGCTGTTAAATAGTATATTTCACTAGATTTGTGAGGATAAGATTTCAAGATATGCATGGTATTTCTATTTCACAAGCAGTAACTATAGCCAAAACCCACTTCTTAATTACGGGTGATGTCAGTGTGCTTGATGGAGATGAAGATTTTAATTTTAAAATCACAACGGCAAGAACCAGTTATGTGTTAAAAATATCATCAGCAAATCTCCAAAGACTCGAGACCCAAAATAAAGTACTTCATTTTTTATCTCAAAAAGAACTACCCCTTGCCTTGCCACAGATACTTCCAAATAAAAAAGGAGATCTATGCACAACAATAACACTGCACGGCGCCCAATATCACATTCGTTTAATTACCTATGTGCAAGGAAGACTTTGGGCCAAAGCAAACCCTAAAACCAGCGTGTTAAGGCATGATTTAGGACACAAAGCAGGAGCCCTCACAAAAGCCTTGCTAGACTTTGCGCCAAATCCAAGGCAAAGTGATTCTAATTGGGATCTAGCAAATGCATCTTGGAGTTGTAAGCACACCATGCTTTTTAAGGGAGAAAAACGTACCCTTATAAAAAGATTTCAATCGCTATTTAAAGCCATAGAATCCTGTCACAAAACACTTCCAAAAAGCACCATCCACGCAGATGTGAATGATTATAATATTTTAATATCTAATGATCTTAAGAATCTTGAGGTTGCAGGCATTATAGATTTTGGAGATACCACCTACTCCCAAACCATTAACGATGTTGCCATTACAATAGCCTATGGCGCAATGCAGGTGCCAGATCCACTAGAGGCTGCACTAGAGATATTACAGGGCTATGGGGCGCACTATCGTTTTACAGAAAATGAACTACACTGCTTGTATGCCCTGGTGGCCATGCGCCTTGTTACAACAGTAACAAAAGCAGCCCTAAGAAAACAACAAGACACTACCAACACCTATCATAGCATTAGTGAGCAACCCGCTTGGCAATTGCTTGAAAAATGGCAAGACATTAATCCAGAATTTGCAAGCTATAGCTTTAGAAGTATTTGTGGTTTTAAGGCGCACCCAAATGAAATTGCATTTAAAACATGGGCTAAAAACAATAACTTTACCCTAACAGATATTTTCCCTTCACAGGTTTTAAAAACAGACTTACATCTGCTAGATTTAAAAATATCTAGCCCATGGATTGCCTCTAAAGAGTCGTTTAATGATTTGGATTTGTTTGCATTTAAAATAAATCAAATTCAAAAACAGCATCCTACCAAACTCATTGCTGGAGGCTATCTAGAACCGCGGCCCATATACACCTCAAAAAGCTATGAAAAACAAGCAAATCAAGCCGCTCAAAACAGAACACTACACCTAGGGATAGATTTTTGGTTGCCATCGCAAACCTCTGTGCACACGCCCCTTAAGGCAGAAGTTGTTGTGGCCTCTTATAACCCGCAGAGCAAGCAGTACGGCGGGCTTGTGATTTTAAAACACAATGAGAATGGCCTGGTTTTTTACACCCTTTATGGACACCTTTGTAAGGCAAGTGTAGCAGCTCAGAGGGTTGGTGATCTGCTAAAAAAAGGAGACAGAATTGGGGCATTAGGTAACCCTCTACAAAATGGCCAATGGGCTCCCCATTTACATTTTCAAATCATGCTCTCTATGCTTGACAATACCCAAGATTTTCCTGGAGTAGCCTTTCCAAAACAAATGCAGGTTTGGAAAAGTATTTGCCCAGACCCCAACCTATTGTTTAAAAACCCAAAACTTGCTACGCAGTATGATGCTCCGAGTTCAGAAATCTTAGATTTCAGAAAAAAACATCTAGGAAAAAGCTTAAGTATATCTTATCAAGAACCTCTAAATATAGTGCGTGGAGATGGCGCTTATTTAATAGACACCTGGGGAGAGAAATACCTTGATACCGTAAATAATGTAGCGCATGTTGGGCATGAACATCCTGGGGTAGTTAAAGCTGCACAAGAGCAAATAGCGCTTCTTAACACAAACACGCGGTACCTCAACCAGAACATCATTGCATATGCCAAGGCACTGCTTGAAAAATTACCTCCAGAGCTCTCAGTGCTACATTTTGTAAACTCTGGAAGCGAAGCCACAGAACTTGCACTGCGTATGGCCAAAACCCTAACTGGGCAAAAAGACATGCTTGCCATTGAGGTAGGATACCACGGAAATACAACTGCTGCTATGCAGGTAAGCTCTTATAAGTTTGATAGCAAAGGCGGCAGCGGAAAACCAGAACATACCCATATTTTACCGCTACCAGACTCCTATAGAGGACTCCATACTAAGGAAAATAACTTGGGAAGTATCTACGGCAATTACGCGCAACAACATATAGACCGTCTTGCCCTTGTTAATAGAGGTATTGCTGGTTTTATGGGAGAATCTATTATAAGTTGTGGGGGGCAAATAGTACCGCCCAAGGGATACTTTAAAGCAATATATAAAACAGTACGCGCAGCAGGCGGGCTATGTATTGCAGACGAAGTACAAACGGGTTTTGGGCGCATGGGCGATCATTTTTGGGGCTTTGAGATGCATGGTGTTACTCCAGATATTGTAACGATGGGAAAACCAGCCGGTAATGGGCACCCTTTGGCAATTGTAGCCTGTACTCAAGAGGTCGCCAAAGGTTTTGCGAATGGGCTGGAATTCTTTAACACCTTTGGCGGA
>ERZ887830.1077-NODE-1077-length-15979-cov-53.354245_pt1 | contig 15979 bp, 17 predicted proteins | sample MGYA00521101_ERZ887830 | MGnify/ENA primary metagenome ERZ887830 (study PRJEB32303, sample SAMEA104408592) | aquatic metagenome | biome: Marine water; feature: Pelagic; material: water | place: Baltic Sea | collected 2014-06-05T16:38:00 | depth 1,762 m ... | reverse complement strand
GAAGTTTGACCAAACAGTAAAAAGCGCCTTTGGGTAAGGATACCGATACGCCTTCGATTTTATTTAAATACTCAATTGCGGTCCTCCTTCTTTTTTCATATTCTTCAATGGCATCATCCAAATATTGTTGCGGCTCATCAAGCGCAGCCTCACAGGCGTGTAGTGCAATGGTGGGCGGACATAACCTTGATTGGGCAAACTTTAGCGCAGCATGTGTTACTTCCTTGTTTTTTGTGATAAGACATCCTATTCTAGCGCCGCACATGCTGTATCGCTTAGACATGGAGTCAATGAGTATGGCATGTTCTGCTAGATTTTCCAGGTGCATTACGGAGATGTGCTCATGACCGTCATAAACAAACTCACGGTACACCTCATCAACAATAAAGAATATATCGTGCTTTATGGCCAGTTGACCCAGAGACTCAAGCTCCTCTTTGCTGTAAACATAGCCAGACGGATTGTTTGGATTACAGATAAAAAGTGCTCTTGTCTTAGAAGTTATTGCAGCTTCTATGGTTTCAATATCGGGGAGTGAAAACTGACTTTCAAACGATGATGGGATCCCCACAACCTTAACACCACAGGCCGCTGCAAATGTTTCATAGTTAGCGTAAAATGGTTCTGGAATGATAAGTTCATCACCTTCGTTGGTGATGCAGTCTAATGCCATAATAATGGCCTCACTAGCTCCTGTGGTTACCAGAATGTCTTCTGCATCAATTTCAATATTGTGCTCTTGGTAATAAGAGACCAGCTTATTGCGGAACGAAACAGTTCCTTCAGAAGGTCCGTATGCGACAACATCATCTGAAAAGTTTCGAATGGCTTTTAATGCGCTTTTGGGACTGGCTAAATCAGGTTGCCCAATGTTAAGATGAAATACTTCAATACCACGCGCCTTGGCTATATTGGCTTGCTTGGCTAGCTTTCGAATGGGTGAGGTGGGTAAGTTTGCACCTTTCTTTGAAATAATCGGCATTAAAATAGTTTGCCTGCAAAGATGCGAAAAATCAATGTTTTATGCGAAAATTATTCTTCGGGAGCTTCTTCTATGACTTCCCCTTTGATCTTAAGGGCCACCATAGGAACAGAAGCATTGGAAGCAACCGTGATGGTTTTTCGAATGGGTCCAACACGCTCTGTATCATATTTTACTTCAATGATATCAGATGCGCCAGGTGCAATGGGTGCATCTGGTTTTTTTGGAATGGTACAGCCACAAGAAGAACGTACTTGCGTAATCTTTAGTTCTGAAGTTCCCGTGTTGGTAAACTTAAACTGACGAATGCCATCTTCACCTTTGACAACAGTGCCATAGTCAATGGTAAGGGAGTCAAATGTAATGACAGCAAAGTCTTGAGCAGTAGCTGTTAAACCTAATACAACAGTGAAAAAAGATATAAATATTCGCTTCATGACGATAAATTTGGTTTTACTAAAGTAAGCATAAGTACCAATTGTACAAAATTAGGGCTTTCAATTTCACTACTCGATGCCTACATTTGCGCATAATAAGCACAAACGCATGTCCATACCATCAAAATTCACACCAAAAGACGTAGAGCAAAAGTGGTATGACTACTGGACAGCGAACAATTATTTTCATTCCACGCCTGACTCCCGAGAACCCTACACCATAGTAATTCCACCACCAAATGTAACAGGTGTATTGCATATGGGGCATTTGATGAACAATACACTTCAAGATGTGTTGATTCGCCGTGCACGTATGCGCGGGTACAATGCTTGCTGGGTGCCAGGTACCGATCACGCTTCTATTGCGACAGAAGCAAAAGTGGTAAACAAGCTAAAAAGTCAAGGCATAGACAAGAATGAAATTGGGAGGAAAGCTTTTTTAGAACACGCTTGGGAATGGACACATGAACACGGCGGTATTATTCTCGATCAATTAAAAAAATTGGGCTGCACTTGTGATTGGGATCGCACCAAATTTACCCTTGATACTGAAATGTCTGCATCTGTTATTAAGGTCTTTGTTGACTTGTATAACAAAGGGATGATTTATCGTGGTTTTCGCATGGTGCATTGGGATCCCGAAGCACAAACCACACTTTCAGACGAGGAGGTTATTTATGAAGAGCGACAAGGAAATCTATACCATATTGCGTATGCCATTGAAGGCAGCGACGAAAAAGTAGTTGTAGCCACAACAAGACCTGAAACACTTTTTGGTGATACGGCTGTTGCCATTCATCCAGAAGACGAACGTTATCTAGCACTGCATGGTAAAAAAGCCATAGTCCCTATTGTCAATAGAGTTGTGCCCATCATTAGAGATATATATGTCAGTTTGGAATTAGGAACAGGCTGTTTGAAAGTGACCCCAGCGCATGATGAAAATGACAAGGCCTTAGGCGAAAAACATAAATTGGATATTGTTGATATTTTCAACCCCGATGCCACACTCAATCATCAGGGCTTGCATTATGAAGGTAAAGACAGGTTTGCGGTACGCAAAGCCGTGGTAAAAGAGTTAGAGGCAGCTGGCGCACTCGTAAAAGTAACGCCTCATATGCACAAAGTGGGTACTTCAGAAAGAACAAAGGCCGTTGTAGAGCCTCGTTTGTCTGATCAATGGTTCTTGAAAATGGCAGATTTGGCCAAACCAGCCATTGACGCAGTTGAAGATGGCGATGTACAATTGGTGCCAAAAAAGTTTATCAATACCTACCGACACTGGATGAATAATATTCGTGATTGGAATATCTCAAGACAGCTATGGTGGGGACACCAAATCCCGGCTTATTACTATGGTTCGAACAGAGAACATGTAGTGGTAGCTGATACCAAATCGGCAGCCCTTGAAAAAGCAAAGGCCGAAAGCGGTAATGCAGCACTGACGCTTGATGACCTCCATCAAGACCAAGATGTACTTGACACTTGGTTTTCTTCATGGCTATGGCCCATATCCGTTTTTAATGGTGTCTTGGAACCAGATAATAAAGAAGTCTCCTATTACTACCCTACACAGGAATTGGTTACAGGTCCCGATATTCTTTTCTTTTGGGTAGCAAGAATGATCATGTCTGGCTATGCCTTACGCGACGAAAAACCATTTTCCCATGTTTACCTCACAGGGCTTGTTCGTGATGGGCAAGGAAGAAAAATGTCCAAGCAACTCGGCAATTCTCCAGATGCGATTAAGCTTATGGAAACCTACGGCGCTGATGGTGTCCGTGTGGGGCTACTTTTAAGTGCAGCAGCAGGGAATGACTTATTGTTTGACGAAAATTTATGTCAACAAGGAAAAAACTTTGCCAATAAAATTTGGAATGCTTTCCGATTGATACAGAGCTGGGAGGTGGACGAAACCTTAGAAACATGTGCTACTGCCACTGCAGGCATTGACTGGTATTCAGCCAAGTTTCAACAAACATTGGCTACCATCGATGACCACTTCAGTAAATACCGCATCTCTGATGCCTTAATGTCGACATATAAACTTATTTGGGACGACTTCTGCTCTTGGCTTTTGGAAATCGTTAAGCCGGCGTACAATACGGGGATAGATCCTGAGACCTATGCAAAAGTATGTATGCTTTTCGAAGATAACTTACGCCTTTTGCACCCTTTTATGCCCTTTTTGTCAGAAGAACTATGGCATGCACTTAAAAGTCGCGCCAAGGACGAAGCCTTAATTGTTTCGGATTGGCCAACTCAAAAAACTATTGATACTACCATTTTAGATCAATTTGATCACTCAGCGGCCTTAGTCGCCCAATTGCGAACTGTTCGTAAAGACCAAAATATTTCTTTTAAAGAACCTTTGGACTTGGTCGAAACCACCCATGACAATGTTTCACTAAGACCTATTGTTGAGAAGTTGGTAAATATCCAAACTTGGGATAAAGTGGCAAAAGCACCTGAGCAAGCGATTTCGTTCAGGGTAAACGCACTTGAATATTTTGTTCCTGTGGCTGCTTCTAATATTGAAGAGGAACGTAAAAAGATGGAAGAAGAACTGACTTATCAGGAAGGATTCTTACGTTCAGTAGAAAAAAAACTATCTAATGAACGCTTTGTTTCAAATGCGCCAGAACAAGTTGTGGCAATTGAGCGAAAGAAAGCGGAAGATGCACAAACCAAAATAGCGGCACTCAAAGCGCGCCTTTCAGCTCTTTAGTTTTTTGATGTAATTAGCGTTACACCACCTTTTACGACTTGCCCTTCTTTAACAAATACGGGAGTTTCTATGGGGAGAAATACATCTACTCTAGACCCAAATTTGATAAAACCAGCATCTGTTCCTTGCATAACCGCTTGACCTTCCTCGGCATAATTCACAATACGTCTAGCTACTGCTCCTGCAATTTGACGATAAAGTACTTCTCCATAGGTTGGATTGTCAACCACAATGGTGGTTCTTTCGTTCAATATCGATGATTTTGGATGCCAAGCAACGAGATACTTGCCGGGGTGGTATTTGCTAAACACAACCTTGCCAGAAACAGGATATCGGGTTACGTGCACATTTAAGGGAGACATAAAAATAGATACCTGTAGTCTTTTGCCCTTAAAATATTCGGGTTCTTCAACTTCTTTCACGATAACTACTTTCCCATCTACAGGCGATACAACAGCGTCTTCAAGTGCAAGAGGCGGTCGGTCGGGATTTCTGAAAAACTGCAGTATCAACACTAAAAAAACAAGCAGGACAAGCTGGAGTGTAATACGCAACCACTTAACGCCAATAAACTGATCGGCCAACATTGCAGCCACCGCTATTAGCACAAAACTTACTATGATAATGGTGAAACCTTCTTTATGAAACATAAGCGAATAAATTCAATAATAATATATACATGGGTGCAGCCAATATGGAACTGTCAATGCGGTCGTAAATTCCGCCATGTCCCGGTAAAATACTCCCGCTATCCTTCACGCCGCAAATGCGTTTTATTTTGGATTGCACCAGATCCCCTAATGCGCCTAAAATGGCAGTCACCAGAAGAATCAAAACCCAACTGTATTGGATGTTTTTTATGTCAGCGGCATACAGTAGGGCTACCGTGGCAACAACTATTCCGCCAAGGCTTCCTTCAATTGTTTTATTGGGCGAAATGGTAGGTGCTAGTTTTCGTTTTCCAAATAATGAGCCAATTACATATGCGCCAGTGTCGCTTAGCCATATAATGCCAAAAAAATACAAAACATAGATAGGGTTGGACTTCCCTAAGAGGGCGAGTAATATCAATGGTATACAGATTTGAAACAAGCTCAAAAAATACACAGCTGCTTTGCTGTAGCTCAACTGATTTGAATTACTAAAAAAGCCCAGCATTCCTAAACACCCAACAACTGCTGCACCAACTAGATAAGGATAGTATTCGGGGTTCATTTGAACCGCCGCGAATACAACGGGAAAGAAAAGGTAGCTTAAAATGATTTTTTTATTGGTAATTCTTTGAAGTTCCCACTGCGCTATAATTGCCATCAGAAAAAGTACCACAGAAAAAAAAGTAGCATCTATGTATAGGCTGCCTAGGAGCAATCCAACATAGAGGAATGAAGTTAAGGAACGAATTAAAAAATTCATGAAAAATCTTCAAGTAAAAGCAAGTACACTTCTTTGACACTGCTGCCATAGTTCATGTAGTTTTCGTCGCTCATTACGTCTGTTTTAAATTGCTTTATAGAAGTGATGTTTAGCGGAATATTATCAGCATAGCGGTGTTTGATGCTTTTGAGTCCTTCTGAAACTGTTTTTGAAAACTGACGGGTGCCCGCAATAACCACTAATGTTTCTGGTAGGTCTGCCAATTTGTTAGAACCCAATTGGCGTTCACATACCACAATACTCCCATCATAAGCAACTATGGACTCACAACTACACAGCATAACTTTGGCATTGAGATTGGTTTTGGTAAGTGTTATGCCAACATCTAATTTTTTGGCTAGTACTGGATCTAGACAAAACAACTCTCGTATCTCTGTAGGATATTCTTTTACAATGGAAAGAAAGGTGTCTTTTGCATCTTGTAAGGTTTCGCAGTAAACGAATTTTCCCCCACAAGCCGTGAAATTTTGAGCAAAGGTTTGCTCAATTGGAAGTTCTTTGAGCGGCATGTGTGGACCGCGCACATCTTCAACTTGCTCTTCTTTAGGAGCCGTTTTTTTTCCAAAAATATTTGACCAGAACTTACTCACACATTAGGGTTGTTACACAAAGGTAACAAATCGCAAATTAGTTGGCATCATTTGTTTTTGTAGAATCTGTTGCCTTGGTTGTTTTTGCAGTCTTTTTTGGTGCTGCCTTTGGCTTGGTTGTTGCTTTTGGCTTTGGTGCTTCAGCTTCTGGCTTTTCAAAAGGTCGTTTGCCAAAAATACGCTCTAGATCGTCCTTAAAAATCACTTCCTTTTCAAGCAAGTGCTCTGCAAGTTCTGTGAGTTTGTCTTTGTGTTTTTTAAGCATTTGTATGGCACGCCTGTATTCTTTTTCAACGATTGCAGAAATTTCCGTGTCGATTAACTTGGCTGTTTCTTCGGAGTAAGGCTTGGTAAAGCCATACTCGCTTTCGTTGGTTTGATAATACGTAATGTTTCCAACCTTTTCATTTAAACCGTAAATGGTTACCATAGCTCTGGCCTGTTGGGTTACTTTTACCAAGTCGCTTAGTGCACCTGTTGAAATTTTATTGAATATGATGCTTTCTGCAGCCCTACCACCAAGCGTTGCACACATTTCGTCTAACATTTGTTCTGTGCGCACAATTTGTCTTTCCTCGGGTAAATACCAAGCAGCGCCTAGCGATTGTCCCCTTGGCACGATGGTTACCTTAACTAGTGGCGCAGCATGCTCTAACATCCAGCTTACAGTAGCGTGTCCAGCCTCGTGGAAAGCAATGGTCTTCTTTTCTTCTGGGGTAATGATTTTATTTTTCTTTTCAAGTCCGCCAACAATTCGATCAACAGCATCTAAGAAGTCTTGACGACCTACTTTTTTCTTGTTTTTTCTGGCAGCAATCAACGCCGATTCATTACATACGTTGGCAATATCAGCTCCAGAAAAGCCAGGTGTTTGTTTGGCTAAAAAGTCAATATCTAGTTTGGCGTCTGACTTCAATGGTTTGAGGTGTACTTTAAAAATTTCTCTACGCTCTTTTAGGTCAGGGAGGTCGACATAGATTTGTCGGTCAAAACGACCTGCACGCATCAATGCCTTGTCTAATACATCGGCTCGGTTAGTGGCAGCAATAACAATCACATTGGTGTTGGTGCCAAAGCCATCCATTTCGGTTAACAACTGGTTGAGCGTGTTTTCACGCTCGTCGTTCGAACCGGTAATGTTGTTTTTTCCTCTTGCACGCCCGATGGCATCAATTTCATCAATAAATATAATGGCGGGCGATTTGTCTTTTGCTTGCTTGAATAAATCACGTACACGCGATGCACCTACTCCTACAAACATTTCCACAAAATCAGAACCTGACAACGAAAAGAAAGGTACTTTAGCCTCACCTGCAACCGCCTTAGCCAATAAAGTTTTACCTGTTCCTGGAGGGCCTACCAATAAGGCGCCTTTCGGAATTTTCCCACCCAGTACAGTATACTTGCTTGGGTTTTTTAGAAAGTCTACAATTTCTTGTACTTCTTCTTTAGCTCCTTCTAAGCCTGCAACGTCTTTAAATGTTATTTTGACATCTGTTTTTTCATCAAATAGCTTGGCTTTTGATTTGCCAATATTGAATATTTGTGCACCGCCACCGCCGCCACCGCCGCCAGACATGCGTCGCATAATAAATAACCATACGGCAATGATAAGTATGAGCGGTAAAAAGCCAAGTAATACATCTAACCAACGACTTTCTACTGTTACAAATTCATAGGTAAAGGAAACGCCTTTTTCTTCGGCTGCTTCTAATTTTTTTTGGAAAAGCTCAAGATTACCCACTTCAAACTGGTAGTGGGGACCACTACTGTTCTTACGACCAAATAAATCCGTCTTGTTAGCTTTACTGTGCTTGGTTTCTGTAAGCGCTGTTTCCGTTAGGGTAACTTGTGCGGTCTTTTTGTTGACAACAACAACCTTACTTACTTCGCCATCTAAAAGATAGTTTTCAAAGTTTGAAATATTAATCTTTTGGTCGCTAGACATGCTGTCGCTCCCGCCAAAAAATGACATACCAATAAAGAAAAGTATGATACTCGCATATAGCCAATAAGAACTTATGGCTGGTTTTTTAGGTGGTGTTTTTTCTTTTTTAGCCATGTTTTAATATTTAGACTCTATTAACGTTTGCTTGGCATCTCCCCAAAGCGATTCAATGTCGTAGTGAGAACGAGTTTGTTTTTGAAAAATGTGCACAACAATATCCACAAAGTCCATTAATATCCACTCGCTTGTTTCAAGCCCCTCAACATGCCAAGGCTTTTCATGAATGGCTTTACTTACCAGTTTTTGAACAGCGCCAGATATGGCACGGACCTGTGTGTTGGAATTACCTGAGCATACAACAAAGTACTGGCATACGTTGTTTTCTATTTCACGTAAATCTAGAACGTTGATGTCTTCTCCTTTTACTTCTTCAATACCTTCAATTATGTGAGCTAGAAGTGTATCCGTATTTTTTTTCTTTGTCATGCAATACTTATCTGTGTAAATGTAATTGTTATTTGCAAAATTACTTCACAAAACGCATACTTTTGTATATGCTAATAATCAAACTTAGTGCCACCCCCTCCACCAATAGCTTTTTAAAGCAGTGGGTGCAGCAAAGCAAAGCACATGAAAGCATAGCGGTTTGGGCGGAACACCAAACGGAAGGTCGGGGTAGGATGGGAACAAAATGGCTTTCAGAAGCCAACTTAAACCTGACAGGCTCAGTTTATGTAGGTAATACAGCCCACCATCAAAATAATATATTTAACCTAAACAAGCAAGTGTGCTTGGCCATTGTGGACACCCTTGCACCCCTAAAAATCCCTGAATTGCGCATCAAATGGCCAAACGACATTTTGTCAGCCAATAAAAAAATAGGTGGTGTTTTGATTGAACCCATCATGCGCGGAAGGCAGATGACAGGCGCTATTGTCGGCTGTGGACTCAATGTAAACCAAGAAAAATTTGACCCTTCATTACCATTTGCCGCTTCAATTAAGTCTGTTACAAAACAAAGCCATGAGATTGGTACTTTGTTTGAATTACTAGCAAAAAATATCGCAGCCGCTGTTCGTTCTGATCAAGTAGACCACGAGCGTTATCTAGCTGTGTTGTATAAAATAAATGAAATGTGTGCTTTTAAAACCAACGATGGCTTTTCTTTTGAAGGGAAAATTATTGGGGTGTCACCAGATGGAAAGTTGGTTATCACAGATGAAAATGGGGATAGTAACTCTTACGAAGAAAAAACGCTGGTGTTTACAGCTTTCCAGCATTAGCGATAAGTGCTTCGAGAAACTGCGTGAGCGGTTTCTTAACCATCATTTGCATCATCGGATTGATGTTGCCCTCAAATACCAATTGTATTTTTGTTTTTCCGTCAATCGCTTCTAGGTTGGCGTGTAACTCAAAGGGAACGCTTCCGCCATCAGCTGCCATTACAATCTGTGTGTTTGGTGTTTGTCGTTCTAGTTTTAACGGAATTACGGGCATGCCTCCCAGCTTAAAACTAAAGTGCTTCTCGTCTCTTATACGAAAACTCGCTTCCTCAGGCATAAGCAGTTCGTAGGTACTTGCCTGTGTGAGTTGATCGAAAACGTCTTCAATGGGTTTTGCTACAGTAGCAATGCTGCTTTCTAGTTTCATCTAACTGATTATTTGGGCGACCAAAGTGCTGGAGCTTTGCGCCACTGTTTTAATACTTCTTCTTGCTCTTGCTCAATATATCCAGCTGCAACTGCGGTTTCTATCAATGTGTTGTAGCCAGAAAGGGTGGTTAGTTCAACCATCGCTTGTTTCATGTTATCTTCAGCAACATCAAATTCATAGCTAAAGAGGGCTAACATGCCAAGGACATTGATATTTGCATTCCGTAGGGCATCAATCGCTTGGAGGCTGCTCTTACCCGTACTGATTAAATCTTCAACCACAACAGTTGGTGCATCAACATCATATTGCCCTTCAATCTGATTTTGTCGCCCGTGTTTTTTGGGTTGCGGGCGTACATACATAAACGGCAAATCAAGTACTTCTGCTACCAACATACCTATGCCAATGGCACCCGTTGCTACACCTGCAATCGCTTTTGTTTGCGGATATTTTGTTTTGATTTCATTTGCCATCGCTTGACTCAAAAATCTTCTTATCTCTGGATATGAGAGTGTTATTCGGTTATCGCAGTAGATTGGCGACTGCCAACCACTGGCCCAAGTAAATGGATTTTTGGGTTCAAGCTTTATTGCTTTTATTTGTAATAGGTATTCGGCTACTTTTTTAGCGGTAGAGGGTTCCTTAGGCATGGCGCAAATGTATAAAGTTTTTGTCAATCAAAAGGAGATAATCCTCACTTCAACTGCTCCGAAAGGGAAAGGAGTAAAAGTCCTGCCCCTAAAATCCACGCCCTACAAAAAAATAATACGCATCATTCGCACAACTCGTGTCAAACAACTCTACCTAATTCACGAGAATCCCAAAAAACTTTTAAGCGGTTTTAAAAAAAAACTGCCCGTTACCATTGCTGCTGGTGGAGTAGTGCAGCATGAAAATGGAAAACTATTGTTTATTTATCGCAAAAAAAGATGGGACCTACCCAAAGGAAAAGTCGATAAAGGTGAAAGCCTTGAGGATGCCGCAAAACGTGAAGTAAAAGAAGAAACAGGGGTTAAAAAAATTAAAGTCGGCAAACTAGCTGGTATAACCTATCATATATTTAAACGCAACAACCGTTATCAACTCAAAGAGTCCCATTGGTTTTTCATGAAATCAAGTTATGACGGTACTTTAGTTCCTGAAGTCAAGGAGGATATCACCAAGGCAACTTGGAAGAACAAAGGCAAAACAGCTAAAGCAATCGAAAAGACGTACCCAAACATTGAAGATTTATTCGATAAATCGAAGCTTATGGAAGCTTTATTTGGGGAGGAATAAAAGTGCTGTAATCGCCATTGTTACGAATAAGTTCACGTACAATACTACTGCTGATGTAAGAAGTTTCAGCGGAGGTTAGCAGAAAAACAGTTTCAATATCCGACAAATGCCTGTTGGTTCTAGCGATGGCTTTTTCAAATTCAAAGTCACCATTGTTACGCACACCACGTAAAATGAATTCCGCATCAATTTTACGACAAAAATCAATTGTTAGTCCATCGTAAGCAGCAACTGTTATACGTGGATCGTGCTCAAAACAGGTATTGATAAAGGCAAGGCGCTCTTCCAGTGAAAACATATATTTTTTCTCACTGTTTTTTCCAATTCCAATAACGATCTCATCGAAAATCTTAACCCCGCGTTCAACGATGTCAAGGTGCCCAATGGTGAAAGGATCAAATGAGCCAGGAAATAGTGCACGTCTCATGCTCCAAAGGTATTGTTTTTTAAACAGCTGTTAATCATGTCCACAATCAAATCTCCCAATGCGATCCCTGCGTGTTGGGCTTGCATGGGCAGTAAGCTCTGTGCTGTGAGCCCAGGAATGCTATTGAGTTCTAGAAAATAAGGAGTGTCACCCATAAAGATAAAATCACTCCTGCTAATACCCTTTACACCCAATAAATTGAATACTTTTTGGGAAGTTGTATTAAGGTTTTGTAATTGTACAGGGGATAGTCTGGCGGGAGTTATTTCCTCAGAGTTCCCCTCATATTTGGCAGCATAATCAAAGAAATCACTGTGCGTAACAATTTCAGTAGGCGCCAAAACCTGAACTTTTCCTTGATATTCAATTACGCCTATGGAAACCTCTGTTCCGGATAAGTAACTTTCAATCAATACTTCATCGTCTTCAGCCAGTGCGGTACTTATGGCTGCTGACATTTCTTCCAGCTTGTTGACTTTGACAACGCCAAAGCTGCTGCCGGCCTTGTTAGCCTTTACAAAGCAGGGTAGCCCAATGCTTATGGCTAGCGTTTTGCTGTTCCAATTCGAATTGGAATCAATAATTGTGTTCTTAGCCATGGCGATGCCGTGTGGTCGAAGTTTTTCTAGGGTTTTATGCTTGTTGTAAGTTAGTTCAGACACCGCTGCGGAGCAGCCCGTGTAGGGCACTTTTGCCTTATCCAAGACTTTTTGAAGCACGCCATTTTCGCCTGGCGCGCCGTGAACGGCAATAAAAACAGCATCAAAAACATATTTTTTCCCTTCATATTGATAAGAAAAATCAGTTTGATTTAGCGCTAGTACGTTACCCTTGTGATTAACAGTCCACTTTTCAGCAGATATAACTACGGGCTTTACATCAAAAATACCGTCAGGGATGTTGTCTATAACAACCTGTCCACTCTTAATCGAAATAGCATGCTCGGATGTGGTTCCGCCCATTACTACAGCAATGTGCTTCTTCATACCGCAAATATCATTATTTTTGAACTTCATTGAAACATCTTATGCTTCACTTCTTACGTTTTTTATTCAGCAGGGCTTTTTTTTGGAACTTGCTTTTGGTGCTTATTGCTATCACAGCGCTGTTGCTGTTGACTTTTTACGGACTCAATTGGCATACCCGCCAAGGGGATTTTATTGAAGTTCCTGACCTAAATACCATGACCATTACTGATGCACAAGAGCTGTTGCAAGACCAAGACCTTAACTATGAGGTTATTGATTCTGCTCGATTTAATCCGGGTTATGCCCCTTTTGCCGTAATTGAGCAAACGCCTCTTGCACGCGAATTGGTCAAGAAAAACAGAAAAATATATTTAACGCTAAATCCAGCAAACTACAACGAGGTAATACTACCTGATGTTATTCAAATCACACGGCGATCTGCTGAATCAACGCTTCGTGCTGTAGGTTTGGAAATAGGTGAAATTTTATATCAGGATAATATTGGAAAGGACATGGTTTTGCAATTGCGCTATGACCAAGCACCTATTGCGCCTGGCGACAAGCTTCCCAAAACATCGCGAGTAGATTTGGTATTAGGTAACGGAAAGAAACCAGTAGAGTAATTATGGAGCAAGAAAACAATTTAGACGCACTTCACGAACACTATTCCTTTGGTGCAGATGCTGGTCAAGAACCCTTGCGCGTGGACAAGTTTTTGATGAATCGCATTGAAAACGCCACACGTAACAAAATCCAACAAGCAGCAACAGCAGGTTATATCCAAGTAAATGACCAAGCGGTTAAGTCTAACTATCGCGTAAAGGCTGGTGATGTAGTTCGTGTTTTTTTAGCACATCCCCCACACGAAGATTTACTCGTACCAGAAGAGATGCCACTTGATATTGTATTTGAAGATGACAGCCTTTTGGTTGTTAATAAAGATGCCGGAATTGTGGTGCACCCAGGGCATGGGAATTATACGGGAACGCTTATAAATGGACTTATTTACCATTTTGATCAGCTCCCTAAAAACAGCAATAATCGACCTGGATTGGTTCATCGTATTGATAAGGATACTTCCGGACTTTTGGTTGTAGCTAAAACAGATAAAGCCATGGCGCATTTGGCGCAGCAATTTCACGACAAAACATCTGAGCGCCAGTATTTGGCACTTGTTTGGGGAGATGTTGCAGACGAAAAGGGAACGGTAGACGGCCATTTGGGTCGTGACCCAAAAAATAGGTTACTGATGACCGTCTTTCCAGATGGAGATCAGGGCAAGGCTGCCATTACCCATTATGAGGTAGTAGAACGTTTTGGATATGTGACTTTGATAAAGTGTGTCTTGGAAACAGGGCGTACGCACCAGATTAGGGCACATATGAAGCACATAGGTCATACCTTGTTTAATGATTCCCGCTATGGTGGTAATAAAATTTTAAAGGGAACTACATTTACCAAGTACAAGCAGTTTGTGGACAATAGCTTTAAGCAGTTGCCACGCCAAGCACTACACGCCCAAACGCTTGGGTTTGTACATCCTGAAACAAAAGAAAAAATGTCTTTTATGGCGCCTCTGCCCGACGACTTTAATGGTGCTATTGAAAAATGGCGCAACTACGCCCAACACCAGCACTTAGGTAATTCCTAATAGCGTTATCAGTTTGTTTTATAGGAGTAAGTTGAAAACTTGATTTTAGTATTGTATTTTTAAAAAAAATAATAGTGATGAAAATTCTTATCTCACCGGCCAAGTCACTTGACTACGCAAGTTCTCTTCCAACTGCCGAAATTAGCCAGCCAACTTTCTTAGCTGATGCTAAAGAGTTGAATGCTGCCCTGCGATTAAAGAAGCCGTCAGAGTTGCAATTGCTTATGGGTATTTCAGAAAAATTAGCTGCCTTAAACTGGGAGCGAAATCAAGATTTTACGACGCCTTTTACTGCCGACAATGCGCGGCCTGCTGTGTTTGCCTTTAATGGAGATGTTTATACGGGTTTGGATGCGTATACACTAGGCGAAACGACTATTGGTGTCGCACAAAACAGCCTTCGTATCTTGTCGGGACTTTATGGTTTCTTAAAGCCATTGGACTTGATGCAACCCTATCGTTTGGAAATGGGCACCTCATTTGGCATCAATGGAAATAAAACCCTTTATGCTTTTTGGAAGGATAAACTAACTGCACATCTAAAAAATGAGCTGACTACAGACGAACTGGTAATTAATTTAGCCAGTAAAGAATATGCTAGTGCTATAGATTTTAAAGCACTCGATAATCCTGTAATCAGCCCAGTTTTTAAGGACTTCAAAAACGGTAAGTTCAAAATCATTTCCTTCTTCGCTAAAAAAGCACGTGGTCTTATGACCCGACACCTAATTGAAGCTAATGCAGCTACAGTTTCAGATGTGTTGGCTTTTGCAGCAGATGGCTATGCCTATAGCGAAGCAGAAACTACTGATGCTACTGCGCCTGTTTTTGTGCGCTAAGTTTCCTTTTCTTTTTTGCTTTAGGCCTTCTAACGCCATAACTTTTATTGACGATCTTACCGCGTCGTGTTTTTTTATCTCCTTTGCCCATGATGGTTTGGTTACTAATTAAAATTTATAGTTAAAACCAACATTTAGAATTCCTTTATAACCAAAACCCAGTTCGGCTATTACTGCGGCTTTTTTTCCATACCGAAAACCAAACGCTGTAAGATGATAACCAAATGCTCCTTTGTTTCCTTTTGTAGCTTTTGAAGTGCTTCCTTTTTCAGGATCAAAATTGGCTTGTATCGTATTATATCCTGCAGCTAGTCCAGAATACATTCGGAATTTTGGATTTGAGATATAGCTGTATTTTGCATTGGCTCCTATTGTAAATGAATTGTCAACTTGTCTACCATCTTTATCATTTACCAAATAAATATCCTTACTTATACGTTGATACACTACTTCAGCTCCAATTAAAAAGTTATTTTTGATTGCGTAACTAAAGTTTACATAAGAAGCACCAGAGTAGGTGTGATTTTTCGTCTTGTATAAACCACCAGTTAGTCCTGATAATAAAAAATCGTTTAATATTACGTCAAGTATTTCATTAGTGGTAACAGTTCCATATCCAAGGGTTAGTTCCTTTGTGCCTTGTTCTTGGGCATGGCTGTAGAAAAAAGTGGATACTATAAAAAGGGTTAAAAGTGATTTTAGTATTTGAGTTCTCATTTATTGAGGTTTTAATTAAACATTTAGTTGTTTAGAATTTCCTCAAAAAAACAATACAGATAAAAAGGCAGTAAATAGGCTGCGGAGTAGAATTGATTTGGGGAATAATTCTAAAGCAAATTTAAGAACTTTATCAATACTAACGTAACTGTTTTATAAAATCTTTAACACTATCAGCGCCATTTGCTTCCAAGTGTTTTATAAATGCAGAACCAATGATGGCACCTTTGCTGTGAACTGTCGCTGCTTGATAGGTCTCTGCGTTGCTGATTCCAAATCCAACCAAGAGTTTGGCATTTAGTTCCATTGCGCCAATGCGTTTGAAGT
>ERZ887830.1075-NODE-1075-length-15982-cov-6.110881_pt1 | contig 15982 bp, 16 predicted proteins | sample MGYA00521101_ERZ887830 | MGnify/ENA primary metagenome ERZ887830 (study PRJEB32303, sample SAMEA104408592) | aquatic metagenome | biome: Marine water; feature: Pelagic; material: water | place: Baltic Sea | collected 2014-06-05T16:38:00 | depth 1,762 m ... | reverse complement strand
AGTCACATTTGCCAAGATACCATTGCCATCGGCAGATGGGTCTGAACTCTCAGATGCTGGCGCTGTGTTTGACAGTGCGACCACTACCTGGTCACTCTCTAAGTCCATGTTATGGACCGCATTCACAACGAAATCGTTTACTTTGTTAAAGGTTGCCATATTACGAACTCCGTAGGTTTAAGCATATGCAAGCGCATTGTAGCGCATTTTATGTTGGCTGACTAGGCCAAACTGGGTTTGCGGGATCACTGGTATTAGCCGGTAGGTCGCGGAGGGCTTGCCGGTAGGTGGCCCATGCAGCAGCGTCCACAGGAGCGTCTGGAACTTGAGTCCAGTCTGTGTCCTTTAGCATACGAGTTCTCATATCCTTCAACTCAAACCATGCCTTTTCTAGATTTTTAGCATCAATTACAGCTTGGTCCTTCCGAACAGGAACACCATCGATGATTAGGTACTCCTCGTCAGAGTATTCCCCTTCGATGCAAGGCTGATAGAGATGAAGCTCAGACGCTGGACACTCAACCCAGAATTCTATCTCTCCCGTTGTGGCGTCATATTTGGTATAAACCATTACCTGTACCTCTTTAAGACCGTCATATAACACCTTGATTGGAAATTGGGGATGTTAGCTACCCCACTTATCTGAAGCTGGATTGTTTTACTGCCAGCGGTAACAGACTTTTGTCCTGAGTAGGTGTGGTCACCCGCCACACTTGCGCTATAGTTAATACCCTGCATAAATGTACCATCAATGGACATAGCTGCAGTCGCTACGGATGAAGAGCTAAAGCTGCCGAAAATGTGAAAGTTCACAATAACAAGCAAGTCACCGGCGTAAGCCATCGTAGTATTAGCTTGATAAATCTTAGAAGTAGCCGACGAAAGAGCAAATGTAAAAAACGCAGTTTGAGTGATACTATCCCCAGCGACTTTAAGCGTATCAATTGCTGCATTTTGTATCTTGGCGTTAATAATAACAGAGTCATTAATTTGCGCTGAACTGGTGATAATACCAGAGGCAGCTATCAGACCACCAGTGATCGTATTGGCACTAATCTTGTCGCCAGTAATAACACCGGCAGAGATTTTAGTCGCTGTGATAGCATTAGCTGCAATTTTGTCAGCGTTTACCGCAAGGGCGTTAAGTTCGCTAGTACCAATGGCATTAGCTGCGATATTACCTGCATTGATAGTGTTTGCTGCAATCTCAGTGGAGGTGATGGTGTTATCAGTAATCTTTGTACCATCAATAGAGTTGACCGCAATTTGAGCGTTGGCGAGAGTCCCTGTTAAATCAGAGAAGTCTACAGTGCCAGCATCTGCAACGGAGGCTTCCCAAGCTGAACCCGTCCAGTTATATAGCTTCGCATCGCTAGTGTTAAAGACTTTTTCACCCGTAAATGTACCAGAAGCGGGAAGTGATGAAACATCTTTAATGGCGTATAAACCTTGGTCGGTGAACAAACTATAGACACCATTGGCGAAGTCATCATCATCAATAAAGGTGGTTGTCGCTGATACACCAGTAGTAAATGCAGAGGTATTACCGCTGTAATCTACCGATCTAAGGAAGTAATATCTTGTCAGATTAAGTCCAAGATTTGTGCGTGTGAAGCTGTCACCGCCAGAGATACCAACCTTAGTCGCGCCCGTGCTAGTGTTCGTTGTGTTCTCGTATATCTCAACAAAGTTAAGATCGCTGTCGGCTGGGTTAGTCCACTCGACTGTGATGTATTTAAACCCGCCATTGGCGCTTATCGCAGTTGGCAGTGCTGGCGCGGTCGTGTCACCACCACCCGTAAAGGTAGCCGTAACGAAATCGCCGCGCCTACCGTTTACAGCCACCGCTCTGACCCGAATGATATATTGAACACCGTCAACCAAGGGACTTAATTCAATGCTCGTTTCTGTTGTAGTTGTAGCGGCATAGTTACTATCAGCGAGCGCCTTCCACTCAACATCATAATGCGTGATGAATTTATTTGCTGGGGCGGTCCAAGATACAATTACACTGTTGATAAACGTGCCATCAGTAGTTGTGCGACCGCCGCCTGACGTTGTTAGACTTGCTATATTAAGGGACGCAGTTGGATCAGTAAGCGTGCTGTCATTGGCTGTAATGTCGCTCTCTTCAGCCGTCCAACTAAATGCAGCGGATGAAGTTTCCCGCAATGTAAGGCCAACACGCAGATCGCCAGCATCACCATCATTGCGGAACTTCCAGCCAACAACCTCAAATTCTTTAGCTGAAAAGCCATATCGGTCCATAGTTAGCGCAATTATATCACCGCACTCAACCTCAAAAGCCTCTAGCCCAAAATCACCCGAAACGGTCATTTGCTCACGGCCACGGAACAGAGTCATCTTGGCCAGTCTTTGCGCCATTGAGGCCGATGTGGTTAGTGGCAAAGCTAAATCAAGCGCACTTTCAACACCGTTATCGTCCGCAATAAAAGACGATGATCTTATCTCTGGATAGTCAGCACGAATAAAGCCCTGTTCAGCATCATTAAATGTACCTCTGACAATGTTAAAGTTGTCACGTCGGCTGTGCTTCGTATCCAGGGTGATCGGTCCACGCAAGTCATCAAGGGTGAATGTCTTAATGGATGATGTATATTCACCGACCTTGAGGTGCCACTCACCTTGGCCCCAGAACAATGTGCCAGCGCAGGCTGTCATCATGTCGCCTAGAACGTCGGAAGGTGTCTGATCTAGGCTTATGACACCGTTGATCTCATATCGGTTTTCTGTACCGCTGCCCGATAGGGTAACGTCCTCATCGCATGTGTTTGCGGCGGTCTGAAAGTATGCGTCGTTTGTGTCGCCCGAATTGTCTAAGCCATACGCAGAAACAAGGTAATCCCGAATACACAAAGCTGCATTGGCAGAATAAACCGTTGTGGACGTTCGCGGGTCGTACAGCTTCTTACCCTGCACTTTTGCAGTAAACAGTGGAACCCCTTCAGCGAAAACGTCTTGGTCGTATTCCATACGCACATAGATGTATGCGATTCCTTCGCCCTTAAAATCAGAGGTAACAGATGTTTCGCTTACTAAATCACTATCTGCGCTCTGGTTGTCTGCGCCCGTATGCTTTTTAATACGGATTTTGCTATCCCACTTCGCATCAGTGACATAACCGTTGCTATCTATCGTCACGACCTCATCGTTAACGTAGATGTTGCCAATGCTGTTGACCTCATGGCCAGCAAGCACAATGACCTGATGCAAATATTGATTAGTGTCGCCTGTGCTTTCGATAAACGTAACAACGCCACCTTTGCGCATCTCACCGTACACAATTTGCTGCGGTGCAGTGGCATTACGGGTGTTAGTTAATAAGCCGCGTGATCCAGCGCCGCTAAAGCTGGGGCTAGGGGACAACGCACGCAAGGCCCAAGATGTAACAGCGGTAACGGCTATATAAGAGACCGCATACGCTGCGTAATATGCAACAGTACCAGCGGTCAAACTACTGAAGACCGTAGACATTATAATTTCAGCGCGCGGGACACGATCCCAGCTATTCCAATTCTTAACGGTTAGATCACCTAGCTTGTATGTCATGCTTTAATCCACGCGCCCGTAATGAAGTCTATTTGCTGCGAAACTAAACCTTTTTCGCCCAAAAAGATAGCCTTTGTACCTACAGAAATTCCAAGTGCTTCACCGATTACCCACCGCCTAGCACGATCACAAGTAACTAGCGCACCCTTTGGTGGAATGTGGTCAACCCGCGTCAACTTACAATCAATCGCATCCTGAAGAGTGTTAGATTTAAACACTTTGCGCAGGTCATCACGCTTCAAATACATGCCGCCCTTAGTATATTTGCCAACCCAATCATCCGCCCAGCCTTCGCCATACATGGCCTTATAGGCGTTATTTGTAAACATAAAGCAATCATTGGTGTGCCACTGAAAAGATACATTACGCATCTTTTTTATGTAATCGTTTAGCGCGTCTAAATCAGGCTTCACCATTTTCTGTCGCCCTGCCCCATACGATTTGCTTGTCTTGGAGCTTTGTAACCCAGTCAAAGAATGTGTCATCGCCCGTCAAGCTCTTGGCCACTCTAACGCCTGCGTGGCTCTCTCGGGTGTATCTGCGCACGTTTGGACGCTCCAGGACAATTAAACGGCTCTCTACGGTCAAACTGATTGTTGCAGTTTCGGCACTATCTTGGATAGTCATCTTATCCATAAAGCCGCTGAATACCTCAACGGTCTCTGTGCCAACGCCCCAATAGATAGTGACTAATCGACCCTGATATTCCTCAGTTAAAGCATAGGAAATTATTGTGCTATCTAGCCCGTTCAAAGTTAGCGTAGTTCCACGCGCAGATAGGTCTGATGCTTCCTCTAAGCCATCTATGGCAAGCAAGTTACCCGTCCCGGTGTAGGTGTTGCCATTAATCGTTTTGTTGCCGTAGCCCGTCCAGAAGCGCAAATTGGCGGTATCAAAGTCCAGATCGACCGCGTAGAAGACTTCAATCTCATCGCCATCAAGTGCTGTAAGTAATGCGCCGGGAACTGTTCTACTCATATCGCTTCAAACGCTCCAAATGTTAGGCCGTAAATGCTGGCTTCATTGACTGACCAATTTTGCTGATTGCTTGCAAGCCTAAACTTGCCAGTTGTGTTTAGTATATTAACACCCGCGCTAGATTTAGCCTCTCGCAAAGCTGGCCATATTTCTATGTCCTGTGCGGCTCCCGTTCCAGTCGCATTAACTAAAACCTTGTGCAGTGAGCGATTGGCCGTGGTTCCGATCTGTATGTAATCGCCAGCGAGAAGGGTTTCACCCGAAGTGATAGTGACTGATATAGTTCTAGCTCCCGCGCTACCTGTAGCAGAATTAACATCATTATTAGTTGTTACAGTTCCGCGCGGAGCCGCTGCCGTAGGGTCACCGAGGTAAAAAGTGCCATATTGACCACGCAAGCTAATCAGGAAGGCAATCCATTGCTCCGCATCTGCACGCTTCATCGGCGGCAATGTAATGTCAGCTTGCCACATTTCGCCACTGTAAGCATGGGCCTGACCCGCAAGCGTAAATGGTGATTGGCTATATGCCACTGCATTTACAGCCCTAAGCTCAATCGCGGCTATGCCCGTATGTGACGGCAAAGCTAAAGGGTAAGTGATAGCCATTATGCAAAAGCCCTTCCGTATGATCCACCGCGCCGTTTAGCGTCTGCAACCGCCGCTTTCGCGCTCTCGGCAATCTGTGGCATCAGTGACTTGATTTCAGTCCGTACAGTTTGTTGTACGCCCGTTGAGACGTTGATGGTTTGGTTTACGATGATCTGGCCACTGCCCTGACCCTTGGTGTGGTCAACTACTGTCTCACGGGGGTGCATCATGGCCATAAAGCCGCCCTTGCCATCAAGACCACCAGCGCGGGCGCCGTTGCCTGTGTAACCGCCGCCGTCCATGCTAACAGGTCGCGCCCGCGGTCTCGGGCTAGTGGTTACGCCCCCGCCAAACATTCCTCCGATGGCATCAGTTATAAATCCAGTTATCTGTTTGACCACAAATATACGGTAAAGCTCTTTAATAATGTCAGACGCCATTGAGCGGAATGAGTCTTTAACTGACTTTGTGCCATCAATCATTGACATAAAGCCATCTTCAAATGCTCTTGATACGCTATCCTGCACATTTTTTAACTGCTTCATGGCTGGTGAAAGCTCACTGTCAATTTTGGCTGCCAGATTTGATATACCCTTGGGAGCAGTATCGTTTAGCTTCGCCGCAGCGGCCTCTGCATCTGCAAGCTGCTTGCGGAATTCATCCATGTGAGTAAATACGCGAGGATCGCCGCCGCGACCACCTTGATAAACACTCTTGCTATATGCGAAACCTTTGACCACAAGCTGACCCATAATCGTGTCTTCATCCTGAAGCGTCTTCAGTCGTTCATCATGGGCCTTCTTCATAGAATTAAACAAGGCCCGCATATTGCCCGCTTTGATGTTCATCGCCCGCAAAATGCCGTCTTGATAAACTAACTTGTCACTGGATTCGGTGAGCGTTTTAACCCGATCCTTTTCAGTGGAAACAGCCTCGTCAAGCTCTTGGTTAACAGCCCCAATAAGACCAGCCTGCTCTTTAAACAGCATAATGGTTCTTTGCACTTCTGTTGTGTAGGCGCCAGCCTTTTTAAGCTGCTGAATAGCTATATCTAAATTCGCGGCTGTTTCTGCTCTCGTCTTCCCATTTACTTTAGATATAATTGCAGAAATATTATGCTGGCGCAGCAACTTATCGTTAAGCTCTCCAATCTTGGCAACATGGGCATCGTAGTTTTCACCGATATCAATACCCTGTTTCCTCATTTGATACTGGATTCTCAGAGCTTCTTTAAGAGACTCCCGCGTGGCGTCCATATCGGCCACTGGACTAAGCGTTTCTATGATCTCGCCTAAAGCCGATGCACGTTGCAGCTGTGCATATTCACGAGCTGCCGCGATCAAGTTCTTATACTTATCAAATACTTTTTGCACAGGGGCAGACATCTTCTCGCCAAGTGAAGTATAGTCAGTAGCCTCAAGGGAATTAAATGATGTATTCAATCGGTCAATTGCAGTTGCAGTTTCGACCGTCTTTTTCTTTGTCTTCTCAGCAACAACAGCAAACGCTGCGAAAATAGCAACCGCCGCACCGACAACCGCACCAATTGGTCCAAAGATTTGCAAGAGCTGCGGAGCCTGTTGCCCAAACGCTTGCATCTTGGATGTGCCGTTAGCAACCTGAACTGCAAAGTCACCGATTTGATAACCAGCTTGCTGCGCACCCCCCATGGCAAATTTACGCAAATTTACGTTGCCAGCAGTTACACCCTTATTAAAACTGCCCATCTTAGCTTGAGCATTCTGCACAGAATTACCAACGCGCTGGGTGGACCTGGAAACCTGGTCCAAGCCCTTGACCGCGCTATTAGTCTGGGCAGCGATAATAATGTTGATCTTTTCACTCATTTTTATCGCGCTCCTCAATCAGTGCAAAATATGCGACCCATTCATTATACTCCGAAAGACTAATTTCCTCAATCTCTGAGATCGTCTTGCCAAGTCTGAGAGCTAATCCGAGAAGATTGCACCTAAATGGGTCGCCCTTTAGTTTTTTAAGTGATCCTCTGGGCTATCAGTATCAAAGATAGAACCAAACACTTTTGCAATCACATTAACAGGCTCGCCCAGAAGGATAGACTTATCTTCCAATGTGAATGCTTTCTCACCATCTTCATCTTCGCTTTTGACAATAATCATCTCGACCATTGCGCTCATGCTGGGTTCAGCCAGAAAGTTAGGGTATTTCCGCTGGACCTTCTCAATATCTCTTGCCGAGACTTGTGTGAAGTAAAGGCGAAGCGGATTATCCGCCTCGCCCCACTCTTCAACGTCAGAGAAACCACGCTGCTGATCCGCTCGCTTCGCCGCGATACGTTTTGCTAAAGTCATATTATGACACCGTGGTTTCAGTTAGTGCGCCAGAACCCTGGATGGTGAGCGAAGCCTCTACCAACCCATCAAACGATGAATTGATTGTACGACCAGTAACAATGGCAGAACCGCCATAGTATGTGTCGCCAGAGGTTGCACCTTCTGGATAGAAGTTAAGAGTAACTTCAGCCCCAACAGTCAAAGCGCCTTGGCCGCCTGTATCTGTTTCATCCCAGAAAACATCAACGGAACCCGTGAAGTTTTTGAGTGAAGGGGAATATGTGCGAGATGTGTCGCCCATAGCTGTCGTTTCTAGTGTGTCCGCAGATTCTTCAATGCTGAAGGTGCGGATTTCTGCGATTACGGTGTCAGAACCAGCCGCGCCGACTTTAACGGTTCCTTCACTTCCTGTATGTGTTGCCATTGTTGGAACTCCTACTTGGCTGTTTCTACGTCACCGATAGCAGTAACATATCTGATTGAGTATGTCAGCTTGGCTATACCAAGTATTTGGTCAGCCTCACCGTCAAATTGAATTTCAGTTGATTGTAACACGCTAAACTTAGCAAGACCATTAATCGTAAAATCTCCGGCTAATGACTCCTCAACTTGAACGGCTATCGCGTCCACATCATCATCGAACTTACTTGTTTCGCGGACGTAGATGTCTACGTCTAGCGTAAGTTCGCGAATAATGTCAGTGACGCCTGCATTCATGCGCTCACTGGTCTCAGAACCAGTATAAACGCTTATGGCAGGCAAATTAGTATCATTCAACGGATGCACTCGCGTAGTAAACACATTACGCTTAACTAAGCTGACATCCGACTTTATTTTCTCGGCAACGCGGTCCCTGATTTGCTTACGAACATGCGCCATCTATTGTTTTTCCAACTGCAATGTTGTTACGCCCGTTCCATCATGCAACCAAGCGACAACTCTATATTCAATGCTACTGACAATAATAACATCATCTTCAGCAATGTATGGAACATCTGTCGTCCTACAAGTAAAGCGCGGTTGCTCTTGATGCACCGATGCAATGCCGCCAGCATCAACTGGGACAGTTTCGTTGTCAAATATACCTATGATCGAGCTATCGCCCAGGCCAAGTTTGCGCCGATAAGAGACGCTAGACGCAAATTCATCTACGTCAAGTATAGCATTCAGATCATCGGCAAATGGAATAGCCATTATTCACTTTCATCTTCTTCTTGGGGTTCAAGTTCAACTTGATCTTCCTCTGAATATTCCTCTGCATACCCACGCGCAATAAGTTTTGTGGCGATAGCGTCATGCACTTCATGCACAGTCCCCTGACCCGCCGTAATGTCGCCCCAACGGGCCAGCTTTAACAAAGTTATCTTCATTTCTTAGACCGCGTTGATTTGGGAGCTGCCGCACGATCTTTTGGTGCCGCAGTCGGTTTAGGTTCTGGTGCGGGGGCAATACGACCGTATGAAGTCAATGAAGCTGCCTCATCCGCAGATAATTCTATAATTTCACCAGCGTTTCTTGATGCGCCTGATGCAACGCAAGATTTGAGAATAATGTATTTCATCTTCGACCCCTCCTTAGAGGGGGCGGCCTTTGAGCCGCCCCAGGTAAGCATTATACGCCGTCGTTATTAAGTGCGAAGCTCACTGCGTGACGTACTGCTACGTCACAAGTTTGCAATGCAACAATACGAACGGTGCCGGATGTTGATGCTGTGTATGGATCAACTGTGATGTCCAAGCCGCCATACATACCAATCAACAAGTCAGCAAAGTTACCAAAGTACAGATCACCAGCAGTAACCTGATTTGATACGATTGCATTATAACCGTTGAGCTGGTTGCCATCTGCAACAAACAAGCCGGAGCCAGTGTCTTTTGCAGTTGTTTTCAACGCACCCAGCATAGACGCTGGCAGGATATAGGCCAAGTTGCCCATCAAAGCATTATCTTCTGCAACCGCAGTTTCCATCGCAACAACTTCTGCAAAAGTTGGGTTAGCTGCGGCGAAAGAAGTCGGAGCGTTAATGCCTGATGTGTTCTTGATACCTGTTGGCTGGCCAGAGGAACCTGAACCTTGAAGCGCACCGCTGTCGATAGCCAATGCGATGCCTGTTGAAAGGTCATTACGCACAAGGCTCTCGATGTCCAAGCTGGACTGCATCATCATCAAACGAGTGATGTCTGTGAACGCACCAACAGTCTTAGGTGACATTGTTACCTGACCGAATGTTGGCTCGCTTTCAGTAGACCCGCCACCTTCAGTTGCAATCCATGCACCAGATGAAGCAGCAGTCTTTTTCGGGATTTTTACGTCACCGGAAAGACCTGTCAACATTGTTGCGCCAGCTTGCATCACGGATGATGCGTTGCGAAGTACATCAATGAAATCACCGCCACGGTATGCTTCTGCAACCAATGCGCTGTCATTCGATGTGTTCAGATCACGTTGGTTCCAAGAGCGCAAAACGTCGTGTGGCAAATATAGACCTTGTGGGTCAATGCCTGCACGCTGTGCCGCTTCGCGTGATGCTTCAAACTCAAACTCTGCATCGCGCTGGGCGTTGCGGTCAGTTGGGTTTGCCATCGCACGAACTGCCTTCATCAAAGAGAAGCCACGAACTTCGCTTTTTGTAAGGCCAATCTCTTGCGTATCAAGTGGCTGATTTCCGATTGCTTCCAAAAGTTCACCACGGAACTCTGCAAGTGTGCGGCCTTCTGCAACCGCTTTATCTGCCATGTCACGTTTGCTGTGTTTTGCTGCTAAACGGTACATTTCTGCTGTATCTTTAGCTGCGGCGCGAGCTGCGTCTGCGCGAACCGCCTCTACGTCAACTTTGACTTCTTCTGTCATAGTCTTTACCTCATTACGAGTTTCAGTTTTGGGTTTTGCGGGTGGCGCTTCTGCTGCGGAACGTCCGACACCGACTGTCCTGTCAGCGGGGATGGATACAACCGAAACTTCCATTGGTAGCCAATTATTGACGCGGTAGCTTGCCTCGCCGTCCTCGACCATTGAGTTGACATGATAGCCAACCGAAATGTTGCTTCTGATACCATCAACAACATCATCGAAGACCTCTTTGGCAAGACCATTCCTTCCGAAACGAACTGTCGCGCGCAATCTACGCGCCGAGCCATCAAGGTCTACGTTTTCCACAACGCCAATCTGCTGACGTGGATCGTGATCCAGCAACAAAGGCATCGTACCTGATCGAGCAAAGCTAAGGTCAATGCTGCGATCATTGTGATCTAATATTTCTGTTCCAAAGCTACGCTCAACAGGTTCTTCGCTGGATACAGCTATCTGAACCGTCCGCATTTCTTCATTTACAACCTTATTGTCGAACATCATGCCGCGCGTCTTCATCTCTTTACGCTCAAAACGCTCTTCAGTCGTCTCTTCGTCATCTTTTGCGTATGTAATGACGATTGTGCTTTCGGTTTCCTCAATGTTTACAATGTGACGCTCTTTGTCTTTGTAACCACGTTCAGCCACTTTAGTTAGCGTGGAGAACCGATGCCCCACCATCCGGCCAGAGGCTTCATAGCCATCCTCGCCTTCGCGGTACACTTCAATCAAAGCCGCTGGATCATCCGCATCACCATTCACAGTGAAATCACTGTCTGGCACGTTTATTGAGCCGTCACGCTCTATGCGATCTATGCGCCCATAAGCTGAACCGCCAGAGCTATCCCACTGGACGTAATCGCCAACACTCAAGCCATCTGGCTCTGCCCTAACTTCAGTTTCCATTTCTTCGCCCTCTGTAGTTTCGGGCAGTATATCAGATTTTGCCAAATCTTCCATAGAGCGTTCCTTTTCCATTTTAGCAGCTAACTTGCGCGACCAAGAAAAGCCGCTGTCGCCACCCCATAAAGCCCAAGCAATTCTACCGTTTGACGGATAACCATCTTCACCTGGGCGAAATCCATCAGCCTTCTTATCAACCTCATGTCGGCTGAAAAAAGAATACATTCGCTTGACTGTATCATCAGACAAGTTCTTACTATTTGAAATGTCCCGCGCCCGTGCAATGCCAACCTCAGTCCCGCCGCGACCATACTCGCTACGCCAAGCCAAACCCTTCTTGGCCTCTGATACCATGCCACTATTAGGTTTGTTCGTCATTTGCCTCAACCTCCGCTGGGACAGGCTGCTTGTCGCCAAATGGCTCATAAGCCATTGATAAGTTGTAAGCAGCGGCCATCTCTTTGTCACGGCTGATCTGCGAAAATGTTTCCTCTGCATCTCGGCCATAGTTGGCGGCAATGTCAGTATGGCTCAAGATGCCATTCTGCAAACCGATAACAGCAGCATTAATTTCCTTCAGCGGATCAACCCACTGGAACCCACGCGCTCGCCAGGAAATACCTGCGCTGAACTTTGCAATCTTGCTTGTACCAGAGATCGGAATAACGCCAAAGCCCATTACATGCTCAAGCCACTCACGAAATAACGGGTCAATAAAGTGGTCGATCATAAACCGATGCAAAGTCCGATAGAAATCACGCTCTTCAAGGGCGCCCTGACGTATGGAGGAATATGAAGTACCCTCTAGATCATTGGCCAGTGAGGTATAGCTAACACCTAAGCCACCTGAAATTCCACGCAAAACGGCCTTCTCAAAGTCAGCAAAGGCTGAATTAGGGTGGCTCGGATCAAACGCAGTGAAGTCAACTCCGGCAGGAAGCTGATGAAAGGTTCCAGCTTCAGCATCATATATTGGAGTTACGTTGTCTTCGTAATCGTCAGCGGTAAAGCCATCGCCAGCTGGAGACGTAAAGAAACCCATCTTAGCAGCGCCAACTCGGGCCGCAACCAATTCAGCCTCGCGGTAACCATGCAACATCTTCAAAGAGGCTATAGCGGAAACTGACCAAGGAACACCGCGCGTCTGATCCGCACGATCTGGACGATAGATGTGCATCATACGATCCGCAGGGACACGGTTGCGCTTCTTGCCGTTTGCCAATGTAGTGTAGTCGTAATCACCAGGGTGAGCCGTTAAAACGTGATAAGCAACTGGTCGTCGGGTGGACTCATCAATCTCAATACCCATACGAATAGGATTGCCGCCACGGACCCGCTCATTGTGGCTTTCATCAATCATATCAGGCTCTATGGGCTGCAAAGCATACCCCTGACGCAAATAGTTCGCGCGAACCTTCATCAAGAATACTTCGCCGTCCCTAGCAACGCCAGTTATCACATGATTTAGCAGGTCAATCATAGACATCTGACCGTCAACTGTCGGGCCACCGTATCGGCAGAACTCGTTCCAGGCAGACTCAACAATATTGTTGCCACCAATGTCCATGCCGCCATCTGGATTGCGAGCCTTCATCTGTAGTCGAATACCACCCTCTCCGACCACATTCGTGCGCAGCAACTGCAAGTAACGGCGCATATATTCGTTGTTTCTCTCCAAGTCGCGCGACCGATTGCGCAAATCGCGCAATACTGGGTAGATTTCACTATCAGCACTTCGATTACTTGCGTTGAAGTCAGCGAAAAGCCGCCCTTTGCTGGCGGCTGCATAGTTTCTGCGACTTTTCGGCTTTTTAGACCGATTGAAGATGTCCAAAATGCCCATTAGCTAAATCTAACCTTTACAGTTGTTCCGCTGGCTTTACCGCTCTCTATACTTAGCTTCCTACGATAAGCTAAGACCTCTTGACGATACCTGTCGCGCGCGACCATCAACTCATCAAAAGTCATCTTGGTTAGAGATCGACCAGCAATGCTATAATTAGAAACATCACTGTCAGCTTTGCCTTCAAGTATAGTTTCAATCTTGTCCAGCATTACCTCAGAGTGCGTCCGAGGATCAGTGCCGTTTACGTCAAGGTCAACCACAGCCTTGAACTCACCGCGCTGCACAACAATGCGATTGCCACTAGAAGTCTCAGTGACCTCAAGCTGCCAGTGGTAGAAGCCAGCTTCAAAATCCTCAGATACAGAGCTATCAACAGTGAACAGATAATAATCTGCACTACCAACCCCAGCAAACTTGATTTCGCTACTTCCGCCCTGCGTTACCCTTGCCACATATTCAACACTATGCGTTGCAGAAGGGTAGTCAGCGACAAGATCACTTCGCTTCCATTGGATAAAGTCACCTACAACAACTTCGAGAGGTTCGCCCTCTGGTGCATTATCCGAGTCAAAAAGATTAGCCATTATCTGTACCCATGCACAAAGGAACTGCGTCTAGGCACTACTGGACCCCTAGACGGACGTTTAGTTTGTTCGGATAATACCCTATTTTGTGCCTGCTTGTAAACTGCTTCAATATTCAGGTTTAATACGGCCAATGCGGCGGTAGCGTAAACTCTGCAATCCAATGCTTCGTTCCTTTGCCTAATCTTAACCCACTCGCGTTTTGGGCGCCCCTTAAAGTATTTGGTGATCTTCTTCTCAGCAGTCAACATACGGAAATATTCCGCATTTCGATCATCTGGAAAGTGGCAGTAACCATCACCCTCATCCGTCATCTTCAGGCGAGCATACACTAATTCCTTGGCAGTGTCAGTACCCACTGGGAAAAGGTTTATCTTTCCTATGTTATTCTTGGTTGGCCGACCAATGATAGGCTTCCCCTCACCGCCGATGCCTTTTATCGCAAATACCCTCCTGCCAGACCTTTGCCGCGCATAATTGTAAACCTGCTGTGTATAATGACCGCCAGAGTCAATGCAGGAGGAACGGATCACCATTTCACCATGCAAGGGATGCGTAAACGTCTTTTGCAGCAAGCTATCCAACCTGATCCACAATTCCGAGGTCGATGGGTCTCCATAAAGCGTATCGTAAGAAATCGACCAGCTTTCCTCACCTCGGCCCCAACCAACGACCTCAACCTCCAAGCGATCATCCTGAACGTCAATGCCAGCAGTCATAATAAGAACATCTGCCGGAAGCTCATCACCCCAATCTTCTCGGCGCTCCATCAAGTCAATATCATCAACCCGGTCGCCTTGCTCTTCCCAGGTCTCACCTAGAAAAGTGTTAACCCACGTCTTGAGCCGCATTGGGTCTCGCTTAGACGCCAGAAAGTCTCTGACCGTATCCTCCATCGGCGTCCAAGGTGAATAAAGGCCCGAAAGGTGAAAGCCAGCAGTCTTACCATCACCTTTAGCCGTAGATCGCCATTCGCCATACCTGATCGCCGCAAAACGCTTCACATCGCTCCAACAGCTACCGCAATGCTCGCATATATATTCAGCAGATGCAGGCTTACCCTCTTCCCACTTCACATTGGCCCACTTTAAGATTTGATGCTCACCGCAATCCTGACACGGCACAAAATATCTGCGCTTATCGCTTTCCTCATACGCCGCCTCAATCCTGCTAGCTCCCTTGTCGGTGGGAGTGCTGACCATGATAATCTTGCGATTCCAGAATGTTGCGGACCTCTTCTTAGCCAGCGAAACAGGATCACCCTCAGTGCCAGCAGATAAAGGATAGCGATCAACCTCATCGCACAGAATAATTCGACATGGCCTAGATGCCAGAGAGGAGGGAGAGTTTGCTCCACACGCAGTGACATGACCGCCTGGGAATACTTTATGCAAAGTTGTATTACCACTGTCGCGCGACCTTGGATTCCTAATCTTATCAGATAAAACAGGCGTATCCCTGATGGCTGGTGATAAACGGTCTTTTGACCAAGTTTGCGCCATCTCAAGAGTTGGCTGCACAACAAGCATCGGAGCTGGGTCTTGATGGATGTGATAACCGACAACATTGTTAATCAGCTCGGTCTTGCCGATCTGAGCGGCAGTCATAAGCACAACTGTCTCAATATTCGTGTCTGAAACGGAATCCATCATTCCACGTTGATACTCAGCTCTTGATGTCGTCCATCTTCCAGCTTCCGCAGAGCTTTCGCTTGATAGCTGTCGGTAATTGTCAGCCCATTGACTGACTTGCAACTTTGGAGGAGGCCTTAATGCGTTAGCGATAGCCGCAGATAAGCAAGAATCAAGTTTCTTCGCTTGCTGCCTCTTTGTCGTATCCGACCAATTCATTCAGTGCCTCTACTATTTCGGCCTCAATCAAGCTCTGGACCTCTTTTACCGTTGCAGCAATGTGAGCTTCAGGTGCAACCTTTGTTGGTACAGCCAACAACTTTGTTCTAACCTTGGTCAACTGCAATTCAAACTGTTTAGCTACATTTTCGATATACACAAGATCACCACGTTCAACGGCATTTTCCATTTCCTTGGAGTCAGCTTGCTCTTTGGCTAGCCGAGCTCGCTCCTCTTGCAGATCGAGATCGCCAACCTTCCCTCGGCCAGCGGCTACCTCTCTGACATGCAGGATGTATTGCTTGCGAACCGCGTCGATCTCGTACTTGCCACGCTCCTTCTTCTCAATTATACCTTTATTTATAAGCTCTTGGACGCTCTTCGTGGTCATTTGAAGATGTGCCGCCAAATCTGACATGGTTGCCATTTTACTTAGTCCCTTTCTCATACACCTCCCTATATACATTCCTATCACTAAAAAACAAACGTGCCTCGCGCGTAC
>ERZ887830.1074-NODE-1074-length-15987-cov-4.571554_pt1 | contig 15987 bp, 13 predicted proteins | sample MGYA00521101_ERZ887830 | MGnify/ENA primary metagenome ERZ887830 (study PRJEB32303, sample SAMEA104408592) | aquatic metagenome | biome: Marine water; feature: Pelagic; material: water | place: Baltic Sea | collected 2014-06-05T16:38:00 | depth 1,762 m ... | reverse complement strand
TAGTGGCAGGATTCCGGAACGTTCCGCCAGTAGCGCCAAACAGTTCTCGAACCATCTCATCGATTGGCACGTTTTTAGCAAACTTATCAGTCAGCCATTGATTGTAAAGAAATGCTGACTTGTAACTGACTTGATTGGTACTCTTGATCATTAGCAACTGGGCGAATTTCATGGCCCAAATTTCACTGAACTCCTTGCGACCCAACAGACGCTCGATCAACGCTGCACGCTTATCGGGTGCTACGTCGTTCATGAACTGCTGGTACTCTTGCTCGGTCGGAAGCATCCCGGTGATATCAATGGTGACGCGTCTCAGAAACTCTTCGTCTGTGCAAAATCCACTTGGAAGAATGCGTAGCTGGTTAAGTTTTTTACCAACGAGCTCATCAATGTAGTTTCCTGTCACCTTCGGTGCGTCGTACTGTAGGTCTCTGGGCAAAACCAGCACCTGTCGCCCTTCGGTCTTGGTCTCGAAGCGTGCCATGATGAACGCCTCGCCCCGTGCACCGGCAGTCACATTCCCATTTTTGTCGACCGCTGCGGATGTTTCATTATTGGTCATGAATGCGGATAGGTTTGTCACATCACGCGTTGTTCCATCTGAGTAGTGTGCCACTGCGATGAAACGTTGAGTGCTGCCCGTTCCTTCAATGACTGCCTGCGGTGGGTAGATCTCAAGTTTCGCCACACTTGGTGGTGGCGTGGTGTCTCTCAATGCACCCGCCTGCAACCACTCCAACATCATGGCGTAATAGACGCTATCGTCGCCGAACAATTTACCGCCCGTATGGGGGACCTGGCCCGCGGCTTTGGTCAGGAACAGACTGTCCTCGGGGACTGCCAAGTTAATACGCCGCATCCCGATCTGTCGTGTAATCCGTGTGTAGTCACCAGCGGGATCATAGCCAAACAAGCTGATCATAAAACCATCTTTACCGCGTGCGGCGCCGTGACAACTTCCCGTATTACATCCGCTGCGGGTCATGATCGGGACAATGTCTTTTTCAAAACTGATAGGGAGTTCTTCGCTGCTGCTCCCGACCTTGATTGGAACCCTCACCTGACTGGCACCGTTATCACAAACCAATTCTGTTTCACCGTCGGCAAGCGGCATTAGCCGATTACCATCGATTTTGGCAACATTCGGATCGGCGACTGTCCACTTGGCCGAGTCAGTCACGTCAAGCGTTACATCGTCTTTTCGCTTCACGATCGCTACGAACGATTGATAATCACGTGCGGTGTCGAGTCGAATGGCCTCTGGATACACAGACAAAACCCCCGCGGCCTTCGCAAGGCTATTGGAAGCAGAGGCAGCAGCCACTGCGACCACTGGCTCTGGCTCAGCCGCCAACATTCCCGAGGCAGTGAAACACGTGAGAGCAAGGATCGCGGACAGTCGACGCATCATGTTGATACCTTCGGGTCTTTCCATCGGACTGGCACGCGGTGTGCCAGTCGGGTTAGTGAGTTAGTTGTCTGTAGGTTTAAAGTATTTAGCGAAGGCTTTCGCTATGAGTATTCCCGCAGTCGCGTTCTTACTCGGGCGTTTCTGCTTTTCCCTGTCGCATCAAACGAAGCTGTTCGAGCCGGCTAAGTGGTTTCTTCTTAACGGGAGCAGGTGGCTTGGCCGCTGGCTTGGCGACAGGCTTAGCCGGTGTCGGCTTTGGCTTGGCAGCAGGAGCAGGAGCAGGAATTGGCTTATCAACCTGAATCGTCCCCGTACCCTGAGTCTGCTTAATGAGACCCTTTGAGTCAGTGACAGTAGCCCGGACGACGAGCGTCTTATGCTGACCAACGCGGGCCTTCTCACCAACTTTGACTGCGAAGCTTACCTGCTCCGTGTCCTTGGTGATCGCGACTTTGTTATTGTCGCAGACGACGCCTGCTGGCAAACCTACCAGTTCAAGCTCACAAGTTCCCGAAAAATCCCGAAGCACCTCGACATCGACCACAACGTCAGCATCTGCGTTCAGTTCCGTGGAGGTTTTCGGAAATTCAAAAGCAAACAGACGATCTTCGATACTCAGGTTTGCTGGAGTCGTGGCAATTTCGTTCCCACCAACAATAGCGTAAACAATCAAAGGCCAATTTCCGATGGCCGCCGATGTATTGGCGGTCAACGAAATTGCTGCCTCATTCTTACCTTTCGGAATGGTCACACTGCCAGCGGAACCGATACCTGGTGGGTTGTACAACATGCGAATCGGAATATCACCGTCAAAGTCGCCACGGTCAACTTTCACCACAAGTTCCATGGAGCCACTACGAACAACGGGCACCTGCGGTTGCACAATCTGGAAACTACATGGCGATGCCTTGATGACGGATACAGCCGCCCGATCAGCGTTGTAGTCATAGACAACGCTATTGTTCTGACCGATCAACAATTGGTGTCGTTGGGTGTAACGGCCAACAATCGGATTGTCAGCGATCTTCCCAACAAAATTGACAAGCCGACCATCTAACTTTGCCTCAGGGGTTGCGCTGAGTAACAGTGGAACTGTCGTGCGGTTCGCAGGCATCTGAATCGGAGTAATTGTCACTCCCTCGGGTAGATTTAACCCAGTGACATCGACTGCCCCGCCAACCCCTCGACGCGTCGCGTTGATCATCACAGCAGCATGATTGCCCTGCGACACATTGACCTGGGTAGCGATATAACGTTGGCGATCTGGAAGCGTTAGAACCAAATCGGGTTGAACCAATTGTATTTCAAGACGATAGGCATACCCCGGGCCGCCATTCCTGAGATGATCATTGACGCTAACGTGATAAACTCCATCGGCCGGAATCTTGTAGTCCAACAGGCTGTCTGGCCCACCCGAGTCATCGTTGCCTCCGACTCGACCACCAGCAGCGTTGTAGACATTGATCACACCGTCGAGCTCTGAACGCAAGATTTTCCGGGCAAAGAGCTTGATCGAAACGGTTTGGTTTTTCTTCGCTTCGAAGCTAAAAAAGTCTACGTCTCCGGGTTCTCCGACGAAGCCACAGAATGCCCCCGGCAACGTGCCTGTTGTTGATTCTTTGAAACTGTTATTTGGTTCCTGCTCGACAACATTCGGCATCTCCTGAACCCTAATGAAGTTAGGCGACGGGCTAACACCCTGATCATTGGAAACCACCAACGGAAACGCTTCATGTGGTTGGCTCGGGAGCTGGACTTTTTCGATCCAAGCGTCTCCTGTCGCCGACACGAAGGTCATATCGATCAACGCACCTGGCGGCCCACCAGCGGGAACAACAGCAATCGGCCTAGGAAACGAGCCGACATGCAATCGATACCGGTCATTGTTCCCACCAAAAGAGCTGTCTCTCACGACGATGATGTACTTTCCATCCGCGGGAGCTCGCATCGAACACAGGCAGTCCTGCTGAAGAAGCGGTGCATCATCACTGGTAGCCATCTCGAAGCGTTCGGCATTCAGAATTGCTACGTAAGGATCGAAAAAGGGGTTGCTACGTCCCTTTTTGATTCGCACACCTTCTAACTCAGCCGTCAGGCTTTCACCTTCTTTGAGTTCGACCACGTAGTAGTCTTCATCTTCGCGGGCAACCGCACCTTCGACAGTGACGTTCTTCTCAATTACCTGCGGTGTCGCAAATTCACTGTTGGGCTCTTTCTCGTCCACATTGGGGAGGACACCAACGCTGAACATCATGACATTGCTCAACCCAGTCTCACTCACGAGGCGGATTGGATAAAGCCCCGGCGAAGAATCGGCTGGAACTTCAAATTCAACCTCGACCTTTGAAGCACTGACTGGCTTCACCGACTTAACATTGATCCCCTCGCGATCGACAATGATCTGCCGACTATCACTTAATCTTGACCCAGTGATCACGACGGTCTGCGTGGTGCCCCGCTGCATACCACGCGGGGTGGAACTGACGATATCAGGCTTGTACGCCTGAGCCGTCCCCGCGAAGCCGAAGAGAACAAGACAACCGAAAAGTGAAACAGGTTTTTGCCACATGAAAGTCATCACTGGTAATCGATGGATTCAAAAAACTGGTTAAGTACACAGCCAGCATCCTGCAGCCCGCACACAGAAAACTAAGCCACAATGTCTTTCAAGACTTTGCCACCATCCACGATTTCAATCGGACGATCACCCGGAGCCATCAGCTCTTTATCAGCAACGATACCCAACTGGTGATACATGGTGGTGGCCAAATCGGCTGGTCCAACGGGGTCAAACTCTGGCTCGGATGCAGTCGCATTGGACGCACCATAGATCGAACCGCCTTTGATACCACCACCAGCGAGCATGACACTGAACACTTTCGGGTAGTGGTCGCGACCGGCGTCCTTGTTAACCTTGGGGGTACGCCCGAACTCGCTACTGACCATCACAAGAGTCGAGTCAAGAAGCCCACGTTGCTCAAGATCGAGAATGAGCTGCGACAGTGCCTGATCGAGGGGTGGCATAGTTCGCTTCATCGCAGCATTGATGCCATTGTGCATATCCCAACCGCCATAAGTCAACGTGACCAATCGGCAGCCAGCCTCAACCAATCGGCGTGCCATCAACAGACGTTGGCCAGCCTGATTCGCACCATAAGCGGCCTTCATTTTGCTGTCCTCTTTGCCGAGATCGAAAGCAGCTTTCGCCTCGTTAGAACCCAGCAGATTGTAGGCCCGCTCGTAGAAGGTGTTCATGGCTTGAACACCATCGGCGTTGGTCATGGCACTGAACTTCTTATTCACGGACGCCAATGCTGCTTGGCGGCGAGCGAAACGGGCATCATCAACGCCACCATACAAATCGAGGTCACGAACCTTGAATCCGCTACTGGCAGGATCGCTTCCCAAAGCGAACGCACCATAAGAGGAACTCAAGTAGCCCGTCCCTGCAAATTCATTGGGCTGATTGGGAATACAAACGTATGGAGGCAAATTATTACGCGGTCCATACTCATGACTGACAACAGCGCCAAAACTGGGGTATTTCAACGCTGGACTGGGTTTGTAACCCGTGAACATATTGTGAGTGCCACGTTCGTGGGCAGCCTCACCATGCGTCATCGATCGAATCACGCAAAGCCGATCAGCAATGCCAGCTAACTTGGGAACTGACTCACAGAAGATCTCACCTGTGTTGGTTTTTACTGGCTTCATCTCACCCCGGTACTCGATCGGGCTGTATGGCTTTGGATCCCAGCTTTCCTGATGTGCCATTCCGCCTGGCAAGTAGACGTGAATCACGCTCTTGGCCTTGGCTTCGATGAAATCGTAGTGCTTCTGCTCTGCTGCCGCCTTCTCCATCCACAACAGTTGTGGAAGAGAGATGCCCAGACCACCGAGGGTTCCGGCCGTAAGAAATCCACGTCTGCTAAAAGGGTTTCCGTGACAACGCATGGCTGTAAAGCTCCTGGTCGTAAATACTGATGGACTAAATGGATTGTGTTTCAAAAGCGAAACGAGCAGTGACCGATCCCGGTGGAACCATGCGCATTCATCGCTAATAATTACTTCGCTCTCCGCTCATCATTGAGCGGTCGCTACCAAGCTTCAGAATCACCCTCATACTTCAATTCGAGTGACGATTGTTATTTCAACAGGCGGGCTCAGGAACAGTACAAATGTGCCGACGCTGAGTGTGTATGAAAGGCATGTGACAAGTGTAGTCCGCTAAACGGAGCTTGTCAGCCCAAAACCGTCTGGAATTTTTAGCAGGTCATTACATTGACTGTCAAGTCCACCCCAGCCAGGAGGTGCGCGCATGTTCACATTCGAGAATTTCAGAATGTGCAAAAACGGGGCTGAAAATCAATCATTTGAGCCGATAAAGAGTTCGATCACCCCGAATCAGGAGATCATTGGAGACCACTCCCGGCGATGAGCGAAAAATCTCGCCTGACCCGTCGCCAACCTTGTTTCTAGCAACCAATTCGAACTTTTTACCGGCTTTGAGCACAACGACGCTTCCATCCTCAGCCAACGCATAAATTCTTCCACCCGCTGCGATTGGCGAGCCTGAATAATTGCCCCCAAGTCGCTCCTTCCACAATTCCTCACCGTTGTGAGCGTCATAGCCAGTGGCGATCCCGGACATGCTAATCGCAACCAGGCAGTCATCAATCAGGACAGGAGAGGGCAAATCTCTTCCGCCACGTCGGTCCGTGTGCCAGACCATGTGTGTCTTGGTCACATCGCCTCGACCGCCGGGTCGGACTGCGTAAACATCTCCGGACTTGCCATTAACGACATACAACATGCCATGCCCCCAAACGGGACCGGGTGTCCCCCGACCGTTGAAGCCCGTGCAATTCCAAAGCGGTTCGCCAGATTTCGGATGATAGGCAGCGACCCCGAATTCACCATTCAGAATCAATTCGGGCTGCCCATCCACATCGATCACAATCGGGGTACTCCAGCCGCCGCGCGGCTTAGCCTCGCGAGGCGTACGCCAAACCTCATCGCCTGTCTTTCTGTCCAACGCAATCAAATAGGACGCACCCTCGGCGTCACAATTCTGAATCACCATTTCATCAAAAATGATGGGTGAAGCACCAACGCCCCACCCTCCCGGAAACGTTCCCAAGTCCTTTGACCACTGCCTTGCCCCCTTGTTGTCAAAGCAGTGCAAGCCACCAGCACCAAAAAAAGCGACAACACGTTCACCATCGGTGACACAGCTCGGAGTCGCCCAGCTGTTCATCTTGTGCAGTGCTTCCCCCGGTACAACTGCCGCAATTTTGTCCCACAAAACCTTGCCTGAGGTGGCATTAAGACAAACGACGTGTCGCTCTACCTCATCTCCTTGGATCGTCGCGCCGGTGAGAAAGATTCGATCACCCCATTGCACGGGTGATGAGTGACCCGAGACCGGCAGCTTCGACTGCCACACCACGTCACTCTCACCGAAATCAACCGGAACCTTCACAGCATTGCTAATCCCGGTTCCGTTCGGACCACGAAACCGCGACCAATGACTTGGCTCTGCCGCTGTCAACTGGACAACGGTGACAGCCATGATGAAAACCACAAAGGCTGTCTTGCCAGCCAAACAGGAAAGTCGGAACATGAATCAGTTCTCGGTTTTGGTGCTTAGTATTTTAAGTTCGATTTCAGATCAACAGCATACACCTGTGTCGCAACACAAGTTCAAGACGTGGTTACGCACCTCGGTACCTGCAATAGAATCGAGACAACGCGGATGCCACGCTCACAAAAACAACCTTCTGCATGATTGTACCCGGTGATGCAACAGCCACCTATCAGTCATGCTTTCACAAACGAGGGTTTTTGACCCAAGCATTCTCACGGCTGCACGTGCTCAGAGCAGCATTTGATTCCCGACTCGATTAATTCACAGGAATGCTCCAAGCCCTCTCCTGTTCACTCTTCCTTTTCTCAAGAAGGCTATTTGCGATTGCCATCCAAAAGACCCGATTTCGTGGCTATGAGCTTTACTACGAAAATGAGACCGCGACACACTCAATGATTCGAGCAAGCGACGAATTCCCCTCTTTTTTCGAGCCTCGCGAATCAGAGCCACTCATCATCGACTGTGGTGCCAATATTGGGATTTCCGTGCTTGAATGGAAAACACGATGGCCCATGTCTCGGATCATCTGTTTTGAGCCTGATCCGGATGCATTCAGACTGCTGTCACTCAACATGGAATCGAATGACATCCCAGGTGTAAAGTGCATCCATGCTGCGGTCGCTGACTTTGATGGCAAAACACTGCTCTTCGGGGACATGGGACACGGGGCCGATGCGAGAGGAAACTCCATCCAACCACAATGGGGCGAACGTGAAGCCAGCGATTCGGTGGAAGTCCGTTGCTGCAAATTATCACCTTACTTGGCCAAGCAGAATGTGTCGTTTCTGAAGATGGACATCGAGGGAGCTGAAGAGAGCGTGCTTCGTGAATCATTCAGCCAATTGCACAAGGTGGACGCTCTTTACGTTGAGGTCCACGAGACAGACGAAATGATGGATCAAAATTCAAGCGACAGAATCGAGAAGATGTTGATCGATGCCAGCTTTCAAATGGAAAAGGAAATGCGTTTCCAGCCCCACTCGCTGCCGCCTGACATGAATGCATGGCAGCAGAGTGTCAATGCAAATCAAACCCAGTTTCTTGCTTGGCGTGAATGACCAAGACTGACTCGCGAACCGTAAATTTGTGAAAGTCAGACATCACCTATGTAAAGACTGCCATTCGCGACTATTCTGTTTCCAAAAGTGATTGCTATACTTTTCGATTATTACTTCTCATCTGCGTGCTCTTGCCGGTAACTGCTTCGTTGACGCTTTTCGATTTTCTATCTCCGCCCACAAAAGATGGTGATCTGGGAACCCTCGGGCACTATCGTGTCATCTCAGAACTTGGACGTGGAGGCATGGGATATGTCTTCCGCGCTGTGGACACAAAGCTAAAACGCTCAGTCGCCCTCAAAGTGATGAATAAAAAAGTTGCATCAAGTCGCAACAGTCGAAAAAGATTTGTCCACGAAGCTCGTGCAATGGCGGCAGTACACCATGACAATGTGGTGACCATTTTCGAAGTGGGAAAAAGCGACGGAACACCTTTCATGGCAATGGAGATGTTGAAAGGCCAGACGCTTGAACAGCGAAACCAATCCGGAAAACAACTCAACTTCCAGCAGATCATCGATTACGCCAGACAGATTGCCACCGGTCTGGCTGTCGCACATGAAAAGGGAATCGTCCATCGCGACATCAAACCAGCAAATATCTGGATTGAAGAGGGAACCGATCGCATCAAAATCCTTGACTTCGGACTTGCTCTTGCCTCGACGCCACTCGACCAACTGTCAGGCCGAGGGGCCGTGTTAGGTACACCCGGATACCTCTCGCCTGAACAGGCGAGGTCCGAGCCATTGGATGACCGAAGCGATCTTTATAGTTTGGGGGTTGTTCTCTACGAAGCATGCACAGGCTCTCTTCCAGTGCTGGCCAAATCGATACCCGGTCAATTGGTTTCAATCATCGCGCAACGCCCACAGCCAATTTACAAGCAAAACTCTTCAATCCCTCAACCACTCTGTGATTTGGTTCACCAATTACTCCGCAAAGAGCCGCGCTCCAGACCAAATTCAGCCACCAGTTTTTGTGAACAACTTGATCAGGTTGAATTAAAATGTGCCGCCAAGAGTGGCATCGCAATCGCGATCAACAATCTGCAAAAGAGTCTCAGTGACATCGCTCGCAAGAAAGACAATCCTAAGTCGCCATGAATCGACGCCGGGGAAACGCGTCAGTCAAATGACTTGCAGTAAAACCGCGCGATCCGCAGGACTTGCTGGCAAGCTCAAGAATTCGACAGCGTTAAGATGCGTCAACAACCTGAACCCGCTTGTTCCTGCCTGTTGCATCAGAGTCCATCAGCACGAGGGGGAACCCTCAAAGAAGCTGGCAGTGATCGAGGATTTCATCAGCGCCAGCACGATAACCAACATAAAAAGGACCGAACTCGGCATACTTTGCGCTGGCTTTATCAAACCGCATCTTGTAAACAATCTCGCGAAGATACTCTGGATTCCTCCCCCATAGAGTCACCATCCACTCCCAGTCATCCAGACCAACTCCAACCGAAATGAGTTGGCTGACTTTGCCAGCAAACGCAATGCCACTTTGGGCGTGCTCGGCCATCATGGAATTGCGAGCACTGAACGGCTCAGAAAACCAGTTCGCTGCTACGACACGACTCTTGTTCATGGGATAGAAACATGCGGCAGGCCAGTCTGGAATTTCAGGCCTCAACCTCTGCTCATTCATCATCGGTAACCGCCGCTCATAAGCAGCAACCTTAGCCGCAACCTCGGGTGACTCGGCCTCCGCGCCTCCTGCGATCAACCGGTCGCGAAAGCGTTCAATGGTGGGAACGTATTCACTGACCTCGCTCATGGAAACAAACGACCAGACGGGTTCGATGAACTGTCCGAGTCCCGGCGCCATGATTCGTTGATGCACACCATCAACTTTTGCCGGATCCGGATCCATCAGCATCACGCAAAAATCGGCACTGTGACCACTCACCCAATACGAAATCTGCCGCTCCGTCTTGAGTTCGGCATCAGCTCCCAAAGCCCCTTGCAATTGCTTCTGACAGTCCAACGACAAACTGCCTTGCATGGCTTCACGTCGAAACCGATAAAAATAATGCCCGCAGTGCCAACCGTTGAGTGGAATCGTCGATGGCTCAGGCAAAGGCTGGGAAGGACGTTGTGAAGAGGGTCGAGAATTCATTTTGCTGCTAATCAATGGAAATGGACAAATACAGGCACTTACGAAGCCACTCGAGAAACAATGAGTTCCATCCTACGCACATCGACAGTGGCCGACGAGGACCAAGTCGGCTGAATCTGTAATCCAGAACTCAAAAATGCGGCGTGCCGGGTAACAAATAGTAGAAAAATCAGTCAGATTTGAGGACCCTGAAGCCTACCGATAGCTCCATTCAGTCCGACGATCGCGATACCCGTGGTGCCGGTACCAGTGCTTGGTTCCGCTGGTCCCAAAGTAACCATACGAATACGGTGTTTTCCAGACCGGCATCTGCATCGTGTTCGGAATCACAGCCCTCTCCGTGTGAGGACCCTCTCGATTTGTGATCGGAGGGTGGTGCTTACTTCCAACGTGAAGCGTTTCCTCTCGATGGGGCTGACGAAAGGGAGCCTCAATCACGTCGTATGGAATCGTCGGTGTCAAAGCGATGTCAAACGCAGGAACCACTTGCGACTCAGAGGACGAGTCCACCAAGTCGGGTGCATGGTAGCGATGCTCCGCCACACGCACGGATGGAGGCCCTGGCTGGGGACTGCGATTCTCTATCCGCAGTATTGTCCGCTCGTGCTGTTGCTGCACCAACGAACGCTGAGGTTTCCGATGCTCCGAAGCCAATTGCTGTGATTTGCGAGATCCCATTCCATGCCAATTCTCATGAAGAATGATCATTTGGGCAGAACAAAGAGCCGGTGATAACAACGTACCTACCAGAACAATCAATACTAAGCGGACGGAGTTTGCCACGGGGCCACCTTGTTTAAAGATAGGCAGTCTGGGAATTTTCTAGCGAACACACCTTTTGTAGCGATCGGCTGATTCAACTACTCAGCGTTATCGTTTTTTTCCAAACAGGAACCAAAACCGGTAATTGCCCGCAAAATGGTGCTCAACGCAGCTGAATTGACCTATCAAGATGACGCGGATGCTCCCTATTCTCAGGACAGCGTGGAGTAATTGCGCGTGTGCGGGATAAAACGGTTGGGCGAACGCGGTGCACGAAAGTTAAAGCAATCAAATCTCCTACCATTTTGCGGCGATATTAAACTGACCGGCGGTATGGAATCGCCACACTCATCGCATGGAAGCTGAGAATGAACATGAAACGCCGCCAATTTGTAACGCTATGTGGTTCCCTCGCGATTGGTGCAGGGAGCCGAACTGCTTTCGCGGATGTCAAGGGCCTGCGGGAACCCGTCCATCGAGTGGCAAAGGCACCCAATAGCATAGCCCCCACTCCGCGGCACCCACTGGATCGAGCACTCGAGATCGCGGAGTCAGGACTGACCGGCTGTCGAGAAAACATCGATGACTACACCGCGATCCTGATCAAACGTGAACGCATCGACGACGTCCTTAGTCCTCATGAGTACATGCAGGTCAAAATCCGCAATCGCAAAGTCAGGAATGGGCAACTCATTCAACCGCTCAGCGTCTACCTCAACTTTTTGAAACCCAGTTCGGTGAAGGGCCGCGAGGTGATCTACGTTGAAGGCCAAAACAACAATAACATCATTGCCCACGAGGGTGGCCTCAAAGGCAAGTTCCTGCCAACTGTGAACCTGCCACCTACCGGCATGCTGGCGATGCGTGGCCAACGCTACCCAATGACCGAGATTGGAGTCGAGAATCTAATCGTCAAGCTGATTGAACGCGGTCAACAAGCCCGGCAGTTCAACGACGTTCAGTGCGAATTTCGCAAGAACGCTCGTGTGAAAGATCGTGTATGCACCGTGTTGCAAGTGACGCAACCGACCAAGCAGCCAAACCTTGAATTCTATCAAGCATCTGTATTTATCGATGACCAACTGAATGTGCCGATTCGTTACATCGCCTACGATTGGCCGGTAAACGCTGATGCACCGCTTGATGTTCTGGAAGAGTACAACTACCTGAATCTCAAGGTAAACGTGGGCCTTAAGGACGAGGACTTTGACCCTCGCAATCCTGCCTACAAATTCTATTAACAGCCACTGCGTCGGATAGATCTGGTTAGAAACCAGCAACTCGTTCCAATGATCAACCCAGTGCGTGAGAACTCCCTACTGGAAAGCTCGGCACTGAAAAGCTTGCTACTCAGCAAAATGTCAGTTCGGTTCCAGCCAAAGCTAGAACCGGCGTCACGGCCATCCAGCAGTGCGATCCCACAATAAAAGGGGGTCAGTTGGAACAGAGTTTGAGGACAACCACATGGTCAAAGGACGCAGCAAACCTGCGAAAAAGCCTTCTGTGAAGATCATAATTACAGCGGGCGTGGAGGTCGTTCCAAAGCGAAACGGTCACGTGTGCGGGAGTATGAGTGTCCCCCCATCCGCCCAATCGCATCGAATTCTTCGCTAAGAAACTTGCCCTCGTCACTGAACAAATCCGAGGCGACGTGGAGCCAAACAATCTGACCAATTACTAAATTGGCACCACCGGGTCCCTGCCCCATCTCTAGAATCTGATGGACTCGACATTCCATCGCAGCCTTGCAGTTTTCCACTCGTGGGACTTGCAACTTGGCAGAAGCAACCTTTGAGACTCCTACAGCAACAAACTCATCCGTCTCGGGACCGTACTCTGCTGCGGTCTGATTCATTTGTTCGCCCATTGCCTCGGTCACCATGTTGACCACAAACTCACCATTTTGTCTGACATTCCGTAGTGTATCTTTTGCATCACCCCAACGATTGTTCGCGGGACAGAACATCACCAACGGTGGATTCGCTCCTACCCCATTGAAGAAACTATAGGGAGCGAGATTCGCGACACTATCTGCGGACAGGGTCGAGACCCAAGCGATGGGGCGAGGTGTGATCAACTGAACCATCCAACCGTACAATTCGCGGACAGACAATTCTTGAGGATCCAACTGCATGACAGTTGCCTTTGTCACTGATGGTTAACGGATAGCAATGAGACCATGGTCTGATGAAGAGGATTCGTAGCAGCGACACAGAACCGAGGATTCCAGTCGTCCATTTCATCGCCCTGACAACCTGTCAGAATCGCTCCAGCCTCACGGGCGATTACTGTTCCTGCAGCGGAGTCCCAGGCTGAAACGTTCGTTGCCCAGTAACCGTCCAACCGTCCTGCAGCGACATAACACATATTCAGCGCACAGGACCCAAGCCTCCGCAACGACCGGCACCTTTCAAGAATTTTTACGAAGCGTGCTACTTCAGGGTCTCCGCCTTGGACTCCTGCCGGAAAACTGCACGCGACCAATGCGTCACCAAGTTCCGTGCAATCGCTAACTTTGATTGGCTGACCATTACAGTGCGCACCGCCACCGTCGATTGCAGTGAACAACTCTTCGCTGACAGGGTCATAGACAACGCCCAGTCGCATTCTTCCATTCGCATACAAGCCGATGGAAACAGCAAACGACTGCAACTGATGCACATAGTTAATTGTACCGTCAAGCGGATCAACAACCCAGCAAGGTTGCGCCGAGGGGTCCCCACGCAGCACTTCAGCAGGTGGTTCATTTTCACCCTCTTCTTCTCCAACAAAGAGGTAGTCAGAAAACCCTTGCAGCAGGATTTCGCGGATTGCTTTTTGCGAAGCGAGATCGGCATCTGTCACCAGATCTTTGGGCGCTTTCTCCTGCACAACTCGATGGTCACGTCGCGCCATCAACTCAACCGCCCCTGCCTTTGCAGCGTCGATTGCCAACTCTAGATGCTGTTTATTCATTCCGCATCCGACTCACTAAAACCAGAATCTTCTTGCCCACCAAATGCGACACCTGGAGTCATGAAATCGGAATCGTCATCACGATTCGATTCTGCTTCCATACTTGTTGGTACTCCCTCAACTCCCGTCAAATCACTTTCCAATCGGCGAAGCTCTTCCAGCCACACACGAATGTCATTGTCGTACTCGGTTGCCATGTCACCCATGATTAACTGGCGATGAAACGCAGCTGCACCCTTGTCGACGTGCTCAGCAGCCTCCGCACTGGGAAACCTGCGATTTGGATCAGGGGCAATCAAGCCCTGCAGAAAATTCATCAACAATTCATTGCGACAGATTTCGTCCGCCAGAATATGATTAAGTTGAGATGGTAATTCGCGTTTGGCCTGAAGCAAATCGCGAAGCTTTTTCTTGTGGCCAAACGGATTCACTCCACTCAGCAACTCAATCAACACATAACCGACACTGGCAAGATCACTTCGGGGCGTCGACGTTCGATCTTCCAAGACTTCAGGGGCTGCATAAAGTGGCGTGCACTCACGATCCCTTGGAGGATTATGGAAGTCAATTGCGGATCCCATATCAATCAGCTTCGCGTGCCCACTGCGTTTCAACATGATATTGGCTGGCTTGATATCCCCATGCACGATTCCCTCTCGATGCAAAGCAGCCAACGCTGCTAGGCATTCACGAACAATCGCAACGGCGATACCTGCCTTGAAACGACACTGATCTTGACCTTGCGTCAGAATCACCTCGTTGATGTATTTCCAACGACGATTGCTCACACGGCCATTTAACAAATCCAAGCACCGGGGCGATGTCAGTTGACGCAAGTCAAAACCATCAACCCACTCCATCAACATCACGCGGATGCGGTCACGCTCGAAGAAGTTCTGAACATCAAGTAGATTATCATGCTGAATCAGGGCGACCCTAGCAGCGATCCCAGCAACGCGTGTCATCGCCTCGTTGTAGGCGTGAGCATTGCCGTAACGTTCCGGCGAAAAAATCTTCATCGCCACCGGCACGGTGAATCCATCTGTGCCGCGATACTCAGTCAAATAGACCTCTCCTTGGCCGCCTCGCCCAAGCAGACGCAACATATGGTGGTGGCCGGTCCAACTGACCTTGGTTCCCTTTGTCAGTGCCTCATACCGTTCCAGCAATTTTGGGTCGGAACTCGAACGCTCGACGCCTTCTCGCGCCTGCGTTAGCGATGGTTCATAGCGTGTTGTTGATTGCATGTCATTCTCCTCATCCGTGAGCACTCGCGCAAATCTGGGCAATTCCAATGAGTCTCTCATCACGAATCATCCAACCTAATCACAAGGCGGGTCCGATTGTAGGCTACCAAGCTGTAGAAACCGGATGGAATTACATTTTCACCGCCGATCGACCTCACTTCTTGACCTAACCCGACGTTCTCCGTTCCCATCAATCCGATAAAAACACAGCAATCCTGAGAAAACACAGCGTAAGAAGGAAGAACGTGAGAGACCCTGCAAGCTTAAAATCACCCCATGGCAACGCATCAGCGAACTGCTCACGCAAAGCAGAGCACACCAACCAAGATGATGCGGCGTGAACCACACGCCCGAAAAACTCCCAAGATATATTCTGGTAACCGGCTGAGTCGGCTTGATTGCCGAACACCGGCATTCAATGTTCACAAAACAGATAAATCAGACCGAAACGATGCTTTCAGCAACTCAGATCAATAGTGTGGCAAGGACCCCACGGCGACTGTAGTCGATTTCCATCGACCGCCCACAACCTGCTGGACTGCTGCGTTTAGCACGTGAACGATGCGTTTGACTGCGTTTAGCACGTGAACGATGCGTTGACTGTATTTTGCTTGCCCAGAGCATCACAGCATAAAAAAACCGGTCTAGCATCCCGCGAGCCCGGTCGTTTGCTGCTCAGGTGATAACACTGACAGGACTCAATTCCAAATCGTAGTGATCACGGGGCGTGCATTAACGCATGCAGAAAATTGGGAGTGACGTCCGTGTTCGCGAATTCAGTGAAGTCTTCGC
>ERZ887830.1070-NODE-1070-length-16032-cov-37.070789_pt1 | contig 16032 bp, 13 predicted proteins | sample MGYA00521101_ERZ887830 | MGnify/ENA primary metagenome ERZ887830 (study PRJEB32303, sample SAMEA104408592) | aquatic metagenome | biome: Marine water; feature: Pelagic; material: water | place: Baltic Sea | collected 2014-06-05T16:38:00 | depth 1,762 m ... | reverse complement strand
GGGATTGCCGCCCAGCCCAGGGACTTGCTGCGTGCCATTCCCCAACTCAGGCTCAAAGAAGCCACAGAAGCCGGAGTGTGTTGCGGGAGTGCCGGCATCTACAACCTGGTACAACCCGACGAGGCCGCAGAACTCGGCCAACTCAAAGCCGACGACCTCAGCAGCACCGGAGCCGAGATTGTGGCCAGCGCCAACATCGGTTGCAGCCTGCAACTGAGGCGTTATCTCAGCCAAGACGGCCCCAAGGTGGAGCACCCGATGGAACTGCTCGCGCGCTCCGCTGGTGTTGGGCCGTTCAGCGCTACGCCAAGCAAGTCCTAAAGCCCTTCACCCTTCAAGCCTTCGAGCCAACGCCAAGCCTCGGTGAGAGTGTCTGGCTCACCGAGATTGCCTGGAAAGGTGATCACCGGCAGTGAATCGCTGGGACCAGCGATGGGGCGCACGAGCGATAAGCCTGGCAAGAGCTGCCCCTCCAGCTGGACAGCCTCGAGGCCAAGCCCCTCCACAAGCAGGGTGCCGGTGGTGATGCCTCCTTTGCTGATCAGATAGCCAAGCCGCGGTGCCACCCCGGCCAGCAAACGGGCCATCAAGGATGCGAGCTCCATCCCAAAGCGCAACCGCCGCGCCGCCGCCGCCGCACCAGCTCCAAACTCCAATTCACCACGACTAGAAAACAGCACTGGCGTGAGCCCCTCCTCCAGCGCCAGCTCCAGCTGACTGCGCCATTCAGCCTCCAGATCCGGCAGGAGCCAATCAGAAGATCCTCCCTCCAGCACCCGGGCGATGCGAGCCACCGGCAACTCAATGCCGCGGCAACGCGCGTTGGCCAGCAGATCTTTCAACTGCTGATCTGCCAAGGCCACGTGGGAGCCCACCACCACCAAGCCAGGGAGCGGCTGACCCAAGGGATCCCGGCGACGCAAGCCCACCAGGCCGCCGGCATCCAGGGGCTGGGGTCCCAAGGGCGATGGACCGGAATCCACCAGGCCATTAAGCAGGCTTGCCGCTGAACGGAACAAGAAACGCTTGCGCCCCTGCAGCCGGCGGATTGCGACTCCGAGCGCCCGGAGATGCTCAGGGTGGGTCGCATCGACGACAACCGATCTGTTGGCGTTTAACGCCTCAAGACAAGCCAAGAGATCCTCCGATCGCTCTGCTTCCAGCAACGCCAGCGGGATGCGCACCACTGCGTCTGCAGCGATCTGGCCAGCACTCTTTTCTTCGAGCCACTCCGCCAGATCACTGGTGCCATAACCAAACAGGCGATCTCGGGCAAACGCTGTGGTGTGCACCGGCTCTCCATGGAGCAGATGCACCCCGTTCACGGTGGTGCGCCCTCCTTCCAAAAATGCAGGCACATGCAAGGTGGCATCCACCGCAGCGAAATGCTCCTCCCAGGCCTGCGCCAGCACCTGGGGTTCGAGCACGCCATGACCACGCAGGGTGGAATCACCGCGGCTCACCAGCAGCAGCTCATGCTCCTGAAGGCCTTCAGCGGCCATGGCCAGCACCAGAGCGTCCACAATCTCGCGGTTGCGGGATGCCGCGGCCTCAGGCGTGAGCGCCCGCGTGTTCGCCAACACAAACAGCAACGGCGAGGGATGGCCTAATCCCTTACGCAATGCGGCTTGATCCCAACGCAACAGCAGCGGGCAACTGTGCACCGTCTGAGAACCGGTGGGATCGTCGTCGATTACGACAATCTTCATGGCACGATCGGTTGTTGTATTGATCTGGCCTGGTCGCTCACGTGCCTGAACAAGGGTTGTCCTCCACAGCGGTACTAGCACCCAAGTCTCTTGAGGAGCTTGGCCAACTCATCGCCGACCTGCATGCCGAAGGACGGCCCTGGGTCCCCTCCGGCCTGGGCAGCCGTCTGCACTGGGGCCCTCCCCTCGCCGCAGATTCGGGGCCGGTGCTGAGCATGCGCGAGCTGTCCGGAATCATTGATCACGCGGTGGATGACCTGACCATCACCGTGGATGCCGGCATGCCCTTGGCCGACCTCCAGGCAGCCCTGGCCGAGCATCAGCAATGGCTGCCGCTCAACTGGCCCTGGGGCAGCAGCATGGCCTCGCCTTCATCGGCGGGAACGATCGGCGGACTTGTGGCCAGGGGGTTGTCTGGAGGTCTGCGCCAACGGCATATAGGCGTGCGCGACCAGATCATTGGCATCAGCTTGATCCGCAGCGATGGGGTGAGCGCCCGTGCGGGCGGCCGGGTCGTGAAAAACGTGGCGGGCTATGACCTGATGCGCCTGCTCTGCGGCAGCTGGGGCAGCCTCGCCTTGATCAGCGGGCTCACCTTGCGCGTGCAACCGATTCGTGAACCACGCGGTCAGCTGGTTCTAGAAGGTGACTTCAGCCAACTCGAGGCCTTCCGAGCCGCCGTGGTGGGCAGCAGCTTCACCCCCGAATGGATGGATTGGGAGCTGCGCCCGGACCAGGGGCCAAAGATCCTGCTGGGCGTGGCCAGCATCAGTGATGGTGCGGTCGTCGACCAACTCAACCGGCTCGAGACACTCGCTGACCAGCAGGGGCTAAGCACAGAGCGCATGCCGTGGGAGACCCCCATCCCGGAAGGATCTTTCACCCGCGAAGATCCAGCCTGGCTGCTGCGCCTCTGCCTACCGCCCGCCCAGCTCCAGCAGTTGTTCAGCTCGCGCGAATGCACGGCTCTCAAGGGCTGGTCTTGGCAGCTCGCCGCTGGAGCCGGCAGCGGTGAGGCCTGGCAACCCAGCGGTTCTCCCACACCGGAATACCTGATCGAAGCACTGAGACGGCGGGTGATGGCCTTAGGGGGTCAGCTCAGCGTGCTGATCCAACCTGGAACCCAGCCAGGGGCTCTACCCGCCTGGCTGGATGCCCCATCCCGCCCCCTGATTGAAGCCGTGAAGCATCAGTTTGACCCGAAACAACAGCTCTGCAGAGGACGGTTGCCCGGGGTGGCCGCGCCTCTCAACTCAGCGCATAGCGGCAGCTGAGCTGAAGGCTCTCGCCAGGTGCGAGCTCGAGCTTGCCGTCCCCGGTGATCAGGGACTGACGCGGGCCGGTCCAGGGCTCGAGGCAGACCATCGGGCGAGGGGGCTCGGTCCAGACCACCGTGAGATCCATGGGCGCTTGATGCTGCAGCTGCAAACGCGTTCCCGCAGCCTCATCCACCAGGGTGACCGGTCCAGCAGGGCGGGTGAGAAAGTCCACCCCCTCTGGCAATCGGCTCAATTGGCCTGCGGTTTCAGCCTCTGCCATCACGAGGTGGTTGAGGCACTGGGGTGCCAAACCTTCGAGGCTGGTGCGACTGAGATCGGTCACATTGAAATAGGGATGGAGACCAAAACTGAACGGCATCGACTCGCCGTCTTCATTGGCATTCGCAATCGTGGTGGTGATCTCCAGGGCACCATTCACCGGCCGCACCGCCATCTCCACACGGAAGCGGAACGGATAGTCCGCACGAGTCTCGTCCGTATCGGTTAAGCACAAACGCACGCCGCTTTGGTCATCGAGCAGCTCCAGCTGCCAGGGCAAGCCGCGCGCAAAGCCATGCTGCTTGAGGGTGGCGTCACCGCTCTTCAAAGGCAGCCGGTCGCCGGGAAGGTTTCCGCAGATGGGGAAGAGCACGGGAATCCCACCTCGGATGCTCTGCTTTGGATCGGCGTAACGCGTCTGGTCGAAATAAAGAATCTCTCGCCCGTTGCAGAGCCATTCCGTGACAATGCCGCCGCGTTCAGGCACCACCCGCAGGCGATCACCACTTTGAGGATGGACGTATTCCCAGTGGGTATACGGCGTTGACAGTTGACGAAGGGTCATGGCCATGAAACCCGGAGCTTCCTCAGTGTGACCACAGGGCCGTGATCCGCGCAGCCATGGTTTCAATCCTCTTGGAGACTTTTCATGGGTTGGCTTTGCAGGGAACCCAGCCAATCGAGCAAGGCCTTGTTGACCTGATCCGGGACCTCATCATGGGGACAATGGCCGGCTTCTAACACCACTTCATGGGTGTTCTCCGGAGCATGGCGCTGAAAGCTTGCCCGGCGTCCGGCGGCATTGATCCAGGGATCACGGATCCCCCAGAGCAAGAACAGTGGCGATTGAAGCTGGGCAAACAACTCATCGAGAGGTTGACCGCTGGGAATATCAAAGACGGTGCGAAACACCCCAAAAGCACCAGGATCCAGCGACGGAAGACGAATCGCCTCCACCAGGGCGTCGTCGACATTGGTGCGATCGACATACACCTGATTGAGGGTGCGCCGAATCGTGGAGCGCCGGCGCAAATTCTCAAACAACACCCTTTGCAGCACTGGGCTTTTGAGCAGGGCTGAACCAATCGTTCGGCGAGCGATGGAGCCCCAGCCACTGGGCTTCGCGCGCTGTTCATCGCTGAAGGGGCCAGCGGCATTGAGAAGCACCACACCCGCCGACTGATCTTTTAAAGCGGCCCCAGCCGCTAAGGCTGCAAACCCCCCGAGCGAATTTCCAGCAATCACGGTGGGGCGACCGATCCGCTCCTGGACATAGGCCACCAACTGGTCGCGCCAGAGCGCACCGCCGTAGGTGAGCCCTGCTGGTTTGGCGCTGCGGCCGAAGCCAAGGAGATCGAGCGCATGCACTTCGTATTCGCTTGCCAGCACGGGGATGTTGTGGCGCCAATGGTCGGTAGAAGCGCCAAAACCATGCACAAGCAACAGCGCTGGTCGCGTTTTGGCCTGAGCCGCGGCCTCAGGCTGATCAGGCATCTGGCAAAGACCATGCACCGCATGGTTTTCAAACTGCCACCAGGTCTCGCCCACCACTCTCTGTTCGTCGGGCAGCGATGCTAGGCATCCTGTTCATTCCTCCGCAGCGCCGGGCACTTGCCAACGATGGACACTTACGAGATGGGGCCCCTGCTGCAAAGCAGCACGCTCAGCGGAGGCCTGTTTTGGGCGCTTGCCCTCTACCTGCCGCTTAGTGGCCCCCTGCAAAGACTGGAGGCAAGCCTGGAGGACAGCCCCCTCACTGGGGCCTGGCGTCAGGCCGCGTTGGTGATCAGCAGTCTTTTGCTCGCCCTTGCTGTGGGTGTGATCACCCAACTCATCTTGGCCTGGGCGCTCGGTCCAGGCTGGGCCTCCAGCCTGGCCTTAATCACCATTGGCTGGAGTTTGTTTCTCGTGGTCGCCCGCGGGCAAGGGGACTAAATCAAACCAACGGGATCAGCCGCCACCTCGCCATCCACCTTGTCGTCGTCGTCAGGCTTATCGCCACCAATCACCAACCGAAGCAGCACCGGTGCCAGGAAAGTGGTGCCGATCACCATCAACAGAATCGCCGCCTCAAGCGACGGAGACAGAAGCTTGGCGCTAGTGCCTAGGCCCAAGAAAATCAAACCCACCTCTCCGCGAGGCATCATTCCAAGCCCCACCACAAGGCGGCGGGTGGGTTGCTTGCTTACAAAGGCCCATCCCGCAGCAATCTTGCCGATCACGGCAACCACAAACAGGAAGGCGGCAATGATCAGGGCGGCGCGGCTAGCGGGATCAGAAGGGTTGATCACCGAGAGATCCATGCCGGCACCCACGAGCACAAAGAAGATCGTGGCGAACAAGGTCACAATCGGCAGCACCGCCTGCTGAATGGCGTGATTGTGCTTGGAGCTGCTGAGGATCAGGCCAGCCGCGAAGGCGCCAAGGGCGGCTTCCAAACCAATCGCGGTGGCGGTGAAGCAGCTCAGCGCCAGGATCACGAATGAGGCCACCAGCACCTCACCCGGTGCCTTGAGTTTGTCGATCAGCCAGTCAAACGCGGGGGCTGCCGTGCGGCTCAAGCCAATCGCCGCCACAACGAACACAGCGGCGGCCGCCACGAGCTTGACGATCGGTCCAATTTCCAGGCTTCCGCCGGAGGCCAAGGCGATCACCACAGCCAAGATCACGATGCCGAGGATGTCATCGAGAACGGCCGCACCGATCACGATCTGCCCCTCACGGGTTTTCAAATATCCGAGTTCTCCAAACACGCTGGCGGTAATGCCAATGCTGGTGGCGGTCATCGACGCACCTGCAAAAATCGCCGGAATCGCTCCTACATGGAAAATCGCCATCAGCCCCCACGTGCCCAGGGCAAACGGCAACACCACACCCGCTACAGCAACGGTGAAAGCCTGCGTGCCAACGGCGATCAGCTCATCGAGCTCACTCTCTAGACCGGTGAGGAACAGCAGGGCAAACAGACCCAGTTGCGCCACGGATTCCAACGCTGGAAAGCTCTCGTTGTAGAGCTCCGTCACCGATTCGGGGGGCACATTGCCAAGGGAGCTCAGCAGGGTGACCAGGCCATTGCTTAGCTCCACTTGCGTTTCAGGTGGCACCAAGAGATGCAAACCAGAGGCGCCGATCAGCACACCAGCCAGCAGCTCTCCGAGGATGGTGGGGAGCTGGAGGCGAACCAGAACCTCAGCCAGCGCTCGCGCCGCCACGAAAATCAGCATGAAGCGGCCAACCCCAATCAAGGTTCCCGCCATCTCGAGATCGTGGGCAGACAGTTCAGCCAACAGCGGCATGAGAACGGGCGGCATCGCAGCAGCGAGCATCGGAATCGGCATGTTTTCTCAGCGGGACCTTAAGGGCAAACACGGTCAGCGGCCGCGCATTAGGAACCTGTGCTTGCTGATGGCAACAAAAAGGACGCCTCGGTCACAGTTCCTGCACCGTTTCAAGCTTTCTTCGCTCAAGTCCACCACACTTGACCCAACACAAAAAGCAAACGCCATATTTCTCCCTCCATGAGCAGCTCCGAACCCCTCGATCTTCGCCTTCCAACTCCTGGTTGCTACGCCGACCCAGAACGGGCCGGTTTGGACGCTGATGCCGTCTTCGACGGCATGACAGAGCATCTCTTTTTCACGCTGGGCAAGCTTGCGCCATCCGCTAGCCGTCATGACCTGTACATGGCTCTGAGCTATGCCGTGCGCGATCGGCTGATGACCCGTTACCTGGCCAGCATTGAAGCGATTCGGGCTCGACCGCAAAAAACGGTGGCCTATTTGTCTGCGGAGTTCCTAATTGGACCGCAATTGGCCAACAACCTGCTCAATTTGGGGATCCAAAACGAAGCAGAAGAAGCCGTGAAACGCTTCGGGATTGAATCCCTGCAGCAAATTATCGAGGTGGAAGAAGAGCCAGGCCTCGGCAATGGCGGCCTGGGGCGCCTAGCCGCTTGCTACATGGAGTCGCTCGCAAGCCTGCAAATTCCAGCCACGGGCTATGGCATCCGCTACGAATTTGGAATTTTTGATCAGCTGATCCGTGATGGCTGGCAGGTGGAGGTCACTGACAAGTGGCTGAAGGGGGGTTGGCCCTGGGAACTGCCCCAACCCGATCAGGCCTGTTTTGTTGGTTTTGGCGGCCGCACGGAGAGCTACCTCGACGACAAAGGCAACTACCGCTCGCGCTGGATCCCATCGGATCACGCCATTGGCGTGCCCCACGATGTGCCCGTTCTCGGCTACCGCGTGAACACCTGCGATCGTCTGCGTCTCTGGCGCGCCGATGCCACAGAAAGCTTTGACTTCTACGCCTTCAACATCGGTGATTACTACGGCGCCGTGGAAGAGAAGGTGGGCAGCGAAACCCTCTCCAAAGTGCTGTACCCGAACGACGGCACCGATGAAGGCCGGCGGCTCCGCCTGAAGCAGCAGCACTTCTTTGTGAGCTGCTCTCTTCAGGACATGTTGCGCAGCCTCGATAACCGTGGGCTGTCCGTTGACGACTTCCCTGAGTACTGGACCGTTCAGCTCAACGACACCCACCCCGCCATCGCCGTCGCAGAACTGATGCGTCTGCTGATCGATGATCGCCACATGGAATGGGATAAGGCGTGGGACATCACCCGCCGTTCCGTGGCTTACACCAACCACACCCTGCTTCCCGAGGCACTCGAGAAATGGGATCTCAACCTGTTTGGAAGCCTGTTGCCTAGGCACCTCGAGCTGATTTACGAAATCAACCGCCGCTTCCTGCAGCAGGTGCGCTTGCGCTACCCGGGCAATGAGGCGATTCAGCGCAAACTCTCGATCATTGATGAGGACGGCGGGAAGTCGATCCGCATGGCCCATCTCGCCACCATTGGCGCCCATCACGTGAATGGCGTGGCGGCTCTCCACTCCGACTTGGTGCGTGAGCAGCTGATGCCTGAATTTGCTGAGCTCTGGCCTGAAAAATTCACCAACGTGACCAATGGCGTGACCCCTAGGCGCTGGGTTGCTCTCTCCAATCCCGGACTTTCCAGCCTCCTTGATGAGCATGTGGGCCCCGACTGGGTCACCAACATGGAGCTTCTGCGCAAGCTTGAGGATCGCCAGAACGACTCTGGCTTCCTGACGCATTGGGAAGACACCAAGCTCTCCGTGAAGCGCAAGCTGTCGACCTACATCCACCGCAACACGGGCGTGTTGGTGGATCCATCCAGCCTGTTTGACGTGCAGGTGAAGCGGATCCATGAGTACAAACGCCAGCACCTCAACGCTCTGCAGGTGATCACCCAGTACCTCAGGATCAAAAACGGCCAGGCCGATGGCATGGCACCACGCACGGTGATCTTTGGAGGCAAGGCAGCACCTGGCTATTACATGGCCAAGTTGATCATCCGCTTCATCAACGGCATCGCCGAAACGATCAATGCAGATCCGGATATGGACGGACGACTGCGGGTGGTGTTCCTGGCTGATTACAACGTGAAGCTGGGCGAACAGGTGTATCCCGCATCGGATCTTTCCGAACAGATCTCCACGGCTGGCAAGGAAGCCTCCGGCACCGGCAACATGAAGTTCGCGATGAATGGAGCGCTCACGATTGGCACCCTCGATGGCGCCAACGTGGAAATCCGTGAGCACGTGGGTGCAGAAAACTTCTTCCTCTTCGGCAAAACCGTGGAAGAAATTGCTGCCCTCAAGCAAAGCGGTTACAGGCCTTGGGAAGTGGTGGAGTCTGTTCCTGAGCTCGCTGAGGCCATCCGCTTGGTGGAGATGGGTCACTTCAGCAATGGCGATGGTGAGCTGTTCCGTCCTCTGATCGACAACCTCACGGGGAATGATCCCTTCTTCGTGATGGCTGATTTCGCCGATTACTTGCGCGCTCAAGATGCGGTGAGCCTGGCCTGGACCGATCGCCATCACTGGAACCGGATGTCGGTGTTGAACAGCGCCAGAAGCGGCTTCTTCTCATCGGATCGTTCGATCCGTGACTACTGCCGTGACATCTGGAAAGTGGAGCCCATGCCGGTTGAGATCACCTGTGACGTGCGCTGATTAAGGGCACAGCCATTGAACTTGCATTAAAAAAGCCCTCGCACAACGCGAGGGCTTTTTTTTGAGCGGCATTGATCTCAGCTGGTTCAGCTGCGATCAGGAAGATCAGGGGTTTGGTGCAACAGGCGATTCAAACGCAAGCGATCAGCATTAAGAGGGTCGGGGGCGAGCTCACCGGCCAGCTCCCTGAATTTCTGTTCAATATCGTCGGGCACACGCACATCAAAGATGCGCTCCATCAACGCTTCGATGGAAAACAAATGAGCATTGATATTTTCAAGATCAGCCATCGCTTGATGGATGGCATCAGCAGGCTCTTCTCCACCACCCATCGGGGTGGCATGGGTTTGGGCGTCAGCGCCCGGAGTGCCGTGTTGCTTTTGGAGATCCTCCAGCACGCGACCAGACAGGGTTCTAAAGGCTTGAAGCGCCGCCCAACTCAGCTCCTGCTGCTGACGCAACGTTGGTGACTCTCTGATCAGACGGTCGTGCTCTCGATAGAAGCGTTGACAGTCAGGACATTGACAGGGCTCTTCAGGCAAAGCAGACCCTCAGTTATGTCCCATCATCGCACCTGATCAGGCCGCTAGCGGTGGATCCTGATCGAACCCAGACCGATCACCAAGCTGATCACCGAACGGATCTCCATCCCTGTCCACAACTCCTGGAAGCGGAATCTCGATCGAGCTCACCACATTGAGCGCATCGCGCAAACGCATGGAGTCGGCAAACCAACCCATCGCTTGTTCGGTGTCTCCACGACTCTCAGCATCACTGGCCTGATCTTCATGGGCTTCCGCCAAGAGGGCGAGCCAGCAGAGGCAGCGCGCTTGTACCACAGATAAATCAAGGTCTGTTGGCTGGCTGGCAGCGATGCGCTCGCTTTCCTGCTGAACCAAAAGCCGCATCCGAAGCTCGTGAAGCTGGGTCATGGAACCGGTTCACACCCTCAAAAATAGCGGGACTAAAGCATCTGGCTAGCCCATCAAGGCAAGAGACTTCCGTTCACCCATTCATTGACGCGTAAGCCATCTTTACTTATGGATCTCACCATTGCCGTTGCAATCGCCGCTGGATTGCACAAGATGCCAAGGATTCCAAGGCGAGGCCAAAGGTGACGAGAAAAGCCAACACATGAATCACCACAAACGCTGACAAGTTTCAAATCAATTTAATTTAAAATTTAAATGCGCCTAAGTAGACAATTAAATCGTAAACCAACAAATAGCGATCGAGATCGTCGCAGCTAAAATAACATAAGTCGGCCAATAATCGTCAGACTTATCCAAACGTCGTAATTCTAACTCTCGACGATCCTTATCTTCAATCGCGATCGCATAGTAATAACGCCGGCATGCCCACAACATTAGGCAGAATGAGCCAAGAGTAAGGATGTAGCAGACCAAATACACCTCATCAAGGAAAGTGAGATAAGAAAGCCTGGGCAAATCACCGTCATGCCCCTGCTGAAGGAACACCAATGTCAGCAATACGGTGACAGGCATTGTGAGGCGAACGTCGTAATGCACAGGATCCAACTTTGTGGCCCCAACAATCATTGCCATAACGATTGAAACGGGAACAAGTATTTTCCAGAAAGATGTCCACGTATTGGTTGCATACTTTGTATCAAAAACAAGCTGGCTATATGAAGAGGCCTCTTCACCAAATCCAAAATCTGAGTCGTACTGGTGCCGATAGGAGTTGAGCATCCAACCAGTATTGACCCATTCAACGCTTGTATTAATAAACTGACCGATACCACTACTAGGCAGGTCAGGCTCAATCCGAAGCCTGTCGTAATTGAGCAGGATGTCTTCTGCCTCAATCATAATTGGCAGATTCAATCTTGCAAAAGGATGATGACGGAAGTCAGTATCATCAATATAAAATGTACCGCTGTAAGAGGCGGTTACATACCAATCACCATCCTCCATCCGCATCGGTTTGCTGGTAAGCGTGAAAACGCTATCCGAAGACTCTGGAATATCCAAAAGATTAATGGGTGCCATTACCTTCCAGATCTCTAAATTATTTGCAGTGAGATAATCTTGAAGATCGTCGCGCCATTTAAACCAGACATAACCAATGCTCTTAAAAGATGGCGTATTAGGATCAATTTCAAAATTATTGGTCGCATAAATTCCAACTTTCACCTTCATGGGCTTGGTCTGAGCAGCTTCTGGCTTTGAAGCTTCAGGCTTTTGGATCTTGCGCTGAAGAAGACCAAGCTCCTGCTTGTTTTTAAGGAACAGCGCCTGCTGCTTACTGTTTGTGATTTCCAAGTAGTCGCCAGTGCGGCTTGGCTCGGTATGAATGGAAACAACAGCCATGAGCATCAGCCCAATGGCGACAATCGCCATCACCAACGTGGAAGCGTTCCAAGGCTTCCGAAATGTCTTGGGAATACGAGATGAGAAAGGGCGACGTTTCATCGACTTCGACGCATGGACACAGCTCTGAAATCAGGCTGAAATACGGGGAAGATCATCATCATCCAGAGACGCTGTCTGCATAAAGAATTTGGGCGAGGCAGTAAACGAAATAAGACAATGCAGACAGCACAATCACATAAACAATGCCATCTGCTATTCCAGCACCCATCAACACACCAATCAACAAGACTCCAACAATGCCACCAACATTATCCAGAATGGAATAAGCCACGTTGGCTGAAACCTGGTCTTCCTGCCTGAACAAATCGCCCACCGTGGCCAAGCCCATCGCGTAAATACCACCAGCCGCTCCTCCCCACACAAACAGCAAGCCGAGGGCGATCCCATAGTTGTAAATCCCTAACGGCAAATAAACAGCACACACCACACCCACCAACACGCAGAGAATGGTAATCAGGGTGCGGTTTGCATAAGCCGACAAGCTTGCGATCGCCAAGCCGAGCGTGACAGAACCCAACATGAACGCTGTCAACAACAGCGAAGCATGCTTCAGCGACATCCCATTCATGAGCCCGTACAACGTCAGGAAAGCCGGCAACCCAAAAAACGTGACTCCACCCACAAAGGACGACACCATCGGGATCTTCGCCATACGAATCACATAGCCCAGGCGCAAACGCCCCTGATTCGTCATCCGTGGGATTTGGCCGATGCAAGGAACCACCAGTGCCAGAGCCACCAACACGATCACCATGTTGGCCTGGAAGGCCTGATTGCCTTCAGTGGATCCCACCCGATTGAACAGAATCGGGCCGCTGGCGGTGCCCAGCGAGAGTGCGGAGCTATAGCAGCCGCTCACCAAAGCTCGCAAGCGGCCAAGGGGTAGACCATTCACCCAGGTCTGGAGAGAGATCAGGCAGAGATAGGTCCCGATCCCAAAGCTGAAGACCCCCAAGCACCAGAGCGGCAGACTCTTACTTGTGGACAACAGCAACAGCATCGCCACGCGCAACCCAGTCGCGAAGGCCATGGTGCCCAAAAGCCCAAGCCGCGTCAGGATCTTGTCGATCGAGCCGACAACCGCGAGCACCGCACCCATCTCAAAGGCCAAGCAAAGGCCGATGAGGCCCTTACTCAATCCATATGACTCCAACCGCACTGGAAAAAACACGGTATTGAAGCCAACGGCAGCCTGAATCACGGCAGAGCCAAGAATCAAGGCAACAACGGCAAACAGCGCGCCTCGATTGCTTGTGGATGGCTGCGATACAGCCATCACTCCGCCTCCCTGAATTTCTCGTAAGGGAGAGACAACACAACCTGTTCGGTGCTGTCTCCTTGATCGCTATGGGTGAGGGTGCCGTTCAGAGCTCGCACTTGTTCACAACTGGTAGCGAACAAGAGAGAGTCTTCATCGAAGACATGCCTGGAATACTCTTTTTGATCCATCATCTGGGCACCACTGATGGTGGTAGAGCGACTCCCCTGAAAGCGCAGGGTGATCAACACGTGGAGCGTGGTGAGTTGTTCGTCTTCTACGCCAAGTGAAACCAAAGCCAATGAACCCAGCGCTGTATTACTGAACGGGCTAAAGCACAACGAATGCAAGATGTCTCGAAGTTCCTTGGGATCGCCAAACACCAGGCTCGGCAGCAGTGGAGACACCTCAAATGGCACTGCTGCAGGAAGGCATGTGCGGATCAGCTGCAGTGGATCAAAGTTTTCGCTGCGGCCCAAGGGAGCCCCTTTGCGAGCCGAGGCGTAGCGGAGTAGGGCTGCCGCATAGTGATCGCTGGCCTCTTTTGGCAACTGCACCACTCGCTGTGCCACGGCTTCCAGCTGGTTTGCTGTAGCCATTTTTTCTTGATGACGTTCCACCTGCATGGATTGGAGACGTTTCTTGGCCCGGGTGCCCTTGATCTCGAGGATTCCATTACGGCTTCGAAAGAACCAGACGGCCACCCCAAACAAAACCGCAAGAATTCCCGAGGTGAAAGCAGCCCTCTGGGCAGCAACACCAATCGGTTTGAGGCGTTGCTGCAGGGTTCTCAGCTCGAGGTCCATGCCCAGAGTGCCCACCACATTGCCCTTGGAATCCTTGAACGGCGCGTAAGCGCTGTAGAACGTGCCCCAAATATCTGTATAAGGCTCCTTAGACACCGTTGGCTTATTCGTTCGCAAAGTCTCCTTCAGTGCATTGCCAGCATCTGGATAGGGATCCATGAGCTGTGGAGCTACATCAGGGAATCCATCGTTATCATTATCATCTTGGGGGGCACCATTGGCGACAAAATAAATTTTACCGTTTTTGCTTGTATTGGTATACATATAGCGCACATCACTTGATGCTCTACGAATCATCTCCATTCGGGCAATAAAATTCAAATAAACGGGATCATTAGGCTGTGTCTCAGCAGTAAATTTGTTATGCGTATCTCCATCAAGTGTGGTCGCCGCCATGCTCACGTTGCGCAGAAGTCCGTCGCGAATCTCTCCCTTCACCGCTTCTACCGAACGAAGATAAATGAAGTAGATCGTGACGTTGGTCACTAACAACCACGCAACAGCAAACAACACTCCCTGCAATGCAGGGTTTTGAAGAATGCGACGCTGTTTACGAGAGTTAAGCATTGAACGTTTCGTTGTCACTCGGTGAAAATCAGGATTCGGTGAGTTCGGAGATGAAGCCAGATACCATCTCGCGAGTCACACCAGGGAGGGTCACGATATGCGCGAACTGTCCTCGGGTCGACAAATGCCATCGCCGGGAGATGGCTTCATTGGGTTTGGGGAACACTAAAATGCATCCTTCGGGATGTCTGTTCGTAGGGATACCAGCCTGCCGCATCCGATCGGCGGTTTCAGCCGCCAGCTCGAATGCCTCCTCGGCGAGCTCGGCCATCCCTTGAGCGCCAAGCTTCTTGATCAACAGCCAGAGCACCAGAGTTGAAAGGCCATTGCGTGAACTTGAGAGCGTGGTGTCAAGCGATCCCACATATTGAGAGTTGCCTTTAAAGGGGCGAATTCGGTCGCGGTGACAAATCAACACTCCGCAGGGCATCGGTGATCCAAGAAACTTATGACCCGAAAACGACAAGCTATGAATCGGCAAGCGGAAATCAAACGGAACCGATCCCTTGATCCAAGGAAGCATCGGTCCGTAAAGCGCAGCATCCACATGCAGATGAAATTCATGACATCCATGGCGCTCGATTAGCTCAAGCACCTCTTGAGGCGATTCGATTGCCCCATGGAACGTTGTGCCCACCGTGAGATTGAGGATGAAAGGCCTGCCATTGAGAGAAACGATGATCTCTGACAGTGCTTCCAGATCCAAAGAGCCATCGTCAAAGCTGGGAATCACACGCTCTGGAAGCTGCAACAAGTGCGCAATCTTGTGCAAGCAGTAATGACATTCTTCTGAGAAAAGCAGAACCGGGTCCTCTAACCGGTCCCGCCCTTGGGCAATTCCATACATGATCGCTTCGGTACTACCCCCAGAGATGTAGCCCCAGGCCAACTCCTGATCCAAATGAAACTGATCCGCCCAAAAGGCAATCACCTCCTGCTCCAACAAACAGGTGTTAATCCCGTCATTAGGGTGATAAGGATCACCGATATTGTTGATATTGAATTTCAGGAAAGCACCCAGTTCCGCAAAGGAAAGGATGCGACTGTTTGGAAAGCCGATGTAATGGGCCGACTGCTCGAGGAAAAGGGAGTGGAGCTCCTCTAGTTGTTGATCGGCAGTATCGGATGCGTAGTACCGATCTCTATCACCCCATGGCGAAGCAGTCATCAGGCGAGGATCAGGCAAAAAGTGTGATTGACAATGGGTGGATTCTTGCTGGAGCCAATACCATAAAACCACGTTTATTACGCGGTAATACAGTCAGAATCCTGATCATCACAGCCTAAAAGACAACGTGAAAAGCAAGCTCTCGCGTTGACTCTACAGCCAAAATTTAGTCATTGATTTCAACGACGTTGACCCTCAACGACTCGCAAGCACGATTTAGCGCTTAGGCCGATGCATTATTCACATTTTTTGCTGTAGCCCCTGAGACCGATCGAGCATCACGTTCAAGCCTTTCATCAAACAATTGCTCTTATTACTACAAACCCGAACGATTGATTCATACAGAAAAGGTGCCATCAGTCGATCAATACTTATCAAGCAATGCCGAAATTAATCCGCAGCACAAGCGGAAACCATTCATCGATTTGCATCAATGGGCTGAAAAACTCAGCCTGAATGACTATCCAAGAGGAGTTCGTACCATTCATGCCTTCAATGACGCGCAAACCTGGTTTCTTTTCAGGCTTCAAAGCTTTCATCAACAAAGGC
>ERZ887830.1069-NODE-1069-length-16044-cov-10.027394_pt1 | contig 16044 bp, 17 predicted proteins | sample MGYA00521101_ERZ887830 | MGnify/ENA primary metagenome ERZ887830 (study PRJEB32303, sample SAMEA104408592) | aquatic metagenome | biome: Marine water; feature: Pelagic; material: water | place: Baltic Sea | collected 2014-06-05T16:38:00 | depth 1,762 m ... | reverse complement strand
CCAAATTGAACCCACCCAATAGGGTGTTAAATTGAATGCGTTGTCTAAAGGGCTGCTTTTTCCTTCGCAACCAAAAAGTCTACAACCTTCAGCATATCTTCATTAGAGCCAGCCATACGCCCATCTACTCGATACTTACCATTCACAACCATAGTTGGCACACCCGTAATACCGTAAGCGCTGCCTTTGGCTCGAGCCTGCTGCACTCTACTTTTCACCGAAAAAGCAGAATATGCTTTGCTGAAATCCAGTGCGCTTACATTCGCATGCTCAGCAAAGAGCTCCGCTAGCAGCCGCTCATCGCGAATATCTAGCCGATCTATGTGAATGGCTTCAAACAGAGGTTCGTGCATCTGATCGCCAACACCCAGCGTTTCTGCGGTGTAAAAGGCTTGGGCCATAAGGCTCCAATCCGATGAAAATACCGCCGGGACGCGTTTGAACTCTACACCGGCTGGCTTAGTTTGCTCCCAACGGCCCAGCATTGGATCAAAGCTATAGCAGTGGATACACAGATAACCGAACACCTCGACCACTTCCACTTGGTCTGTTAACCCGGTGCTCACTGGCACGCTGATGGCTTCATAGTGAACGCCTTCAACGTACGCTTCGCCAGCAATAGTCGCTGGCAGAAAAAACGCTGCCAACAACAACAGACCGGCCTGCATAGCACCCATAATTGTCTTCGTTTGCATCTGGAATAAATTACTTATCTGCATATCTGAACCCCGAAATAGTTAACTAAGGGCCTAAGTGGGCGCTTAGTGTAGGCCACTAATGTAATCAGCGAGAATTGCAATTTGGCCATCGCTCAAACCTGAAGCAACACCGCGCATCATGTTGCCATATGCGTCACCAGTGCCTCTTCTGCCTTCTCGATAATCGGTCAATTGCGCAATGGTATAACCCACAGACTGGCCGCTGATAGCTGGGAAACCTGCCTGAGCATTGCCCGCACCGTTTGGTCCGTGGCAGGCCGCACATGCCGCTACTCCCTTGGCAATGACGCCGCCTTTGTAGATACCTTCAGCTGCTTTGATGTCTTCATCACTGCCCGTAGCTTCAAAATGCTTCGCTGGCAATGACGCGTAGTACGCCCCAAGGTCAGCCAAATCCTGCTCAGACTTACCAATAAGCTGCGCACTCATAAGAGCAACATTGCGCTCCCCTGACTGGAACATCTGTAATTGGCGAGTGAGGTAAACCTCATTTTGTCCGGCCAAATTTGGATAAGTTGGATCAATGGCTGTTGCGCCGTCTTGTCCGTGACACGCGGCACAAGTAACAGCTTGTGCTTGGCCTGCAGCTACATCACCAGCGGCGATAGCTGCGCTGCTGAAAAAGCTTAAAAGAATAGAAATCGTTGTTATTTTTGCAATGCTTGTGCGAACACTCATGTATTCAAATTCCGTAGTTTACTTAGCGGTACAACCTTTGATGCGGCTAATTCGTGTCATAAACGCGATGTTCATTAACGCGCCGGCTAAAGGCAGAAATTTAATCTCCAAAGCTTTCACAATTGTTAAGTTCAATTCCAAACGTCCACGCAGTTTAAGGATGTTACACTGGCGAATGACCGCCAATAGTTGCAACCGACCCTCTTGCGCTGCCGGTCAAAATCAAAACCAAGCTCAGAGACCGCGGATTATATATCAAGATGACAAAAAAAGAGTCACTACCTGAACGACTTGAAGCCACCTTTCTTACCAGTGCGCCGGATTTAAAGCGATGTCCCCCTGGTTTTGGCGCCGAAGTGGCCTTTGCCGGACGATCCAATGCAGGTAAATCTTCTGTTTTGAACCAAATCTCTGGCAATAAAAGGACTGCAAAGGTCAGTAAAACCCCTGGGCGTACCCAATTATTGAACTTTTTTGACATCAGAACCGGGGGCCGAATTGTCGATTTGCCCGGATATGGCTATGCAAAAGCGGGCAAGGCAGCACAGAGAACTTGGCAAAAGTCGGTCAACCACTACTTGTCCTATCGCAACCACTTGGCCGGCATCATCTTAGTGATGGATATTCGCCACCCAAACCAAGCCTTTGATCTGGAAATGCTGGAATGGAGTACAAAAAGCGACATTCCAATTCATATACTTCTCAACAAAGCGGACAAACTGAGCGGCGGCGCGCAAAAACAAATTCTGCAAAAAATTCGCAGCAGTTATAGCGATTATCCTTATGCCACCGTGCAGTGTTTCTCCGCCATGCGTGGCTTGGGCAAGGAGGAGCTGATTACGAAGCTGCTGGAACTACTGGCCACGCCAATAGAGGGCGACGAAATAGGCGCGCTAGACGAATTAGACGAGAACCCAGAGCATCGAATGGAAGATTTGCCTAACGAAGCGCAGGAAGAAATTTAGCGCACAAGCTAGTGCGCTTCATCCCAGTTCATACCTACGCCGGTTGCTACAGTTAGAGGAACCGATAGCTCAACCGCCCCGCACATGCGCTGCACTACTTCGTCGGTGAGTGCCTGCAAATCCTCTTCACTGACTTCAAAAACCAATTCATCGTGCACCTGCAAAATCATGCGCGCATCTAAATCTGCGCTGGCCAACCAGCCTTGTACAGAGCTCATTGCTAACTTGATGATGTCCGCTGCGGTGCCTTGCATAGGTGCATTAATCGCGGTGCGTTCCGCTGCTTGGCGGCGCGGCACTGCTTTGGCGTTTATTTCTGGCAAATACAACCTGCGACCAAAAACTGTTTCAACATAACCCTGCTCCGCGGCAAGCGCTTTAGTTTCTTCCATGTAGTGCAACACGCCGGGGTAGCGGGAGAAATATCGGTCAATATAGTCTTGGGCTAAGGTTCTGGAGATACTCAATTGCTTACCTAAACCAAATGCAGACATGCCATAAATCAGACCAAAGTTGATGGCCTTGGCGCTGCGCCGCTGATCATCAGACACCGCTTCTGGTGCGACATCAAATACTTCACTGGCAGTTGCTCTATGAATATCTTGGTCCTCAGCAAATGCCGTAGTCAGGCCTTTGTCACCAGACAAATGCGCCATTATCCGCAGCTCAATTTGCGAGTAGTCTGCGGCCATAATTTTGTATCCCGCTGGGGGCACAAATGCCTGTCGCACGCGCCGCCCCTCTGCATTACGAATAGGAATGTTCTGCAGGTTAGGATCTGAAGAGGACAAACGACCTGTTGCAGTTACCGCTTGGTGATAGGAGGTATGAATACGCCCCGTCTGCGCGTTAATGTCTAAGGGCAGCTTATCAGTATAGGTAGATTTGAGTTTTGCCAAACCGCGATAATTGAGTAAGGTTGCGGGCAGCTCGTAATCTCGAGCCAAATCTACCAACACGGCCTCAGCCGTAGACGGCTTGCCTCCTGGGGTTTTCTTTAAAATCGGCAGACCTAACTTTTCATAAAAAATTGTCTGCAACTGCTTTGGGCTGTCTAGGTTAAAAGTTTCACCCGCTTGCTCCCAAGCTTGCTCAATCAATTCTTTCAGACGGTCGGCCAACTCAGCGCCGTGCTGCTTGAGCATACGTCCATCTACCAGCGCGCCCTGACGCTCTACTTGAGAGAGTATCGGCACTAACGGCATATCAATATTGGTGAAGACATGTAGCAGAGTAGGCTCTGCTTGAATTTGCGGATATAGGCATTCATGTAGTTGCAGCGTGATGTCTGCATCTTCAGCAGCATATTCACCAGCGGTTTCTAGAGGTACTTCGTTAAAGGTCAATTGCTTAGCGCCCTTGCCAGCAACATCTTCGAAATGAATGGTTTTTCTATCTAGATAAAATTCTGCTAACGCATCCATATTGTGGCGCGTTGCTACACTGTTCAAAACATAGGATTCAAGCATGGTGTCATAAAGTGGTCCGGCGAAGCTGACACCGTAACGGGCTAATACGCTCATATCGTATTTGATGTTTTGACCGATCTTGCCAATGTTAGGGTTCTCTAACAGTGGCGTTAATGCGGCTAATGCCTGATCGAGAGAAAGCTGGTCAGGCGCGCCCGGATAATCATGGGCCACTGGCAAATAGGCTGCTCTTCCAGCCTTGGCGGAAAATGAGAAGCCAACCAGTTCCGCCAGCATATAATTCACGCTGGTGGTTTCTGTATCAAAGGCGAAGGTTTCAGCGGCTGACAGTTCCTCAATCCAAGAATTAAGTGCTTCAACGGTGGTGATGACTTCATAGTCTCGGGGATATTCAACCGCCGGTACATTGGCGGCGGCGGGTTCGGCTTTTGACGTCTTTGTAACCTTGCTGTCACCGCGCTCTAATTCATCTGACCAAGCTTTGAACTCAAATTCCTTGAAGTGCTTTTGCAGCGTATCCACATCAGGAGGGGTAGCCTGCAACTGCTCAATGGACAGCTCTAACTCTACATCGCACTTAATTGTGGTGAGCGCTTTGGATAAAGGCAACTGCTCTAAACTTGCGCGTAAATTTTCACCAATCTTGCCTTTGATCTCATCGGCTTTGGCAATGACTCCATCTAACGTGCCATATTCGTTTAGCCATTTGGTAGCTGTTTTGGGGCCAACTTTTGGCACGCCAGGAATGTTGTCCGCGGTGTCCCCCATTAACGCTAGGTAATCAATGATCTGTTCGGGCGTAACGCCAAATTTGTCGATCACACCCTGACGGTCCATGGTGGTTTCGGTCATGGTATTTACAAGGGTTACGTGATCACTCACCAATTGGGCCATGTCTTTGTCACCCGTGGAGATCACTGTGGCGCGCCTGGCCGCGCTGGCTTGAGTGGCATAAGTGCCAATAACATCATCTGCCTCTACACCCTCTACACAAATCAACGGTAATCCCATAGCTTTTATCAGCTCATGAATGGGCGCAATTTGCTCACGTAAATCGTCAGGCATGGACGCTCGATTAGCCTTGTATTGTGCATACAAGTCATCGCGAAATGTTTTGCCTGGCGCGTCAAAAACCACCGCAACTAAACTGCCGGGGTAATCACGGTCCAACTTGCGGATCATGCTAATAACACCACGAATAGCACCTGTAGGGTGGCCACTAGAATTACTCAAGTCGGGGAGGGCGTAATAGGCTCTAAATAAATAGGAAGAACCATCAACTAGCACTAATGGTGCTTGGTGTTCGTTGGGAATAGACGGTAGATTATCCGACACTGATTACGTTCCTATAATTTGTAGAGAATTAGACAATGAGCAGATGCACTTTACCTGTGCTTGGGCAAAAAAGAACAGGCTATTTCTTCACCCAAATACCAGCCCTGAATGTTGACGCAATTTCAGCCAAATGGCCCCAGCGCCCCCTGTTCAATAAGAGCACTCTAGCTCGGTCGGTTGGCCGATATTTTGGGCTGGCCGGCATGATCTTTGCCAGCTTATTTTTGCTCTCGAATGCAGCCAGTGCGCAGACCAATAGAGGCCCAGATGTGGTTATTGTGGCGGAAGAAAATCGCATTGTTTACGAGTTTAGACAAAACGGTCAACTCAGATATATCCGTGTGGTGCCCAAACGAGGCAAGCCCTACTATCTTGTGCCAACAGACGCGACCAAGGGCAATGGTGACTTGGAGCAGGTAGATAGTTTGGTCACCAGTTGGGTGCTATGGGAATTTGATTAGTACCAGCGATTAGCCCAGGTGGACTGGGCTTCAACACGCTCGCAATAAGAAAAGAGAAAACCACTGGTTGCTGTCCTGCCAACTTTTCAGGCATTCAAACTGAGCAGATTGCGCAAGGGCAATGAATTCTTCCTTGGCATATTTATAAGAATTCTCAGTGTGCAAAAGTTCGCCCTCGGCAAAAGAAATTACCTTACCGACTAGGTTAACCTGCTGGGCCACCGTGCTCTTTAAGAACATTTGAATACAACCTTGGTCCGCGTTGTAGCGGGAGAAATGCTCAAAATGGTCCAAATCAAAGTCGGCACCAAGTTTTTCATTCAAGTGCACAAGGGTATTCAGATTGAACTGAGCGGTTACGCCCGTAGCGTCATCATAGGCCGCCTCCAAAATGCTGATGTCTTTTTTCGCATCCACACCCACCAAAAAGTACCCACCTTGCCCTAGTGTCACATGCACTCTTCGAAGAAAATCTACTGCTTGAGCCGGCTCAAAATTGCCAATACTCGAACCCGGATAAAAGCCAAGGGGCCGCAATTCATTTACCTGGACGGGTAAGTCAAAACTTTGGGTAATGTCAGCGCACACTGGAAAAATTTTCAGCGCTGGGAAGTCGTCCAATAAGGCCTGGGCATTGCTGAGCAAGTAGTCCCCGGATATATCCACCGGCACGTAGGCTTCTGGCTTTAGTACGTCGAGCAAGCGCCGGATCTTTTTGGTCGAGCCGCTACCGTACTCAATGACGCAAATATTCTCCTCAATAGCGGCGGCTATTTCTTCCATATGGGCATCAAACAACGCCATTTCTGTGCGAGTTACATAATATTCAGGAAGCTCAGTAATGGCATCAAACAACTCTGAGCCGCGCTCGTCATAAAAGAACTTCGGCGATATTGCCTTCGCTTCTAAGCTCAAACCTCGGTGGACTTCGTCCACAATCACACCTACATCTGGCTTTAGGTCCAAAAACGCAAATTGCTCATTGGATAAAGAAGAACTGGTTGTCATAAATCTACCGCCAAACGTATGCCCGAAAACTGCCAACTGTCTGCGGGATAAAAAAAGTTTCGATAACTGGCACGAATATGTGAGGAGGCTGTAACGCATGAACCACCGCGTAACACCAACTGACTGCTCATGAATTTGCCATTATATTCGCCGAGCACGCCTTCAAGGGGTTTGTAGCCGGGATAAGGGCCATAGGCACTTGAAGTCCACTCCCAAACATCACCAAAGAATTGTTCATTTGCAGCGTCACAGACCATTGGGTGAAAGCGGTTTGAGTCAGCAAAATTACCCGCCAGCGCCTTCCCGCTGGCCGCCCACTCCCACTCAAACTCTGTGGGTAGGCGCGCACCAGCCCAACTGGCATAAGCCATTGCTTCATACCCACTGACATGAGTGACCGGCGCGTCTAATTCCAGCGGGTGCAAACCATCCATACGATATTCAGACCAACCACCATGTCCAGTTTGATGCCAATAAAGCGGGCGATGCCGAGGGTTTTCTTGCAAAGCGGCCCAACCTTGAGCTAACCATAAATCAGCGCGCTGGTAGCCACCATCGTGCATAAACTGTAAATATTCACCGTTGCTGACAAGTCTGTTGGCAATAGCAAAAGGCCCTAAGAAGCTTTTGTGTCTGGGATATTCGTTATCGAAGGCGAAATCAGAGACTGCGCCAACGTCCACTAAACCAGGATTGTGCTCACTAAAAGCTATCTCCCTTAGCGGCCCAGGCGGGTCCATGCAAAGCGGGGTGGAAGATTCTTGATCACTCTTATGCAACGTCTCGTGATATTTGGGAAATAACGGGTTATGGCCCAAGTTATATTTTATATCGGTTAGCAACAGTTCTTGGTGTTGCTGCTCGTGATGCAGCCCCAGTTCCAAAATTTGCGCAATCTCAGACGCAGCTTGGTCACCAAACTCCCCTTCATCAATCAGCGTTAAAAGGGCTTCGTCGATATTTGACCTATAGGCATAAATTTCTGCAACGGTTGGCCGCGATAGGCTGCCTCTTTTTAGGCGCGGGAAGGGGTTGCCCACGCCATTGTAGTAAGAATTAAAAAGATGCTCGAAGGCTGGGTTATAGGAAGCGTAGTTAGTCGCGTACGTTTGTAAAAGAAACGTTTCAAAAAACCACGTGATATGGGCCAAATGCCACTTGGGGGGGCTGGCGTCTGCCATAGGCTGCACGCCAAAGTCTTCTATTTGCAACGGTTGGCATAAATCCAATGATCTGTACCGGACATCTTTGTAACGCCGGGCCAACGCTTCTAGCTCGTTATCTAAAGCAGCGCGGTCCAACTTACCTGTATCAGTCTGATAGGACTGGAACCGCGAATGCATATAAATCCTAAAATTGAGCGTCTAGCGTCTGATAGCTAAGCCTAATCGTCTCGGCCTTGTGAGGCAACTTGATGAAACCATGATAGTGGCCACGAGGATTTATAATCACAATGTTGCCAGTGTGGTCAACTGTGTAACCTTGCGCGTCTGAACCGGGTACCGGAGAACGTAACGGCACCTTGGCAAATGCTACGTTTACTTGATCAGTGAACTTCACCAAATCAGCTCGCTCGCCCCGAACACCTAAGAAGCTCGAAGAGAACGCTCCTACATATTGGCCTAAACGCTCTAACGTATCAGCATCGGGATCCACTGACACTAAACGTACTTTGAAGCGCTCAGCCAATCGGGGGTCTTGTTGTTTTAGCTGATTTTCGACCTGGCCGAGCACCGAAAGTGACGTTGGGCAAACATCAGGGCAATTGGTAAAGCCAAAAAATATAAAACTCCAGTGACCCTCTAAACTCTGACGGTTAAATACGGCGCCTGTATGGTCAAGCAATTCGAACGGGCCAATGTCTCTAGGCGTGGGCAGAATGAAAACACCCTGAGTGCGCATCTCATCCGCTGAAAGCTCGGGCACTCGCAGTTTGCTGAAGAAGAACATGACCAATACGATGGAAATAAAGACAACACACAAACCAACCGTAGACTTAATACTTTGCATTAGACCGTCACTCGTTGCAGTTCTATAGGGGCAATGTCTATGCCTTGCACCAACAAATAGTGGTCTAGCAATAAAACTAAAAACAGCGCACCCAAATAAACTATTGAGTAACGAAAAGTTTCCATTGGCGCGCGTGGGTTGTTATTGCGCATCAGCACAATAGCCCAGTACAAAAATCCACCACCTAGAGCTAACGCACCGGCAAGATAAAGTGGCCCTGACATACCAATCAAGTAGGGCAAAATTGTGCAGAGTACTAACAGAATTGTGTATAGCAATATGTGCAGCCGAGTGTACGCCTCACCATGCGTTACAGGCAGCATTGGCATACCTACTTCCGCGTATTCGTCCTTGCGCTCAAGGGCTAAGGCCCAAAAGTGCGGCGGGGTCCAAACAAAAATGATCAGTACTAAGAGCAAACCGCCGGGATCAATACTATTCGTTACAGCAGTCCATCCAAACAGCGGGGGTGCTGCGCCAAACAATCCACCAATGACGATATTTTGCGGTGTGGCTCGCTTCAAAAAGAATGTATAAATCAATCCATAGCCAACCCAAGAGGCAAGGTTAAGCCATGCGGTTAATGGGTTGATCAGGAACCAGAGCATGCCCAGTCCGATTATCCCGGTAACGGCAGAAAAGATGATCGCGTCGCGATTAGACACCCTGCCGGTAGCCACGGGGCGACTCTGAGTACGCGCCATGCGTGAATCGATATGGGCATCAGCAATGTGATTAACCACGGCGGCAGAGCCTGCCACCAGTGCTATTCCGATGTTGCCGTAAATCAAAACGTCTAAAGGTACGACGCTAGATGTAGCGAGGAACATTCCCGCAACTGAACAGATCAACATGAGTAAAACCACCCGAGGTTTACACATTTCTAGATAATCTCTCCAGGAGGCGCCAACAATAACTTCAGACATTTAGATAACTTATTTGGATAATAAAGTTGCGCTTCAAACGAAGCGCAATCTGGGTGCGAAGTTTACTGTAACTAGACACAATAGTAACAGGGCTCCGACAGTGTTGTGTGCGGTTGCGTTCAGTAACGGCAGTACCCAAACCACGTTTAGGATGCCTAAAGATATCTGCAGTAAAAGTATCCCGCCCATTAGGTACGCCATGACTAGTTTCGTAGACAGAAGCCTCACCACCAGTGATCCGACGATAAGCAGCACGAATATAGCGCCAATACGGTGCACCCAATGGATGGCGGCGCGGGCCTCGCTGTCCATTAATCCGCCAAGGTAACTGGGTCCAACGCCTTGGAATAGGTTGAAACCCTGCGCCAAATCTATTGCGGGGGTATAGCTACCGTCACAACTGGGAAAGTCATAGCAAGCTAGCGCTGCGTAATTAGATGAGACCCAGCCGCCCAGCATTATTTGAATAACCACCGCGACGAAGGCGATATTGGTATGCAGATTGGGCGCAGGCAGGTTACTGACCAGTCGCGACATACCACCTTGGCGCAGATAGATCAGCCAAATGAGGCTTAGGGTGGCGAAACCGCCGAGCAAATGCGCCGTAACGACCTGGGGCCAGAGTTTCAACGTTACCGTCCATGCGCCAAATGCCGCCTGACACAATATGAGCACCATCAGCGCTGACACCATGGTGGTGGGCGTGCGTTCTTTAGCATTGCGCCAGGTCATGACTAGCATGGTAAAAACAATAAGCAGCAAGAAGCCGGCAATGTATCTGTGGCCCATTTCCCACCAAGCTTTTTCGATCTCCACTGGCGCATCAGGAAAACGGGTTTCCGCAGTCGAGATAGTAGCCACGTCCTCAGGGACGGTTAAAAATCCATAACACCCTGGCCAGTCCGGACAACCTAATCCCGCATCAGCAAGGCGGGTATAGGCGCCCACTGATACCACGAGTAAAGCCCAAATTACGCCGAAGCCTGCTAGTTTTCTGAGTCGGGAGTTAACCAATTTGTGACACCTTTAATAGTCGTTTAAGGTCCTGCAAAATGTCTTTGGGGTTAGTGACAATTGCATAGCGAAAAACCAAATTGCCGTTGGGGTCAATGATATAGATCCCCTGTGGCACTGGTTGATTTACCGTGTTGATAATTTTTAAGTCTGGCTGGTTGTCGGGTACGAAATTTCCCGAGTAGTTAGAGAAAGCGCGTCGCACGCGTTTTGCTTCTCTGTTCAACAAGATATGGGTCGCTTGTAGGTTTTTCAATGCCTTGGCGCAATCTTCTGCACAATTTTCTGTGACCGTCCACAGCCACCAGTCACCAGACGTAGGCACGTTAATACCCTTACTGTCCTGCCAACCTATATCTGCAATATTCAGCGGTGGATTAACAAACGCACCGTTATTCGTCGTGCCCCAGCCGGAGCCGTTTTGAGCAACGAAAAAAAGCAAATACGAGCCGCCAAGGGACAGTGTAGCGATAATTAAAATCAGCGTAAGTTGGCGGCGACCGCTCGAGGGTTTATTTGCTGTTCCATCCTGCATCATTTACTCCTACTCTTTTCTGTTACTTGCGAAAACTGTTACGAGGTACACCCTTACTAGCGGGTTAGCTACGCTTAAATCCATAGACTATGAACCCTAAGATGAGGGTAATGCTCAGGCCAAACCAGGTTAGGGCGTAGCCTTTGTGGGTGGCATCACTGAACACTTGGGCAAAGGGTGCGGCCACCAGCGCGCCAAACTGTCCTGCTTCTAAGCGCAACTCTACAGGGTAAGCATCGACTAATTCAGCCATTCGGTCTATTTCCAAACGTTGAACTTGTTTTGGCCATTGTTCTTCCCAAGGCGTATCCACCAAGATGGGAATGAGCCCCAAATCTGGCCAAACGGTTGCTACCGGCGAGCGCTTACCTACTGGGGCACTTACAACCGGCAATTCACTGCGGTCGCGGCTGCCGGCAACAAAGCCTCTATTGATCAAAAAGCGCCCGTGATCTTCGTCTAGGAATGCCTGTATAACCCAGTAGCCAACGTTGCCGTCATGTATTTGGTTGTCTAAAAGGAAATACTCGGGCTCATAGACGCCATTCAAACGGATCGTTTTAAACGGAACACTTAGTGCGGCAGGGGAGGGTTTTGCCGGCAAGCCTGCCAGTTGTGCCAGGTATTTATTTTCTAAGCCACGCTTCTCAGCGCCGCGCTCCACCTGCCAATTGCCCAGCATCAGCAGTATTGGAAATAACGTGGCAGTGAAAAATGTCATGCGCCAACCTGGTGAAAATTGTTTCATTGCTTAACGCCCGCATTCATATGCTTTAGACTGAGGTTCTTATAACGAGAAGTATATCAGTGCTCAAAATCATTATTGTTGTATTACTTTTATGTGTCATTGCCAGTCTCGGTAGTGGCCTGGTGTTTTTATTCAAGGACACTGACAAACCTGACAGTCGGCGCTTGTGGTATGCCCTAGGTGTCAGGGTCACCTTCGCAACATTATTGGTTTTGACCATCGGTTATGGCTTTTATACCGGTGAACTGCGCATGGGCATAAATGCGCCTTGGCACGGCGCTACACAGCAAACTAACCAAATCGAATAAATAGTCTGCCATTTCAACACGCAATGTTTTGTGAAATTTTAGGCAAATAAAAAGGGCTCATTAGGAGCCCTTTTGCTTTCTGACTTGTCTCAGTCGGCTTGTATTCGCTAGCCGTCATACCGCCAGCGCCGTCATGCTATAAGACGTAGACGAAAATGAATAGGCCAACCCAAACCACGTCAACAAAGTGCCAATACCAGCTTGCCGATTCAAAACCAAAACAATCATTGGCGGAGAAGTGGCCTTTCATTGCTCTAATTAATTGGACAAAAATGATAAACGTACCCAACGTCACGTGGAAACCGTGAAATCCGGTCAGAAGAAAGAAGGTAGAACCATAGATTCCACTGTCTAACGTTAGACCCAATTCAGTATATGCGTGAATGTATTCTTCCACTTGAAGGATCAAAAAGATGATGCCCAGAAAAACGGTTACTGCTAACCAGCCAATAAGTTTCTTGCGATTTTCTGCTTTGATTGCATCGTGTGCGAAGTGAATCGTCACACTAGAGGTCAACAAAATAACCGTATTGTAGAAAGGCAAATAGGCGCCCCAATTCATCATTCCGGGAGAGGCCATGCTCTCGCCTGGGTTCACAAATAGGTCGGCATTCGGGTTAGCAACTACTGGCCAAGTAGACTCGAAAGCAGGCCACAAGTAATCACCAACGATCCCTTTGTCGCCTTCGCCGCCCAACCAAGGCACAACAAATGAGCGAACATAAAACAGTGCGCCAAAAAACGCAGCGAAGAACATTACTTCAGAAAAAATAAACCAGCCCATGCCCCAAACATAGCTTTTCTTCAACGCCGCGTTATTCATGCCAGCGGCATTTTCTTCGACGACTTTTGCAAACCAGCTATAAAGCACGAAACTTACAAAGAGGAAGCCAATGATGCTTTGGGTCCAATCCCCAGAGCTGCCATTTTTCATGTCGTTTAAGAAACCAGCAAGGCCAGTAACCAAGAGCATTAGGCCAAAGGCCAAAAATACTGGGTACCAACCTTGTTCGGGTACGTAGTATGTCGAGTTGTCGACCTCTGATGAGCTACTCATTTATCTCCTCCACTGAATTATTTCGCTATCCGCCCGTTACGGGGCTGACTTGATTGTCTGTAATTTGCATGTCTTCTGGCAGACCCACACGCTCTGTTACATCAAAGAGCGCATAACTCAAATTGATGCTCTGAACGTTTTTAGGTAACCCACGATCAACAATGAACCGCATTGGCATTTCCAACTCTTCTCCGGGTTGTAAAAGCTGCTGTTCAAAACAAAAGCACTCTGTCTTGTGAAAAAACTCCGCCGCTGATGATGGCACCAGCGATGGAATCGCTTGGGCTATCATTGGTCGCCCAGTCGTATTTTTCACATAGAAGCTCACCGTATTCGCCGAACCGGGGTGGACCCTCACCGCACCCTTTTGTGGCCAAAAATCCCAGGACATGCCTTCATTCGTATTGGTAAGAAAATTTACCTTCACTAGGCGTGTTGTATCGGGACTGGTTTTAGCTTCATCAAATACATATGGCCCGCCGGTTTTACCGTTAAGCCCTGTCACTTCACAAAACAAATCATATAAAGGCACAAGTGCTGCAACAAAGAAGCACATACCCACTACGATAAGCGCCAGCTTTTTAACAGTCCGGCGAATATCGTTTTGTTGTTTTGATTCTACAGTCATATATATCCGTTTTTGTTAGTCGAAAGCGACTAGCCGTGTACCTCTTCGCTTTTCACTTCTGGTGGGTAAGTGAAACTGTGATAGGGCGCAGGCGATGGCAGAGTCCATTCTAAACCTTTCGCGCCTTCCCATGAACGAGCCTTAGCTGGCGCGCCGCTACGTATTGTCTTGATCAAAACGTAGAGGAAGAACACCTGAGAGAAACCAAAGATGAACGCGCCAACGGACGAGATCATATTGAAGTCAGCAAACTGAAGCGCGTAGTCAGGAATACGGCGAGGCATGCCCGCTAGCCCTGAGAAGTGCTGTGGGAAAAACGTTACGTTAACCCCAACAAACGATAGCCAAAAGTGCAGCTTACCCAGCGATTCGTCGTACATCTTTCCGGTCCACTTTGGAATCCAGAAGTAAACCGCCGCGATGATTGAGAACAGAGCGCCAGGCACAAGTACGTAGTGGAAGTGCGCAACCACAAAGTATGTGTCGTGATACTGATAGTCGGCGGGCGTAATAGCCAACATAATTCCAGACAGTCCACCGATGGTGAAGAGCACAACAAACGCAATTGCGAACAACATTGGTGTTTCAAATGTCATGGAGCCGCGCCACATTGTGGCAATCCAGTTAAATACTTTAACGCCAGTAGGTACTGCGATGAGCATGGTGGAGTACATAAAGAACAGCTGACCTGCTAACGGCATGCCTACGGTAAACATGTGGTGTGCCCAAACGATGAAGGACAAGAACGCAATTGATGCTACCGCATAAACCATAGAGGTGTAACCGAACAATTGCTTACGCGCAAAGGTTGGGATGATGTGCGAGACAATGCCAAATGCTGGCAAAATCATAATGTAAACTTCAGGGTGGCCGAAGAACCAGAAAATGTGCTGGAACATCACTGGGTCACCACCACCTGCTGCATTAAAGAAGCTGGTGTTGAAGTGAATGTCGAACAACATCATGGTCACTGCGCCTGCCAATACCGGCATTACAGCAATCAACAAATATGCCGTGATCAACCAAGTCCATACGAACATAGGCATTTTCATCAAGGTCATACCCGGTGCACGCATATTCAAAATGGTAGCGATAATATTGATGCTACCCATAATGGACGAAGCGCCCATTAAGTGAACTGCGAAGATGAAGTATGTTACCGAATCTGGTGCATAGGTTGTGGACAACGGCGCATAGAAGGTCCAACCGAAATTAGGGCCGCCGCCTTCCATGAACAATGTGGAGATCATCATGCTGAACGCAAAAGGCAGTATCCAGAATGACAGGTTGTTCATTCTAGGAAGCGCCATATCAGGTGCGCCCACCTGCATTGGAATCAACCAGTTCGCCAGGCCAACGAAGGCAGGCATAATGGCGCCAAAGACCATGATCAAACCATGGTTGGTGGTCATCTGATTGAAAAATTAGGGCTCTATAAATTGCAGACCGGGTTGGAACAACTCGGTACGAATAACCAAAGCCATTACACCGCCGATTAAAAACATAGCAAAACTAAACCAAAGGTAAAGCGTACCTATGTCTTTATGGTTGGTGGTATATAGCCATCGCAACATGCCCTTAGCCGGGCCGTGTGCGTGGTCGTCGTGATGATCTGCGTGAATAACTTCGCTCATGCCTATTCCTTACTGACCGTTAGATAAATTGATGACGTCTTGAGGCTGGGAAATATCCCCAACATCATTTCCGAACGCGTGGCGCTGGTAGTGCACAACTGATGCCAACTGAACCGCATCAAGCTGCTTGCCAAACGCTTGCATTGCACTGCCTGCCACGCCGTTGATTACTAAGCTTAAGTGATCGTCCCGCGGGCCTAAGGCAACAGGCGACTTGGCAATGGCTGGGAATACGGGTGGCACGCCTTCGCCGTTCGCCATGTGACATGAGGAACAGTAAGTGCCATAAATTACTTCGCCTTGCACCATTAGCTCGTCGTGAGTAAAGGTTTTGCTCATGCTTTCCTGGCGCACAACCTCTGAAGTCACCTTGGTTGCATACCATGCATCGAATTCTGCCTCGGGCATTGCTTCTACAACAATTGGCATAAAGCCGTGGTCTTTACCGCAAAGCTCGGTGCATTGGCCGCGATAGATGCCGGGTTCTTCTACAATCGCCCAAAGCTCATTGAGCATGCCGGGTACTGCGTCGCGCTTAATACCAAAATCAGGCACCCACCATGCGTGGATCACGTCTTCTGAGGTCAC
>ERZ887830.1067-NODE-1067-length-16061-cov-6.039110_pt1 | contig 16061 bp, 14 predicted proteins | sample MGYA00521101_ERZ887830 | MGnify/ENA primary metagenome ERZ887830 (study PRJEB32303, sample SAMEA104408592) | aquatic metagenome | biome: Marine water; feature: Pelagic; material: water | place: Baltic Sea | collected 2014-06-05T16:38:00 | depth 1,762 m ... | reverse complement strand
TCCCTCATTGATTCAGAGATCAACAAACCGCGCAAGAGGGGGTGAGTAATTACAGCCGGACGTGTCAGTTGCGAGATCAGATCTGGTGATTGATGTGCTCGGGCGGCTTATCCCTGCTCTGGTGATCGATAGAAACGCGTCGCGCGCGCGGGAGATCCGCTCATCCGCCCTCACGGGCGTCTTCGCAGGCTTCACTGCGACGTTGCTCGCATGAGCAGAGGAGCGGCATTATTGTGCGGAATCGCGTTGAAAAATCCAGTCATGGTCTGGATGGTTCTTGAACTGCCATTTGCGCAAAGGTCCTGCCATGACATTGAGGTAATACATCTCGTACCCATAGGGAGCACCGCAGGGGTGATGGCCTTTGGGCACCAGAACAACGTCGTGATTGCTGACAGCCATGGTCTCGTCCAACGTCCCATCTTCGGTCCAGACCCGTTGCACCCCATATCCCTGCGCTGGGTTAAGCCTATGGTAATAGGTTTCTTCCAGATAAGTCATGTTGGGATAGTCGTCTTCGTCGTGCCGATGCGGTGGATAGCTGGACCAATGGCCAGCAGGGGTAAAGACCTCTGTGACCAGCAGACTGTCGGCCACGTCCCGGTTTTCCATCGCGATATTGTTGATAAAACGCAGGTTGGTGTCCTTGCCACGCGGCTCTGTCGCGATGCCTGCGGGGCCGATGACCGCGGTCGTATGACCACCAGAGCCGGGCGCAGAGCATTCTGCGAGGGTGCAGTCGGTTGTCGCCGTGGCCGTCCATCCCGCCCCGTTGCGCACATAGAGGCAATGAGGCGGCGTGCGTTCAAAGACATCCATCCGCGCGCCCAGCGTGCCAAAATCCTGACCATCTGCCTGAACTTCTGCCTTGCCTTCAACGATCACAAGGATCGTCTCGCGATCGTCACTCTGGCCGCTGACCCGATCGCCCGCTTTCATCCGGAACAGGTTGAACCCCACATAGCCCCAACCCGCATCCTTTGGTGTAATGTGGTGGACTTCGCCAATAGTCCCCTTTGGTTTGCGCAGCAGATTGGTCATTCCTGATCCCTTTCTTTTGGGCCCTTTGGGTCGAAGGCGACAAAAAACTGATGGCAGAGGTAGACCCCCGCCGCAAAGAACAGGAACGCCCAAAAGAGGGTTCCGTGCAGGATTTCAAAGACTGTCCAGCCGAAGGTCAGTGCGACAATCAGGATCCGCAGCCAGAGGGGCCGGAACATTGGATGTTGGACGTCGAACAGGCTTCTTTTCATCCGGCGTTCCGTCGCGCCAATGCGGTTTCATAGGCCGCGCGCGCCTCTTGCACTGCGGGGCGCACGCTGACCTCTGGCACGGCCACTTCCCACCAGTTGCCGCCATCGGGCGTCGTGGGATAGGGGTCTGTGTCGATGACGATGACGAAGGGGCCTGTGACGTGTTTTGCCTTTGCGAGGGCTGTCTCCAGTTCGGAGATACTGCTGGCCTTGACGGATGTTGCCCCCATTGATCCGGCGTGGGCGACAAAGTCAATCGCGCTGGGGGTTTCGTGGACGGCGGTGTCCAGCAGGTTGTTGAACTCTGCGCCGCCCGTTGCCATTTGCAGGCGGTTGATACAGCCAAAGCCGCGATTGTCAGTGATCACGAGGGTGAATTTCACGCCCATCATCACGGCGGTGGCCAGTTCAGAATTGGCCATCATGTAGGTGCCGTCTCCGGTAAAGCAGATCACATCGCGATCCGGTTCGGCGAGTTTGATGCCCAGCGCCCCGGCGATTTCGTAGCCCATGCAGCTAAAGCCATATTCCATGTGGTAGGACATGGGGCGGCTGGCCTTCCACAGCTTGTGCAACTCGCCGGGCATGGTGCCTGCGGCGCACATGACGACCGTATCAGGCCCTGCCGACCGCTGCACCGCTCCGACCACCTGCATGTCCGTCGCAAGCGCGTTTCCCTCTCCGGGGGTGGCGGTCAGCGGGTCAACCTTGGCGAACCAGTCTGTCTTCAGCGCACTGTCTGGCGGCGTTTTCGCGGCCACGTTGTTCTGGATCATGACCGCTGCGATCTCTTCAAGCGCCTGACGGGCGTCGGCCTGTACCGGAATGGCCCCGTGTTTCACCGCGTCATAGGCGTTGACGTTCAGCGAGAACAGTTTGCGGTTGGGATTGCGGAACAGGTCCCACGACCCTGTGGTGAAGTCCTGAAACCGGGTGCCGACGCCAAGAACCAGATCGGCCCGCGCGCACAGCGTGTTGGCGCTGGTGGCCCCGGTAACGCCGACAGGACCGAAGTTCAGCGGATGATCCCAAGGCAAGCACGACTTGCCCGCCTGCGTTTCCACGACGGGGATCTGAAAATGTTCGGCAAAGCTTTGTAACTGCGCCTCGGCATCGGAAAAATGCACGCCGCCGCCAGCCAGAATGACCGGGGTCTTGCTGGCTTCCAAAGCCTCCATCAACGCGATCTGTTCCTCCAGATCAGGCCGCTGACGACGGATGCGCCAGACTTTCGGCGTGAAAAACGCCTCTGGATAGTCATAGGCCTGCGCCTGCACGTCTTGACAAAAGGCCAGCGTCACAGGTCCGCAACCCGCAGGGTCGGTCATCGTGGCAAAGGCGCGCGGCAGGGCGGTCAACAGATGCTCTGGCCGCATGATGCGGTCGAAATAGCGGCTGACGGGTCTGAAACAATCGTTCGCGCTGACCGTGCCGTCGTTGAAGTCTTCGATCTGTTGCAGCACCGGATCTGGCCCGCGCGTGGCGAAAACATCGCCCGGCACCAGCAAAACAGGCAGGCGGTTCACATGGGCCAGAGCGGCGGCGGTGACCATGTTTGTGGCCCCGGGACCGATGGAAGAGGTCACCATCATCGCCCGCTTGCGCTTGAGCTGCTTGGAATAGGCGATGGCGGCGTGGGCCATGGTCTGTTCATTGTGGCCGCGATAGGTGGGCAAAGTCTCGCGAATACCGTTCAGGGCCTCGCCAAGACCCGCCACATTGCCGTGGCCAAAGATCGCCCAGCATCCGGCGATAAAGGCCTCGCCGTCCTCGTTCCTCTGGTTGGCGATATAGCGCACCATGGCCTGTGCGGCGGTCAGTCGGATCGTGCTCATCTTGTGGCTCCTTTACGCCTGCGCGCGGGCATCGTCCCAGACGCGGCAAAGATCGGTGTAAGTCTGTGCCATCTGCGCAATGGCCGCGGCGTCGTCAATCTGCCCCAGCATCCAGCGCCGGGCCACATTGCCAAAGATCGTGCGGCCCACGGCAAAGCCTTTGACCAGCGGCTGTTTTGCGGCCATGGCAAAGCTGGCAGACAATTCATCCGCAGGGGCATCCAGACCCAGCACGACGATGCCGCGCGTGTCGGGATCGTTGCGCATGATCGCGTCACAGGCGTTGGCCCATGCGGCGTCGGTCTTGAAGGGTTCCAGCTTCCACCAGTCGGGGTAGATGCCCAGATCATAAAAGCGCTGGATCACGGTGGCCGTGGTGTCGTCATCGACAGGGCCTGCCTTTGACGGAATGACCTCCAGCAGAAATTCCAGCCGATTGCGCCGTGCGGCGGTGAACAGACGTTTGACGGTGGCCTCTTGGTCGGCCCACATCGCGGCGTCATCGTCGGGGTGGCAAAAGCACAGGACCTTGACCACATGGTCCAACGGCCATTCGCCAAGCCCGCCGCAATCGGCCCCCAGTTCAGCCTCTAATTCCAACGGGCGAGAGCCCGGCAGTTCCGCAGGCCGCCCGATCCAAAGCCCCTGACCGACCGCCTTATACAGCGCATCGCGCCCAAGACGGCGATCACAGAGGATACCGTGACCGGGCTTGCCATCGGCCACTTGCAACGCAGCGCTGAGGCAAAGTTCCTTGAACGCGCCGATCTTTTTCGGCGTCGCGCCCTCCATCGCCTCGAATTGCATCCGGTGATCAAAGGCAAAGACCCGCATATCCGACCAGTCGCCCTTGCGGTTCGTAGCCCAGTGAATTTGTTCCAACTCCACGTCATTGCGCAGATCAGGCCGGATCACCCCGCGTTTAAGGAAGAATTGCAGTTCTTGCCAACTGGGATAGGCGGGCGCACAGCCGTGGCGCGAGACAGCAAAAGCCCCGCAGGCATTGGCATAGGTCAGCGCCGTCGGCCAATCCTCGCCGTTGAGCCAGCCGGTCAGCAGGCCAGACATGAACCCGTCCCCCGCCCCCAGCACGTTGAACACCTCGATCGGAAAGCCGGGCCCACTTTCGCCCTCGTCCAACGTGTCGGGGATGTCGCCGGTAAAGGCCGCAGCGCCCATGGGGCCGCGTTTGCAGATAAGCGTGGCCTTGGATACGGCCCGCACCGCCCGCAGCGCCGCGATGGTGTCGGTGGTGCCGCCCGCGATGTGGAACTCTTCCTCTGTGCCCACGATCAGATCGAACAGATGCAGCGTGCTTTGCAGCTTGGCCGTGACCTGCCGCGATTCAATGAACCGGCTTTCCCCTTCGCCATGCCCCGCAAGGCCCCACAGATTGGGACGATAGTCGATGTCCAGCGCCGTCTGCGCGCCAGCCTCGCGCGCGCAGGCCAGCGCCTTGAGCACCGCCGCCTCGGTCTGCGGATGGCTCAGATGCGTGCCCGTCGCCGTGACGCACCGCGCCCGCGCGATAAAGGCGGGATCAATGTCGTCCTCGCACAGCGCCATATCGGCGCAATCGCTGCGGTAAAAGATCAGCGGAAACTGCGTCTCGTCCCGAATGCCCAGCAACACCAGCGCCGTCAGCCGATCCGGATCGGTCTTCACCCCCGTCACATCCACGCCTTCGCGCTGCAACTGCTCGCGGATGAAGCGCCCCATATGCTCGTCCCCGACACGGGTGATCAGCGCCGATTTCAGCCCCAGACGTGCGGTGCCAGCAGCCATATTGGTCGGAGAGCCGCCGATGTATTTCTCGAACGAGCCCATGTCCTCTAGCCGCCCGCCTACCTGCGCGCCGTAGAGATCGACGGACGAGCGGCCGATGGTGATCAGATCCAGATCTTTCATGGGTTACCCTAAAATCTCGGACACTTTGACCGCGCGGCCTTCTTTGACCGATTTTATCGCGGCCAATGCCAGAGCCAGCGCGCGCAGCCCGTCTTCGCCGGTGACCGGGGCAGGGGTGCCTTCGGTGACGGCCTTCACAAAGGCCTCAATCTCGGCGCGGTAGGCGTTCATGTAGCGGGTGATGAAAAAATGCTGGTTCGGTGGGATGGTATAGCCATCCGGCCCGGCAAACTGCACGCGGGCTTCGGCATGGTTGAGCGCCGAGACAGAGCCAAGCGAGCCATGCACCTCGATGCGCTGATCATATCCGTAACTCGCGCGTCGCGAACAAGAGATCGCGCAATGCTTGCCGCTGGCGGTGGTCATCAGAACCGACGCGCTGTCAAAATCGCCAGCCTCGCCAATCGCCGGATCGACCAGATTGCTGCCTGCGGCCTGCACGGTCTCGACCTCTTCGCCCAGCATCCAGCGGGCCACGTCGAAATCATGGATCACCATATCACGGAAAATGCCGCCAGAGCGGACGATATAGCTGACAGGAGGTGGCGAAGGATCGCGCGAGGTCAGGTTGATCATCTCGACGGTACCGATTTTCCCGGTGTCAATCGCCTGACGCATGACGTTGAAATCGGGTTCAAACCGGCGCTGGAACCCGATCATCAGGAAGGCGCCGGTCTCTTTGACCACCTGCAAACAGGCGCGGACCCGGTCGATTTCCAGATCAATCGGCTTTTCGCAAAAGATCGCCTTTCCGGCGCGGGCGAACTGTTCGATCAGATCGGCGTGGGTGTCGGTGGGGGTGCAGATCAACACGGCGTCCACATCTGCCGAGGTTGCAATCTCGTCAATCGTGCGAATGTCGCAGCCGTGCTTGACGCTGATAGCCTTTGCGGCCTCTGCCATAGGATCGGCAATCGCGACCAGTCTGGCCCCGGCCACTCCGGCCAGCGCATCCGCGTGGACCTGCCCGATCCGACCCGCGCCCAAAACGGCAAAATTCATTCCCATTGTCTGTCCTTCTTGCGGCCTTGCCCGGACCCGTATTCGGGCCTGATGTCTGTTGATAGAACGTTGTTAACTGTCATTGGTGTCGGGATAGGCCCCGACGACCTGCTGGTCAAAGTCTATGATGGATCCATTTACCACCCCCGATGCCGGGCCAAGCAGAAACGCCGTTTGCCATGCGACATCCTCTGGTTTGACCAGCTTGCCAAAGGGCATATTCGCCTCGGCCTCGGTCTGCCAGCCGTCTTCGCGGTCATGCGAGATCTTCTGCCGGGCATCCTCGCCCGGTGTGTCCATCCAGCCGACATTGATGCCGTTCACGCGAATGCGGTGTTTCATCAGCGTGTTGGCCGCATTCTTGGTAATGCCCAACAGCGCCGCCTTGGACGCCACATAGGGGGCCAGAAACGGCAGGCCGCAATGCACGACGATGCTCAGGATATTCACTGCCGCGCCGGGGTGCCCCGCCGCGATGCAATGGTTCGCAAAGCCCTGTAGTGCGAAAAACGCCCCCTTGGCGTTGGGATCCATGATCGCGTCCCACTGTTCAGGCGTGGTGTCGAGGATCGAGCCGCGATCAGTGTTTGCCGCGCAATTCACAAAGGCATTGACCGGACCGACAAGCGCGACCGCCTGATCCATCATCCCCAGCACCTGATCTACGTCACCCATCTCGATGGGCAGCGTGTGCACATCTGCCCCAAGCGCGCGCAACTCGGCCATAGCCGCCGCGCCCTTTGCCTCGTTGCGCGAGGTGATCACAAGCCTCTGGCAACCTTCGGCAATCAGTCGTTTGGCAATGGCAAGACCCAGACCCTGACTGCCGCCAGTGATCAGCGCGCTCGTGTTCGTATGTGTCATCATCTTCGCCGCGCTTTCTTGTTTCCAGCCGGGATGGTCCCGTCACCCAGCAGAGATCCCCGCACCGTTTTCCACAGGCTGGCTGATCCTGCCTCGCTTTTCGCGCGCCGTCTTTATCGAGACGGTCAGCGCGCGGAAAATGACCGAAGACCCCTGTGTCGGTCAATCCTTTTGCCGCGATAAGATTGCAGGTCTGACAGTTTGGCTTTCACAAAAATGATGGTTTTCTATCAAACGGTCTGAATTGCGGTCCTTACCCGGTCACATCGAGTCACACCGACTCTGGCACATAGATCACAGGTTCCAGAAACTGTTGACTGGGCAGGATATTGTCCGGCTCCAGAACTGCGGCCTTCATCAGCCCGACCATCTCGGTGCAAAGCTGCCGCAGGGGCGTGCCGATCACCATCGTCAGATAGCCGTCACTTAGCGCGCTTCGCGATTCTGGTGTCAACTCGTTGACCACCATGCTGATCTGTCCCGGTTGGCGAACCTCGCGCATCGCCTGTATCGCGCCCTCCATGCCGCCCCCGGCCAGATAGAGCCCGACGACCTCGCTATGCCGAGACAGCAGATCCAAAGTCGCCTCGTAGGTCAGTTGCCGCGTTTCAAGGTTCACCAGCGTGTCCAGCACCTGAAACTGTGGCTTGGCCTCACGAAAATAGCTGCGAAATCCGGTCTCTCGCAATTCGTGCCCATGCCAGCGATGCCCACCAACAAAAAGCGCGATTTTCCCCGGTTTTCTTGCGCTTGTGGCCAGCATCCAAGCTGCAATCCGGCCAACGCGCAGGTTGTTCAATCCGATGTAGTTCAGCCGCTCGCCCTGTGCGAAATCGTTGAACATCGCAAAGGTCGCAATTCCAGCCTCTTTCAGCGCCAGCACTGCCTCTGTGGTCTGGTTATGGTTCACGGCTGTTGCGGCCACCACATCCGCCCGACCGCGCAGGCTTTGCATGATCCGGGCCACTTCACCGGGGGATTGCGAGGTGGCGTATTCGATGATCGCCCGCCCCCGGATGCCCGGTACACTGCGCACGGCCTCGTCGATCTCTGCGGCAAGGGTCTGATAAAACGCCTGCCGCTCTTTCTGCAGCACAAAGCCCATGCGCACCTCTGGTAGGTCCGCGCGCAGGCGTTGTTCGATCAGGTTTGTCGCGTGATAGCCAACCCGATGGGCCGCATCGCTAACCTTGCGCGCAGTCTCTTCGCGCACCTTCAAACGCCCGTTCAGCACGCGATCAACGGTGGCGACGCTGACCTTTGCAGCCTCTGCAATATCCTGAATAGTCGGTCGTCGCGCCATGGTTTCTCGCAGGAAATGAAAGAGTCACATCATTTATCATGTCAGTTCTTGATGGGAATAGCGGCAAGATCAAGCATTCATGTCAAACGCGACAGCCGCTGCCTTGGACCACACTGACCTTGTCTCTTGATGAAAGGCACAGAAAAAGCCGGAGGGACAATGCCCCTCCAGATCGTTCTTGCAACAGTCTAGCGAAACATCGGCGGGCGGGCGTCGACCCATGCCCCGTCTGATCTGGAAGAGTCGACCGCGCCGTAAACCGCAGCCATCGAGCGCACCCCATCCTCTGCCAGTGGCAGACCATCGCGCGTCTCGCCGCGAATGGCGCTTGCGAGATCTACATAGATATTCGCGACCGCCAAAGGAAATCCCTCGGGATGGGCAATCGCCACGCGGCTGAGGCGCTGGGCGTCTGCGTGCAACCCGCCTTCGCCCTTTTCGATGATCTGCGTGCGCCCGCCAACGGGCGTGTAGATCAACTGGTTGGGTTGCTCACTGGCCCAGCGCAATCCACCTGTCTCGCCAAACACCTGAATGTCAAAGCCATGCTGCCGCCCGATCGCCACGGATGAGGTCCAGAGCCGTCCAACCGTGCCGCCGCTCATGCGGAAATTCACCATCGCGTCGTCTTCCAGCTCGCGGCTGGCAATGGTCGAGGCGAAATCAGCAGAGAGCTTTTCCACGTGGTTATCGCAGATGAAGCTGGCCATATGCAGCGCGTGGATGCCGCAATCAGCGAACTGCCCAGACACACCCGCCATCGCCGGATCATAGCGCCAGCGCACGCGCGGATTATCGGCGTCGGTCGCATCGCCGTGATGACCATGGCTGAAGTTGGTCAAGACCAGCCGGATCTTGCCCAACTCGCCCGCCCGCACCATGGCGCGGGCTTGGCGGATCATCGGATAGGCGGAATAGCAGTAGTTCACCGCACAGATCTTGCCAGAGGCGGCCGCGACCCGAACGATCTCTTCGCCTTCCTCGACGGTCATGGTCATCGGCTTTTCGCACAATACGTTGAATCCGGCCTCCAGGAAGGCTTTGGTGATCTCGAAATGGGTGGCGTTGGGCGTTGCAACAGTCACCAGATCGATACGATCCTCGCGCGCGCTCTCGCCCGTCAGCATCTCGCGCCAGTCGCCATAGGCGCGGTCCGGTGCGATGCCCAGTTCTGCCGCAAAGGCACGACCCGCATCCGCGTTGTGATCCAAGGCCCCGGCGACAAAGGCAAAATTGCCATCCGCCTGTGCGCCAAGACGATGGGCAGGTCCGATCTGGCTGCCCTTGCCGCCGCCGACCATGCCCCAATTTAGTTTTGCCATGTGTTGCCTCTGGTCCCGAGTGGAATTTTCGTCGAAGGTTCGTGTTTCATTCAGAATCCGATGGAATGCAGATAGGTCCCATTATGGGTGTTGTCGTCCAGCGGAGAGGTCTTGCCTGCCGGATCGCAATCCTGCTCGACCGTACACCAGCCCTCGAATCCACTGTCCAGAAGCAGTTGACGCACGGCGGGGAAATCCACATCCCCCAGACCCAGCTTGCAGAAAATCCCCTGTCCGCAGGCGTCATAGAACCCGGTGCGATTGGCCACAGCGGCGGCTTTGACCACAGGATCAATATCCTTGAAGTGCATATAGCTGATCCGCGACATATTGCGTTTCATAAAGGCGACCGGGTCGAACCCTGCATAGGAGTGATGGCCCGTGTCAAAGCAGATCTTGAGGATCTTTTCATCCACTTCACCCAGCAGCCGTTCCAGTTCCGGCTCGAAATCCATGAAACCAGCAGCATGGGCATGGACGCTGACGTCCAGACCGTAGTCCTCTGTTCCCATCTTGGCGATGGTGCGGAAACGATCCACATAGGCGGCCCATTCGGCGGCGTCCATCTGTTCTGCCTCATTGGCGCGGCCAGCCGTCGGCGCGCGGCGCGCAGAGATGGAATCGATCAGAACGAGATGTTTCGCGCCATGCGCGACCAACGCTTTGCAGGTGCGCACCGCGCCGTCCTGCACATCGTCCCATTTCGCGGGGTCGTGGAACGCGCGGAACACAACGCCGCCGATCAGGGTCAATTCATGTTCTGCCAGAGCCTCGGCCACGATCACCGGATCTTCGGGCATAAAGCCGACAGGGCCAAGTTCAATCCCGTTGAATCCGGCCTGTTTGCATTCTTTCAGAACGCGTCGCCAATCCGGGTTGCGCGGGTCATCTGCGAATTCGACGCCCCAGGAACAGGGGGCATTGCCGATCGATATAGTCATGTCTCAACCTCTGATATGGGCGCTTGCGAAGCCGGGCCTTGTTTCATCACGGGATGTCTTGCAGGGATGATAGGTTTCGCGGATTTCTGATTTTCGTCCCTTGCGTTGAACAGGGCTTCCGCGTCAAGGTCCGATCAAAATCAATCACGCCTTCTGATGGGTTTCCTTTCAAATCTGATAGGATGTCCGACGGCTGGCCCGTCAAAAAGCCTGAGACCAAGCATGTTCACCTCGCCCCGTTTTCTTGTCATTGGCCGCGCCGGGATGGATTTCTATGCGGACCCACCGGGCACACCGTTGCAGCAGGCCGTCATGTTCACTGCCGCTTTGGGCGGGTCGTCCGCCAATATCGCGGTCGCGGTCTGTCGGCAGGGCGGGCAGGCGGCGCTGGTGACGTCTGTGTCGGACGATCCGGTGGGAGAATTCTGTCTGCACCAACTGGTGCAATACGGCGTTGAGACGCTGCATGTGACCCGCGTCGGCGGCGAGGCACGCAATTCACTGGCGGTGGTCGATACCAACGGTCCCGCGACGCAGGCTGTGATCTATCGCAACAACGCTGCCGATTTTCATATGACAGAGGCCGATATCGCGCCTCTGGACCTTGCCGGATACGGCGCGCTTGTGACCACGGGCACCGTGCTTGCCTCTGAACCCTCGCGCAGCGCCACCTTTGCCGCATTTGCCACGGCCCGCGCGGCGGGTGTGCCCATCGTCTTTGATCTGGATTATCGCCCCTATAGCTGGCCCGATGCGCGCACGGCGGCGCAGACCTACGCGCGCATGGCAGAGGCAAGCGACATCATCATCGGCAATGACGATGAATTTGGGGTGCTGGCCGAGAATTACGACGACGGGCTTGCCGCCGCGCGCGACCTTGCCGCGCAGGGTAAGACGGTTGTCTATAAAATGGGCCATCGTGGCGCGATCACCCTGACCCAAGCGGGCGAGGCCCGCACCGGGATTTTCAAGGTCGAGGCGCTGAAACCCACAGGGGCGGGCGACGCGTTCATGGGCAGTTTCCTGATGGCGCTGGCCACTGGGCGCGACCTGACCACGTCCGTCCTGCGCGGGTCTGCCGCGGCGGCCATCGTTGTGACCCGTGTCGGATGTGCCCCCGCCATGCCAACGCCAGAAGAGCTAGACAGTTTCATCGCCACCCATCCCGGCGCGACCCTACCAGACGAGGATTAACCCATGCATATCGCCCCCTTTGACAACCAGAACAAACCAATCGTTGACACCGGCGATGCGACGGTTCCGCTGAATTATTTCAACATTATCAAACTGACGCGCGGTCAGGCCTTCACCTATCAGGTGCCGGGATACGAGACCTGCATCGCGCCTGCCACGGGCACGGTTGACGTGGATGTCGAGGGCGTGGCCTTTGCCGCGCTGGGCAATCGCGGTGTCGATGTCTGGGACGGAGAGCCAGAGGGCGTCTATGTGCCAAGCGGGGCCAAGGTCGAGATGGTTTGTATGTCTGACAGCGCCGAAGTCTTTGTGGCGGGGGCGAAATACGACACGGTTCTGGATCCGTTCGACGTGCGCGGTGATGGCATCGATCTGGTGCAATACGGCTCTGACGACACCAAGACGCACCGCAAGATCAAGCATATCCTCGGGCAAAAGCAGCATGACAAGGTCGGTCGTTTGCTGGTCAGCGAGTTGTTCACCGTTGGGCAGGGGGGCTTGTCAGGGTTCCCGTCTCACAAGCATGACACAGACCGGCTTCCCATCGAGACACGCCACGACGAGACCTACAACTTTCGCTTTCGCCCCAACCATGGCTCTGGCGTGCAGATGTTGCAGCGTGAGGATGGCAAGCCGGGGGATGCCTATCATATCGTGGATGGCTCGACGATCTGTCTCGACAATGGGTATCACCCTTGCTGCGTTTTGCCGGGGTATGAGATGTATTATTTCACCATCCTTGGGGGGCTTAGCCAGCGATCCCTTGTGCAATATTTCCAACCCAGCCACGCCTATCAGATAGAGACTATTCCCGGCATCAAAGACATGATCGCCAAGTTCAAATGACCCTCGCGACCCTGTCACAGGTCCTGCAACCCGCGCTGCACGGCGGCTATGCCGTTGCCGGGCTGGTGGTTCTGGGATGGGAGGACGCGCGCGCCTATGTGGCGGCGGCAGAGGCCGAAGGTGCGCCTGTGATCCTGCAAGCCGGGCCGGGGTGTCGCGCGCATACGCCTTTGCCTGTCCTGGCCGCGATGTTCCGCCATCTGGCAGAGGCCGCAAGCGTGCCTGTGGTCGCTCATCTGGATCATGGATATAGCGCCGATGACTGCCGCGCCGCGATTGACTGCGGGTTCAGTTCGGTGATGTTTGACGGTTCGCAACTGCCGCTGGCAGAGAATATCGCCCAGACCCGCGCGATTGCCGAAATGGCTCATGCCGCAGGCGTGTCGCTAGAGGGCGAGATCGGGTTTGTCGGCTATGCAGCAGGGGCGGCGTCCCATGGCACCGACCCGGACGAGGCGCGCCGCTTTGCGCTGGAAACCGACGTGGACGCCATGGCGATCTCTATCGGCAATGTGCATCTGCAAGAGGCGCAGGGGGCGGCGATCAACATGGACCTTTTGCGCGCAATCGAGGCTGTGACGCAGGTGCCACTTGTCCTGCACGGCAGTTCGGGTATCCCCGACGCCACAAGGCGCGAGTTGGCGTTGACCACCAAGATCTGCAAGTTCAACGTGGGCACCGAATTGCGGCAGGTCTTTGGGGCTGCACTACGTCAACAGCTCGCCCAAAACCCTGACGAATTCGACCGGATTGAAATCCTTTCAGCGGTCGAGGCCCCGTTGACAGAGTCCGCGCGCCGGGTCATTCGCCAAATTTACCTTTGAACCTATCGACCATCCGATCAGGTCAAGCCAGTGTCAGATCGTTGACCAAATCACGGCCGGGATTCATCGCGCAGTCGATGGCGACCAGCAGATCGTCCCGGCCGACAGGCTTCATCAGCATGACGTCATCTGCAGAAACGCCATCGCCATGCACTGCGATATCACGCGGGTATCCTGACAGAAATACCGCTGGCAAGGTGCTGTCGGTTTCGCGCAATCGACGCACAAGGGCGGGGCCCTGCAACTCTCCGGGCATGACAATGTCGGACACCACCACGTCAAACGGACCCTCTGCGGCAAAGGCGATTTCGGCGCTGGAACTTTCTGCGGCAGAGATCACGGTCATCCCGGTTTGCTCCATCTGCCGGGCCAGCACCTTGCGCACGTTGTCGTCATCTTCCACCAAAAGCACACGCAATGTGTTTTGCGTCTGCTCGGGGCCCGTGACCATCTGCGCGGCGCAATCCTCGTCGCAGTCCCCAAGGCCAGAGAGGAAATAAAGCTCGAACACGGCGCCCTGTTGCGGGAGGGAAATGGTGCGGATGCCGCCCCCGGTCTGCTGGGTAAAGCCCTGGACCATCGACAAACCAAGACCTGAATTCTTGGTGATGGACTTCGTTGTAAAGAAGGGTTCAAAGATATTATCGATCACATTGGCCTCGATGCCACTGCCCGTATCGCGCACCGACATCTTGACATAGGGCCCCAGTTCAAGGTCGCCTTTGATCAGGGCGGCGTCCTTGGCGTTCAGAACCACATTCTCTGTCTGAATGGTCAGCGTGCCGCCCGTGGGCATGGCGTCCATGGCATTGATCGCCAAATTCAGAACTGCGCTTTCTGTCAGGCTGCGGTCGGCCATGATTGGCCGGATATCTGCGTTCAGATCGGTTTGTATGTCGATGGTAATCGGCAATTTGCGCCGCAGCATAGAGTGTAAGCCCTCGATCACCGTGTTCAGATCCAGTTTTGAGGGATCCATCGGCGCACGGCGGGCAAAGCTGAGCATACTCATCGTCAGGTCGCGCCCGCGCAGAGTGGCGCTGATGGCGTCGCCTATCATTTCGTCGCGATCCTCAATGTCGGGGTGTTCGCGGATCAGTTCCAGATTTCCAAGGATCACGGCCAGCAAGTTGTTGAAATCATGGGCAACACCGCCAGTCATCTTACCGATACTGTCCATGCGCTGCGCTTCGTACAGCTTCATCTCGGTTTCATATTCTTCGGTCAGATCAAGTGTAGAGCCGACCCCGCGGACCACAAGGCCCTTGTCGTCGAAAATCGGACGTGCAGATTCGCGCAGACGACGCACGCCGTCTGGCGTCACCAGACGATAATCCAGTTCGATCGGGTGACCGGACGCGAGTTCGGCGATCTTTGCGCGGCGGCGGGCAATATCATCGGGGTGTGTGTCAGAAATCCACATCTCTGCCTGCCGACCGGCGGCCATGAATTCGGCCCGGCTAAGCCCGTGGGCGGCGGCATGGGCGTCGGAACAGACCTCGAACTTTTGCTCTTGGAAATTCCAGACGTAATAGCCCAGTTTTGCCAGCTGCGCCGCCTGTGCCAGTCTGGCCTCTCTCTCTGCCATGGTGGCCTGATCGCGTTTGCGCTCTGCGATCTCTTGTGCCAGCCGCATGTTCACCGCCTCAAGATCAGCGGTGCGTTTGCGCACGCGGTATTCCAATTGTGCATTGATCCGACCTACGGCATTTCGATCAGAGCGTAACAAATAGATGCTGGAAAGACCAAAAGCGGCCAATCCGATCAACAACGCAATCGCCAGATACATGCTTTTGAGCTGGCTCTCGCTTTGGTCGGCTCGCAACCCGACGAGGCTGTCCATTGCCAGGACTTCCAATTGGTGCGCGGGGTGGAAAAAGCTGCGCAGCTTTGTCTTCAACTCGGCAATGGTGTCCGTCTGATCCGGGGTTAGAGCCAGAATATCCGGCTCTATCTCTTGCAAAAGCGCCCGTCCGATCTGCACCGTCTCGACCGCCTGACGTCTTAATTCGGGCTCTACGTCCACATTGATGATCGCGTCCTGCGAAAAAATCCGGCTCCATAGAATGTCAAACCGGGTCAGTACATCGCGTTGCGTGATTTCAGAATCGGCGTCGCTAAATCTGTCGATGTGATCCACCAGTTGACGGGTCTCGCGTTCAATCTGACTGGCACTGTGAGACAAACTGTTCAACAATTGTTGGCTGGCATCGCGCGTCGATTCAATCGATGTGCCAAGAATGATAAGCGCCGACAGAGCCAGAACGAAAGCCCCGGCTGTGATTGCGTTGTTCAGTAGATTACGTGAAGTTCTGACCATTTAGTTGGGATCAATCCGATTGCACAGTGATCGCCTTTAATTGCCATATCGACCGAGAGTAAAACAGTTGTTTTTTCAGCGGTGGGTTGTCTGACCAAGGGTATATGATCCACGTCGGTCCCTTGTCGCGAACGGTTAGGATCTCTCCGTCACGTCGGGTGGCGACAAGCACATCGTACCGGGTATAGTCCTCGGCGGGAATTCTGACAGAGTAATCGTTCAACGCCGTCGCGACAATCCTTGTACCCGTTGCGCCGACAGATGCGATCAGATCGCGCAGTAAAACGCCCTCGAATGTCACTGAACCGATGGTCCACGGGGTTTCCGTGACGACCGTTTTCAAACCGATTTTCTCAAGCATTTCACGATCAAACCGCGTCACTTTGCGGTCGTCGGCGGTGTTTGTCAAAGAAGTTGTCCGCCGATTTCATGCAGCGTCTCTGATTTCG
>ERZ887830.1066-NODE-1066-length-16062-cov-5.658587_pt1 | contig 16062 bp, 11 predicted proteins | sample MGYA00521101_ERZ887830 | MGnify/ENA primary metagenome ERZ887830 (study PRJEB32303, sample SAMEA104408592) | aquatic metagenome | biome: Marine water; feature: Pelagic; material: water | place: Baltic Sea | collected 2014-06-05T16:38:00 | depth 1,762 m ... | reverse complement strand
CTTTCATCAACATCGCCGCCTACGAGGCCTTTGATCCCGAGGTGCCGGATGCAACGCGCTGGGTAGAGGAAGATTTCAACCGCCTCTGGGGCGAGGGGGTACTGGATGATCCCGACCGTCGCGTCACGCCAGAGGTCGAGCGCGCCCGCCAGATCCGGCCATGGCTGAGCAGCGTCGATCTGCTGCTGGACATCCACTCGATGCAGCACAAGACAGAGCCGCTGATCATCGCCGGACCCGCCCTCAAAGGGCGCGAGCTGGGTCGTGCCATCGGGCGCCCCGGCATTGTGGTCACCGACAAGGGCCATGCCGAAGGCGTGCGGATGCGCGATTTTGCCGATTTCGCCGACCCTGCGTCCACGCGTAACGCGGCCCTTGTGGAATGCGGTCAGCACTGGGAGACTGAGTCGGCCCATATCGCCAAGGATTGCGCCGTGGAATTCCTGCGGGTCAGCGGCGTGGTGGTGCCCGATTTTGCGCAGGACTATCTGTCGACGCGCCCCGCCAAACCCGCCTCGCGGCTTTACGAGGTCGTCGGCCCGGTGACGATTGAAACCGATGACTTTCGCTTTGCCCAGGACTGGCGCGGGTTCGAACATCTAGACAAGGGCACTTTGATTGGCCATGACGGCGCGCGCGCGGTTCATGCCCCCCATGACGAGACGGTCCTGATCATGCCCTCGCGCCGCCTGTGGCCCGGTAAAACCGCTGTGAGACTGGCCAAACCTGTCACCGGATAGGCTTGTCGTGCGGGGCGTGCGTTTTATGTCCTTGCTCAGGACACGAAACGCCCGCCCGCACAGGATCAGCCCGATGAAATACCTCGCTCTTGTCGTCATGCTCTGCCCACTTTTCCCCGGCCTCGCCTTGGCCAATGACTGGGACGCGCTGAAACAGCCCGGGACGATTGCCATCATGCGGCACGCTTTGGCCCCCGGCGGCGGCGATCCGGGGATCTTCCAACTGGGCGACTGTGCCACCCAGCGCAATCTGGATGACCGGGGCCGTGCGCAGGCCCGCAACACCGGGGCTGCCTTTGCAGAGCGAGGCATCGCCTTTGATCAGGTTCTGACAAGCCAGTGGTGCCGGACCAGGGAAACTGCCGAGTTGCTGGACAGCGGCCCGGTGATCGAGGTGCCCTCGCTCAACTCGTTCTTTCAGGATTATTCGACGCGCGCCGAACAGACCGCAGCGACGCTTGCCTTGCTCAATCGCAGCGAGGGTCGGTTGATGCTGGTGACCCATCAGGTCAATATCTCTGCCCTCACAGCGCGGGGCACCCGGTCGGGCGAAGTTCTGGTGCTGCGTCTGGCAGGCGAGGGCGTCGAGGTTATCGGTCGTATTCTGATCGATCCTTAACCTTGGCTCTCAGAAGGCGTGCGAGACAAAGAGGCGGACCGCCGCCATGTCTGGTACTGTATTGGCCCCATATTGGTCCCGTCTTGACGCCGTCTTGCGCCAAGCCTTTGGTTTCGTCTGACGCCCGGAGTGTGCTTAATCGGTGTTCGATACCGCAGCCCCAAGCGCTTATTCTGCCCCATATTCGGCCCGCAGATATTGATTCTTCGGTTATCCGGTTGTTGCAGCGCAGCAAACCCGCCATGTATAGTGGCAGGAGAACCCATACATGTCGATCACCGCCAGCATCTACCACCTGACGCATTACAAATACGACCGCCCGGTCACTTTGGGCCCGCAGACCATCCGTCTGCGCCCCGCGCCCCATTCGCGCACGCGGATTATCTCTCATGCGCTGAAGGTCTCGCCAGAGGGCCATTTCGTCAATCACCAGCAGGACCCTTACGGCAACTGGCTGGCGCGGTTCGTGTTTCCAGAACCGGTGCGCGAGTTCAAGATCGAGGTCGATCTTGTGGCCGATATGTCGGTCTATAACCCCTTTGACTTTTTCGTCGAAGAGAGCGCCAACACATTTCCCTTTTCCTACGGCGACGAAATTGCGCCCGATCTGAGCATCTATATGAAGCCAGAGCCGGTCGGGCCACTGCTGGAGTCGTTTCTAAAGACGATCCCACGCACGCCCATGGTGACGGTGGATTTTCTTGTGATGCTCAACAGCCGCATGGCGTCCGAGATCAATTACGAAATCCGCATGGAACCCGGCGTGCAGACCTCAGAGGTCACGCTGGGGCGTGCTGCGGGTTCGTGCCGCGACAGCAGTTGGACGCTGGTGCAGGTGCTGCGCAATCTGGGCCTCGCCGCGCGGTTTGTGTCGGGATATCTGATCCAGCTAAAGCCCGATCTGGTCGCTTTGGACGGTCCTGCGGGCACCGATCACGATTTCACTGACCTGCACGCATGGGTCGAGGTCTATCTGCCCGGTGCGGGTTGGGTCGGGCTTGATCCCACCTCTGGCCTGCTGGCGGGTGAAAGCCATGTACCCCTTGCCGCCACGCCCCATTATCAAAACGCAGCGCCCATTGCCGGTGTCGCCTCGATGGCCGAGGTTGAGTTCTCGTTCGACATGCAGGTGCGCCGCACCGCCGAACATCCCCGCATCACCAAGCCCTTTTCGGACGCCTCATGGGACGCGCTGAACGCGCTGGGCCATGCGGTCGACAAACGGCTTGAGGCGGGCGATGTGCGCCTGACCATGGGCGGAGAGCCGACGTTCGTGTCGATTGACGACTTTGAGGGCGGCGAGTGGAACACCGACGCGGTCGGCCCGACCAAGCGCGGCCTTGCGGACAAGCTGATCCGCCGCTTGCAGGATAAATTCGCGAGCGGCGGTCTGCTGCATTACGGGCAGGGCAAGTGGTATCCGGGCGAAACCCTGCCGCGCTGGACCTTTTCGCTGTTCTGGCGAAAGGACGGCAAGGCGATCTGGCAAAATCCCGACCTTCTGGCCCGCGAAGACACTCGCGAAGACGTCGGACCAGAGGACGCGCAGGCGTTGTTGTCAGAGATTGCGGCCTATCTTGACGTGCCCAAGACCAACGTATTGCCCGCCTTTGAAGACCCCGCAGAGTGGATCATCAAAGAGGCCAATCTGCCGGAAAATGTCACGCCCGAGAATTCGAAACTGAAAGACCCCGAAGAGCGCGCGCGCATCGCCAAAGTGTTCGAACGCGGTCTGACCACGGCGGCGGGCTATGTGCTTCCGGTCCAGCGCTGGCAGGCCAAAGCGTCAAGCAAGTGGTTGTCTGAAGTGTGGAATTTGCGGCGGGGCAAGGTCTTTCTCGTGGCCGGGGACAGCCCCGTGGGCTACCGTCTGCCACTGGGCACACTGCCCCATATCCCAGAGTCCGACTATCCCTTTATGACCCCGCAAGACCCCACGGAACAGCGCGCGCCGCTGCCTGATCCCGCCGTGCGAGAGCAGGCAATTGCCAGCCGCACCGAGGACACCAGCGCCAGCCAGCAGCAGAACGAGCAGTCGCTGAGCGCTGACCTGACAGGCCGCGTGCGCACCGCGATTTCGGTCGAGCCGCGGGATGGCAAGCTCTGCGTTTTCCTGCCACCCGTGGAAAAGCTGGAGGATTATCTGGACCTGATCGCGGCCACCGAACACGCCGCCAAGACCATCGGGCGCCGCGTGCTGATCGAGGGCTACAGCCCGCCGCATGATCCGCGCATCGATGTGATCCGCGTCGCGCCTGATCCCGGTGTACTAGAGGTGAACATCCACCCCGCTGCAAGCTGGGCCGATTGCGTGCGCACCACTGAAACCGTCTACGAAGAGGCGCGCCAAACCCGTCTGGGCACAGATAAATTCATGGTCGACGGGCGGCATACGGGCACCGGCGGTGGCAACCATGTTGTCGTCGGGGGCGCGACACCGATTGACAGCCCGTTCCTGCGTCGTCCGGACCTGTTGAAAAGCCTGATCCTGTTCTGGCAGCGCCACCCAAGCCTGTCCTACCTGTTTTCGGGCACTTTCGTGGGCCCAACGTCGCAAGCGCCGCGCATCGATGAGGCGCGCCATGACCAGTTGTATGAACTTGAGATCGCGCTTGACCAGATCTGGCCACCGACCGAAGGCACCCCTCCGCCGCCGTGGCTGACCGACCGCTTGCTGCGCAATTCGCTGATCGACGTGACGGGCAACACCCACCGCACAGAGATCTGCATCGACAAGCTGTTCTCGCCCGATGGTCCTACGGGCCGTCTGGGTCTGGTCGAATTCCGCGGCTTTGAAATGCCGCCCAACCCGCGCATGAGCCTTGCGCAACAGGTCCTGTTGCGCGCCATCATCGCGCGCTGTTGGGAGAGCCCGATCAGCGGCAACCTGACCCGCTGGGGCACCACCCTGCATGACCGTTTTATGCTGCCCGCGTTCATCTGGGACGATTTCCTCGATGTGCTGGCCGATCTGCGCGGCCACGACATGGCGCTGGAGGCCGACTGGTTCAAGGCGCAGGCAGAGTTCCGTTTTCCCTTCTGCGGAGAGGTCACCTATGAGGGCGTCACGCTGGAACTGCGTCAGGCGCTGGAACCTTGGCATGTGATGGGCGAAACCGGCGCGATTGGCGGGACCGTGCGTTATACGGATAGCTCTGTCGAGCGCCTTCAGGTGCGTCTGAGTGGGGCGAACCCGGATCGCTATCGGGTGACGGCCAACGGGCGGTTTGTGCCTCTTAGTCTGACCCCTAAAACAGGCGAGCGGGTGGGTGGTGTGCGTTATAAAGCGTGGAAACCGGCCATGTCGCTGCATCCGGTGTTGGACGTTGACGCGCCCTTAACCTTTGATATCTACGATACATGGACGGGCAAGTCGCTGGGTGGCTGCCGATATCATGTGGCGCATCCGGGGGGGCGGAATTTTGACACCTTTCCGGTGAATGGAAACGAGGCTGAGGCACGCAGGTTGAGCAGGTTCGAGGCGATGGGGCATACTGTTGGCCCGTTTGAACCGCCGCGCGAGACGCCGCATCCCGAATTTCCGATGACGCTGGATCTGCGCCGACGGCCGGGGTTGTGATCCGTGCTGACACCGCGCACGGTCGCCTCATCTGAAGCCAAACGTGACTTGCTGGCGTCTTATGCAAAGACGGCGGGGGGACGGGATGAAATGCTGGGCGCTGACGGCACGGTCAAACCCGCATGGGCGCCGTTCATCGACCATATCAGCAATCTCAGCGCGGATGACCTGGCCAAGCGGTTCGCGCGCGGCGATCAATACCTGCGCGATGCGGGCGTGCGTTACCGCCAATACGAAGAGACGGATTCGACCGAACGCGAGTGGCCGCTAAGCCATATGCCCGTGATCCTGAGCGAGGGCGAGTTTGCAGAGATCTCTGCCGGGCTGATCGAACGGGCCGACTTACTGGAACAGGTGGTGCGCGATCTTTACGGGGCCAACGATCTGGTCGCCGCAGGGCAGCTTCCTGCCACGCTGCTCAGCCAGAACCCGGCGTGGCTGCGGCCCATGGTCGGGGTTCAGCCTGCGGCGGAAAATCATCTGAACTTTCTGTCCTTCGAGATCGGGCGTGGCCCCGATGGGCGCTGGTGGGTGATCAGCGATCTGATCGAAGCGCCCTCTAGTGTTGGATTTGCCATCGAAAACCGGGTGGCCATGGGCAAGGTTTTTCCCAATTTCTTTTCCGCGGCCCCTGTTTATCGGCTGGCCAGCTTTTTTCAGAGCTTCCAAAAAACCCTTTTTGCCCTGCGTGGGCAGATCGAGGGCGAAATCGCGCTGATGTCGCCAGGGCCGATGAATCAGGACTATGCCCAGCACGCCTATATCGCGCGCTACCTTGGCCTGTTGCTGGTCGAGGGCGAGGATCTGGTGGTGCAAAAGGGGCGCGCGTTCGTGCGCACTGTGGCCGGACTAAAGCCGATCAGCCTGCTGTGGAACCGGGTGCCGGGGGGGCTGTGCGATCCTCTGGAACTGGATCCGCACTCTTTGCTGGGCACGCCCGGATTGCTGGATGCGTTGCGCAACCAGACCCTGAACACGGTGAACGCGGTGGGCAGTGGCGTACTGGAAACCCGTGCGTTGATGGCGTTCTTGCCTAAAATTGCGCGTGAAACGCTGGGTCATGCGCTAAAACTGCCCAATATTGCGACATGGTGGTGTGGTCAGCAAAGCGAGCGGGATCATGTGCTGGCAAACCGCGACAAGATGATGATCGGCTCTGCTTTTTCGACGATTCCGCTGATGACCAGCATGGATAAGACGGTGCTGCCCTCAGAGGTTGAGGGGGCGGAACTGGCGCGGATCACAACCCTTTTGCAGGACTCCGGCCGAGAGTTGGTCGGGCAAGAGGCTGTGACGCTTTCGACCACGCCCACCTTTGAGAACGGCGAACTTGTGGCGCGCCCCCTCTGTGTGCGCCTGTTCTTGTCGCGCGGCAAACAGGGCTGGCAGGTGATGCCGGGCGGTTATGCGCGGGTCAGTGCGGGCAATGATGCCAAGGCCTTTGCCATGCAGCGCGGTGGGCGGGTGGCCGATGTCTGGGTGGTCAGTGACGCACCCGTGCCAAAACCCAGCCTGCTTGCCTCTGACACTGCCACCACCATGCGTCAGACCTATGGCGTGGCCTTAACCAGTCGGGCAGCGGACAACCTGTTTTGGCTTGGCCGGTATGTGGAACGGGCCGAGTTGAACATGCGGCTGTTTCGGGCCTATTACGCGCGCATTTGTGACGGGGCGAGCCATGACGCGGCTTTGCTGGTCTATTTGCGGCGCAATTTACTGCATGACGTTGCACCGAATGTGACTGCCTTTGCCGAACGGTTCGGCGCTCCGCTGGAACTTGGGTTTCAGTCCGCAGCCCGCATTGGCGACCGGTTTTCCCCCGACGGGATGATGGCCCTGCGCGGGTTGGTGACGATGAAGCGCGCGCTGGACGGGCGTCGCGTGCCGCTGGATGAAGTTCCGCGTGAAATCAGCGTCTTGTTGCGGCAGGTCACAGGGTTTGCCGGGCTTGTGCACGAGAATATGTACCGCTCTGAGGGCTGGCGGTTCCTTAGCCTCGGGATGTCTCTGGAACGGGCCGCCTCTATGTCGCATATGTTGGCGCATCTCACCGCAGAGGACGCGCCCGACGGCGCTCTGGATCTGGCGCTTGAAATTGGCGATAGCGTGATTTCTCACCGAATGCGCTATACGATCATTGCTGATCGCACCTCTGTGCTGGATCTGCTGGGGCTGGACGACCAGAACCCGCGCGCGATCCGCTATCATATCACCCGCGCGCGTCATCATATCGCCGATTTGCCCGGCCATGGCGAAAGCCATGTGCTGACCCCGGTGTCGCGTAAGGTGCTGGCGCTGGAGACTTTGCTGGCGACCAAAACAGCAGACAGATTGACGTCAGACGAGTTGCGTCAGGTCGAAAAGGATATCTGGACCCTGTCGGACGCGCTGACCGTGACCCATCTGGTGTGAGCCGCATGATATATGACATTCGACTGACAATTTCGCACAGTTACGCGCATCCGGCCGGGAATGGCCGCCATCTGGTGCGTGTTCTGCCCAAGAAAATTGCGGGGCGTCAATGGGTTGCCGCCAATCTGATCGATGTGACGCCGGACCCGGACGAACGGCAGGACCGCATCGATTTCTTTGGCAATGCGCTGACCTCGATTCTGCACACCAGTCCCCATCACGACATGAGCATCCGGCTGGCCTGTCGCGTGGATGTTTTCGCCCCGCAAGACTGGTTGGATCTTTCACCTGATCTCGCCGGGTTGCACCGACAGGTCGCGTTGTGCCGCGAACTTGGCCCTGCAGCCCCGGTGCATTTCCTGGGGCCGTCGTATCGGCTGTCGCCCAGTGCCGAGATTGCCGGTTTCGCAGCCCGTGTTGCCCGGAAGGGTGACACTGTTGCCCAGACGATCATCCGGATCGGCGCGGCCTTGCATGAAGAAATGACCTTTGATGCCAGCGCCACAACGGTGGACACAGATGCCGCAGAGGCGTTTGCGCAAAAGCGCGGCGTCTGTCAGGATCTGTCGCATATCATGATCCTTGCCCTGCAATCCCTTGGGATTCCAGCAGGTTACGTCAGTGGCTATTTGCGCACCCTGCCGCCGCCCGGCGCGGCGCGGCTGGAGGGTGTCGATGCGATGCACGCGTGGGTGCAGGCCTGGTGCGGGGCAGAGCAGGGCTGGATAGAGTATGATCCCACCAATGCGACGCTGGTGGGCACGAACCATATCGTCGTGGGATACGGGCGCGATTATTCCGACGTCAGCCCGGTGATCGGCCATCTGCGCGCCTCGGGTGATCAGATCAACGCGCAGTCGGTCGATGTGGTCTGTGTCGATTAGAGCGAACGTCACAGCGCTTGCTCTCCTCTGATGCCGGATTGTTGGTTTTCGACGGCCTGATTGCGGCCAATTTTTTCTGTCGCAGGGTATTTAAAGGTCTACAATTTTCATTAATCTCTCTATATACGACGTTGAATTCACAGGGAGGAAATCATGAAATTCGTGTCCATACTCGCGGCGAGCGCCATTCTGGCGTCTGCGCCCGTTTTCGCACAACAGCAACTGTCAGTCGCCACCGGCGGCACCGGCGGTGTGTACTACCCCATGGGCGGCGGCCTTGCCGAGGTGATCAACAACCACATCGAGGGCTATTCCGCCACGGCAGAGGTCACTGGGGCCTCTGTTGAAAACATGGGTCTGATCGCGCGCGGTGACGCTGATCTGGCGATTGCCTTGGCTGATACCGTCTATCAGGCACAGACCGGAACAGGCCGTTTTGACGGTCAACCCCTTGAAATGGTTGTCGGAATTGCCTCGCTTTATGCGAATATGATCCAGATCGTCACGCTGGCTGACAGCGGGATCGAAACACTGTCCGACCTCAAGGGCAAGCGCGTTTCTGTTGGCGCGCCCGGCTCTGGCACAGAGGTCAACGCGGCGGCTGTGCTGTCTGCAGCTGGCATGAGCTATGAGGACATCGACGAGCAGCGCCTGAACTTTAACGAAACCGCTGACGCGCTGGGCAACGGCGATATCGACGCCGGATTCTGGAGCGTGGGGGCACCGACCTCGTCGATCCTCAACCTTGCGACCACCAACTCGATCAAAATGGTCACCCTGAGTGACGAGCAGATCGCGGCGACGCAAGCGGCAGAGCCTCTGTTCGCCAAGACCACTCTGGCAGGCGGCATCTATACTGGTGTTGACGCTGACGTCACTGTTTTGGGCGTGCCAAACGTTCTGGTCGCGTCCAGCGAAATGTCCGACGATCTGGCCTATACGATCACAAAGGCAATGTTCGAAAACATCGCTGATATGCAGGCCATTCACCCGGCTGCGAACCAGACCACGGTCGAATTCACGCTGGCCGCAACGCCGATCCCACTGCACCCCGGTGCGATCCGCTACTACGAGGAAATCGGCGCGACCATCCCTGATCGTCTGCGTCCGTGAGCCGACAGTGAGGCTAAAGTTGAGAGGAGCGCTTTTGGCGCTCCTCTTTTTTCCATCTCAGATCATGGCCGCGCAACTGACCGCAACGCTTGACGACGGCAGGGTCATAGCAGACCTGACCGTGGACGAGGGCGGGGCATGGTGCCTGTTGTGGCGGCACTCGGTCAAAGGCTTTGAAGTCACCGATTGCTATCTGAATCTGGGGGGTGAGATGGTGCTGAACCGCTCGCATTGGCCCGATGCTGCCGCCGGGCTGGATCACATTCCCGGACGGGGCAAACAGATGTCGGACGGGCAGGGCGGTTACTGGATTATTGACCTGAACGAGCCTGTGCCCGGCAATGCCTATATCCTGCGCACTGGTAATGCGGCTGTCGATCACCGCCTGCAAGTGGGCGACGCCGTTGTCTCGCTATCCAGTATCGCGCCACACGCGCGGGTGAAAATCGCCCTGACCACGCCCTAGCGGTGCAGACTATCCCCCAATACCCCCAAATTTCATGGGACCCGAAAAGGACCAAGACATGAGCGAAAGCGTCGCCGTAGATCCACAGCCTGCCATGCCGGGCTGGGTCATGCTCAAGCTGATCACCATCGTCGGCATCACCCTGTCGCTGTTTCAGCTTTATGCGGCCGGGGTGCAGCCCTTAGGCCTGTTTTACCAGCGGCCGATCCACCTTGGATTTATCCTCGTCCTGTGTTTTCTGATCTATCCGGTCTCTGGGTCGGCGCGTCATCGCGGCCCGGTTGGCTGGGCCATTGACGGCGCGCTGATTGCGGTATCGATTGTGGTCGGCGGCTGGGTGCCGTGGAACATCGACATCATCGCCAACGCCATTTTCCCGCGTCAGATCGACGTGGCCATGGGGATTGTCACGGTGCTGCTGGTGCTGGAGGCTGCGCGCCGCTGTGTGGGACTGGTGATGACCGTCATCGGCGCTGTGTTCCTGCTTTATGCCTTTGGCGGAACCCGTGGCCCGCTGCCGTGGCTGTCGGATTATCTGCCCGGCATCATGAACCATCGCGGATATTCCATCGACCGGGTCGCCAGCCAGATGACCCTTGGCGCAGAGGGGATCTATGGGATTCCGCTGGGTGTGGCGTCGACGTTCATCTTTGTGTTCGTGCTGTTTGGCGCGTTTCTAGAGGTCACGGGCGCGGGCAAGTTCTTTATCGATCTGGCCTATGCGGCGACCGGAAAACAGCGCGGCGGCCCGGCCAAAGCCGCCGTGATCGCCTCTGCGGGCATGGGGTCGATCTCTGGCTCTGCCATTGCCAATGTAGTGACCACCGGGGCCTTTACGATCCCGCTGATGAAAAAGCTGGGCTATCGCCTCGCACAGGCGGGGGGAATCGAGGCCGCCGCCTCGACGGGCGGACAGATCATGCCGCCGCTGATGGGGGCCGGTGCGTTCCTGATGAGCGAGTTCACCCGTGTGCCTTACGTGGACATCGTGCTGGTCTCGATCTTTCCCGCCTTTCTCTATTTCGGGTCGGTCTATCTGCTGGTGCATATCGCCGCCGTCAAGCTGGGGATGAAGGGCATCCCGGCGGATGAACTGCCCAAGACCCGCGAAGTCCTGATCGGCGGGTGGCATTTCCTGCTGCCGCTGGTGGCGCTGACCTACTTCCTGATTGTCGGCTATTCCCCGATGCGGGTCGGCTTTTTCGCCATTTTGGCGGTGCTTTTCGCCGCTGGTGCGCGGTCCTTGTGGACGTTTTCGAGGAATGAACCGTCGGTCGATAATTTCCTCGCCATGCTGAAGCGCGGTGTATTGATGATCCTGCAAGCGCTTGAGTTGGGCGCGCGCAATGCGGTGGCGGTGTCCATCGCCTGTGCGGTGGCCGGGATTATCGTGGGCGTCGTGGGTTTGACCGGGCTTGGCCTGAAATTTTCGGCCATGATGATTGCCTTTTCGGGCGGTAATCTGGTGCTGGCGCTGTTGCTGGTGGCGATTGCCAGCTTGATCCTCGGGATGGGTCTGCCGGTGACGGCGGCCTATATCGTGCTGATCATTCTTGTGGGTCCGGCGCTTGTAAATGAGTTCGGGATACCGGTGCTGATCGCGCATTTGCTGGTGTTCTGGTATTCGCAGGACAGCAACGTGACGCCTCCCGTAGCCCTTGCGGGCTTTGCCGGCGCGGCGATCGCGGGGTCAAAACCGATGGAGACCAGCTTTCAGGCGTGGAAATACGCCAAGGGTCTCTATCTGATCCCGCTGTTCATGGTGTTCAACGAGCCAATTATTATGGGCGGTCCGCTGCCGCTGGTGTTGTGGAACGGGGTGATTGTGATGCTGGCGTTGGCCGCTTTTGCCGCGGTGCTGGAGGGGTTCCTGTTCACCCATATCTCGCTGATCCCGCGCGCGCTGATGATCCCGGCGATCATCGGTGTGTTCTGGTCGGATGTCGCCATCGAGGCAGTCGGGGCAGCGGTGATCGTCGCGGTCTTTGCCTATAACTGGTGGTGCCTGAAACAGGACCAGCCCGCCACGGCCTGAGTTAATTACTGAATAGAAAAAGGTGATATCCTAATCCAGCCAACCAGTACAAAGGATGACCAAGCGTCCATGGATGACGACGATGACCTCACTAACCTTATTGCGGAGAACCTCCAAGCGATCATCCGAGCAAAAGGTTTAACCGCCTCCGCTTGGGCAAAGGCAGCGGGCATGGGTCATACGGGTGTGCGAGACATTATTGAAAAGAAAGTGAAAAATCCGACTTATAAGACGCTGGTCGCGCTTGCCGCAGCTGCGAAAGTCGATATTCGCGCGATTACTTTATGTCCTGATTTTAAAGACCTAGAGGCTCATGATTTTGAGGCGCTTGCCTTATTGTCTCAGCTAGAACCTAAGGAACGCCTTATGCTTTTAGCTGCCGCAAAAGGTATGATTGATGCGCGGAGTAAACCCCAAGAAACGGATACTCAGAAGTCGAAATAGTCCTCTTAAATGGGTTCGTGGTAACAATCTCTGTTTTCTTGGTTGCACGGTGCTCTCCAATAAAAAAGGCCCCGTTCCGGCGGGGCCTGTTTTGTTTCAATAGATCGCAGCGCGGATCAGCAGGGCGACAATGGCAAGGACCGCCACGCTGGCCAGCCAGATCGCCGCGAACCACAGAAGGCGTCCAAGGGTGCCATTTTGTTTCAATGATAGCCCTCCTCGGGGTCGACCTTGCCGCGAAACACCCAATAGGCATAGGCGGTGTAGCCGAGGATCAGCGGGATCAGCACCACCGTGCCCACCAGCGCGAATTTCAGGCTGCTGTCAGGGGCGGCGGCCTCTGCGATGGTCAGGCCGGGGGGGACGATATGGGGGTAAAAGCTGATCCCTATGCCGATGAAACACAGCACGAAGAGGCTTAGAGAGGCCAGAAACGGTTGCAAATCCCTGCCCGCAGACAGTCCGGTGAACAGAAGCCAAGTGGTGATCAGCATCAAGACGGGCATCAGCACGCTAAAGAACACGCCGGGCATATCGAACCAGCGGCGGAAATACTCTGGGTCCTGAAACGGGGTCATCAGGCTGACGACACCAATAAAACCAAGCGTTCCGACGGCCAGCCACCACGCATACCCCTGCATTTGCCGCTGCAGGCTGTCCTCGGTTTTCAGCACCAGCCATGTGGCCCCAAGCAAGGCGTAACCGATCACAACAGCCACGCCCGTCAGGATCGAAAACACGCTCAGCCAGTCCCACCAGCCCCCGGCATAGGCGCGATCCGCGACCTCGATGCCTTGCACCAAAGCGCCAAGCGCGATCCCCTGCATGAAGGCCGCGACGACGGAGCCACCGAAAAAGCCCACGTCCCAGACGGGTTTCCACCGCTCTGTGCGCCAGCGGTATTCGAACGCGACGCCGCGAAACACCAGCGCCAGCAGCATCAGGATGATCGGCATATAAAGCGCGGGCATGATCACGGCATAGGCCAGCGGAAACACAGCGAACAGTCCGCCGCCCCCCATCACCAGCCATGTTTCATTGCCGTCCCAGATCGGCGCGATAGAGTTCATCATGGTCGACTTGTCACGCTCTCCTCTGGCGAAGGGAAACAGGATACCGACGCCAAGGTCAAACCCATCAAGGATCACATAGGTCAGCACGGCAAACGCGATAATGCCCGCCCAGATGAAAGAAAGTTCGAAAATCATTTCAGATTATCCTATTCACCGGGGGTTGCGTTGGGGACGTCTGGTGCTATGCGCGCCATTTTTGCGGTGCGGATCGGCCCGTCCTTTAGCCCCAGATGCGGCGTGGCGGGGCGTTTGTTCATCATCCGCAGCAGATAGAATGTGCCCGCCCCGAAGATAAAGAAATAGACCACGATGAAGGCCATCAGTGAGGCTGCAACCGCAGGTGCGGCCACGGGTGCGAGGCTGTCAGAGGTACGCAACAGGCCATAGACGGTATAGGGCTGGCGGCCGACCTCTGTGGTGATCCACCCGGCCAGAACGGCGACAAAGCCCATCGGTCCCATCACGATGGCAGCACGGTGCAGCAGCGGGTCGTCATAAAGGCGTCCGCGCAGGCGACGCCACAGGCTCCATGCGCCAAGACCAAGCATGGCAAAGCCGAGGGCGATCATCACCCGAAAGCTCCAGAACACAATCGCGACGGGGGGTTCATCCTCATCCGGGATCGTATCCAGCCCGGCCAATGGCGCGTTCAGATCGTGTTTCAGGATCAGGCTGGACAGTTTCGGGATCTGTACCGCGTAATCGATCCGCTTTTCCTCTGGATTGGGGATGCCAAACAGGATCAGCGGCGCGCCGTCGGGGTGGCTGTCGTAATGCCCCTCCATCGCCATGACTTTGGCGGGCTGGTGTTCCAGCGTGTTCAGCCCGTGGAAATCGCCCGCTAAAATCTGCAAGGGGGCGACGGTGATCAGCATCCACATGGCCATGGAAAACATCCGCCGCGCCGCCATATCTGCGCGGTCGCGCAGCAGGTGAAGACCCCCGACAGCCCCGACCACAAGTGCCGTTGTCAGGTAGGCGGCCAGCACCATATGCACCAATCGATAGGGGAAAGAGGGGTTGAACACGATGGCCCACCAATCCTCTGGCACAAACTGGCCGACCTCGTTGATGCTATAGCCCGCAGGTGTCTGCATCCATGAATTCACCGACAGGATCCATGTGGCCGACATCAGCGTGCCAAAGGCGACCATGCCCGTGGCAAACATATGCAGCTTGTCGCCCACGCGCTCGCGCCCGAACAACATGATGCCAAGGAACCCGGCCTCAAGGAAGAAGGCCGACAGCACCTCGTAGGCCATAAGCGGGCCAAGGACGGGGCCTGTCTTGTCTGAAAACACGCTCCAGTTTGTGCCGAACTGGTAGGACATCACAATGCCAGAGACGACGCCCATGCCAAAGGCCACCGCAAAGATCTTTTTCCAGTAGGTGAACAGTGTCAGATAGGTCTGATCCCGCGTTCTCAGCCACAGGGCATTCAGAACGGCCAGATAGCTGGCCAGACCGATGGAAAACGCCGGAAAAATGATGTGAAAGGACACAGTAAAGGCGAACTGTATCCTTGCAAGTGTCTCTGCGGTCAGACTTTCGAACATGGGTGCCTCCGGCTAACGGCTAACGATTGAGCATCAGTTAGTTTTTCCTTGGCCCAAAATCATGAGACGTAATGACGCCGTCTGCGTCTCTGTCCACCATAGCCAGCCAATCGGCGGTATGGGCCAGAAATTCGGCGCGGCTGACCTGTCCGTCGCCATCTGTGTCATTAAAGGCCAGCGTCAGACCTTCTTGCATCCTACCTGCTCCTTTACCGTGACCTTCGGCATTCGCGGCCATGTCGGCGGCGCGGGTCTCGTCGAACAGCACATATTCGGCGGCATCGAGGATCTCGTTCTCGTCCACGTCGAACATGTAAAACACATCGCCGCGTTTCTCGGTCATCTCGTCCAAAGAGACAGCGCCGTTTTCATCCAGATCCCAGTTTTCGATGAAATGCCCGCCCGGCGCTTGTTGGGCGTTGGCGGTAAAGGGGGCGAGGCTGGCGATCAGTGCGATGGCGGTGAGGGTTTTCATGGCAAATACTCCTGTAAAGGGGGGATGGGGTGTCAGAGGGAAACGGTGCGCAAATACGGGCGCAGAGTGGTGTAGCCTTGCGGAAAGGCGGCTTTTGCCTCTGCCTCTGTCACGGATGGTGGGATGATGACGTCTTGACCGGGCACCCAATCGGCAGGTGTGGCGATCTTGAACTGGTCGGCGGTTTGCAATGCGTCGATCACCCGCAGAACCTCGTCGAAATTGCGCCCGACGTTCATCGGATAGGTCATTGTCAGACGGATTTTCTTATCCGGATCAATGATAAAGACAGACCGCACGGCGGCGGTCACGCTCTCGTTCGGGTGGATCATGTCATAGAGTTTCGCGATGCTCAGATCCGGGTCGGCCACAATGGGAAAGCGCAGCGTCGTGTGCTGCGTGTCGTTCACATCCTCGATCCATTTCATATGCTCGCCGACAGTGTCAGTGGACAGACCGATCGGTTTGACGCCACGGGCGGCGAATTGTTCTGCCAGTTGCGCGGTGCGACCCACTTCGGTGGTGCAAACCGGCGTGAAATCGGCCGGATGGCTGAAGAAGAAGGCCCAGTCGGTCCCGATCCAATCATGGAAAGAGAGCTTGCCGGTTGTGCTGTCGGTGGTGAAGTCGGGCGAGGACACATGTTTCAGCATGTGCGGCCAGAC
>ERZ887830.1054-NODE-1054-length-16133-cov-6.254385_pt1 | contig 16133 bp, 16 predicted proteins | sample MGYA00521101_ERZ887830 | MGnify/ENA primary metagenome ERZ887830 (study PRJEB32303, sample SAMEA104408592) | aquatic metagenome | biome: Marine water; feature: Pelagic; material: water | place: Baltic Sea | collected 2014-06-05T16:38:00 | depth 1,762 m ... | reverse complement strand
CAAATCCAAATCCAAATCCAAATCAAAGAAGCGCAAGACCAAGAAGGGTTCACGTAAACGAAAATATACGCGTTGTCACAGAAAATGACCGGATGTGTGGGTAGGTCTGCATGAACACACAAATATATCGCAACTATGATAATGATAATATATTAAAGACTTTACATCGCCTAATATATTATGCCTCACAACGAAGTGCAGCCTCTAAAAAACGTATTTGGTGCAGCATCCATGAACGACCATACCCATAGTCATCTGTGGGTGGACGGCGCCGCACAATTTATTCCTCGTATTAATGACTTGCTGGCGCATCAAAAATATCTATTTCGAGTTTTGCATATGGACAGCTTCCAGAACCCCGAGCAAGACAAACTTGGACATATTCTCATGAACAACCGATCGGATAAATCAACTACACACAATTACAATGTGCTCTACTCTTATATTTTCTCCGATATTGGTAAAGACCGCAATTTGAATGTTCTGGAGGTGGGTATGGGAACCAACAACCCAGATCTTGTTTCTAGTATGGGCAGCGAGGGGCGACCCGGTGCGTCCCTATACTCTTTTGCGGAATATTTACCTAATGCCACCATCTACGGAGCAGACATTGATAAGAATATTCTGTTTCAAACTGACCGGATAAAAACTTATTTTGTCGATCAAATGAACCCCCAAACGTTTTGCGATCTTGGATCTCGTATTGGTAACGTAAAGTTTGACCTGATCATCGACGACGGCCTGCATTCAATCGGGGCGAATATCAATACTCTTCTTTTCGCACTGGATAGCATCGCTGACAATGGGTGGATTGTCATTGAGGACATAGGACTTCCCGATAATTGGCGCGCCATCGATTTTGTCCTTAAACATGATCCGCGATACGACGCATTCATGCTGAAATCCGGAAATGGATATCAATATGAAAACAGCAGTCACATGTATGTCGTGCATAAAGTCTCGTAGGATGTGCTTCACGTGATTATGTGGTTTCTAGAGGCCACATCTTTTCTTGGTCTTTTGTCGTTTTTTTCTTCCACCACGACGAGACGATGATGTATTCTTTTTGCTTTTCTTTTCCTCATGCAGAGGTGAGGCGTCGCGAGAATAACTATTGGTATGTCTAGGTCTAAACATCCCTGGTGGGGTCATTGTGCGTCCCGGGTTATACACCACACGACCATATGGATCAACTGGTTGAATCTTGCCGAGCTTTGTAACCACTGGTTGCCCATCACTATGTACTGGTCGGATATTGCCGAGGTTTACAACCACTGGTTGCCCATCACTATGTACCGGTCGGATTTTCGCACGAGTTCTTTGGTTCTTTCCAGACATCCCCGCTCTGCGTGATTTCCGCTTGGACTTGGACCGGGTTCTTTGATTTCGTCTAGTGACGCGACGTTTACGTGTTCTTCCACCCTTCGATCCTGGCGCTTTAGGAAGACCCGTCTCAATAATATCTAGGCGCGCCTTTTGAAACATTTTGTCTAGAAAACTGCTACGGAGAGTAGTCCTTGTCCGAAGATCATATTCAGACCCGGCGTAATTCACCAGAAATGTTGGATCAGACTTCTGCTTATCGCTCAATCGTACACCTAGCTCCACAAGATAAATTCTTGATATGTTTGCCAGCTTATATTTAAAGTCTGTCTCGTTGGATATTTCGTTCCTAAATTTATTCTCAATTCGTTTCTTTTCTGCATTAGCGTAAGCTGTTGCTTTATTCATGCAATAACATGACATTTTATTCTATTTGGTCGGCGGTACGCAGATATTGAGAAAGATCGATGCAACAATAGAATAAAAGATATAAAACAATATTGTTTTGTTATACTAAAGAACATGAGCTCTCAAAGTAATGTATTGCCTGTCGCTCCTTCGAGCACAAGTTCTCTGATGCCTCTTTTAATTTCGGGCCAATGCGTATTTTTCTTTCGCCCCCTCGATACTAGTTCGACACAAGCCGTTACCATAGGATTCAGAAGTAACGACCAAAAAAACAACCTTGAATTTGTTTTTACCGATAAATGCGTAGCATGCACATTAAACGGCGAATTAAAATGTACATCTGAACAATCCGCTTTGGTGAATTACACAAATGTATATTATTGGATTAGTGTTGACTCACAAAATCAACGTCTGGTTGCAGGGATGGGCGAAGCGCGTATTGCTACTAATTTCTTTCTTTACGAGTTTCCCAGCTCACCCGTTACTGAACGAGCAACGATCAAGAACGTTTTGGAATCCTTGTGTTACGCAACATTTGACACTAAATCAGTAAGTGGGTTGCGTGTCTTACGCGATCCCATCATGAAGCACGATACCCCCATGCTGGTTAAAGATAAAAACGAGTTGACAATTGAAGATGAAGCCAAGTCTATTTATGTTCCCGTAGCTAATTTGTCACCGATGTGTCAGAAAATGTTCCAATGTGTCGCTGGAAAAAAATTTATTCTAAACACACCCGATTTTCCTCAATTTTCAAAGGCTATCGAACACAGCATCGCGACGCCCGGATGTTGGTGTTATGAAAAACTGAAGAAAAAACGAGCAGAATTTAATCCTGACAAGCCCAATATCAACGAGACATACCTGCGAATCACAGTAGGGGAAAACGATGGCGAATCGCCTGGCATTCCTTATGTCATGGAGATTTGGCCTCCTAATCATTACTCACCTGTTCACAACCACGCAGGTGCTAATGCAATTATCCGCGTGTTAAGCGGTGCGATTGATGTCGAGTTATATCCGTTTCTTTCGGGAAATGACAATGTGAGCCCATTCGGAACGAAAACATTCGTCCAAGACGACATCACGTGGATTTCCCCTACGCTAAATCAGGTTCACAAATTGATTAATACGCACAAGGAAACATGTATTACTATCCAATGTTATCTGTATGGAGAAGAAGATCACGGACATTACGATTTTTTTGACTTCATTAATGCAAATAAAACTATTGACCAGTACGAACCTGATTCGGATATGGAATTCTTGGCGTTTAAGAAAACTATGCAAGAAGAATGGTCGAAATATGTGGATCCAAAGCCTTCTAGCAATACAACTAGATGTCTTCCCTGGTTGTGTTCGTAAATAACTAATGATTAGGGAACCAATTTAGAAATAAAATAACTACGTTATGTATAATGCAAATCTTTGTTAAGACGCTGACAGGAAAGACCATCACTTTGGAAGTGGAACCCGGAGACAGCATCGATAACGTAAAGGCTAAAATTCAGGAAAAGGAGGGTATTCCCCCCGAGCAACAAAGACTCATATTTGCTGGTAAGCAATTAGAAGATGGACGTACATTAAGTGACTACAATATCCAGAAGGAAAGCACGCTTCATCTCGTGCTCCGATTGCGTGGAGGATAATGCGATAACTATTCACCATATATTTTTTCATACGCTATTTATGAAAAAATACAGACATGCAACTAGATGCGTGCAATATTGCTGTAGGTTGCGCTTTTCTGTGGATTTACATTATCATACGCAGTCTCAAGAGTAAATGTGTTGATATTTTGATTGGCTATTCCATCAAAGAACTCCCGGTTGAGCATCGATTGCATGATGACAATCTCGGTATTGTCTAAATTATACTCCACCTTTCCAAAAGAAAGATACACTTGGGGCTCGAACATGAACTGCCGAATTCTCTTGTATCGAATAAGCTCGTCCGCCATACGCAAGAAATAATTCTTTTCATTATCGGTGCTGTTCAGTAGATTTGTTTTAGGTAAAATAATCTGGCATTTTCCGTTTGAGGAAACAGAACACAATGGCGCATCGGCACGACATTTGTCCTCGTCTTTGTTCACAACGCAGGTGTGAATATCGCTGATTACCTTGTAGTTATAATCTTTTACAAAAATCGCATAGCTCCCCACTATTGCGCGAAGCTTTTCCACCGCCGCCTCTAGCTTTGCGCTGTAAGTGGTTCCAATCTGACTTGTCTCCTTTTCGAGCAAAGTGCGCTCGGTATGGAGTTTGGGGTCGTTCAAAAGTGTTCTGATGGTATTGCGGAAAGCCAGGTAAAAACTGCTTTCGAGTTTAATTTTCTTTACGTAATCCACTCGCTCATAGTCAACATCCTCGGAAGAAGTGAGGATTGCGTCTGTGGATACAAGGGACTTGGCCTTCTTATCGACGACATAGTTGCTATTTCTCATCTCGCGCAGGTTGTCGCTGGTATTGGATACCGGCTCGGGCACGGATAACTGGACAAACTGATTGGTTTGGGTGATTACCCCCACAACCACTTCGTCATCGATCACCTTGAACACCGGCGCACATGGAACGACCCCCATAGTATCTTTGCTGATGAACTGCAGAACATCGATAGTCTGCTTGTATGGACTCCATAAAGTTGGCTCTAACATAAACTGGTAGTCGTACTCCTTATTTACTGCCGACGGAAAGCATGGAACAAATCCTGGCGAGGGAAGTGATGAGGGGAGAACTACCAACCCAATGACGTTGCCTTCATAGTTAAGAACCTGTGTCTTAATTTCATAGCGGTGTTCTTTACACACTTCAATCAACAGGTCGAGAAGAATTGCTGGCTTCGCCTTGTAAATTTTAGGTAGGCTGGCCATAGGCTTGCACATCTTTTCGTAAAACGGCTTAACGACCATCTCGAACAGGAATTTTATCTCGGGGATAGTATTTGCCGTGGATTCGTAGAATAGTTTTCCGATAAACAGCTTTTCGGTGCCCGTTTGCTGGTTGTTAGTAAGGCGATAGCTGTAAATAGGTTCGAAATACCCGTTCTGGTGATACAAAATGAGCGTGGGTTTCGCGGAATTGTATTTCTTGCTTGTATAATGATTGGTGGGGCAAATTACATTCACGTTTTCGGTGATATCGTCCATGGGAACGTCCAGCACCACTAGGTTGATACCATTGTCAAAGAGATTGGGGTTGGGCGAACATAACAGATCCCAGAGATAACTATAATTAATGGTCTCTGTCTCATTGCGCAAGTAGGAGATAAAACATTCGTAGGATACACACACTTTACGAAAAAACGCAAGCTTTGCATCGTCGCCTCGTGTCCTGGCAAACAACCGCGTCTCGGCGAACCTGGGAGAATTGAAATCCACCGATTTGTCTTTGTTATAAAACTCTTTCACCAGCGTCCCGTTTTGCAGTCCAATAAAGGTATCTAGTGTCAATCCGGAGATAATCACCTCCTTGATTTCTTTGATGCGCATCACCGGTTTTTTCGTGTAACAAATTGCGTCTGCAATGCATGCTAAAAAAGACTGATTTTTACTCACTTCTACGCCATGTCGTAAAATACAATATTTATTGGGGATGCATTCACTTTGTTTGTGACCTAACATGGTTTGTATTGTGGTTGGCAAATACCCCCATCTATTTTCTGAAAGGGGGAACTTGTTGGGACCCTTGATGTAATCATCTTGTTCTGCCTTTTTGGATGGTTTCTGGTTGTCAGGACCACTACATAATGCGCGTTTTTTTATGGCTTCTGTTGTGTTCCATTTGGCAAAGCAACATGGAATGCAGTATCCATCCGGATGTCTATCCATCACAAATCCGGGGTATTGTTTGAAGTCGTCCTGGTAATCGTTGGGTTTATTGAATTCGTATATGCTTTTTCCCTTGGGGATCGTTTTCGCATTCATGGGAATGATCTTGTCCTGTAGCCCCTTGTCTTTGACTTCCTCGGGTGTTACGATGGTGTTTCTCTCTATGTCCCAGTAACGAGGGCAGATATAATGAAACTTCTTATCTGGATTAGAAGAGTAATGGATTACGTCCTCGTCCTTGAGAAATCCTGGATGTTCCTTATTGATTTTGTCCAATTCGCGTTGGTTCAATATAACCGGCTGTCGTCTTACGTTCTGGTGACATATGCGTGAATAAGAGTTGAAGTTGCCCTGAGATGTTTGAAGAAACAACACAGGTTCCCTCTCTTGCATACGTGTTTGGAAATAATAAGGACTATTCAGTTTCATTCCCTCCAAATTCCGCACAACGTTGTCGTCGTTGTCGTCGTCGTTATCGTCATCGCCATCGCCATCGCCTCCACCCATAATCTCATTTTCTTGATCCTCGTCCTCGTCCTCGTCCTCGTCCTCTTCGTCATCGTCTCCGAAAAACAAATCCAATGCGTCGTCGATTTTTTCCTTTTGACCTACTTCCATCACCATATCACTATTCGCGTCTTTGTCTGAGGTGTCCGATTGGCTAGCCCCATCAGCCTCAATCTCTTGTAGTTCCCTCATTTCGTTCTTCTGGTCCAGTGACAACTCTACGACTGGAACGATATCATCAAACGTAATATCATTTGTTTTACCTGAACAGATCGAACCTATTTTTTTCATGGACACAGATAAGTTTTTTGGCGATTGGGTCATTTGCACAATTGTTTCCAGGTAAACAGGCAGAATGTTTAAAAAAAGCACGTCGTTGATGTTGCTCACGTTTATGGTGAGTTCGCTGCTAATGGAATTCAGTGCGATGGTGGTTTTAAATCCGGGGTTGGATTTCACATCGATGATGTTTTTCCTGGAGCCTCTCTCAATCTGCATCTCGCTTGCCAGCTTTCCTAGGATACTTATTGCCTCGTCTGGGCTGACATCGGGGTAATTGTCAAGAAGTTTATCGATAATCTGTTCGTCCCGGTTCCCTTCTTTCTGTTTTTCCAAGATGAACGCCTCCATGCTGGTCATTTTGTTGAAATTGGATACACGTTTAAATCTCATTTCAATTCCTTTCGATAGCGTGTCATTTTCTATTACAAATACGCTGGAAACGCAGCCAGAAATCTTGCCAATATCGAACTTTTTCTTGATAGGAATAACGCATTCATACTCTATTGATTTGACATCAATATACTGATTTTGTAATCCTCTAAAAATGTTTACATGGTATCCATGCTGCTCCAAATAACGTTGTATGTTCTCTAATTCAGGGTTAATGGTTTCCATAATGATGCGCTCGACGCTCTCTTTGCTTATAGCATTCTGGAAACCAATCTGAAAGAAAAAATCTCCATTTTCATCGAACTCGCACAGACAATTGTGCTCGTGGAAATACATGGTCAATGCTCTATTTTTTGGAACAACGTTCTTGGCGAAATTCAGTATCTTGGCTTTGGATAAAAATGGAATTTTCTTCCCAGTGGTGGTTGTTTTGTCGCAGTAAAGACGAACCATTTTTTCCTGCTTCGCCCCCGGATTGTATTTTATGTAAGGAATTTTTGCCGTGGCATGGAGAATTTTAAATATGATCTGTGTGGGAACCTTCATGGCATAACTTTGTCGGACCACAAAATTTATGGATTTTATACCCCTTTCCACATACTCTACGGACGTGCCAGTCTTGGATAACTGGTAGAATAAATCTACTTTCTCGAAAAGTGTGTGGGTATATTTGTTACGCGTATCCTCTATGAGTTTAGGACGCAATTCCTCGAGTTCATCTAGCGACGACACGTCCTTTGACCGAAGAATTGGGTAGTATAACGTAGTCGTTAAGTTGGTGTCAGAATAAGTAAGGACGTCTCCGGCCAAACACATGTATATGTTGTTATCCACAATCTTGCCGAAGTTCAACAGCACATTGTTGTTCAACGTGGATACATATTTGCGGATCTCCTTTTCTGTTGTAATGTCATATGTTGCCAGTTCAAACGGGTTGCATACGAAGGGGTAAACACCCTCCTGCAGAAAGTATCGTTGGCCGGCCTGTTTGTTCACAACAAACGGCTGCTCATCCAAATTCAGGTCTAGAAGATCGTTGTATGTGTATGCATCCACTCCCCTTACATGCTGGTTGTCCTTGATCGAGAACTTTGTGGGACTTCCGTCAAGTTTAAACGGAATGTTGGCGAGAAAGTTATCCAATCTATTGCGTGTAATAGGAACTCGATTATTTTGACTAAGTATGCGGTATATATCAGCGGTGTTGAGAATTTCTTTTTTCCTACCAAACAAAAACACTTCGTCCATCGAGAAAGTGTCATTGTACACATGGGCAATTTTTGATTTGATTGTACCAATGGTATCGTCGTCGTGAACATATAATTTTGAAAAAACAACAGGTATTTTCATGGTAGAAATAGTGGCCAGCTCACGTTCTGTAAATATATCAGAAAACAACTCGTTCTGTGGGTCGGTGGCAAATAGATCATCTAAATTAGTATCATGCGACCCATAAAACACATGTATTTTATTGATGGTGTTCACCGAGGTAAGCTCGTTTATTTTGTATGCATTCATATGTATATTCTATATATAATAGTTTTTTATATATAGACTTGCTGATTATATTATAAGTCGTAGTAAGGATTGTCTGTAATTGTCATCCCGCAATATTCGGATGGCGATTTTTTATAGTTCTGAGGTTGATGAATATGAGCGGCTTTGGCGTTCTCAAGCAAAAATTTAAAATTTGTCCAGAACTCTGATTTGTGTCCGATAGATTTGGTCATAATATGGGTAAGTTCGTGTATGGCCACAAAAGTGAGGGTATCTAAATCAATGAGTTTGCTATTACCCGTCTTCTTTTTGTTCAAACAAAATGCGACCTTCTCTCCCTTGTTTTCGCTATAGGCGGTCAATTCACTGGTGGGCAAGGTCTCCATTATTTTTTTTGGGTTGAACCCATCCACTAGACGTTTCGTGCGTTCGTCGTCGGGGTGTTTTTCTTTCATATAATACACCAACATCTTGCATTTTCTTGTTACTTCTGCCAGCAAATTTGCTGCTAATTCCATTTTTTCTCGTTCTCGCACACAATATTTTTTTCCATCAACAGAGGAGATGATGCATTTCAACTGGAATGCATCTGAGTCATAGTATATTTTCAGACATACCGCCAATGCGATACCTATTAATACATAAGTCAACATATTGTATCCTAAAAGAGACGCCCCCATATATAATATACGTGCGATTAATATTATCCAGAACGCCCATACGCCACCATTCGAATGAACACATTTATTATGTCCAGATAGTAGTCTAGTGAAGCGGTTATGAAATCTCCATAATAATCCTTCTGTAGTATGCGGTTGGTGTCGTACACAATATAAACGGAAAATAGCACAAGGCCTATCCCAGTGAGATATTTAGAAACAATTGGATCGGGACCCATGAATAAACTGATTATCAATGCAATAATAAGAACCAACAGCGCGAACAATAGGAAAAGACCCAGTCTTAACCCGAGAACTATGCCAGACGACAACAACAATGCCCCCACCAGGAACAATGCTCCAAATATCCCAATAGTTCCTAAAATGGCAACTTCCACGATGGTTGGATCAACGTGCTGCATGAGCCTCGATAGAAGAAGGCCGTTGAGAGCCGAAAAGAACGTGAATGCACCAAATTTTAGATACATATTCATTGGTACAAGTGCGATGACACTAATGGTGATCAGGAGCAAAACAACAACCACCCATATCCTCTTTTTTACAAGACCCAACCTATCTTTTTTGTAGTCGTAGTTCATCATTATGTAATAGGTAACCCCAAGCTGGGTGATTAAGTTTGCGAATATTTTTACCAAAAAATCCTTTTTTTGATAAATGATGGCCTCTAGATTGCGCGATGCAATCCCCCCACCTTCGTATGCACCCCCAGACATTTTCTTTTGCCCCCCGTAGATAGTATCATAAATACTTGAAGTTGCGCATTTTTTCGACATATACATATTCTCATATTAAAATCTCTTCTATCTATATAATCATGGCTGAAGATCTATCACCTGAACTTAAAGTAGAATTTGAAGCTATCAGAGCGACCGGAGATATGGAGCAGCTCAAGAAGTTTGTTAGTACATACATAATTTGTCCTCGTGATGGAAAACCAGCGAATTTCGGGGATGGTTCAAAAATGCCCCCATGCCCTTCCACTTCCATGGCTGGTGGACGTAGACGTAGACGAAGAACAACGAAAAGAAGTGTGGTTAAAAAGAGAAACACGAAACGTCGTTCGGCTAAACGAAGCAGAAAATTGCGCAGAAGCCGCAGAAGAAAGAGCAATCGAGCTAGACGATAAATAGCGAGTGAACGCAACCAAAATCCATACGTTTGATTAACAATTATGAAATATACTTGTTAATTAATATGATCATTCAATCAATTCCCAAAATGTTTCAACCAGACTATACCTCTAGATATCCTCCATACAGCGGAGGGCGTAATTTAGAAGAAGAAATGTTGCCCAGATTGGAGAAACAAAAAGACAACATCGAAACTGAACTAATTTACCTGCCAATTTTTTGGACTTCGTATTACGTACAACAGGACTATGGAAATAACATTGAACCTCTTCTTCAGTATCTTGATGACTTAGACCCTAGCAAGAAATATTTCACCATTGTGCAATATGCCGCGGGAATTTTCACGCGCCGCCCTATGCCTAATTTAATTGTATTTTGCTCCGGTGGAGGAGGTATTAATGTTAAGTCGGAATGTATTCGAAATGAAAGCTTTTATGGTCACAATGAACAGGTTTTTTTCGGAAAAACCGCTAATTACATTCTCCCCTTAATTTGCGACCCCGCTTTCCCCGATAGATCTCTAGAAAAGACCTGCTACTGCTCGTTTGTCGGAAGATTTGATACTCATAAATGCAGATTTGACATGAAGAATGCGTTAAATGGTGTTCCTGATTTTAACATATCTATGCCTTATGGAAGATTCGAAGAATATATAGACGTGATAAATAAATCTCTGTTCACGCTTGCACCAAGAGGGTATGGTTACACATCGTTCAGGTTGTTTGAAGCCATACTGGTGGGAAGTATTCCCGTCTACATTTGGGAGGACAAGTTGATATTGCCATATCAAGATAAATTAGACTGGACTGAGTTTGCTATACTCATAAGGTCTGACGAGATACATGAATTGCCTAAAAGATTAAAACAATGCGATGTACAAAAAATGCAAAAGAAGTTGAAGGAGGTGAAGTCATATTTCTCATGCGAATACATGACTGAATACATAAAAGAAAAGATCACAACAAGACCTTCTCTATGATAGAATAAATAGACCAATAATCGCCACGATCAACATTGCCTCAATATTTATCGTGCAATGCATAAAGAGACACGCATAACTACATGTTGTTGGGTATTTGTAGGTATGAATACACAACTCCTGATTACAATAGTCACACTTAGACACAAATAGATAAGACTGAATATGACGTACAACATCTATATTTAATCTGGGCATGCTACATATATTCCACAAGGATACGTTTAATATCATATTGATAACATAACATGTCGCGATGATAATACAGCAACCCGCAAGGCAAATAAAAATAACAATCTGTGGTATTTTTATTTATCATTTATACAAGATAATTACTGATGTTCCAAGACATTATTGGGATCCACCTGCACCAATCTCGAGAGGAGGGCGCATAAAATCAGGCTCAATGGTGGAGTTGTTCCAGGGACCAACGTATAGTTGAGGGTTGGCCGGCTCGGAACGTATCTGCTGATTAGAATTGCGAAGAGATTGACCGATGGTGTCAATTCCTATGTGATAGCCAGCCTTGAGAAGGTTGACACTGGAGAGCTCTCCTTGTCCAGAGGGGTTCAATTGGGCAAATTGATCGTTTCCACCAGACTTGGGTAAAAGCTCCTCGGGGTTTTGGATATTAGCGGTGCTACACGAAGAGCTGGGAGTGGGTATGCTTGTTTGCACTCCATTCGCGCCTGAATATACTTCATTCTGTCCCATAGGCTGGGCAGGTTGAACACCGACTGCATTGGTGTCTTGAACAGACCCCGAAGGACCATTGGAATAAGCTTTGTTCATGCCGTGAGACATCAACTCTTCTCCTGCATTTCCTTTGGAGGACAAATAACTAATTAAATAAAAGGCGCCGAAAAGAATCAAAAATAGCATGATGATTGAACCCATAGCCTTTCCCTTAAACATGTTCTGTAGAGATGCCATTGTATATATAAAACTAATGATAAAATATTTTTGTAAATGTTCATAATTTCTTTACTTTTCCTTAATCCTTAATGTAATTATCCCATATTACATTGGTTATGAATCCAGATTAATTTCTACAGACTGGTCTAATTCGTCAATATCGGTCGAGCTATCAATACTATCCTCGCTAGAATCTGACATAGTTTCCAACATGTAGCTTTTCTTAATATTTTTCGCCTTGAGATATGCTTCTTTTGCTCGTTTTTTCGCCTCCTTTGCTTCGGATCTCACTTTCTCAAACAATTCATAATAGTGTTCGTCTGGGCTATTTAATTGAACTGGATCATCCTCAATACTCAACAACGCGTCTGTTACCTCATGGAGGTCGCTGGTGTCTTTATCACGATCGACTACGTCGTCGAGAATGGAATTCACTAAAAGGTCGCTATCTTCCATTTTTTCAGTTTCTATAGACGATTCGGGTAGAGTGTCTGCATGATTTTCTAAAGGAGCCGTATTGTCCATGTTTCCAATATCTTCTGGTTCCTCAATTTCCAGAGAAATACTCGGGTCGATATCTAATTCATCTACTGATGTATTGTCTGTTTTACCTAAATGAATAGTCTCAATGTTGGTGAGGCTCGTTTCCTCTCCAAAAGTCAGTTTGGGGGGAGGATCCATATTCTCTTCATCTGATACATCTGAATCGTCCTCAAAGTCGTCTTCTTCGTATTCATCAATTGTATTATCTGTTAATCTATCTGGTTTATCGTCATATTCATTGGCCTCTATTGCAGAAATATTTTCTAAATGTATCACATTTTCGTGGTCATCATTTTCATTTTTGCTTGACGATGTATCATCATACACACCATTCATGTGTGTCGTATCGGTTGCACTGGCTTCCGTAATAGATGTATCCTCTTCTGTTTTGATAACATTCATGGTTTGTCCTAAAGAAGGGAGGGGTGAACGCTTTTCTACTACGGGTTTGATCAGACATGTATCAAATATATCTTTGTCTAACACCATAACCTGTCTGATTTCTGTGTCGAGTTGAAAACTTTTAGATGTAAACCGCACACCTTGAATTTCTAAGATGGTAAGTATATTGGTGTCCTTCACAACATCGTTCATTGATAGTATCGTTTCCGACTGATTATATACTTTGATTACGGGCTCTTTGGTCATCGTATGTATTTTTACACTTGAACGTATAGTGTATCCACTTGATTTAGATACTTTGACAATCGTGTTAAATGCGCTCTCAATATCCACCAGTTCAAGTGGTTGCTGGAACCAGTCGCTAGAGTTTTGATAAATAAGATCGATGCATTTACTTTCTAAATTAGCAAGCCATTGAATGAACTCGTCGCTATTCTTTTCGAAAACCAGGTCATTGTGGATTTTTTTACTAGATTTAACAAAGCCCTGTTTCGTGGTTCCTTTTGGAGTCTGCACGTACACATTATTTGATGCATTATACAATTTAGTGAAATATGTCCCTCCTTGGAGAGACACTGGCTCTACTAAGGTAATGTCGTTGAAATTAAAGCGGTTATCAGGAATAATTATGGAATTTTCCATTACTGGTTGCACAGATTTTATTCAAATTATTAACACGCAAAAAATAATATTTGATTTTATTTTTTTACTATATGAAGGACAATTCACTATTTAAACAATGTTTGAATGTTCTAAATCGAGACGATGTGAAAACAGAATTGAAGCTTCTATTGAACCCGACAATGGAGTACGTGTTGTTTGAGGTACGTCCTTATGCATATGTCATTATTCTGATTCTATTCATGATTGTCATTATGAGTGTCATCAACCTTATTATGTTGATCTATTTTTTCAGACAACATAGAATAAAAAATATATCATAAATATATAATGGTCAAGCTTCAGAGAAAGAGAAAATCCATGAAACGAATGAAAGGTGGGTATTCGTCGAATATTAATCCTGCGCAATCTTCTGCGACGTTTTCACCTTCGCCCAATGCTGGTGGTGCGTCTAGTTATGTTGAAAATAACTATGGAAATACAAATCAACAATACAACGACGTATTTGATATTAATTCCAAAACTTTAGGTAACACATTCACTACATTGCCCGATAGTCAACAACCATCGGCCGCTTCTTTAAATCTCATTCAGTCTGCTGGCAAAAGGCAACGTAAGAGGGGTGGTATCGGAATAGGCGAAACCGCCGCAACCGCAGCGGTTCCTTTAGGGCTTTTATACCTTCAAAACAAGTACGGAAAAAAGTCAAGGAAGTCTCGCAAACGCACGAACAGGCGTACATTCAAAAATAAACGCGGGGGCTCACATTGTTCAACCGGTGGAAGACGCAAAAAGAGCGTTGGAAAATCGCACAAAAAGAAAGGGGGCATGTTTGCCCAGATCTTGAGCAATGCCATCGTGCCATTTGGATTGTTGGCTGCAAATACTAGATATGGAAAAAAATCAAGAAAGAATAGGAAGTAATCTACCACGACAACCAGAACAACTAACAAAGGTGTTGAAGTATATTGAATTATGCTAAAATAGATTAATTATTTTAATTTATTTTAGTAGTGTAATAGAAATGAGTTTAGAACAGAATATCAAGGAGTGGGTTCAATTAGATAATCAACTACGCGTCTATAGTGAAAATATCAAGGTAATCAAGGACAGAAAGACGGAACTATTATCTCGCATTGTCGGCGATGATGAAAAATTCGGCGCGAATTTGCAGTCTAAAAGTATTCAGATAAGTGATGGAAAATTGAAATTTCAGAATACAAAAGTATTTTCACCGCTTTCATTCAAATACTTACAGGGTTCTCTAGAGAAGATCATACGCAACGAAGATCAAGTACAACAAATAATCGACTATGTGAGGAATAACAGGGAATTTAAGTTAGTTCCCGAAATTAAACGCTCTTCATAGTATATACATGAATATCCACACTAATGATATCAGCTATGAAAATGATGAAGAGTTTGCAACACCAATTCACTCACATGACCTTATTTATTGCATAAACAAAAAGGGAGAGGTGAGGAGCTGTGGCATGAAAGTCCATTCGGACTTGCTGAAAAAAAAACACTCGATCGGTATGGGACTAGAAGGAGAATATGAACTTGAAACCGCAAGCTCCCAGGATGATTTACCTACAACATTATTTACCAAACACGGAATTCCGCTGGGAATTTACGTCCAACCTAATCGTATGTCACAACATGAACATAAATACGAAGAAGAAGAGCATGAGGACATTGATGATGACTTGTACGATACTCTTATGGATATGGCAAACGAAGCAAAACAAAGGACGGCTCGTAGGCTCACCAAGAAGATGCAGCGATACAGAGGAGGAAATAAAAAGTCAAAAAAAAACAAAGACAGCTTATAAGAAGACGCTAAATAATAACTAATTCAATCCGATTAGTGATTATTATGTATTTCTTGTTTCTTAATACCTGCTCCATGTAGTGCTGTTAAAAGGAGAAATTAAAATATCCCCTAATTGTTTTTTCAGTTTATCAACTTGGGTCTCCTTTGCCTTGTCTTTACGCGATTTCGGATACAATGTGCTGTTTTCCATGAGAAACTTTTCATCATTATTAATCTCAGGCTTCATGCCAAAACAATTGACCCCATACTCCACGTCCGGATTGGCCATAAATCCGCCATTTACACCAGGCCTACCACAATCATTCTCATGACCAGGGATTTTCTGCAGCTTATCGTATGTTTCTTGTTGTGTGGGGAACAACGCTAATTGATCGTCGCTCCAGCCATAGTTACACCATTGCGCCCCATTTTCGTACGCACCCTCTATTTCTTGGTAGTTTGCCAATCGAGCTCCATACGCCTTACACAAGTTTTGAGCCTTGTCGTAATTATAGTAGTTTCCGGGAATGTTAAACACCTCGGGTTTGGGCACGTCTGACTCTTCTTTGTCTTCTTTTCCTGTCTTATGGTCAAATACAATGTCTATCTCGTTTGTGCCATCGTCTTTTTTTACCATTGTATATACGTCTGTTTTGAACAGATATTTAATGCCTCCTGCTAACGCTAAAATAAATAATACCGCCACAATCAGGACAATAAACATGGTGCTGGTTTTGTCTGCATCGCTTTGCTGAATTGCATATTCCCCATTTTCGTTTCCTAAAGTAGAAACAAGAATTGCAATAATCAT
>ERZ887830.1051-NODE-1051-length-16195-cov-5.628563_pt1 | contig 16195 bp, 15 predicted proteins | sample MGYA00521101_ERZ887830 | MGnify/ENA primary metagenome ERZ887830 (study PRJEB32303, sample SAMEA104408592) | aquatic metagenome | biome: Marine water; feature: Pelagic; material: water | place: Baltic Sea | collected 2014-06-05T16:38:00 | depth 1,762 m ... | reverse complement strand
CACATGGGGCATTTCGGACAACCCGTCTTCGGTGTCCTGAATGCGCCCGGTGCGTGCGATATGGGCCGGGGTCTGCGCGTCCGGTTTCCAGAAAGTGGTTTCGTTGACCCAATAGGCCTCGCGCAGAACCTTTTCGCAAAAGCCAAAGGCCTGAAACATCTCCATCGTGCGGCAGGCGATGCCATCGGCCTGCCCGACCTGCAACGGTCCCGGTTTTTGGTCGACGATGCAGGTGGTGATATCGGGAAAGGCCGAAAGCTGTGCTGCAAGCGTCAGCCCCGCAGGACCGCAGCCGACAATCAGCACATCGACCTCTTTTGGCGGGGTGTCAGCGCGCGCCTCTTGCGGTTCTGCAATGTCCGGATCACCGGATTTGTAGCCGTTGAGATGAAATTGCATGCCTGTCCCCTTCGCGGTCGCGATTGTTTGCGGCACTAGAGGGCCTGAACGCGGGCATGTCTAGGGCGCGCGCGCCCTCTCTGGGCTGACGTCAGGCGGTCTGAGGGTAGCAAATCACCGACAGATATTTCGCGGGCAGTTTGATGAGCACTTCGGGACCATGCGGGGCATCGGCGTCAAAAAACAGGGTGTCCCCCGGTTTCAAAGGATAGACAGACTCGCCGTGGCGGTAATCGACCTCGCCTTCAAGCATATAGATCGTCTCGATCCCGCCGTGCTGAAAGGTGGGAAAGATGTCGGATTCCGCAGAGAGGGTGATCAGATAGGGTTCGACGATCACGCCGCTGGAATTTGCCCCGATATGGCCCAGCAGATTGTACTGGTGATTGGCGCGCGTGCCGGCGCGTTCCAGCTCGACGCCTTCGCCCGCCTTGGTATGCACCGCCATCCGCGCCTCTTCAAAGCCGCGGAAAAAGGCGGTCAGCGGCACTGACAGCGCATTGGCTAGCGTTTGCAGCGTGGTCAGCGAGGGCGAGGTATTGCCGTTCTCGATCTTGGACAACATTCCGATGGACAGGCCGGTGCTGGTGGACAATTCAGCCACCGTGATCTCTTGTTTGCGCCGGAAATTGCGCACTTCACGCCCGATCGCAACCTCCAGCACTTTCTCTCGGTGTTCGGTCACACGGTGGGGGTCTTGGGTCAGGGTCGGCAGGGCCATGGGCAGTTCCGTTCTTGCGGCGATGCCCGGTTTTTAGTGGTTTTCCCGTGCAACACAAGCCTGCGGGTGGTGTGCTGGTGGGGCGAGACGCACGGGGGAGGATCGGGCGGCGCGCAAAGACAGGCCCGAGCCAGGCCCAAACTAGGCCCGAGCTAGGCCCGAGCTAGCAAATCCTCGACTTCTTTTGCATCTGGCAACGGCGGCTGGTCGGGGCGTCGCGAAACCTTCAACGCGCCCGCTGCATTTGCCCAACGCACCGCCTGTGTCGCGCTCATCCCCCGTGCCAGCGCCAGGGTAAACGCGCCGTGCCAGACATCACCGGCCCCCAATGTATCGACCGCCTGCACAGGAAATCCGGGGACTTCGCTGGCCAGATCGCCGTCATGGCACAGAACCGGCAACGGTCCGCGTGTCACGGCCACCCAGACTCCCAGACGCTTGGCGGCCCCCGACAGCGCTGCCGCGTCGCACCCTCCTGCATAGTCGCGCAGGCCCTGCTCTGAAAAGATCACATGGCTGGCGCTTTCCAAGGCCGCGCGGGCGTGCAGCACCGGGGCCTCTGCATCCATCACCCCCGGTTTGCCTGCACGTCGCGCCGCCTGCATCAGTTCGGCCGCGCCCTGTGGCCAGCGTGTATCGGTCAGCACCGCGTCAAAGGGAAAGGGGTCGGGCAGCGTGACGCCGCCGTCAAACAGCACGTCTTCGCGGTGGTTGATGATTGTGCGCTCGCCATCCGGGGCAATCAGAATGGCGGAACTGGCCGTACGTACCCCCGGCAGAACCCGCAGGAAATCGGTCTTGACCCCATGATCTGCCAGTGTTCCCTGAATGAACTCCCCCAGCGCATCCGCGCCGATGGCCCCGGCCAGACTGGCCTGTCCGCCAAGCCGGGCAATCGCCACAGCCGCATTGCGCGCGCCGCCCCCGCCGATCATCCGCGATCCCGTCGCGCGGTTTTTTGATCCTTTGTCTGGGTGGGTCGCCACGTCAAACAACAGATCGGCGGCGATCAGACCGGCACAGAGTATACGGGGCATAACGAGAGACTCCGACAGGGAAAATAAAGGACAAGACAACGGGTTTACATGTTGGTGCAGTCAGTAACATGTTAGAGATGACAGGAAAGATGATTCTGGTATTCAGGCAGCTTGCCACAATTTAGGGCAGTTTGCGAAGAGGGTTGAGATATGGCGCGATTTGGAATTTCAGTGGCTCTGGTGACGCCGTTTCAGGCCGATGGTGCGCTTGATAGCGCCATGCTGGGCGATCATGCGCGCAACATGATGGACGCGGGCGTTGACGGTGTCACGCTGTTTGGCACCACGGGCGAGGGGGCCTCTGTCGGGCTCGCAGAGCGGCGCCTTGGCATCGACGCGCTGATCGCCAAGGGGATCGACCCGGCTAGAATCGTGCTGGGCGTCTATGGCACCGCTGTCGCGGATGTGGCCGCGCAGGTCGAACAGGGCCGCGCCTCTGGCATCACGCAGTTCTTGCTGCCGCCGCCCTTTTACTTTGGCGATGCCAGCGACGAGGGTCTGTTTGGCTGGTTTAAAGAGATCTTTGAGGCGACCGACGCCCAGACCCGCTTTATCCTCTATCACATTCCGCAGGTCACCCGCGTGCCGCTGTCGGTTGATCTGGTGCATCGCATCGTTGCGACCTTTGGCGACCGCGTGGCCGCGATCAAGGACAGTTCTGGCGTTTGGGACAATGCCAAGACCCTGCTAGAGCATAATAAACTGCCCGTCCTGACCGGGGATGAACGCCTGCTGCATCGCGCTGTTGCCATTGGCGGTGCGGGGTCGATCTGTGGTATGGCGAACCTTTACCCAAAGCGGGTGTTGCGGATTTTCGAGACTGGCACAGAAGATCCCGCGCTGACGGCAGAGGTCAATTATGTGCTGTCCAATCCGGTGATGCCAATGCTCAAGGCTTTGGTGGCCAAGGCCACCAGCAACCCGGATTGGGATCGCCTGCGCGCGCCTTTGGTGGCGCTTGATCCCGGGACGCTTGCCGGCGCAAGGGCGCATGATCTGCTCAGTGATGCCGATGGCTAATGCAGAGGCAAAAGACCCGCGGCTGCGCGATTGCGCCTATTCCAGCTTTACGCAAAAGCTGTTGGCGCAGGATCTGCATCCCGGTCAGTTTGTCTCGCAGCGCGAGTTGGTCGAACTGACGGGAATGCCGCTGGGCGCGATCCGCGAGATGATCCCGCGCCTTGAGGCGGACGGTCTGATCGAGGCCGTGCCAAAGCGCGGTCTGCAAGTTCTCACCATCGACCTTGACCTCGTGCGCAACGCCTTTCAACTGCGCCGCATCATCGAGGGAGAGGCGATTTCGCAATTCTGTGCCAGTGCCACCGACGCCGATATCGCCCGGCTTGAGGCCGAACACCGCGAGGTGCGCGATGCGGCGGCGGCAGGGGTGACGCCCGATATCCTGACCCGTGCGCAGCTGATCGACTGGGCCTTTCACGACCTGATCATTGACCGGCTGGACAATCAGATCATCTCTGACATTCACCGCATCAACGCCATCAAAATCCGGCTGATCCGCAATTCTGACACGCGGATGCTGCCGGATCTGGTGGTTTCGGTGCTGGACGAACATCTTGCTGTCATCGCGGCTCTGCGTGACAGGGACGCCAAGCGTGCCATAATCGCGTTGCACGACCATATCGAAAGCGCGCGACGTCGGGCGCTGGGACTTTAACACCAATTCCAAAGGCTTACCCCTTTGAAACCCGCGGATAAAAACCCGCACATTGTGAGGAGGAGACACGATGACCCTTAAACTGACCCGCCGCAGCTTTGCTGCTCTGACCGCCGTGGCACTGGCCCTTCCGGCTTCTGCCGCTGACATGATCACCCTGCGCATGTCCACGCCAGCCTCTGAAACCGACCAGCGCTCTGTCGCCTTGGCCGAAGTTTTCGCGCCCGCCGTAGCCGCATTCGCCACCTATCAGCCGCATTACAACGGCTCGCTGATCGCGCAGAACTCTGAACTAGAGGCGATTGCCTCGGGTGACCTTGAAATGTCCATCGCCTCGGCGCAGGAACTTGCGCAGTTCTTTCCAGAGTTTTCCATCTTTGCAACCGGTTATGTGCATCAGGACGCCGCGCATCAGGTCGCCGTGTTCAACGATCCGCTGATGGATCCGTTCAAGAAAACCGTCGAGGATGAATTGGGTGTCAAGCTGCTGTCCGTCATGTACCTCGGTCGCCGCCACGTGAACCTGCGCCAGACCAAGGAAGAGCTTAACGTCATGACCCCCGACGATCTGGCCGGTGTGAACCTGCGGATGCCCGGCACCGATGCATGGCAATTCCTTGGCAAGGCGCTGGGCGCAAACCCGACACCGATGGCCTTTACCGAAGTGTACACAGCTCTGCAGACAGGATCGGTCGACGGTCAGGACAACCCCTTGCCAACAGTGGTGGATGCGAAATTCTACGAGGTGACCAACCAGATCGCCCTGACCTCGCATCTGGTCGATCTGAACTATGTCGCGTTTTCCAAGGCTGTCTGGGACGGTCTGAGCGCCGATCAGCAGGCCACAGTGCAAGCCGCCGCTGACGCAGCCGCCGAAAGCGGTCGCGTGACGCAGTTGCAGAAAGAGGCCGATCTGGTCGCCTTCCTTGAGGAAAAGGGCCTTGCGATCTACGAGCCCGATCTGGCCGCCTTCCGCAGCCATGTGCAGGCGCAATATGTCGGGTCCGAATTCGCGGCCTCATGGCCCGAGGGTGTTCTGGACAAGATCAACGCGCTCGGTAACTAGATCCAATCATCCGCGAAGGGGCCAAACCGCCCCTTCGCACCTCTCGTAACTGCCGGAAATCCCATATGAAACCTGTTCAGGCCAGCTTTCGGCATACGGTCGAGGCCGTCGCCGCTGCAATGATGGCGGCCATGTTCCTGACGTTTATCCTGCAAATCGTCGTGCGCTATTCGGCGCGGCTGCCATGGTTGGCCGAAAGCTTTCCCATCCTTGACCCCAGCCTTTACGGCTGGACGCTGGAATTCTGTCTGCTCATGTGGATCTGGCTGGTCTTCTGGGGCAATGCGTTCATCGTCAAGGACCGCGATCACGTCACCTTTGACATCCTCTTTTACCACGTCCGCCCCGCGATCCGCCGCTGGTTTGTCATCATCGCAGGCGTTGTGATCTGTGTGGCAATGGTCATTTCCATCGAACCCACATGGGCGAAATTCTACATCCTGCGCCTGAAAAAGACCGCAACGCTGTCCCATGTCTTTGGCGACTGGATCCGGATGCGCGACATCTATTCCGTCTACATGCTGTTCCTGATCGCCGTCGCCCTGCGCTATGCCTACGCGGTTTATCACGCCTTCCGATATGGTGTCGCGGATGCCGAAGACTACGACGAGACCGCCCATGACCGTTGAGTTCCTCGCCTGCCTCGTCACCCTCTTTCTGCTCGCCGGGATCGGCGCGCCGATTGCCTATGCGATCCTGATCTCGTCGCTGGTGTATCTCACGGCGACCGGGCAGGGCGTTGGAATCGCGGGCAAAGTCCTGATGGATGGGCTATACAACAGCTTTATCCTGCTCGCTGTGCCCCTGTTCATCGTCGCCGCGAACATTATGAACGCGGGCACCATCAGCGACCGCCTGTTGGGGTTTTGCATCGCCCTTGTGGGGCGGTTTCGTGGCGGGCTTGGCCATGTCAACGTGGTTGCCTCGCTGATCTTTTCGGGCATGTCCGGCTCTGCCGTGGCGGATGCGGCGGGGATCGGCAAGATCATCATCGGCATGATGACCAAAAGCGGCCATTACACGCGCGGCTATTCCGCCGCCATCACGGCTGCGTCCGCCACCATTGGCCCGATTATTCCGCCCTCGATCCCCATGGTGCTTTACGCTTTGGTGTCAAACACCTCGATTGGCTACCTCTTCCTTGGTGGCATCCTGCCCGGCTTGATGATGGGTGCTGTGTTGATGGGGATGAACACATGGCTGTCCTATCGCAAGGGCTTTGGCCTTGATGATCCGGTCCCCCTGCGCGAACTGCCCGGCCGCACCGTCAACGCGTTCCCCGCGCTGCTGATGCCCGCGATCCTGCTCTATGGCATTTACGGAGGCGTGACGACCCCGACAGAGGCCGCCGCCGTTGCCGCCTTTTACGCGCTGGTCCTGGCCGCCTTGTTCTACCGCGCCCTCTCTTTCGCTGGCCTCTACCGCATCCTCGTGGACAGCGCGCGGTCCTCCGCCGCCGTCGGTCTGGTCATCGGGGGCGCACTGATCCTGAACTTTGTGGTCGCCTCCGAAAACATCCCCAATATCCTTGCCCAACAGCTTGTCGGCCTTGATATTCACCCGCTGATGTTTCTGCTGGCGGTGAACCTGATCCTGCTGATCCTCGGCTGTGTGCTGGACGCGACGACGATCATTCTGGTCATCATCCCGCTGTTTCTGCCCACCTGCCGAGAGTTGGGCATCGATCTGGTCCATTTCGGAGTCGTCGCCGTCGTCAATTGCATGATCGGCCTGATCACCCCGCCCTATGGGATCTTGCTGTTCGTCATCAATGCCGTCACCCGCATTCCCCTGTCCGAGATCATTCGCGAGATCTGGCCTTTCCTTGGTGTCCTGCTGGTGGCCCTGCTGGCGCTTGTGCTGGTGCCGGGGATCGTGTTGTTCCTGCCAAGGGTCTTTGGCTATGCAGGGTAGGGCATACGCGGGGGAGGGTCTGCGCATTGCTTAACTTGTCAACAAAGCTACATATCGCCTAACCTCCCTTAACCCGAGGCAAGGCTGATATGACCGACACACCCACCGATCCAAAGACGATCCTGCGCAAGACTGAACGTTCGCTGCCCATCGCCCTGCTGCGCGCGCGCGAAACGGTGATGGAGCCGGTGCGCGATATGCTGTCACGCAGCCAGATTTCCGAACAAAAATGGCGCGTGCTGCGGGTCGTGGCCGAATCCGGCCCTATCGAGCAAACCGCCATCGCGCAGGCCGCCTGCCTGCTGCTGCCCAGCCTGACGCGGATCATGCACGCAATGGAAACAGACGGGCTGCTGCTGCGTGCGCCGGGCAAAAAAGACCGGCGCAAATCCATCGTCACCATCACCGACAAGGGCCTTGCCCTGATCCGCGAACATGCCGCCGAAAGCAACGCGATCTTTGCCCGTCTTGAGGCCGAGTTTGGCAAGGATCAGATGGAAATTCTGCTGGATCTGCTGGAAAAACTGCAAACAACGCGGCTCTAAACCGCCTAACGCATCGCGCGAAACACCCGCCGTCCCGCCTCGATCAGATCCTCGACCTCGGAATAGATCGTCGCGGACAGGCGCAGCCATGTGGCCCCGCTTGCAGGCATGAACGCCACCACCGCGCCCTGTTCCACCTGCATCCGATGTTGCAAGGCATGACAGTCCGTCGGGCTCAACTGATCCCCCGGCAGACGCAGCGCCACCATTGACGCGACCATCGTGTCTGGGCCTGCCAGAACCGTCCCGAATTCCTCTGCGATCTGATGCCCTGCCGCCAAAGCCACCGCATGATTGCGCGCGCGCAACGCGCCCCCGCCCTGTTCTTGGTGAAACCCAATGGCGACGGGCACAGTCAGCCACGCACTTGGATCGCGGGTGCCGGGCCAGTCAAAGGCGGCGTTAAACCCGTCGTAAATCCCGTGCGAGACCACCAGCGGTTCGAGCCGCGCCTGATGATCGGGATGGCACCACAACACACCCGCGCCCAGCGGGGCCGACAGCCATTTATGTATGTTCGCGGTGTAATAATCGGCCCCGATTTCAACAACATCCACATCCACGCTGCCCGGCCCATGCGCCCCGTCCACAAGCGTCCTGATCCCTATGGCGCGAAAATGCGCGCACAGGCGCTGCACCGGAAACACCAACCCGTTGGGCGAGGAAATATGATCCAGCACCACCAGACGCGTGCGCGGGGTCACGGCCCTTGTGATCCGCTCGAACAGATCGTCTGACGAGGCTAGGGGCAGCGGCAGCGCCACCTCGACCACGCTGGCCCCACTGCGCGCGCACATCCGCGCAAGGCTTTTGCGCACAGCACCATAGACCTGATCGCTGGTCAGAACCTCGTCACCGGGGCCAAGCCCGCAGCCCGCGATTACGATATTCATCCCCGCCGTGGCGTTTTCGACAAACACCCAATCGCGCGCATCCCCGCCCAACACGCCAGCCACAGAGACCGCCGCCTCGCGAATCCGCACCGGATAAACGGCGCGCAAAAAGCCTGTGGGATTGCCGTTCACCTCGTCCTGTATCTCGCGCTGACGGGCGCGAATATCGCGTGGCACCGCCCCGTAAGAGCCGTGATTGGCGTGGATCAGGCTGGGATCAAGGCCAAAGGCATCCAGCCAGACACGGCCATAGCGCTGAGAGTGTAAGTTGTCCGTCACGCGATTACCCCTGCCAGATGTCGCCCAACTCTAGCAGGTCAAACCCAGACGAACAGCCCGATTTATCCCGCGCCCACCACCGCAAACGGGGCCCAGACGGCGGGGTGGAACGCACCCGGCAGCGCCTCTGTCTGCATCAGGTCCAGCATCGCACGCCGCAGGGCCTCGCCATAGCTGACGCCTTCGCGCGCCACCGTTTCGACCGCATGCTGTGTCAGCCAGGCCGCTGCATCGTCGCGCACGGGCCAGTGCGAGACCAACAGCGATCTTGCGCCTGCGTAGAAAAATGCGCTCGCCAGCCCCGACAATCCCTCGCCGCCCACCGATCCATCCGGCGCGGCGGTATTGCAGGCGGACAGGATCACTTAATCCGCGCTTAGCGACAGCCCCGTCACCTCTGAGGCGGTCAGCGCCAGCGCAGGTTCGGCCAAGCCACTGATATCGCCTGCCACCAGCCCGTGGGTGGCAAAAGCCACAATCGAGGCGCGGCGCAACAGGTCAGACGATTTCACTGCCGTCTCTGTCGCCTCGGCCCCCAGCCGCACCGCCGTGTCGGGGGCATCCAACGCGCGCGCAAGGGCCAGCACTTCGCGCCGCGTGCCGGGCAGCGGAGGCAGGGCGCCCAAGGCGGCGGGGTCGGCAAGGCCACGGGTGTAAAATGCGGAAACGCTCTGCGGGGGCATGGCTGTGGCGATGACCTGTGCTCTTTGAAACGTGGGATCGCCGAACCCGGCAAAGGCCTCTGACGGTTGAACCGGGTTGCGATAGCGGCGCTGGGTCACAAGGCTCGACACGCTGGGCAGGGTCGAGATCGCGAAATGGCGCATCACCCAATCGGTGGCGCGTAGGGCCTCGGGGTCGCTGTCCTCGCCCTCGGGCGCAGAGGCAACCAGCAATGACAAAGGCAAGCCTGCCAGCGCGCCCTCTTGCACGACCAAGACCGTTTGCCGGGTGTTCAAAACCTCGGCCACCGGCGCGAAAAGCTGTTGATACAACTCATGCGCGGCGGTGCGGTCGAACCTTGGCCCGCGCTTTGCCACCGACGAGGTTAACGCCACGCCCGCGCGCAGCACACCGCTGCCATCCAGATCGGCGCGCACCCGACGCACGGCGCTGTCCAGCGTGACCTCGGTCAGGGAACTGCGCGCCCAGACCGCCGCATCTGACGTGATCGCAAAGACATAGGTCTCGTCCGGGGTCGTGATCGGCAGCAACACCGCCTCTGACGGGGCGAGCAGCGCCTGCACCTGTGCCACGGACACCGCACCGGGTTGGGTCAACGCGGCATAGGCGGGAAAGCGTGTCAGGATCTCTGCGTCCAACGCATCGATCTGCCGGGTCAGATCGGCGGCACGCGTCACAAGACCGTCCTCTTGCGCTGTCTCTGCGCGCGCCAGAGCCACCTGCGCCAGATAGCGTTGATCGATTGCGCGCCACTGGTTCACCAGATCCTGCTTGCGCCGTGCCAGATCTGCGATCTCACCTTCTCCGGCGGCAAAGCGCGCCGCCAGTCGTCGCGCGCTTTGGCCCGCCGCAGAGGACTGCGCCCATTGCGCCGCCTCGAACGCCGCTGCCAGATCGGTTTGCCCGTCCGGTTCCCCGCCGCCGTCCCAAAGGGCAGAGACCAGCGCCAGCACCTGCCGGCGATCACTGCGCAACTGATCTGCGCCGACCGTATTAACCGCCCCCAAGCGCCGCGCGCTGTTGCGATAGGACGCCAGTGCCAATCGGGCCTGCGTCATCGCCTGATCGGGCTGGCCTGCTGCCAGCGCCAGCCAAGCCACATTGAATTGCGCGGCTGTGTGCTCTGGGTGACCCTTTGGCAGACGCCGTTCCAGCGCCTCGCTGGCCTGTGCTGCCAAGACAACCGCCTCTGATCCCCGTCCCAGCACCGCCAGCGCGCCCGACAGGTTGATCCGCGCGCGGGCCTCTCGCAGGGTGTCGCCGTTGACGGTCTGGATCTCTACTGCTTTTTGCAAGGCCTCCACCGCGGCCTCTGCCTGCCCGTCAAACAGCAACGTCAGCCCCATATTCGACAGGGATGCGCCCACCGCCGGATGGGTGTCGGGCAGGCTGGCAAGGCGTAGGGTCAGTGCCTCGCTCTGATGCGCGAAGGCTTCGGTGTAAAGCTGGCGCGCGCGCGCCACCTCGCCCAATCCGTCAAGCACCGTGGCGCGCAGGGGCGTCCGGGTGAAACCGCTTGCCAAAAGCGTCTCATTGGCTTTAGTGAACAAGACCTCTGCCTCGTCCAGCCGCCCCTGTTGCAGCAACAAGGCGGCCAGATTGTTCAGCACCGTTGCCTTGTCCGCATCGCTCCACGCGGACGACACGGGCAGGCGGGCAGAGCGTGCCACGGCCTCGCGGTAATAGGTCTCGGCCGCGGCCAGATCGCCCGTCATAGAGGTCAGCCGCCCGACCGTATTGATCACCCGCGCCACATCGGCGGGGGGCAGATCGCCCAGCATCGGCACCACCTGATTGATCAGGGCGATGCCGCCTTCCAGATCGCCATCCGTTGCGGTCAGATAGGCAAGGGCCGCGACGTTGCGGATCAGATTGGCCGGGTCCACGCCTTGCCCCCCAAGGCCAAGCTCGACCGCGCGCGTCGAGAGTTGGCGCGCCTGCGCATAGTGCCCCAGATCGTTCTGGATCGTCGAAAGCAGTTGCAGGGAACTGACCAGCGCATTGGCAACCGCCCCATTGGTCTGGCGCAACTGCAACGCCTCTTGCGCAAGGGGGGGCCGCCTCGGTCAGCCTCCCCAATTCCGCCAGCGTCGCCGCCAGATTATGCAGGGCAGCGGCCAGCGACAGGGGCGAGTGGTCGGGGCTTGCGCGTTGCAGATCGACCACCTCGCGGAACATCTCTTCTGCTGTGTCAAAGTCACCGCGCACAAACAGATCGCGGGCGTTTTGGGTGATCTCGAAGGTCTGAACGACCAATGCTTCTTCGTTGGCTGACATCTTTTGCGCAAGCGCCGGGCTTAGTGCGAGACAAACAAGCCAAATCGCCCCTGCCATGACAGCACCGCGCAGCGCATGGACCACGCTGTCACTTGAAATATGGGCCATGTCGCATTCTCCTGACCTCACGCAGCGGTCTTTTACACTGCATTCTATCCAAAATATCACTCTCTGTGCAGGGATTTCACAGATCGCCCCTGCGGCAGCACCTCTTTAAGGATATCTCACTTGACCCCGTTTGAGCTATGAAATATGCGTTCATGCGCAATGCGGGCGTTGTGTAATGGTAAGACCTTAGCCTTCCAAGCTAAAGACGCGGGTTCGATTCCCGCCGCCCGCTCCAACCTTCCATGCAAATGGCGATACATTGTCCTGATGTTCAACACCCGCCGCAGCCAGCTTGAAAAGAGTGCCAAGCGGGACCGGATGGAAGGCGAGACCTCGTGTCTCTTTGTTGGCTCCAAAGGGGTGATGAAGCTCTGCGAAACTCACCAACCGCTGCCCAATGACTTCGCCAAACGCTGGCCGCGCGCGGCGCTGAAGACGCATCAGGCGGGTGGGCGGATTTATGTGCATGTAACGGCGGTAAAGCACTTTGCGCGCTGGGCCTTGCCCAAGATCGAGTCGCCTTTTGTCCTTGTGACAGGCGATGCGGACCCCTCGGTGAGTGCAGAAGTGGTCGGGGAAAAGGTTCTGAAAAAGATCCTGAGCCACCCGCATCTGATCCACTGGCACGCGCAGAATCTGGCCTATGCCCACCCCAAACTGACACCCATGGCCATCGGTCTGGACTATCACACCATCGCCGGTAACCGCCGCCCCGAGTGGGGGCCAAGTGCCTCGGCGCGCGCGCAGGAAGAGGTGCTGCATCTGGTGCGCGCCCTCTCGCCGAATCTGTCGCAACGCCGGGTGCAGGGCTATTGCAACTGGCATTTCGCCATTGGCAACGGGGATCGCGCAGAGGTGGTGAAGGCGCTGCCGGAGGCATCCTGTTATTACGAACCCGACCAGGTGGCCCGCACCGCCAGTTGGAGGCGCAATTCTGGTTTTTTCTTCACCATGAGCCCGCGCGGCGTCGGCATGGATTGCCACCGTACATGGGAGGCGATCCTGCTGGGCTCTGTGCCCGTCATCCCTGTCTTGCCGATCAACAGCCTTTTCGATGACCTGCCCGTAGTGATCGTGCAGGACTGGGAAACGGTAACGCCCGCGTTTCTGGCGGCAGAGCGAGAGCGGATCCTGGACTCTGAGTTCGATTTTGCGCCGATGCTGCTGGAAACATGGCGGCGCGTTTTGTTTGGACGCGAGGATCTGCCGTCGCTGCGGATGCGTTATCAGGATTTCATGGCGATGGGTGCTGAAGATCTGGGCGCGGTCATCGCCTAGCTGTCTTCGAATTTGCCTTGGCAAATCCGACCCGGTGGGGGCCAGCCCCCACACCCCCGGAGTATTTGCACCAAGATGAAGCTGCAAAGGCAGGTTTCGCGCTCAGGGCCAGATCCCATAGGTTTCGCGCAGGTATTTGACGGTGGCTCGGTTGGCTTGTTCGCGGTTCATGCCGCCCACGACAGAGCGGACCAGCGGCGCTTCGAGTTCGGCCTCTGTCTGTTCCGGCTCGCGGGTATTTGCGCGCAGCCAGATCGGGACATTCTTGCGCGCAAGCATGCCGGAAAGCCACATGTCATCGACGCTGAAGGCGACGTCAGGGATGTCAAAGACCACGTCGTCGAACATCTCGGGGCGCACCAGCACGCCGCAGCAGCCCTCGAAGATATCCACATAACCAGAGCGGCGAAATACCCGGCGGCCCGGCTCCAGCACGTCTTTGCCGTGGCGCAACTGGCGCAGCAGGTAGAGCAGTTGAAATTCCATATCGGTGATGCGCCAGCGTCTTTGGGCGCGCGGTTGCAGGTCGCGTGCGGCACTGGCGTCAGAGACGGTGCTGGCCTCCATCCCGCGCATGGCGATGGCGCAGCCGGGATGGCGTGTCTTGGCGGCAAGAAACTTGGCGGCCCAGTAGCGACGGTAATACCAGTCGTCATCGCCAAAGAGGATGTCCACGTCCTGTCCCTGAAACTCCTTTACCGCGCCCAGCACCTTGGTTGCGGGCCCGTAGTCTGCACAGCGGCGGATTTCGACCCCCTCTGGCACCTCTGGCAGGGTGCCATCCCAGTCGGGAAAGCGTTGATAGCTATGGGGAATATACAACAGGATCTTGTCGATTGGCGCGGTCTGGCGCAGCAATGTGTCCAGGGTGACGCCGAATTTGCCAAAGCGGGGCGGCACGGCAGAGAGGGAAATGACGAACATGACCGGTTACTCCCAGATGCCGTGATTTTTGCGGAAATAGAGCATGCCTTCGCGGTTCGCGGTTTGCCGGTCCGCGCCGTCGATCACCGAGAGGGCCAGCGGCGCGTGCCGTTCGGCCTCGCTGTCGCGTGGGTCAAGGATGCGTCCTTCGAGCCAGATCGGGATGCCGCGCCGGGTCATCATGCCCGACAGCCAGACGTCATCGACACCCCAGAGCACGGGGGGAATGTCGTAGAATTCATCGTCAAACATCTCGGGGCGCACCAGCACGCCCGCGTAGCCCTCGAACACGTCCACATAGCCGGATCGCTTGAACACGCGACGGGGCGGGGCGGTGAGGGTGTGGCGGGTCTTCCAATGGGTCAGATCCTGCCAGAGGTAGCGCAGCTGAAACCCGATATCGGTGATGCGAAACTGGCGCACTGCGCGGGGTTGCAAGTCGCGCCTGCCCGTGCCACCCGCCACTAGATGCGCCTGAATGCCGCCTTGTGCGATGATGCAGCCGGGGTGGCGCGCCTTGAGATCGACAAAGCTTTGCGCCCAGTGCCGGGCATAGATGTGATCGTCGTCGCAAAACAGAATGTCACACTCCACGCCGCCAAACTCGCGCGCGGCAGGCAGCACTTTGGTGGCCGGTCCCAGATCCTGCGCGCAGCGGCGAATCTCGACGCCTTCGGGCACATCGGGCAGCGTGCCATCCCACTCGGGAAAGCGTCGAAAGGTCTCTGGAATATACAGAAGGATCTTTGCAATATCTGCCGTTTGCGCCACCAGACTGTCCAATGTGGCGCGCATCTTGCCAAAGCGCGGCGGGATCGCGGAAAGAGAGATGATCAACATAAAGAGGTCCTTAAGGCCAGATGCCATAGGTCTGTTGCAGATAGTGCGCGGCGTTGCGGTTGGCGGCGTCCCGGTTCAGCCCTTCGATGACCGAATCCGACAGGGCCGCATGATCGCGCGCGCGCGTTTCGGGGGGCGATTTGAGTTTATAGTGAAACCAGATCGGGACCTTGTTGGCCGCCAGCACGCCCGACAGCCAGATATCATCGACCATCCACAGCTTTTCAGGGATCTCAAAGGCGAACTCTGGGAAAAACTCCGGCCGCACCATCACGCCGCCGCAGCCCTCGAAAATATCCGTGTGGCCAGAGCGTTTGTAGGTTTCCCGCCCCGGAGAGGTCACATCGCGCCAATTGCGCCCCGCCTTGATCTGCGCCCAGAGAAAGCGCAGCTGAAACCCCACATCGGTGATCCGCCATGTGCGGCGCAAAAACGGCTGGGGACGATCCGCGCCGGTGCTGTCGGTGATCTCTTCGGCCAGCAGGGTCCGGTTGCACAGCGCGGCCTCAGGATGCGCGCGCCGCAGCTTTAGCATCTCGCGGATCAGGCGCGGGGAATAGGCGCGGTCATCGTCGCAGAACAGGATCTCGACGTCCTGACCGGCAAAGGCGCGCAGGGCGGGCAGGACCTTGGTGGCGGGGCCATAGTCGGTGTCACAGCGGTGGATTTCTACTCCCTCGGGCACCTTCGGCAGGACCCCGTCCCACTCGGGAAAGCGGCGGTAGGTATTTGGAATATATAGGATAATGCGATCCGCAGGTTGATCCTGAGCCAGCAGGCTGGCAAGGGTCGGCCCCATGTCGGCAAAGCGCGGAGGGATAGAGGAAAGGGTGACGATAACGGGCATAACGATCTAGGGCCACAGCCCGTAGCTGTCGCGGAAATAGGCGATGCAGGCCTTGTTCGCCGCATCGCGGTCCGCGCCCTCGATCTGCGCCTTGTGCAGCGCGTCGGAAATGCCCGCAGGCGTGTGCTGGGTGTCGTGCTGATCGGCCAGCGCCCAGATCGGCACATTCAGGCGGGCCAGATTGCCAGACAGCCAGACATCATCGACGGCCCAAATCACCTCTGGGATTTCAAAGGCGAGATCATCAAAAAACTCAGGCCGCATCAGCGCGCCGCCAAAGCCCTCGAAGCAATCCACATAGCCCGATTGCTTGAACGTCACGCGGGTCGGTTCGCGCAGATATTTGCGCTCGACGGGGGGGAACAGGAATTCCCAGACCATCTTGGCCTTGAACGGAATATCCCAGGCGCGGGGTTTGCGCTTGGCGCGGGGTTGGGGGCGGTCCTTCATCTGGCTTTGGCCGTAGCGGTCCGCCTCGAACCCGGCGATGGCGATGCAGGTGCCCGGATGCTGCGCGCGCGCCTCGACAAAGGCCTGCGCCCAATGGGGCTTGTAACGGCGGTCATCGTCACAGAGCAGAATGTCGCAATCCACGCCGCGAAATTCGCGCGCGGCGTATAGCACCTTGGTCGCAGGCCCCAGATCGGCAGGCACCCGGTGGATCTCGACCCCTTCGGGCACCTCTGGCAGGACCCCGTCCCAGTCGGG
>ERZ887830.1047-NODE-1047-length-16216-cov-92.988986_pt1 | contig 16216 bp, 20 predicted proteins | sample MGYA00521101_ERZ887830 | MGnify/ENA primary metagenome ERZ887830 (study PRJEB32303, sample SAMEA104408592) | aquatic metagenome | biome: Marine water; feature: Pelagic; material: water | place: Baltic Sea | collected 2014-06-05T16:38:00 | depth 1,762 m ... | reverse complement strand
AAAAAAAATATTTTAAGTTCATAATTTCACGAATGAAAATAAATAACTCGAAAATCGCTAAGTACGTTTTACCAGAGTTATTTATTGTGCTAATAACGGCACTTTTTCCCTGTGTAAACTCCAAATATATCGGAAGATTGGTATCGATATGTTTACAAGTGTAAGGGAATTTCAAGATATGGATGTATATCAACGCATAACCCGTATCAATGAATATTTTATGACACGGGATATTCAACTTTCATGGAAACATAAAAGGTTAATGGAGTTCATTGAACCATATAGATCTATGATATATGGTTCAACTCGCGCATACATATATAATTTGGAAAAATTGAATGATGTAATGAAACAAATTCATTTTTTTGGAATTTTGGTTTACACTGGATATCAATCCCAGGGTCAATTTGTTGGAATGTATGATGATACTACATTATTGCATTATCGCCCGGAAACGATTATGAAAATTATAGAATATGATGTTTCATACAACTACTCGTGTGCAAATATTTTGCGCTTACCAATTGAATTTATTGTTTCTCAAAAATGTGAGGATATTTGCAGTAAACGACGTCGAATTATTCAACATAAGATTCTTAAACTCACATTGCTAAGAAATATGTCTAACTTTTGTAAGTACGGCAACATTTACGAGAAACCACAATGTAGGTATGAAAACTATCTTGCTCAAATTATTCGAGGAGTATCATTGCCACATAATGACCCGATTGTCATTGACTCCATGAATGAAGTACGCAAACAACTAAAAACGAATGCCATGTGTATAATTTCGAAACACATTGCTCATCTGCCTATTTATGAACGGGTGATGATGCGAAGATATCATCCATCAAATGGGTATATCGAAGAGTCCGTGAAAGAATTTGATTTTATTAGTTAATACTAATCATATGTTTATTTCGTGGTATGAACATTTATATAACGTGTCATCTGTAATTGGATGCTTAACTGTTGCTGATTATGCAATTGAATTTGTACTATTATCATTTTGCACAAAAGTCATTAATTTACGTCAGACAACATGGTTTTTTCTACATGCTCTCGCAAACGCATGCATTTGTGTATGTAGTGTAAATTCATTTGTGAATACACTATTTTTTCCTGGTGTATGTGCAAATGGTGACGTATTTACGGATCGTTCCATGTTTGGCGTATCGAGCGTATGGCCATTGACGATCAGTAATGGAATTCACTTGTATCACATGTACGGTGGATTTTCACTATCTTCTTCCGATTACTTTCATCATCTGGTGTTTATTCCAACGCTAAGTTTTCCGGGTCAATATTACAAATGGGGTAGTCTTTCAAACAGTCAGGCATTATTTGTAACCGGACTTCCTGGTGGCATTGATTACTTTTTACTCGGACTTGTGAAAACTGGAGTTATTGCAAAAAATACCGAAAAGCGTATCAATGTGCGCCTAAATACATGGTTACGTGTTCCGGGTATGTTGTTTACCAGCACGTTGCTGTATCAAGCATACATGACCGGAAATATAAAGGCACCAGTGTGGTCAGTTTTAATTCAACTTGCACTTGCTCCATTTAATGCTCTATATTTCAACAAACAAGCAATTGAAAATTATGCCAAGCATGTCAATTAGCATATACCAAATGTCCACCCTCGTATGTCCCATATGTTACGTGTACCTGTCATGTGTCCAATCCGTTTGCAGTCAATTACATTTGGTATATCAGACGGACGATAGTTATATGACCATGCCCTGTAACTTGGAATAATACCACAATATGGATCGGTTTTAAGACGTCCTGCATTGTCAAACATTCTAGCAACTAATTCAGAACAAAAGATAGAATTTCTAGTTGGTATCACTGGACACCCACATGCAACATTAAATAGTTGTAAAATTGATTTTTCATATGGTTTGCCTTTAAGATCATAAAATGTACGCTGAAGTGCTTGTAATTCTGATGGAGCAAGAGGTGGATCTGGCCTATATACATCCATTGCAGAATAATATTCGATATCGTCTTGTATGTCACTTGCGATAACACCTGCCGGTTTTGGAGCAATGTCTGGTACAATCCACTGTGTTACATCGTTTTCAGAAAAACTAACCGCTTCTATCAACCAGAGTTTACCATCTAATTCAAGAATTACACCAACATGTGATGATACCGGTGATAGCGACGCAGCACATGTAATACATGAGCTCGGGTAGTTTCCAAGCATTAGTATAATGTCCCCTGATTTTAAATCGGATACTCCTAGCCCATTTGATGCACCGTCACGCACTTTATTGACAATCGGTTGTTGAGTAATTGTCCTGTTAATCGTTTGTGGAATTTGAGTGACATTGTCACGAGAAGTTGGCAAGTACATCCTTCTATACTTTATATATATATATACATATAAATAATCCATATGTCTGAAGATTTTGGTTTATACATTGTGAGAAATCTTCATACAAACGTTCGTAATATTGAACGCGTTACATCAGGAGATATTACGAATCTATATTCACGTTATTGTAATGATAATGGAATTGCACATGAGACGTTTATGACAACACACAAGTTATACTCCTTTGTAAAAAAATCACTGATTTATCTATGTGAGAAATCAAATGTTGAAATTGACCAAGTGATGCGTAATAATATTTGGACCGAGGATGGAAAAACAACATCTGGGAAATCATATAATTTTAGAAATCTGTCAGTTACTCACAATAACAACAATGATCCAATCTCTGGTATCACTGATCTAATGGCATATGAAAATCAGCAGTGGCTTCGGGATGAAATGCAACAATGCATTGAGTCAATTGTGACAACATCCCCGGATGAGTTTATAAAACTAACTAAACGTTTACGCTGAAACCTTTTGTCGTTTTGATTTTTTCAATTCTTCCCTTGCTTCTTCTTCTTCTTGTGCAGTTTTAATGACATGCATCCACATGTCATTGGATTTTGCATAATGAACCGGAAGCGCTTCAAGTAGGATTGTTCTGCCATCATTGATGAGTACATTTGCGGTGACAACATTGACACCTGCATATTTACTAACACTTTCGATTGTAACCATTTTGACTGCATTTGATTTACTTTTAATAATACCTTGCCATAGGTTAAGTTTCTTCATTTGACGATGCAGTGGTTCGTATCGTTTTAATGATAACTCATCATTCGAAAACTGTGTCATATCAATATGCTTCATGTTGGCAATATATTCTTTTAGATTATGCTTAATAAATGCATTGGAGATTAGTATACCTGCTGTATATGGATCATATTTAAAATATTCAATAAATTTTTCGCGGTTTGTTTGCATTGACTTGATACGCGCAATATTCCGTTCGGATAAAATTTTTGTATTGGTCATGTGCTCCATATGAGCAGTGATTGTATTCCTGTCAAATGTAAAGTAATACCCAGAGCCAGTTTCATATGTATTAACTTTGCAATCAAACATAATTGTTTTGCTATTCATTTTAACATCTGTACACATCTGGTGGCATATTTTAATAATATTATGCGTCGATGGAACACGTGGATTTGTACCGTTTAGTTCACTCCATTTTTTATACATGGCACTAAAATCTGAATATTTAATAACATCCAATATAGTATCTAATTGTTCAATGTATTTCTGAGTAATCTCTGGATTCGCTTCGCGAAAGTCCTGCAGTGCGAATGCGCGGTACAGAAATTTTACAACGTTTAGTGATTCCATTTTAATATAGTTTACCAAAATAATTATTTATGTAAAAAATATGACTATCCCTAAATCACGTAATTTGTAGTACAAGATGACATATAAATTTTAGTATACAGAAGAACAACGACGGGAGATGTTGTTGTTACTTGTTAAGTGTATGTATGCAATGCCGATTATTGACACCCGTATTATCGGAGGTGATGATATTCATATTACGGAATATCCAGCAACTGTATCGCTAAATGTATATAAAACAGCTCATATTTGCGGTGGTACGCTTATCGGATCACGTTGGGTCGTAACTGCGGCTCATTGTATCAATCCAGATAACAGTCCAGGATTTTACTCTATTAATCTAAATTCTACGTTTATTGGAGACGACGCACTTGTTGATTATACAGTGAAGCAATATGTTATTCACCCAGAATACGATGAAACAAAGATAACAAGTGACATTGCGATTTTGGAACTTGATCGAGATGTTACATATCTTGCCAAAAAAGCAATTTTGTCCACCACCCAACCCACGGTTGGTATTGATGTTCATACAGTTGGATGGGGGGTGATTGCATATGACGGAGGAAACAATGGCTATCTTTCCGCCAAATTGCAATATACAAATGGCGTAGTTACGTCACCTTTAAACTGTCAAATTCACGAGGATCGTCCAGGTATTGTATGCATGGATCCACGGGAAGATAGTACTACTTGTAATGGTGATTCCGGTACCGGATTATACGACGACGACGAAACGTTAATTGGAGTAACTTCATTTGGTTATAATCTATTTGATCAATGTTCGCATTATTACCCAAGTGGTTTTGCTCGAATTGATTATTTCATTGACTTTATCTGTAGCAATACTGATAGCAGTGTTCAATATACAAACGGAAGTTGTACAGATCCCCCGCCAAAAAATACAGAACCAGTACCACAGGTTATTATTATTGGAACAATCGTCGGTGTTATTGTACTTGGAGCAATACTTAGTTTTATTGTTTGGTATTGTGTTCGGCGGCGGAGTTGTAATTTAGACGCATGAATGAATTGTTTCCATATATTTCATCAATAGACGCTAAAAATTCCTCTCCACTATCTGGCAAATAGTATTTTTTAAGGCTATTTTCCTGCCAATAGTGATAAATTGCTCTTATTTTTATTTTTTCTTGTATGCGTTTCCAGTTTTTCCATACGTTCCACTTATTTTTAAGTTCCACGATCGACTGAACTAGTTGTATATCTGCATCGCGAGTAGATGGTGCTAATGCTGCTGCAATTGATACAATGTGATGTAGGGTTGATTTCGTTAGTGTAATTGGATGTATCGCATTAATCATATATTCAAAGACTCTGCGTGGACGTATAGTTACAACAATTTCTTGCTTTCGTGCCGCCTCACTCAATAACTTGTCGTCTTTTACTGGATTAATATTTGTCATTTCTATTGTTTCTATAAATACTGGATATGAATGTACAGACGCTGCTGTATACAATACTTCTTTTGCAACCTGGTGAATACATGGTTTTATGTATGTGAATAAAACTTCAATAATTTTTGTACTTTTTGCATATTCAAACGCATATTTCCCGTGAATATCCTTTGTCGTTAGTGCTGTGTTTAATACGAGTATTGGATCCATAAATTGTTCGGTACATTCCTGACGTATCATATCTATTTTTGTTTCGAAATCGTATGTAGAACCATCCTTTATGATAATGTGCATCGGTGTACCCCGTAGAGAATACATTGTTAAGCAATCCTTCACACTGAGTCCAGTCGGTGAAACGCACCGAATGCAGTGCAGTAATTCATGGAAACTATGTGCAGCAATGTGGAAAATGCTTTGTTCCCATATATCACGTTTTTGTAACATAATTGGACGAAGTTCCGACATTGCCAACGCATTGAGCAATTTAAATGCAAGTGAAGGGTATTGACTTTTTTGGATAATTTGAGTAAATATATCATCACAGATGCCTCTTATACTGCGTGTATCGGTGAGTAAAGTGTGCAGAAACGTCGGATTGTATACGATAAGCGCGGCGGACAAATTTACAATGTTAGAAATGGATATTGTATTTTGGTCGCGTATTATACACTGAAGGATCGAAGTATTATTGTTGTAAAATTGTGTCGTTGGAGATGTCATACGGGTGACAAAATCTGCATACAATTCAAACGTCCCAGTTGTAACCCGTTCAATTGGAAACCTACCAGTTTTGTCCTTGGTTTCCCATATGGTTTTTGTATCCGATACACTCATAATTCGGTGAATTGGCATCGTATGTGTAGAAGACGAGTCTATGATTTCAAATAATGGTGTGCGACCACCTTTATTTCGCTTGGACATGCATTGTACGAGATTTTGTTGGTTCATATTGTTGATTAAAAACGTTATAATGCCATTATCTGCTCTTCGTGCAGCATAATGCATCACTGTATTTCCTCCTTTGTCATGTTCAATTTGATGAGATTCTGGGGATCGTTCAAATGTCAACTGTACAATTCCGGAACTGCATCCGGCGTGTATAACTCGCTGTAACATTGTCCGTTTATGTTGATCCTTTCCCTGAAATACACTATTTGGAGCTTTGTTGTATGCTGATAGTAATATGTTTTCGTCTTCGGGTTGTTTAAACGATAAACGATCCACCAGTGTGAACAGCATACCGTTATGATTTGGAAATTCCGTGAGGGTGTCTGGTAAAAATTCGTCAATTTTATTGATAAGTAACCTTCGACTACTCGGTGTCCGTAACATTACAAACTGGTCTACTGTAGTATGAAATTCGTCCATCCTTTATTCTTGTTTTTTAAAAAAATATGGTTATAATTATTTTTAATATACGGACATAGTTGCGTCCGGACCGGGGCGCACGAGCGGCGGAGCGAGAGCGTGCTCGCGTATGGAGTGGTGTGTGCGTGTGTGTGTGGCATATCGGTTCCCTGGGCGTTCACTCGGGCGGCGGCGGCGGCGGCGGGAAACGCCTCCTTGATTGTTCAATAACGTCATCAATTGTTCCAGTAAAAGTGCGTCGATTTGGGCCATATCTTGCTACAGAATTTGCTCTGCCTCGCAGATGGCCTTCTAAAGTAACCGCCTGACTGACTCCTGGTATTCTTAGCGAGGCTCTCGCAGCAGCACTTCCAAATGACTTAGCTGCACTACTAGTGGCACCCGCCGCAGAACCAGCCATGCCACGAGTGGCGGCCCATGCAGCGGCAGCGCGCTGTCCAACTGCTTCACTTCGCTGTGGCGCAAGTTTGACAAAGTATAAGATAGCAGCCGCAAGTACTGCAATGACTGCAAGAGCAATAGCTGCATCACGCGCGGTCTTGTTTGAGGTAGAGTCGACAGATTGTGGATTCGCGCCAGTACCCACACACGCAGGGTCAGTTGACATGATACATGCATCACCAGCGGCGTTTATTACGGTACACTCACCGCACGAAATCACATTGCCGCCTGTGCCGTCGGTAACTGGTACTTCTACGCATGTTCCATTTGAAGACATCATATCATGTGGACAAATTGCGTGATTGGCTTTTGGTTTGCATTTACCATCTTCCCACATCAATTTCCCGTCCCCGCTATTGATACAGCATGCCTCGGAGCAAACTGCTTGCGAGCCATCCACAATAGCACATTCGCCTGCTTTAATTACACAGTTGTTATCCGCCCCGGGTTCTAGCTTACCGGTACATATAGTTGCAAGATCCGCTATACACTTCTCACCAAGTGGTCCAATCTTGGTACCGGGTGCGCAATCATACTTTTTTGCACCAGTACTAACATTATTGAGTTTTACAAGAGAAATAGTAAGACCAACTGCGAGACCAATCACAATTAATCCAACTAGTACATTCACTAGAGTCGACATATTCTTTACTTTATATACAATATAAAATATTTACTGTGGCTCGAGATACTTGTAAGAATTGATTTTATCCATCATAATTTTTTTGTAATTGCGTTCACTTGTATACCAATGTGTCATTTTTACATTTGTTGCAATGCATAGTGTCTTCAGATTTAATTTTATTGCATTTGCATCGTATTGAGGTATGATTTCGTTGTTGAATATGGACAGTAGTGTCTGTTGTGGGATACCGCCATCAAACGATAAAATAATAAGACATGTTTGTCCATTGTAGTTTTGCCATTGATCTGGGTAATGTGGGTCATCTACGTATATGAATGTGTCCGTTTTATGTGTTGTAAGTGCATTATAATTTGCAACATTTGTATTATCACAGTAAATAACTTCAATAAACATATTAATAAGCAATTTTAATACTGGTTCTACTGTTTCATACCAGTCACTTTGGACATCACTTCAGATGCCATTCCTGACTTTTTCACATGATACATACCCGCACTAGTAACTAATGCCCTCGCTAGATCATATTCTGGGTTACCCGTACCTACCCCAGTTTTCCAATGTTTTTTATACAGTTTTTGTAACGGTAAATCATATCGTCCATCTTTTGCTTCTTTTGCAACTGCTCGACTAAACCCATTTAATTCGAAATTATTCCCCAGTTGATAATTCACAACCTCAATACCCGATGCCACCATACTAATTGTACCTCTCATCGATTCAACTGCTTGCCTTTTTTCGTCCAAGATGAGTAATCTTCTAATTTCAAATTGTACGTCCGATAAATCATCTTTCATTGTATATTTTGTATGCACATCCAGTCCAAGTGATTCTGATATTAGTTTAAGTTCAATGAGCGCCTCTTGCTTAATTAAAAAAATTTGTTCTTTATCATCTTCATCAATGATATAGATATTTGGGTCATTTCGTTTACTTTCGCGATCGACGTCTGTGTTTCTTTGGTGACGTCGGCGGCGATTCAGCCGCTCCTTCTGGTACGTTCTCGATGTGAGGTGGCCCATCGTCAATGAGTGGGATGTCGTGCTGCTTGTCGTGCTCGAGCTCAGCGATGGGCTCCGTGGTCGGTGATTCGATAATGGCGGACTCTGGCTGTGTGTGCTCGAGGCCCGACTCGTTGAGCTCGACAATTCGATCCTCATGTCTCTCAGATGTGCTTCCAGATTCTCCGCCGTCGGTACCGATGACTTCGACAAACTCTTGGATTGCCTGCTTTCTGCGCCGACGTCGTTTTGGTGGGTCTTCGTCTGGCACATATTCTTTGTATTCTGCGATGTTATCGGCGAAGCTGACGGACTTATCTTGAATTTTGACGGGCTCGGGCTCTGTGGTGGCGTCGTCCACTGCGTATGGCTTATCGTCTCCAGTTTCGGTAGATCCTTCACCTTCAAATGATTTTTCCCCCTGACGGAGGAGTTCCTCCTCGATGGCCTGCTGGGCATAATACTCTGAAGGTATGTCATCCATATGTACTTGCTCATTGTCAATCTGATTCTCACGGCCAAAAATCTTTATGAGAATATTATTTGTACATAGACCAACCATGGCAGTGGATGCAACAAGACCAAGAACTGGTGCAAACATGTCTTTCGGGCTGAGTAGATAAACAATCGCGCTGATTGTAGCACTAATAAGTAGGACAATAATTTTTTTTACAATTTGCTGCATGCTTGTGTTTTAATTAAGGTATTATAAAAAATAATATATGTACTTTTTATGTGTGATCTATCTACATTCCGAGAATACGAAGTGGGCTCTTGGATTTGCTCTCCTCCCGCTGACCAAGCTTGACATTAGGATTGGCAGTGCGTATCTCCTTTGGTAGGTTGGTCGTGTTTTTTGTGGTGAAGTGCTTTGGTGGCTCGCGCTCAGTCTTCTTTGTGCCTCTCGACTCAACTGGCTTCTTTGCCGCCTTCTTCGCCGCCTTTCTGCTCTCAGCATTCTTCTTCTTCTGCTCCTTCTTTAGTGCCGTGGCAGCCTTCTTCTCTGTCTTCTTCTCTGCCTTTAGCTCCTTGGCGGTCTTGACCGCCGCCGGTGGTGGATCGGACGCCTTTCTAACTTTCATGCCTTCCGCACGGGAACCTGGAACTGACGATACAACAGCCATATTTTATAATACAAAAACTCTTATACTATAACAATTATAAAAAATTAACAAATATCACCGTCTGTAACAATTGATGAGTTTGCTGTTTTATATGAAATATCCAATGTATCAAAGATTTTTTCATCCGTGTGAATGAGATCATCTGCAAATTTCACAGCAAGTTCGTGACGCATTTCCGATAAAATTCCTTGTAAATTTGTACATGTGCTTTCAAGATCTTTGTTACTACATCCATCATGCAATACTAATTGTGATGTCCTCGAATTTGGATGAGGAACTCGGTACGACGCATCCTTATTGTTGAACACTAGTTCGGACGATACGATATTGGCCAATGTATGCGCATCTCCATTAATAGTATACACTTTCATAGTCAGTATAACTATATGCGTTCAATATTTGAAATCTGACACATTTTATAGTGCTTGAACGATTATAACTAAGCTGGATGTTTCAGATGGACGCGCCGCGGACATTGTGATTGTACGCAATGAACCGTTTGGAGCGCGCCCGGTGCGCCGTGCGGTTGCAATCCCCTTTATATTTGATTCCTTTTCGGCCGCCAAGATTGCATCCAATGCTTCTCTCTGATCTGCATCTGGGGCCGTCCCCGCTTGACCCTGCCATCCACCGCCGCGATCTGATGCCATACTGCCATCCATTAACACTTTCCCATTTTCTGCGGTATCGTAAATGGTAATCCAAGAATTCGAGAATGCAGTCTTTGCAACGGTTTGTATAACCTTTGTATTGTCCGCTCCCGAATCCGAATCTAACAAATCAGCGATCATATGAGCAATTGCGGTGATATTATTAACTGTACCATTGTGTGCTTGTAACATTCTTAATTCTTCCGTATAAAAATATACAATTAGACCAATAACAATTGCAGTGAGACATCCCGCAAGAACATTGTATATAATTGCCATTATATATTTACTATACTATTAATAAAAACTATTCGGTCTTCATTAGATCTCTGACAATTTTCTGGGTGTTTTCGGGCATTTCAGAAAGAAGTGTGTCATCCAAAAACGAAGAGAGCTTTACGCTTGTTTTGTAGAATGACTGCTTGAATGCCCATGATCGCTGGGTCTTTGACTTTTCTTTGAATTTCTTTGCAATGCCTGGTTTCTCCGGTAGATAAACATACCCACATGTACATCCATCGACCACTCTTCCGTCTTCTTTATGAGAAAAAATAGACGGAAAATTCTGAGTGAAGATAGACGTCTTTGTTTCATACTCAACATTTTCCGAGCCACCAAGAAGACCATCAACTGGAAATGACCAATGATGAAGAGTGCCGTTCTTAATAAAAAACACATCCAATATATCGAAAGGAGGAGATCCGTCTTCAAGTAGTGGATATGGACCTTTGGTTTGCTTCCCGTTCGTCATACCGATATTTGTTGTGAGGGTGAACATCAGACCGGTATGGTTTGGTCTAACGCAGCATGTTTTTAGTTGACGACGAACTGGCCCGGAGCATAAATCAACATGTGAATTCTGCTCATTCGGAAACGTGCAATTTTCCGTTTTTATAATATATTTTACACCAATCATCTCCTTAACCTGATCCTCTGAGTCAAGTTGCCATCTTAGAAATATTTCTGGAAAACGAGGTTTGGATTTGTCTTGGAGAAGAGTTCGTACAACGTCTTTAATATTTCCAATGTTAACGTGTGAGATAAAGTAGTCTTGCTTCTCAACATTATCGAACGTAAACGTTAGATGGTTTGAGTTGACCTTTTCCCCATCCAAAAAAACGCCTCTTTGTGCGTCAACGTTCCAGCATAACATGATGCATGTATAATTACTACAACCATGGAATTGCATAGAATTTCCTTGAACATATGTCTTTGTTGTCTTTGTTTGAATTGGTAGCAACTTGCTGTCTTTTACAAACTTGAATGCATTGTCTGCATTTGTACCATCATTTAGAATTAAGTAATTGATATCCGACCCTTCAAATACTGGCTTCATGGAAATCAGAAAATCTCGTTCGAGCGCACAGCTGCCTCCATACGTTTCTAGATTCTCATCCCTTTTTTCGTTTGGTGTTCTGCTTTTTTTACGCTTTCTTTCTGCATCTCTTTCCTCCCGGAAATCATTTGATGCACAGATCGCTTCTTCAAAACCAGCTTCTGTGAGGGGGAACTGTCTAGAAATAAACAATCCATTCTCCCTTTTACCAATAGCTGCTTGAAATTTTTGTTTTTTTGAATGAATGCAAATATAGGTAACACTATCTGCTAATGTTTTCATCTTGGTAATGTGTTCGTCGGAAAGTATCTTCCTTTTGTTGGACTGTTTTATAGTTACTGACAATTGCTCAGTATTTTCCTGAAACATATGTATAATAATTCCCGGGAACGTATATGAAGAACTGATATATTACTATACTATTAATAAAAACTATACACAATAAAAGTTAACGACTTTTGGATCTGTAAAAATATGACGTTTTGTAATCATATCACCTGAAATCCATAATCCATCTAATTTGGTGCAACGCGAAACAGCAACATAGGTCTGGCCAGCGGCAAATGCGCCGCTTACTTGGACTTCGACTCGCTCCAACGTAGCTCCTTGACTCTTGTGAATTGTAATTGCCCACGCGAGCTTAAGTGGATATTGCGAACGAGTGCACTTTGAGTTCATGAACTTTTGCTCTGTTTCCGCCCGTTCCATTTGCATAACAACTCCATTTGCAAAACGAACAATTGGTGCTCCCTTTTCTGCAAAGTCAGTGACAATCCCACGACTACCATTAACAAGGCTAAAATCTGCCATATTTTTTGTAATCATTACCTGAGCACCGATCTTAAGTGGCAGAACTTGATGTGTCTTTTTGTTTAGCATATCGACTAGTTTGGTTTCGGCACCCGCGGGAGTAGATGCATTAAAGACATCAATTGCCTTAAATAAAACGCGTTCCCCAGGCAAGCGTTCAAGAAAGAGTTCGTTTTCACGATCAACGTCTCGATTGATACAATATAGCTTGGTTGGTACGATTCCATCGCTCGGCGGTGGTTTGACACTTACGTGACACTTTGCAAGTGCGTTTTCAGTCTCAGTGGCACACTGGCCAATGCGAATTGAATTTAGGATTGAAATGAATTCAGTATCATTCTGTTGACGAATTACTTCAGTTAATTCGCATTTTTCAATGTTAGCTGCATTCCATGCATCCGACTCAAAACAAAACCCGGCGTCTGTGACGGTGACAGGCGGTAGTTGATAAAAGTCTCCAACGAGAATTAGTTGAATTCCACCAAATGGTCTAGAATTTGATCGAATACTCTGTGCGATTTTTTCAAGTTTATTAAATAATTCTCCATCAAGCATAGAAACTTCATCGATAATAAGAACTCTTGCGGTTTTCCATCGAGTAAATGCGAGTCGATTTCCCCTTGCTTTTTTGATTAATGCAGTAGCATCACCGTCGCCGATGCCGATACCACCCCATGCGTGAATAGTCGTGCCATTAATATTTGCCGCAGCAATGCCAGTTGGTGAAACTACCCCGACATTATTTGGACCTTTTTGTAATTTAAGTTGATGAATAATATGACGCGTCAAAAAAGACTTGCCTGTTCCAGCTGACCCACTGATTAGTACATTTTTACCGTTAAGAGTTTTATTTAAGACATCCTGCTGACATACCGTTAGCGACATTAGAACGGTGCCTTGTTAAACGTGATTGTATAAAGTGGTTGTGCATGTAATGCAATGTATCCATCGCCGTCCATATAAGATACAATAACTTTAGATAAAATATAAGTTTTTCCATATTCATGTTTCGTAATCGGTTCGTGACGATTTGATAAATATGCATAACCTCGTGGACGTTCGCATGAATAATCATACTTTTGTAATCCATATTTAAGCGTACCGAACGAACCACATAGCTTACGTTTAGATCTTGAAGGCATGTTTGTATGAAACGATTCATACGCTTCGTGTGTATAAATAAATTTAGAACATTTTGCAATTGTTTGAATTGGAAACATTTTGCTCAGATGTTTAATATCGTGAATGTCGAGATCGACGAGTGGTCCATTGTTATAATTAATATCGGTATATACCACATTGACAATTTTATCAATAACAGATGTATTTCGAGTAAGTGCAGTCTCAAGTAACGAATTTGACGCGTTGATCGATTGGATACGTTTGTCTTTATTTGATATCCATTCGTTTCTCATACTATCGAGATGCTCATTGATTTGTGGAAGAGACATATGAATAATATAGCCGAAAATAACTGTATAGGAGTAAGACAGACAACGATGGCAATGAATATGTATGGAATTGATATGTTTGGTAATGCAACAGAGACATCACTTGCACATGAGTGCGTATATCGCCACGGTAAGACACGTACTTCATCTGTTATTGTATACATTTGGCATACGAAATGCCCACATTGCCCAGCTAAGCTCGCGCAACTAAACAATCTATGCAAGATTAAAAAGTTTACTGTTATTGGCGTTGTACTTGAAACCCCGGGGAATTTTGCAAATTCATTTCAGGCAATGGATCTTACAATGGAACTAATTGATGAACTAGATGTAAAGAATATTAATCATTTCTTTATGACAACTGAACAAAAGGAAGTAGCAAAGACTGAACTAAATTTTAAGACCGTTCCACAAATCTTTAAATTTAATAGCGATGAACTAACATACACACCGGTTACGATGGATTATATCATGAACATGTAGATATTACAGTGTTATGTATTTTATATAATTGTAATAAATGCGTTACAATGCAGCAACGTTTAATACACACATATACAATGCAAATCATGCAGTAAAATTATTAGAATACCTTAAAAGCGGTAAAATCGCACCAATGGAAGGATTATCTGAGAAAAATGTCCAAAAAGCAGCATCCGCTCGAGATATGATCAACGCACGTTCTAATGTGGAACGATCGATTGCATTGTCTTGTATGAGCTGTCACAAATTCAATGCACAAATAAATAAAAGTTACTGTAAAGGATGCGAACAAAATTTAAACGTTGAACGTTATAATCTAAAAAAAGTATTTGGACATTTAAAAACCGATGTGTGTGATATATGCAATCGCAAGTCTAAAGTAATAGTGCTCGAACACGATCATGTAACTGGAAATGCTAGATCGTGGTGTTGTAATCGGTGTAACACAACACTTGGTTTAATTACAACAAACCCTACGAGTTTTATTATACACTGTAGCCAGAAGTTTAATGTTGATATTTCTGGTTATGACTATCCTGAACGGAATCCGTTTAAGCACCGATCGTGTAGTGACAAAGCATATGTCTTCAACCCAGATGGAACCTGTCAGTGAATTTGTTAGTGTTTATGATAGAAGAATCGTTCGTGGATCTACTGTTTTTTTGAAATATGATTACGAGCAACGTGCATATGGTTGTACTACCGCAAATGTAATTCAGCCAGGAACTGCGTCTAATTTATATTGTAGTTTGTTTATCCGGGGGTTTCATCAACCTGTGTTTGTTCCATATCATGCGATTTCATTTGATAGACTTGTTTAATGTTATCACACACGTCTATTTGGAGGTATATTAAATACGGATCTGTTATCCGATGGTTGTATTTGTGCCGGCTGTTGTAGATATTTATATATACTCATCGCGGAGAATATGAGTAGTAACAACAGACAAACTCCAGCAATCACAATACCTACAATTGCCCCTGTACTTAGGCCATTGGTTGTGGTATGATGTTCAATTGTACGGAATGAATAGCCTTGTGTTAGACATATACCATCGGTGCATGACGCAAACTGATCATCTCCCGATAAACGAATTGCTGTATATATATTATAATAACCAAGCGATTGCATATATGTTAGATACGAAGTTATATCTAGATCGACAGTGTCACCTGGTTTGGAATTTTGTAGAATGAAATTCGATGAATTTGTAATTGTGTCATTCTGTCCATCTCCGATATAGTATGCATTATTTGGTATTAAATCTTCATAAAACTGTTCTAGGTTACTATTTGTCATAAATGTTAGCCCATATGCAGAAATGGCTTCACCCCCATTAAAAGCATCCCCAATCGTAATTGTGAGATAATGAGTGTCTGAAATTGGTTTTGGTGGGATCAATACTGCATATACAATGACAGTATACTCATACGATGTTCGTTGATACGACGTACCAAGTCCAACCAATCCAACATATGATGCCCCTTGTATTTCTGGTATTTTGCAACATGACACTGACAATAATGTATTATTGCCCGATTGAAAATCTTGGTGTATACACATAGTTGCACATATTTCTGACGGTAAACCCGGCGGCGGTGGCGGCGGTGGCGGCGGTGGTGGTGAACGTAACGACCTGCCGAACGGCGGCGATGGTGAAGCAGAAGGTGGTGGATTTGGTGATGGTGGTGATGGCGGTGGAGGTGGTGGAGGTGGTGGAGGCGGTGGTGACGGCGGTGGCGGAGATGGCGGTGGCGGTGATGGCGATGCAGATGGCG
>ERZ887830.1041-NODE-1041-length-16261-cov-8.319203_pt1 | contig 16261 bp, 15 predicted proteins | sample MGYA00521101_ERZ887830 | MGnify/ENA primary metagenome ERZ887830 (study PRJEB32303, sample SAMEA104408592) | aquatic metagenome | biome: Marine water; feature: Pelagic; material: water | place: Baltic Sea | collected 2014-06-05T16:38:00 | depth 1,762 m ... | reverse complement strand
GCAGTCAGCATCAAGCCCAATTTCGCAAAGAATCTACTAAATGCAAGTAGCATGCATAGAGGTTAATCATCAAAACCCCCAGCGACAACTTATCTGAAGCGCCTCCCGGCTGGGACCAAACGCTCATAAGGCAGCAAATAAATACCCATGCTGAAAATTTGGGTTTCCAAAAATTGGCGGTCACCGACATAGATCTGAGCACGCACGCACCCCATGTGCGCCAATGGCTTGATGATGGCTTTGCCGGAGAGATGGGCTACCTGCACCGGAACTTAGAAAAACGCCTGCATCCGGATCAACTAGAACCCGGCACCTACCGAGTAATCACAGCGCGCATGAACTACCTGCCCGCCGACACTCAGCCCATTGAGGTACTGGAAAACTCTAACAAAGGCTATATCTCTCGCTACGCCCTGGGCCGTGACTACCACAAAGTGCTGCGCCGCCGCTTGGCTAAGCTGGCGAGTCAAATCAATGCGCTGTTAACTGAAGAGCAGTCGGTGGATTATCAATTTCGCGCCTTCACCGATTCCGCCCCAGTATTAGAAAAAGCTCTAGCGGAAAAAGGCGGCTTGGGATGGATGGGCAAACATACACTGATACTCGACAAGGAAGCCGGTTCTTGGTTTTTCCTTGGGGAGATTTATACCAATGCGCCGCTGGCGATAGACCAAACTATCGTTGAAGACGCCTGCGGCAAATGCAGCGCATGTATGACCGTATGCCCAACTCAAGCCATTATAAGCCCAAAGAAACTAGACGCCACGCGCTGCATTTCCTATCTCACCATTGAGCACAAAGACAGCATCGACGAAGCCCTGCGACCATTGATGGGCAACCGTATCTACGGGTGCGACGATTGCCAACTGTTTTGTCCGTGGAACCGTGACGCACCTACCACCACTGAGCCTGACTTCGCCGTGCGCAACGGTTTAGACCAACCCGAGTTGTTAGATTTATTCGCCTTATCAGAAGCGCAATTTCGTCTGCTGATACAAGGTTCTGCCATGGGACGCGTCAGCTACCCGCAATGGCAACGCAACATAGCCATTGCACTGGGTAATGGCGCTGGCGGCAAAGATGTAGTGAACGCATTAACCCATAAATTGGGGCGAGTTAACCCAATGGTGGATGAGCACATAAGTTGGGCGTTAGAGCGATTGAAAGGAAACGCGACGTTTCTCTGAACTGTAACCACCACTTATCGGTTTTTTTGAGCGTTCATCCAAATTCCATGCTTGAATATTGTAGCGTTCGCCCAGCTTCGCCAATTTCTGTCTACCTTAACTAGGAGATCCCAAAATATGAGAGTTCTGAATCAAAGTGATATTGAAGAAGTCAGTGGAGGCCTCGGACCGGTTGGATTTACTTTAGGGGTATTTGGGGGCGCAGCGAGAGGCATACGGTCAGGCTATGGTTGGCAGGGAGTGCTCGTATCCGCAACCCTAGGTGGCGCAATCGGAGCGACTGGAGGTCTCGCCGCCGTTGCATTTAGAGGAGGGCAAATTTTTACTGGGGGTGCGTGGTCAATCAGGCCTGTGGGATTAACAGCAGTTTCAGGAGGGACTGGCGGTGGATCAAGCCCCGGAAGTGGTGGAAGTAGTGCTAGCCCTCTGGAAGCCCGAGACAGCTAAAAACCCTATGTGGCTTACTATCAAACAAAAAGTCATTGGCTCCTGCAGTCTCTTTCAAATTTGGGACGGGCAAGCACTTGATAGGTGGGAGCTTTTGATGAAAAAAGGCTATTGGCTCTTTGTGTTATCAACTGGGGGGATATTTTTCGCCTTGCCAATGTGCATTGGGCTTAGTTGGTTCGATCTTCAATACGGACACAAATTCGTTGAGGGGCCGCATCATGTGGGCACGGAGGATTTCTTATGGTCATTAGCAATCTCTACCATCTGTGGGTGGGCGTTTGCACATGTTGGTTGGACGGCAACGCTCGCTAGCTATAGGTCTCACCTAACGCTAAGTGATTCAAAGCCACAGCCCATTGACCCGGCACCGTAAAACGTCAACGTTTGGCAATTTTGCAAGACTCCACATCTAACTAGTTAGATTTTCCTCACAAACAAATGCTCGCGGTAGTAGCGCAGCTCTTCTATAGATTCCTGAATATCCGCAAGGGCAGTATGTTGATTGGTTTTTATAACCCCTGAAGCAATTTCTGGGTGCCAACGCTTTGCCAGTTCTTTTATGCTACTAACGTCAATCATTCGGTAGTGTAAGTAGCCTTCTAGATCTGGCATGTAGCGGGACAAGAAGCGTCGGTCTTGCCAAATAGTGTTGCCACACAACGGCGCTTCGCCGGCTTTTACATGGGCCTCAAGAAATGCCAAGCAGGTTGCTTCAGCCTCTGTTTCTGTCACCTTGGATGCTTGCACGCGCTGCAATAGGCCGGATGCCGAATGATGGCTTTGGTTCCAATCGTCCATCCCATCTAACAGCGACTGCGGTTGTTGGATCGCCAGCACGGGGCCAACCGCCAACTCATTTAGATCGCTGTCGGTGATAATGATGGCCATTTCAATAATGCGATCCTTACTAGGATTTAGGCCTGTCATTTCTAAATCAATCCATACCAAGTTGGCGCTCAATGTAATCTCCTTGCCCAAGCTCATAAATATCCGCATCAAATCGTAGGTGAAGGCTACTGAGCCACTTCGCCGTTTCCGCAGGCTTAGAATAGTAAACCGTCTCTACCCAATAGTGCTGTTTTTCGTCACTGAAAATACTTATCCCGTAACCCGCTCGCTTGTAGCTTTTTTACGCCTGTTATTTTGCATAAATTTAGCTCAGCAACAGATGACCCACCGCCAGTTTCCGCTATGATGAGCAAATCCAAAGCCGCATCAGCAGAGATTATTGTGTACTACCAACATCCCGTAGCACTTCTAGAACCATCTGACCTCGCCGCAATGAGCCGGGATAAAGTCATTTTGGTTCAGGTCACCAGCGCTGAACTGTTTGGCCAGGCACACATTCCAGGCGCGGTTTTAGTCACACCTCAAGAATTGGTCTGTGGCATTCCCCCTGCATCCGGCAAGTTGCCGGCTTTGGCAGATTTAGAGACTCTATTTACTCGTATTGGCTACCAGCCGGACTGCAAAATTATTGCTTTCGACGATGAAGGCGGCGGTTGGGCCGGGCGCTTTCTTTGGACCCTGGATATTATTGGCCATAACAACTGGGCCTACTTAGATGGTGGGCTGCACGCATGGCACGGCGCGGGCATGGAATTAGCCAAGGGTCCGTGCAGTGCCATGGGTACCGAGCCTGCGAATGTAAGTATAGACACTGCGCCCATTGCCGAAATTCCGGACGTAATGGCCACCCTTGAAGATTCACAGCAGTTGATTTGGGATGTGCGTTCCAAAGAAGAATACTTGGGTCTGCGTTCAGGGTCTCAGCGAGCCGGACATATTCCCGGCGCAGTTAATCTAGATTGGGAACTTTTGAAAGACCCGCAAAGACAAACTCGACTTCGCGCGGATATGACCGAGGTTTTGCAAGATCTGGGCATATCGGGTGCTGGCCAAGTGATTACGCACTGCCAAACTCACCACCGCTCGGGCCTATCTTATTTGGTTGGCCGGTTGCACGGATTGCACATTCGCGCCTACCACGGGTCTTGGTCAGAGTGGGGCAACCAACCTGACACGCCCATAGAGCTAGACCAATAGTTTAACAACCAGTTAAAGCAATAGAGTAACAACACATATGAGCAATCTATTCAGTAGCTTTCAAAAGGTACTGCCACAGCACGGACTTTCCAGACTTGTTGGCGCCTTAGCGAAGAGCAAGCACCCGTTTGTTAGTAAAACTTTTATTACCCAGTTTGCCAAGGCATACAATATTTCACTGGCTGAAGCTGAGCGTAAATCGCTGTCTGACTATAGCTCTTTTAACGACTTCTTCACCCGCGCACTAGCACCCGGCGTTCGCCCAATGCCCAGTGATGCGCGCACGTTAGCGAGTCCGGTAGATGGCGCGGTCAGTCAATTGGGCAAGATCGACGGCCACCAACTGATGCAAGCCAAGGGCCACCGCTATTCACTGAACAGCTTGGCTGGCAAGGCGGGCGAAGGGTTGGAAGAGGGTGATTTTTGCACCATCTATTTGGCACCTAATGATTATCATAGAATTCACCTGCCATTCGCTGGCAAACTTGAACAAACCTTCGCTGTGCCCGGCGCACTGTTTTCTGTTAACGGCGCAACTGAGGAAGGCATTGAAGGGTTGTTCTGCCGCAACGAGCGATTGGTATGCCGGTTCAATACAGAATTTGGTCCTATGTTAGTTGTCTTAGTGGGCGCGTTAATTGTCGCTTCTATTGAAACGGTTTGGCCTGGACCCTCCTCGCCTTACAGCGTTGAGCAATACGATGATCACAGCATTGAACTGAATCGCGGTGACGAAATTGGGCGCTTTTTGCTGGGTTCCACAGTGGTTTGCTGTTTTCCCAAAGACGCCGTTGAACTGAATCCTGAACTTAAAGTGGGCAGCAAAATCCGACTGGGTGAGAATCTGGGCAAGGTACTTTAAGAGGGTGGTTTGAGAAAGACGCATTCAGAAAGGCGTTTATAGAAAGGTGCTTATAGAAAGGGCTTTTAGTAACCGCCTTTGAATAAGGAACTTTGAATAAAGACCTTTAAATTAAGGCCTTTGGATAAAGGCCTCTAGCTAAGCAGAGTGCTTGACACTTCAAAAGTTTCTGAACGTAAGCGCCTTATCTAAACTGCGCTCGCCCATGGCCAGCATCAGCAACCGGTCAACGCCTAGGGCAACACCGGCACAGGTTGGTAAACCGGCATCCAATGCGGCTATAAATGCGCGGTCAATCTCAACTGGAACTAGGCCTCGCGCTTCGCGAATTTTTAGATCTTGTTGGAAACGTTGTAGGTGCTCGCTTGCATCCAAAAGTTCCCAGTAGCCATTGGCTAACTCAACTCCGTCTATCACCAATTCAAAGCGCGCGGCAACTGCTGGGTTATCTGGCTTCATGCGCGCCAGAGCACCTTGGTCAGAAGGATAATCTACAACGAAGAATCGCCCAGGACTCAATGCCTCAGTGGCTTGCGCAAAGGCCAAATCTAGCTCATCTCTAGGGCGGCCTAATTCGCCAACTAATTCTGTATAGGTGACTGTGGTGTAACTGGCTGGCCCCAGCACCTCATTCACCAAATCGACTACCTCATTCATTAACTGGCTATGATCAAAATCTAGGCGATACCACTCTAACATCGTGAATTCGCTGTTGTGCAACCGCCCCACCTCTTCATGTCTAAAAGCCGATGCCAACTGATAAATTGAGGGCGCGCCTGCGGCGAGCAGACGTTTCATTTGGTATTCCGGAGAGGTTTGTAAAAAACCGTAACCGGGAACGGCAACGCTTTCTACGTCTGGGTCCGTGACGGTATTGGGTGCCAATAGTGGCGTTTGAACTTCTAGCACTTGGCGCAGGGCGAAGAATTCGCGCAAGCGCTGCAATAATGCAGCCCGCTGCACCAACCCATTTACATCGGTGCTAGGCTGCATGGAGATCATTAGTTCTTTACGCGCGAGACGTATTCCCCAGTTCGCGTGTCTATTTTTAGAATGTCGCCAATATTGATGAACAGAGGCACACCTTTAATGGTTGCACCAGTGGCCAGCGTAGCAGGCTTGGTGCCGCCGTTGGCTGTATCGCCTTTAAGGCCTGGATCAGTTTCTGTCACTTCTAACTCAACAAAATTAGCTGCCGCCACTGCAATGGGGTCATCGTTCCAAAGTGTGACCACATAAACATCTTGCTCTTTCAGCCAGTCTAGGCAATCGCTGACAGCCTCTTTAGAAGCGGCAATTTGTTCAAAGCTGCCGTCAGTGCGCATGAAGTGCCAAAACTCGCCGTCGCTGTAGAGGAATTCCATATCGGTTTCCATCACATCCGCGGCTTCTAGCGATTCGCCAGATTTAAAGGTGCGCTCCCAAACTCGACCATTTTTCAGGTTCCGAAATTTGACGCGATTAAACGCTTGGCCCTTACCGGGCTTCACAAATTCATTCTCAAGAATATTACAGGGGTCGCCTTCGAGCATTACTTTGATTCCTGAACGGAATTCATTGGTAGAATAGTTGGCCATTTTTCTCGCATTGGATAATTTAAGCAGCGCATATGATAACCCCGAATCACAATCCATGGCATCCCAACGATTGGCAATCAGAGCTTAAACAGGCATTTCGTCAGCCCAAGGCGCTGCTGGCGTATCTGAATATCCCAAATGACGCTGCGAACGGTATAGATTTGCAGCCAGATTTTGCGCTTTTAGTGCCCAGAGGCTACGCCCAGCGTATTGAACAAGGCAATATCCAAGACCCTCTGCTGCGCCAAGTGCTTTCATTGCAATCGGAAAATGAGCGAACACCGGGGTTTGTAGTGGACCCCCTGCAGGAGGGTAATGCTGAATTGGGCTATGGGCAGACGCCGGGGTTGCTGCATAAGTACCAAGGTAGGGTGCTCATGATCACCACGCCTGCTTGCGCAATTAACTGCCGTTACTGTTTTCGCCGCCATTTTCCTTACACGGATCATAAGCCCAAGGACCAGCACTTGGCGCTGAAGGCCATTGCCCAAGACACCAGTATTCGCGAGGTGATTTTATCCGGCGGCGACCCGCTGTTAATGAATGATGACGGCATAGCGGCGCTCATTCGAGATATAGATGCGTTGGCCCACGTCAGACGCATTCGTATTCACAGCAGATTGCCCATCGTGTTACCGGAACGTGTGACTACAGACCTTGTTACAACATTGGCAAGTGCGCGCTGCAAAATCACCATGGTCATTCACAGCAATCACCCAAATGAATTGAATGAAACAACCCAACGAGCCTTGGCGTGTTTGCGCGAGGCTGGGGTTACTTTGCTCAACCAATCCGTTTTGCTGAAAGGCATAAATAACGATGCGCCAACGCTCATTCACTTGTCAGAGCTGCTGTTTGATCAAGGCGTGCTGCCCTACTACTTACATATGCCAGACAGGGTAGTGGGCACAGCGCATTTTTATTTGGATGACCTTGAGGCCCAGCCTATTTACGAAGCCATGCGCGAACAGTTGCCTGGCTATTTGCTACCGCGACTGGTCAGAGAACTGCCCGGCGGCATTGCCAAAACCCCCGTTAACTTTGCGCAAAAACAGGTACTGAGTTTTCAAGCCAGCGCGTAAATAACATTTCTACCACGCTTACTGATTGGGACTAAAGGCTCGCTGTTTGTCCGCATCGACTTTGTAAGCCTTATCAGGCTTTTTAGGCTTTTTAGGCTTTTTAGGCTAGAGCGACTTTGGGCCTTTTTGCACCGAAGCGCCCAAGGCCTGCTCAATGTCTAGATCGCTGAAACCAATTAGATAAAGAATGGCATCTAGGCCGAAATTGGAAATGGCGTGTTGCGCACTTTCTTTAACAATGGATTTGGCATGGTACGCCACACCTAGGCCCGCTTGGCTGAGCATGGGCAAGTCGTTGGCGCCATCGCCCACAGCAATAGTCTGCTCCAGCATAATGCCCTCTCTTCGAGCAATATCCTTCAAAAGCGTGGCTTTGCCTTCCGCATCCACAATGTCACCCACTACCTCGCCGGTCATTTTGCCGTCTACTACCCGCAGTTCGTTGGCATACACATAGTCAATGCCCAAACTGTGACTCAAATATTCGCCCACATACTGGAAGCCGCCGGAGAGCAGCGCCACTCGATAACCAAAGTGTTTAAGGGCGCGGATCAACTTGTCTGCGCCATTGTTCAGCACTACAGCTTCTGCCACTTCATGCAGCACACTGGCGGGCATGCCTTTCAACAACATTGCGCGACGCCGAAAACTTTCTTTGAAATCTATCCGGCCAGCCATGGCATCTTCGGTAATGGCAATCACTTGCTCACCTACACCATGGCGCTTGGCCAACTCATCCATCACCTCTTCAGTGATCAAGGTGGAATCCATGTCAAAGGCTACGAGGCGACGGTTGCGCCTGAACACAGTGTCTCGCTGCACGCTGAAATCAAAACCAATGTCGTCCGCGATACCCAGTAATTCAGCTTGAAATGCTTCACTGTTTTGCAGACTGCCACTCAGGCGCATTTCTAAACACAGGCGCGGCGCAACCTCGCTGTCCTCCTCGAGCTGGGACTTGGGCTGGGGTTTTGTCAGGCGGCGCACCGTATCTATATTAATGTCGTAACGGCGGGTTAAATTACTCACGGCCTTCAGCGGCTCTCCGCCTCGGCCCTGAGACAGTACTGTAAGAATCAACGGACTTTGGCTGAACCCTGCAGACAGTAATTCGTAATTATCATTTTCCACCAAGGTGATTCGCAGGGCAGAGCCAACCTTATGACACTGGGCGGTAATATCATCTGTTAACGTGCCCAGCTCTGGCACTTGGACCAAAATACCCAGCGCAAGCTCGTCGTGTATTACCGCTTGGCCCATATCTAGGACATTGGCATCTGCCTCTACGATGAGTTCCATCAGTTCTGCCATCAAGCCAGGTTTGTCCCGTCCAGAGATACTGATAAGAATAATTTCGTCAGCCAAAGTAAACCGCCCAAGTTGTGTAAATTTATGCGGATAGTTTAGCTTTTACTAAGGCACAGATATAAGTGTTGTGTGCTAAATTAGTGCCTCTTTCAGACTGAAGTATTGGTAATGACTTGGTGGAGACGCTTTAGGCCGAATAAGGCCACATTCCCGGCAGCCCTTGTCGCCACCCTACTTTGCAGTTCTGGACTGTTTTTGTTGTGGTTCGACACCGGCTCCACCGAGTTTGAGATGGACCGTTATGGCAACAGTGTTGTCAGCACCTTGGCGCAAACTACCGCTGGAGATTTATTCGACGACGAGCGCATCAATCTTGCCCTTACAGCAAACCACCTAACCGCAAACCCAGAGGTGGCGGGCGTTACCTTTTACAATGCTGGGAATGAAATTGTCGCCACCAGTGGTAAGCAAAAACCCACCTACCGTTACACCGCAACGGCCATTCTTGACGACACGACAGCCGGTTACGTGAGCATTATTCTTGACCCAGAAGCATTTGAGCGACAAGTGCCCTGGCTGCGTGGCCTACTGACCTTAATGGTTATTATGCTGACGCCGGTTTTGGCAATGCTCGCTCTGCAACTCAGTGCACGGGGCAACCGTTCACTACCCATTGTCTCAGTACGCAAAGAAGGCGTTGAGGCTCAAGCTGTGTATGTCGTTGCGCTGACACTCAATAATCAATACGCCCTTTCTCGTGATGCGCAAATTGCTTCCATCCAAGACGCCATGGCAATGGCCCAGGAAGTATGCGCCCTGTACCCGGGCATTTCGCTGGCGCTAAACGAAAAAGGTATCGCCCTTGTTTTAACAAAGGAGGGACTAGGTGGGCTAAAAGCTCTTTATGCCGCGTTCCTTATCCAAAGACTCTTGTCTGAATATGAAACCGATGGCGAGTTTCGCTGCTTTTTGTCTGAGAGCCACAGCGCCATAAATCCCGCTGAAGCGACAAAAATGGATTTGCAGCAACTGAGTAACTTTGACGATTTGGAGAACAACTTAACGCTGGCTTCACTCGCTAAAGCCAATACACTGTTGGTTGACCAGTTGGTTTTTGACGGCTTGAATGAAAACGAGAAAACGTGGGCTCGGCCTTTCAACCATCCCATTTTAGAAGATTTGGCGCCGGCAACCAGTATATTCAATATCCCTGAGTTGCCAGAGCAAGAGGCCTCTTTAATAAGGGACCAAGCCACATTGATTTTGGGCTTTAGTTAGCCAGCCTGGCCCTTTTAGTCTGAAACGGTCAGCCTAAATCTTGCAGCTTAAACCTACCACTCTTGGCCAAGCCCAAAGCCCAGTGCCACTACTCCACTGTTAGACGATCTGCCTTTTGGAAGCCGCGCGGCAACTTACGACCACGACGCGCGCGTTCGCCAATGTAGCTTTCTAGATCTTTAGGCTTCATGCGCAAATGCCGCTGGCCAGCATGCACTAACAATTCATCTTTTTCGCCCAAGGCAACCACGCCGACCATTTCCTCTTCGCCAGCCTTAAACGCAGCAGTAGGTACATTGATTAGCCGATTACCCTTACCACGCGCAAGCTCAGGCAGTTCAGCAAGTGGGAACACTAACAAGCGGCCTTGATCTGTCACTGCCGCCACATAGCAAACTTCTGCGGCCAGCAGTTCTTCTGAAAGAAGCACTGGGGGCAGTGCTACGCCGTCGTTTGGCACACTCAAACACGCCTTACCGGCCTTATTTTTGGTGACCATATCTTCTAGCCGACCAACAAAACCGAATCCGGCGTTAGAGGCCATTAATGCTTTTTGCTCACCATTACCGATGAGCACACCAATAAAGCGCGCACCTTCTTTAGGCTTAAAACGACCTGATAGAGGCTCACCCTGACCGCGGGCCGAAGGCAAACTGTGCCCCGGCGTATTATAGGTGCGGCCATGAGAGTCGAGGAATATCAGCACATCACTGGTCCGCCCCTTCACCGCATGAGCAAACTCATCACCCGTTCGATAATTCAATTCACGTGGGTCCACATCGTGGCCCTTGGCCGAGCGCACCCAACCTTTGTCTGACAGCACTACCGTAATGGGTTCGTTGGTGATTAGATCTTCTTCGCTGTAAGCACGGGCCTCTTCAACCTCGCCCAATGGTGAACGACGTGGATCCCCATACTCTTCAGCCACTTTCAGCAATTCGTTTTTGATCAACGTTTGCATACGCGCCTTGGAACCCAAGGTTTTTTCTAAGCCGGCTTTTTCAATTTCTAGCTCACTCTTCTCACCAGTCAGCTTCATCTCTTCGAGTTTAGCTAAGTTGCGCAAGCGCAAATCGAGAATTGCATTGGCCTGAATTTCACTCAGCGCAAACTGATTCATCAATTCAATTTTGGGCTCGTCTTCTTCGCGAATGATTCGAATCACTTCATCTAAGTTAAGATAAGCAACCAACAACCCATCTAAAATATGCAGCCGATCATTAATCTTGTCTAAGCGGAAGGTCAGCCTGCGAGTGACCACGTCAAACCGATAACGCAGCCATTCCTTGAGTATTTGCGCTAGGCTCTTAACCGCAGGACGCTGGTCTAAACCAATAATATTAAGGTTTACCCTATAGCTGCGCTCTAAGTCCGTGGTGGCAAACAAATGGCTCATCAAGCGGTCATAGTCGATGCGATTAGATTTAGGCACTAAAACCAAACGGGTTGGATTTTCATGATCCGACTCATCGCGCAAATCTACCAGCATGGGCAGCTTTTTGGCGTGCATCTGCTGGGCAATCGCCTCCAACAGTTTCGCTGGGGATGCTTGGTGCGGCAGCGCCGTGATGACAATATCCGGGCCTTCGCGATGAAAAATGGCCCTGGCCTTTATGCTGCCCTTACCTGTTTCATACATCTGCCTAATATCAGCCGGCGGCGTAATGATCTGCGCATCCGTAGGATAGTCCGGCCCCTTAATATGGGTCATCAAATCTGCGTCAGTGGCCTTTGGGCTGTCGAGCAAATGCACACAGGCGCTGATGACTTCATTAAGGTTGTGCGGTGGAATGTCCGTTGCCATACCCACGGCAATACCCGTGCTGCCATTGAGCAGAACAAAAGGTGCTCGGGCGGGCAACAGGCGCGGCTCTTGAACGGTGCCGTCGAAGTTTGGATTGTAATCTACGGTACCTTGGCGAGCTTCGGTCAGCAGCAAATCTGCATAGCGCGACAGACGCGCTTCGGTATAGCGCATGGCAGCAAATGATTTTGGATCATCTGGCGCGCCCCAGTTGCCCTGACCATCTACCATGGGATAACGGAAAGAAAAGGGCTGGGCCATTAACACCATAGCTTCGTAGCAAGCGCTGTCACCATGCGGGTGAAACTTACCCAGCACATCGCCCACTGTTCTGGCCGACTTAGCGTGTTTGGCTTGACTGTTTAAGCCCAGCTCGCTCATGGCATAAATAATGCGGCGTTGAACTGGCTTCAAGCCATCTGCAATATGCGGCAGCGCACGGTCGTTGATAACGTACATGGAGTAGTCCAAGTACGCCCGCTCGGTGTAGACCGATAACGGTAGTTGTTCAGTCTCTGGTGATTGGATTTCTTCATCCATAATATCGAGTACCTATCCTTCAGGTGTAAAAAGGTCTTACCTTACTTGTCGCAATCTTAGCCGATTTGAAAGTTTACTTGCGGCAAAATCACGTCATACAATAATTTTGTTAGGGAGGGTTAATCAAGAACCGCTTCATTACCGTTCTTTTCTAACCAAGCGCGGCGATCCGGCGCGCGCTTTTTCGCCAGCAGCATATCCATCATACGGTCTGTAGACGCACCAGATTCGTTGGTCAACTGCACCAAGCGCCGGGTGTCCGGGAACATGGTGGTTTCACGCAACTGTAGGGGGTTCATTTCGCCCAAGCCCTTAAAGCGCTGAACACTTGGGGTTGAGCGCTTTTTCTCTACCGCTAACCGTTCCAAAATCGCAGTTTTTTCCGCCTCGTCCAAGGCATAAAAAACTTCCTTGGCAACGTCAATTCTGTACAAAGGCGGCATGGCCACATAAACGTGTCCGGCATCTACCAGCGGGCGGAAGTGTTTAACAAACAACGCGCACAGCAAAGTTGCAATGTGTAGACCATCCGAATCTGCATCAGCAAGAATACAAACCTTGTTGTAACGCAGCCGGGTGAGATCATCCACGCCGGGATCTACACCTATGGCTAAGGCAATGTCATGCACTTCCTGAGAAGCTAAGACCTGACTAGCATCTACTTCCCAAGTGTTGAGAATTTTTCCGCGCAAAGGCATGACCGCTTGGAACTCTCGGTCCCTAGCTTGCTTGGCCGACCCCCCCGCTGAATCACCCTCTACCAAAAACAGCTCTGCTCGACCTGTATCTTGACCAGAACAGTCGGCCAACTTGCCTGGCAAAGCAGGCCCAGAAGTTATGCGCTTACGGGCAACTTTTTTCGCAGCATAAAGTCGTTTTTGCGCATTGCTAATGGCCATTTCGGCGATTTTTTCGCCTTCAGCCGAATGCTCGTTTAACCACAAACTAAAGGCATCTTTGGCCACCCCTGCAACAAAAACCGCAGACTGCCGCGAAGACAAACGTTCTTTGGTTTGGCCCGCAAACTGAGGGTCAGCCAACTTAACGCTGAGCACGTAGTTACACTGCTCCCAAATATCATCGCCAGTAATTTTTACGCCGCGAGGGAATAAATCTCGGAACTCACAAAACTCTTTCAGTGCGTCAACCAAACCCGAACGCAGCCCATTAACATGGGTGCCGCCAGCAGCAGTTGGAATAAGATTTACATAGGACTCTGCAATTTGCGTAGAGCCGTCAACTACCCACTTAAGTACGTAGTCAGTGGTTTCTTGAACCCCTTGAGCCGTATGCTGAATGGTCATTTCAGGCACGCACTCGGCGTCGCCTATGCTTTGTTCAAGATACTGTTTCAGACCGTCCTCATAATACCAGCTGACGTTGTCTTCAGGCTTGCCTTCAATAGACAAGCTCATGCGCAGACCGGGGCAAAGTACCGCCTTGGCGCGCAGCAAATGGCGCAGCCGCGTCATCGCCAGCGCGGTGGTATCAAAGTAAGCAGCTTCCGGAATAAATCTAACGCGGGTACCCGTATTGCGCTTACCCACCGTATCGACTTTTTCTAATTTGGTAACGGGCTCGCCTCTGACATAGCGTTGGCGATACAAATTGCCATCGCGTTTGACTTCTACTTCAAGCCAGTCAGATAAAGCGTTCACTACCGAGACACCCACACCGTGGAGGCCACCGGAAAAACTGTAGTTTTCGTTGTCGAACTTTCCGCCGGCATGCAGGCGCGTCAAAATAAGTTCTACGCCCGAGATCTTATGCTCCGGGTGAATATCAACGGGCATCCCTCGGCCATCGTCCTGCACTTCGATTGAGCCATCTTGATTAATGGTGACTTCAATTTCTTGCGCATGACCTGCAATTGCTTCGTCAACACTGTTGTCTACCACCTCTTGGACTAAGTGATTGGGCCTTGTTGTGTCGGTATACATACCCGGGCGACGACGCACCGGCTCCAATCCAGTTAAGACCTGTAGTGATTCAGCAGAATATGTTTTTTCGGCCATTTACCTAATTCATAGTTGGTTTAAAGGAGGGCGTGGTTAAACGCTCTAGCTTAGTTGTTATACAGCCATCTTCGGCAAGAGACAGCCAGCGATAACCCGGCGGCTTGTCATCCAAAGTAAACTTGGCGCTATTTGGCGCAAATTGGAAACAAGTTGAAGGCGACCCTAACAGAGGACCGTGGTCACTGGTTACTTCTATCTCTTGATGCGCATGCCCAAATATAGTGCCGCGCAAATTGGCACCAGGGGTCGCTGCAATGCCAGCCATTAATTCATCCACACGCATAATCCGATCTTTATCTAGCCACGGCGCACCAATCTCAACCAAAGGGTGATGAGTTGCCAATAAAAGGTGCTGAGCGTCACTTGCCACTATGGCTTGAGTGAGATGGGTTAAATCATCTGGCGCAATATAGGCAGAAGGTTCGTTATCTACATGAGAGTCCAGGGGCGCAATTAGCCACGACCCCAACGTTAAAGCCTGCATAGGCAACTGTGCATGGTGCATGTTTGCCAACACGTCATGGTTGCCGGGCAAGCACAATAAGGGCACATCAAAAAAACGCCTCACAGTGCCTAAAAAGCGCTGATATACAGCAACTGATCCTTCATGCACAAGGTCTCCGGAGGCCACCACTGCATCGCAAGGGTCTTGGGCTTTAGCCTGTGTAAGCACAGCCTCCAGTGAAGCCTGTGTATCTACTCCTAATAAGGTTTGGCCAGCCTCAACAAGGTGACAATCTGTGATGTGCAAAACCCGCTGCATTAAAGGCTTATTCCAACTGCCCGCGCACCATCGCTCTTAAGTCCTGCCCAATACTCGCCAGAACTTTGGTAGTTGCTGCCGCCTGCGCGATTTTTGCGGCTTTTATTATTAACAGCTGCGTTATTCAAGAGTCAGTTTTACCGGCTCAACAACCCCACCTATGGCTAAACAAAGACTCAGATATTCACCCAAAAAGCGATTCAACTGCACTTTCTCATCTGGGTGACGCATGCGTTGATTGGGGTATTCATAATGCCCATGGAAACGATTCTCATGCTGATATTCCACCACTTCAGCACTGGAAGAGTCGTGGTACATGCGAATACGCATATTTGGGCTACTGCCCCAATTCAACTCAGGCTGTTGGCTCAAGTGCAAAAGGGTTGTATACGGGCTGCGCTCTAACGCCTTAATGACCACAAAAGTGCCCTCTGCACCTGGGGTTAAAGCGATCTTAATTTCGTCCTGCTCGCGCATTTTTGGAAACAACTTGAGCATGCGCTGGTAGTTAATGTCACACACAGCCATGTGGGCAGATAAATCTACCTTGTAGGTTCGCTTGCGAATACTGGATATCTCACCCTTGGCAAAACCACGAGTTAGCGCCTTGGAACGGCTTAAAATATCTTCATCTGTCTCAGGACGTTTTTCTGACACTGCTGGCCTAGATAGTTATGGATAGCTGATAAATGCTTAAGGTTGCCTAATATACCCACCAGATTGGCTTGGGTCACTGGCCCAAAGTGCTTTTATTTAGACAATTGCAGAATGCGCTGCTAGTCGGATAAATTGCGGACTTTGCACCATTCACTGCACTGTGCGACGGGCAAAAGGCATTAATGTAGCGCGCCTTAGGTGTGCGCATGTTGAGATTGGAGGGCCATGCGGTCAGAAGTTAAGCTTTCTCAGCTATGACGGTTATGTCGCATATAAGAGAAAGGAACTGAACTTGCCTTGCAGCACGTACAACTTGCAAGCCACAGACAAAGGCTGGGGTTAGCAGCGCCAAATCAACAAGCAAAAGTCGCTAGATTCACATTACTTGAACGGTTAATCGGCGCATAATCCGCGCATTACGGACTCTGGTCTCGGACCACTTTAAAGGCCATTTATTAAAGGCCAAAAAAGGCACCCGTTCAGGGTTCTGATATACTTCGCCGAATATGCGTAGGCAAAATACCTCGTTTGATTGAGGCAGGGTTTTATTCTTAGACCGCGCTATTTCTGAGGCAGGGCGATTTTCTAAAACAGGAAGTTTTATGAAGCAGTACAAAATCTCTAACGTAAGCATTGTAAAGATGGTGGCGCTTTTTTCCGCCAGCATGCTCTTCACACCATGGGCGGCT
>ERZ887830.1026-NODE-1026-length-16420-cov-4.338527_pt1 | contig 16420 bp, 12 predicted proteins | sample MGYA00521101_ERZ887830 | MGnify/ENA primary metagenome ERZ887830 (study PRJEB32303, sample SAMEA104408592) | aquatic metagenome | biome: Marine water; feature: Pelagic; material: water | place: Baltic Sea | collected 2014-06-05T16:38:00 | depth 1,762 m ... | reverse complement strand
GTGGTGGTGTGTCGGTGTTCTCTTTTACTCGTATCGTTGACGAGCATTGTTTCGGTTGCTCCCAGTGGAGCAGTTTGCCAGTGGATTCACTGGATGGCTCGGTATTGCTGGACTCATGATGCCAGTCTGTATGGCATACGGATGATAGACACGCTAGAGAGTCTCGTCGCGTTCGAAATCGATGTAGTCTTCGTGTCACGTGTGTTCCCGTGACATCGAAATGGTATTCACCTGCGTGCTTGGTAATGGATGGCTGTTTGGCGGGAATGAGACCCCTTTTCAATACGTATCCGAACTTGTTGCTCAATTTTTTTAAGTAGTCGGCAAGTGGTCCTGATAGGCTTTTACCGTCAAAAAGTTTGTTCAAGTCGCAGTGTGAAATAGCCGTGTCACTGGCGGTCAATGAACACGACACAGCAAACGCGCGTGTCGGTCAGCAGGCACTGTTTTCACTGCTTGAACAGATTGTCAATCTGCACCGATAGGTGAAATGCATGAGTATGACAGCACCGCGAGCGTTGACGATTGTTGTTCCGTATTTTGATGGTTTGCTTGGAAAGTCCGTTCAAGAAGATGCGAAGTTGTTGGCTCAGGCTAACGATGGCAGCGAAGAAATATTTTCATTGTGGGTCAATCGAAAATTGATTGGGTCAGGGCTTTGGTCAATTCGAAAAATCAATGTCTGCACGCTAGATTGGATATTCTCGATTGGTCCTCCGTCGTGTGGATTCACAGCCAGCCTAGACGCGGGTCTGACAGGCGTTTGCGACCACCAAGGCAAGATCGTTACTTGGTCGGAAGTGTGGTGACGACGAAGTTTCGCCATCGTTACATCTCCTTGAACCCTTGTTTGAGGTGCGGTTTCAATCGACCGCACTCATTTCCGCTGAGCTGCCCGTCGGAGTAGGTGTAACGTCCTCGATTGGATATCGTGCAGACCCTTTGTTTCTCACGCGAGCGACTGATTTGCCCATTGATCTCAGGACGCTGGCACGCAGAGCCGTCTGGAGTGCGAACGTTTTTTCAAGCAGAAAAAACGGCTAGGGATTCTTCCCTATCTGCTCCGTGCGGAATCTTTGGAATCGCTGCGAAAAGTCATTCGCCTTCAAAAATAGCATTCTTAATTGCTTGGACGATTGATCGACGACTGATCGATGACTGTGTCGCACGATCGACGTCAATACCAAGAACTTTTCCCAGTCGAAGTGCTAAGTCCAGATCACGGACACCGTGGTATTGGTTGGTTGACTTGTTGGCAATGTAGATCGTCTCTGAATCCGTGTTGTATCCGGATTCGATGGCGTCAGACATGTCCTCGATCCAGTCCTGTGGAACGCCCAAGTTGCGGCACGTCTCTTCGTTCCAGATTTCGTCTCCTACACAAAGATTCAAGATGGCTAGGGCGCGATGGCGTGGAACTGACATGGTATCAAGCGTGGCAGGATTGGGGGTGAAATCGATCGAGAGGTTGCCAAATCAATCGGTGGTAACTGTGCAATTGGTTCAATTCGAAGTGGCTTGCCTAAGGCTGAGTTGCTGCGTGACGGTTCGCGGTATCTGTGAAAAGTTGTGTCTGCACAGGTTTGACCTGCACACAGAACACGAATGCGTGAGCGCCAGTGGCGTTGAATTCTACCCGTTGGACGATTCGGCTAGAGTTTGACGCGACTTCCGCGGTGGCTTTGCTACGAGACGTATGAGAGGAACCGTTTTACGCCCACCGTGGAAAGTTCGTTTGCCTGCAATGGTGTGATCGAAAACGAAGACTCCACTGCTGTTGCCACGGGGGGAAACACGGAGGATGGCGGGATGACCGCATTCCAGGCAGCAAACACGCAAGCCGTGGCTATCCAAGAGTTGGTGGATCGATTCCGCCAGCTCGCGATTCTGCTTTAGATTATCGAAGGATCGACCCACCATTTTCGAAAGTTGACCCTGAATCGCTAAACGGATCGTTCGCTGTAGGCGATTGAGTTCCTGGTCCAGCTCCAGCAATGCTGTTTCGGCTTCTGCGGGCGAGAGTGTCTGCGGAGCTGACATGCAGATATTTCGAACGTTCGGAATTGAGTGACGTGATTGGGTAGGGCGGGATTCTAAAAAGAACGTGACGACCGCACTGGACATGTTATACAATTTGTATAACATGTCCAGTGCGGAGGGCGTCACTGAGCGTTCGATCGCAAAGAAATTTCCGAAAAATAAGGAAATTCACGGGATAGATGAGGTTTTTCCCGCGTAGTTCAACGTGGCGGGAAAACCGCAAATTCACTAGTGTTCCGTTTTGTCCAATCCGTCCTCCCCTTTCGCACGATCGCTGAACGCCCATGTCGGTCAATCAACAAACCGTTGAGGACACCAAGGCCCAAATTCGAGGGCTGGTAAACGAAATTGCCCAGCTTTCCAAAAGTGGGGCTACTGCGGAGGAGTTTTACCCAGAGTTGCTCTCTCGCATCATCACAGCGTTAGCTGCTGCAGGGGGCGCGATTTGGTTATTGGATGAAGACCGGCAGCTCAATCTGCAGTATCAGATCAATGCAGAACCGTCGATTTTGGAAGACGATTCCGAAGATGCGACCCGCCACACTCGGTTGATTCAGCGTGTCGCCAATAGTGGCCAGTCGCTTCTGGTGCCCCCGTATTCAGGCACCACGGATGGTGAGGGAGAGGGCAACCCAACGGGATTCTTGCTCTGTCTTGGTGCCCTGCAGCATGATGGCCATAACGATGGCTTGATCGAGATTTTTCAGCGACCAGGAACAGCGCCGGATACACAGCGAGGTTACCTTCGTTTTCTTCAGCAGATGTGTGAGCTGGCTGCAGAGTGGCTGCGAAGTCAAAAGTTGCGAACTCTGGGTGATCGTCAGACCCTGTGGCAGCAGGCTGATTCGTTCGCCCGTGCGACACACGAATCGCTTGATTTGAAAGAAACCGCCTACATCGTTGCCAATGAGGGACGGCGTTTGATTGGTTGTGATCGTGTGAGTGTCGCGATTAAAAAGGGGCGAAACTGCAAAGTACAGTCGATTAGCGGGCAGGACACTATCGAGAATCGTTCGAACATTGTGACTGCATTGAATAATCTGGCGACTCGGGTTGTCGCTGCTGGTGAGCCTTTGTGGCACGACGGAGCAACAGAGGATCTGCCGCCTCAAATTGAGGAAGCTCTGGAAGATTACGTCGACCAGTCGTATGGGCGAAACATTGCGGTCTTGCCTCTCCGAGAACCTGAGCGCCGTCTGGGTGTAGATAACGACTCCGGAGCTGCAGGTGAGATTGACCGTGACAATGCTCATCGGGGCGAAGTCATCGGTGCTTTGATCGTAGAGCAGATTGAAAGCGATATCCCCCAAGATGTTTTCCGTGCACGGTGTGATCTGGTTTACGAGCATGGCACTCGAGCCATCGCTAACTCGCGCGCCCATTCCAACTTGTTTCTGATGCCTGTGTGGAGGACTTTGGGGCGAGCAACGTGGGTGCTTCGGGCCCGAACTCTGCCCAAAACAATTGGTGTCATTGCTTTGGTTTTGGTAGTGGTGCTTGGCCTGACTTTTATAAAGAAAGATTTTAATCTCGAAGCAGAGGGAACATTGGTGCCTTCTGAAAAGCGAGAGATTTTTGCCCCAATCGATGGTGAGGTCGTCGCAGTCAATTTTGACCATGATGATACCGTAAAGCAGAACGACATCCTGATTGAGTTGCGAAACCGTGACATCGAAATTCAAATTGCGGACATCGAAGGTCAAATTCAAACCAACATCGCTGAACAGGCAAAAGTTCAAGGCCAGTTGAGTCGTCGCCAGCTTTTGAAACCATCAGAGTTGCGGTCCTTGCAAGCAGAAAAAAATGAATTGCGAGCCAAAGATCTGGTGCTGCAGAGGAAGCTGAGTCTGCAAAAAGATCGCAAGGAAGAGCTGAATATTAAATCGCCGATTCAGGGCACTGTCGTGTCATGGGACGTTGAGAAAAATCTTCGCCTAAGACCCATCATGACAGGCCAAGTTCTGATGGAAGTGGCTGACCTTGATCAAAATCTGGTACTTGAAGTCGAGCTGCCTGAAAAACGTGAAGGACACCTCGATGAATACATTGCTCAGCAGGGTTTGAGTACTACTGACCAATTGTCAGTGACCTATATCCTTGCGACAGATCCTGATGAGCCAATGGAAGCCAGGTTGCTTATTGACAGCATTTCCAAGCGTGCCGATGCAAATGAAGAACATGGTGCGGTCATTAAAATGCGGGCTGATCCGGACCAAAAAACCCTGAGAAGTTTGCAGCCTCGCCCAGGGGCCAAGGTGATTGCGAAAATCTACTGCGGTCGCCGTAGTAGTGGTTTTGTATTCTTCCACGAAATCTATGAATGGTGTCATAAGTTCTTCTTTTAGAACGGAGCCATTTCTGCTATCCAACGTTCATTTTTTCGGAGTTTTCATGATGCGGTTTACATTGTCAGTTTTGTATCTCGCTATCGCTGCAGCCATTCCCGCCTTTGCACAGCAGGCGGCGGTCCCGAAGCAAACACCTGTGGTTGAGAACTGCGTGGTGCAGTACATCAATAAGGTTGATGTTCCGGCGAGAGCTGAGGGCTCACTGACAGAAATGCGAGTGGATGAGGGAGTCACTGTGGCCAAGGATTATGTGCTGGCAGTGATTGATGATACCGCTGCCAAAATCAATTTGGCATTGAAACAGGCCGAAGAGAAAGAGGCCGTCCTGAATGCTACAAATGAAGTCAATCTGAATGATGCCAAGAACAGCGAGCAACTCGCCAAGGCTGAAGCAGAAGCTTACGAAGAACTGCGACGCGAGCGGGCTATTCCCTACTGGGAGCTCGAGAAGAAAAAACTGGAAGCCGATCGAGCATTGCTGCGGATCGATCTAGCCGAAATGAACAAAAGCATTGCTGAAGTGCAGGCTTTTGGGAAGAGACAGGAGCTTGCGTTGGCGGAGTACGAATTGAAACGACGTCAAATTGTTGCTCCTTGGGATGGCTTCATTGAATCCAGACGCGCTCAACTTGGTGAATGGGTGCAGCCAGGAACACCGATCCTGACTTTAATCCAGATGGATAAGTTGCGAGTTGAAGGAGACATTGATGCGTTGGAATCCCGCAGAATTGTCAAAGGCACAAAGGTTGAGGTGAAAGTCTTTGATATAGGTACAAGCTCAAGTTCGGAGCAGAAGCCCATCAAGGGAATATTGGGATACGTGAGTATGGAGATTGATCTGAACGGCCGCCATCGAGTGTGGGTGGAAATTGATAATGTCAAGGATGACGGTGTCTGGCGTTACAAGCCGGGCATGATGGCAGAGATCAAGATTCCCTGATCCCTTCGTGGATCACTAATTAAATGCATCGACGAGATACGCCGATCGGAGCTCTTTTGAAGTCATCTTTTTATCCCGAATCCAAGTCGCAAACCCTGTTTGCATAGCGTTCCATGACCACGTTAGCCGAATCCCTCGTTAGCAGCTCATCAAGGCCGCTGACGGTCCGAAAGCGCCCTGACCTGACGGCAAACCGTCAGTTCTATCAGGGTACTGCTTATTGGGTGGTTAAGGAGCCGGTTGGACTGCAGTATTTTCGCTTCCACGAAGAAGAATATTTCATTCTGAACATGCTGGATGGGCATGTCAGCCTGCAGCACATCAAAGATGGTTTCGAGCGTCGTTTCGCGCCTCAGAAAATCACGTTTGGTGATCTGCAACAGTTCATTGGAATGCTGCATCGCAGCGGGCTGGTGATCAGCAATTCACCCGGTCAGGGAAAGGCTCTGCGGGAGCGTGGTCGCAAAAAAAAGAACAAAGAGACATTGGGTAAATTTGCCAATGTATTTGCGTTGAGGTACCGGGGATTTGATCCTGAAAAGGTTCTGAACGGCATTCTGCCGTGGTTCGGATGGCTCTTCACGGTCCCTGCGCTAATCTTCTTTGCACTGTTTCTGGCTTCCGCAGCGTTGTTGCTGGCTACCCAGTACGAAACTGTTTACGCCAAGTTACCTACCTTTCAGCAATTCTTCGCCGCAGATCGATGGATGATCCTTGCGTGCACCATGGCTATCGTAAAAGTCTTGCACGAGTTCGGGCATGGGTTGAGTTGCAAAAAATTCGGTGGGGAGTGCCATGAAATTGGTTTCATGTTATTGGTGTTTACACCCTGCCTGTACTGCAACGTTTCTGACTCTTGGATGTTGCCAAATAAATGGAAGCGGGTCTGGATTGGTGCGGCGGGTATTTATGTCGAGATGATATTGGCATCGATTGCCGCGTATGTCTGGTGGTTTACCGAATCCGGTACGACGATCAATGATCTGTGTCTGAACATGATGTTCTTGAACGTCGTCAGCACGGTGTTGGTGAACGGTAATCCGCTGCTTAGATTCGATGGGTATTACATCCTGATGGATGCTTTGGAGATCCCCAATCTTCGTCAAAAGAGTACCGAAGTTCTGAAACGCTGGTTTCAGGAGACATGCCTTGGATTGGAATTGCAGGATGATCCTTTTCAGCCGACACGCGGTCGGTTCATGTTCGGTTTGTTTACGGTCGCCAGCGTCATTTATCGCTGGGTCGTTGTGTTCTCGATTTGTTGGTTTGTGATCAAGGTCCTGGAGCCTTATGGGCTGCAGGCAATTGGGCGGATGGTTGCCGTCATTGGTTTTGCAGGTCTGGTTGGTCAGCCCTTCGTCCAAACATGGAAATTTTGTCGAACTCCCGGGAGATTGTCCAAAGTGAAACGCACTCCCCTGTTAATCACACTGGGAATTGTTACCAGTGTTGTGATCGGTGTTTGTTACATACCGTTGCCACATCACATTGATTGTGCTTTTGAAATTCGTCCCAGCAAGGTTGGGACGGTGTATGCCGGCACTTCCGGCAGAATTGAATGGGCGATTGAACCACGCACGCAAGTAGAAGAGGGACAGCAGCTTGCAAAGCTAATCAATCCCGATCTTGAAATTCGACTAGCGGATCTCGAGGGCCGCGAAGTGGTGGCCAATGCCCAGCTCAAGACGATTCAATTGAGAAGTCGTGAGGATATTTACCTGAAGGCATCGATTGATACACAAGAAGAATTGATCAAGTCCATTCAATCGATGATCGCCGAAACTCGCAAAGAGGTTGAGCGTTTGACAGTGGTTGCGAAACGCTCGGGTGTTGTGATTTCACCACCCATTCGGGAACCTCAGAAAGAGAACGGTGGCAGGCTACCCGGCTGGACTGGATCTCCCTTGGATCGGGAGAACCTGGGTGCCCTTTTGACACCCGGCGATGTCATTTGTGAGATCGGCGATGACCAAGACTTTGAGGCGGTGCTGATCATTGATCAAGGCGATGTGCAGCTGGTCCGTGAGGGACAGGAAGTTGAGATGAAACTGGACTCCCGAAGACTGGAAACGTTTGATGGTGTGATTGATGAAAAATCGAATGAGCCGCTTGATGCAGCCACCATGGGGATGTCCAGCCAAACCGGTGGAGATTTGCAGACAGAGATCGATCCCACAACAGGCATGATCATGCCTAGAAGCGTATCCTATCAAGCTCGGGTGCCGTTGGTGATTGATGACGTGCCGTTAAGGGCCGGGTATCGAGGGTCAGCAAAGATCCATGTTGAACCCATGTCCTTAGGTAGTCGGCTTTGGCGGCTGATCGCGAAAACATTTAATTTTGAACTTTAGAGACTGGACTGGTTCAGCTGTGCTGCTCATCCAAGGATATTGCAGAACTTTTTTAATATTTCACCGAACATGATCGTCTTACTTTGCAGTCTTGTAGCCGCTCGTCACGATGCGGCTCGGATTGCGAATGGGTGTATTAGCGGGCAACGCCACTAGATGATCAAACCGCCCACTATGATTCCGATGCAGGGATCATCTTTTTTATTACTGTTGACGATTACCAATCCCATTGAGCGATCGTCATAACAACAACTCCAAACCTTTCGGAGAACTCAACGATGGCAGATGAAACCAAAAAAGAAGAGGCTGCAAAGCCTGCGGCCGCCGCGGAAGCACAACAACCAGTCCAAGTGCAGGTGGTTGATGAAAACGCGGTAGCGACGTACGCCAACTTTTGCCGTGTGACTGGTTCACCAGAAGAGTTGATTGTTGATTTCGGTTTGAATCCGCAGCCGATTGGTGTCCCTAAGGATCCCATTCAGGTCAAGCAACGCATCATTGTCAATTTTTATACAGCGAAGCGTCTGCTGGCTGCACTGCAGATGTCGGTTGCACGTCACGAGTCTGTGTTCGGCGTTTTGGAAACGGACATCAACAAAAGAGTACGTCCCGGCTTGAATCAGCAAGCTGATGCTGGAAAGAAGAGCTAATCAGCAGGTACTGCTGATTACAACTACCGGTCTCGCATGTATTAAAAATGCCTGACAAAATGATTTCGCGTCGTGCAACTGCTCGACGCGATTTTTTTTGCATCACCATTGGCCTCCACGCTTGGACATCGCCAGAGAGGCAGGGTGCGTATCAGGCTGCTGCGAGGACTCATGATGTGACGAGTGTTTGCAGAAGCGGGTTATATGCCGCGGTGTTCTTGGCTCAGTCAGGTCGACCATTGATGCAGTCGATTAGCATCCGCAACCGGCCCAGAGCCCGACGATTGAAGTGGAATACAAGTCGTGGCAATTCTGATAGATCGGCTTCACCGATCTCTTCCGGCTGCGGGCTGGTTTGTTCGAACGTTCCATCGACAAGAATGTCGGCGTAGTGTTCTTGGATGTACGCCAGCTTTGACTCTGCAAGCGGTGCTTTGAGGCGAAAGACGAGACGATTTTTGACATACCGCATGCTGTGATAGACACGGTAAAAATTCAATGTCTCTTCAATCGCTTCGTCAACCGAATTGGTGATTTTGTACAGTCGTACATCTTCCGGACTGATCATCCCACCGTCGCGGAGCTGTTTCTCAATGAACTCTCCGAGATCCTTCCAGTAGCTTCCTCCCGGGTGATCAAGCAGCACGAGTGGTGTCATGGTCTGTTTGCCGGTTTGCATCAGCGTGAGCGTTTCCATCGCTTCGTCAAGCGTTCCGAAACCACCCGGTAGGCAAATGACCGCGCTACATTCCTTCACAAACATCAGCTTGCGTGTGAAGAAGTACTTCATGGTGACGAGTTTTGGGTCACCCTCAATGTATTCGTTGGCACTCTGTTCAAAGGGCAGCATGATGTTTAGCCCCAGTGAGGCCTCGCGTCCAGCGCCTCGGTGACCGGCTTCCATGATGCCACCACCAGCACCGGTGATGACCATCCAACCATGCTTTGCCATCCGCTGACCAAGTTCAACGGCAGCTTGGTACTCGGGATGGTCAGGGCTCGTTCTTGCTGAGCCAAAAATGGTGAGTTTCCGACGGCGTCGAAAAGGCCGAAAAACCTTGAACGCATAACGGAGTTCTCTCAGGGTTCGCGAGAGCAGCTTGAGGTCGCCTCGGGCTGTTTGGTCCTTTTCAAGCTTGCCAATTGTGCTCCGCATGACGCGGTACATGTCCTGAGAGTCGACAGGCTTGAGGGGGTCATCAGCCGGTTGTGGCCGCTGGATCTCGTCTTCGCCAATCGCTTCGAGAGGGAGGTCGTCCTGATTCATGCGATCATAATCCTATTGGGAAGATTTCTTGTGTCTTAGACGAGTGAGTCGGCGATCCGGCTTTCTCAGCCAGCCTCTGTTTCCGCGGGCGGATCCACTCTGGCACGTGGTTCTGGGCGAACCCCGAGTATCTTGGCAATCAGAATTGCAAGGGGCGCTGCCGCAAAACTGAGCAACGCTCCCATTTTGACGGAGTCTTGTACTGAACCCGCCACTGTAAACGCTGCCACTGATACAAAAAGTGCGACAGTGAATCCGATGCCTGCGACCATCCCAAGGGTGACGACGTGACGGTAGTCCATCCCAGCGGGTTTCTGAAGCTTCAAGACTTTCTCTGCAAACAGGGTCATCGCAGTAATGCCCAACGGCTTGCCCAGCAACAGGCCGCCCAGTACAAGCCACGTCCCTGTGCCAAGACTGCTCATGACAACCCCAGCGTTGGCTAATCCAAATAAGCCGAGGAAGAATTCGACCGGGGTTTTCCAGAAGTGTTCGAATTCATTCAAAGTGTCTTCGCGATTCTTTTCGGCCTTGGCAAACATTCCCAGGTCGGTATGAGCATGGGGCAGTAGCGGAATGATGGGGACCAGCCCCAACGCTGCATGGATGTTTGCTTGATAGAAGCTGTACCAGCATAAAATTCCCGGGCCCAGTAGGTAGACCCAATGTGAATGTACTTTGGCTCTTCGTAGAGAAAAAGCCAAAACCATTGCCCCTGCGGTGAGTAAAAACCACCAAAATTGCAAGGGAGCCTGTGGATAAAACACAGCCAAAATCATCAGGCCTGCAGCATCATCAGCAATCGCCAGTAACAGTAGGAAAGCGATGGCGGGGTGCCCAACGCCAAATATCATTCGCGCAATCAGATAACTGAAGGCAATGTCCGTTGCACAGGGGACCGCCCAGCCCTTGCCGAAGATGTCCTGAGTCCCAGTGAAGTAACAGCCAATGATGTATATCAGGGCTGGACCCGCGATTCCGCCAACGGTCGCAAGCAGTGGTGTTGCTGCCTTTCTTGGATTCGAAAGTGCCCCACCTGGTAATAGGGATTCCCATACTTCTTTTGCCGCAATCGCAAAAAAGAGGGCCATCAATATGTCGTTAATCACAAAATGGATGGTCAAGCCATGATGACTTGCATGGCTCTCTTGCTCATTTTGTCCGGCTTCTTCCGTCGCTTCAGCAGAATTTACCGCTCGGTTTTCATCGCTGCCGTGATCTTCCTCGTCATCACTCCACAGGGAAGTCAGGTCGAAATCAACAAAGCGGGTATAGCTGGTTTCAGGAGGAACTGATGAATCCAGTTGGCTGGTGGCAGATTCCGTGGTAATTGGCGACGCCATGTTCGCCCAAATCAATGCCGTCACCGCACCTGCGATCAGCAGAAATGAGTTGTCAATCAAGGTGCGGACGATGCCGCTTTTCTGTTCGTGTCCGGTCATATTCCGCAGTCTGGAACATCTATGAGCAGGGATGTGTTGGCCCTCAGATCATCAGAAAGCCATAGGAAGCACGTTGCTGACTGGGAATATAGTGGTTGGAAGTGAAGTTGGTGAGGTCACTTGCACACAACCTTGCCAGGCGTTTTTAAAGAAAACTGGGAATCAAGTAAGGATAATTCGGCCGATCGTGGGTGATCGAACACGCAGGTGGCGGATCTCCACTGTCCGATGAATACGAATTTGGTTGTCGTCTTGCCCCGGAAATCGCAGGTTTAAAGTTACTGCTGGCGGCAATCTGAATCAAAAATCACGCTGATTGCCGCTGTTTAATTCAATTTGGGAACGAAGCGATTTCGCGATGAGTGCAGCCAACTCGGAAATCAACCAGTTTGCATCAAAGGTCTGCCTTGGGGACATTACGGGGTGCGACCAGAGTTTCCATGAAGTTGATGATCGCGGAACGATCACTGTGGGATAGGTTCAGGAATCGGTCACGAGTTCCAGCGGCTTCGCCCTCGTGCATGCTGACGGCTTCTAGAAGCGTGGCCGCTCGACCATCGTGCAAGTAGGGTGCCGAATCTCTTACGCCCCACAGAGGTGGTGTCCGCCACTCCTGCATGGTGTTGGTCGGCTCAATGTGAATACGAGTGTAATTGGTTCGCTTGGTCTCCGTCAGTTCCACGTTTCGCTTGGTTCGATCAATCGTGTAAGTATCTTTGCCCGAAGCCAGTGTTTGATTGTGAAGAGTTCTTCTGGAGTCTGTTTGATTACTCTGGGAACTCTTAACGGATCTCTTTATTTCTGAACCGGTCGGAACGAACCTCATGAGCGTATCGGGTTGCTTAGGGTACGTGAACTCGTAGCTTGTCGGTGAATACCTGATGTTGGTTTGCCTGCGGTTGATTGGTGATAGATCCACTGCAGTAGAGCCCTTCGTGGTAGACCGCTGCTCGGAGATGGTGCCGCTCATGACGGAAGTACTGCCGTAGTACGATGTGGTCAATGCATCGTCATAGAACCTGATGTTTTCCGACTTTTGAACCACGCGTTGATCCACTCGGCTGACGGGGGTTATTCTGGTGATGTAGGGATCGGCAGGATTCAAGTCGATCGACTCTTGTCCCATATCATGCATCAACAAATCACTGTAGAGGCCGACTGCAGGGCTGACGGTGGGTACATGGCATACAGCACATCCAACGCTGGCAAAGAGTTGCTCACCACGAACCGCAGCATGACGTGCTTCTGAGTCTTGAGGAAAGCGGCGGGATGGAGCGGGCAAAGCTGCTACAAATGCTGCCATGGTTCTGATCTGCTCGTCAGAAATGTCCGTCGTCGGGTTCTGGTAGCCCGGCAGTGTTGGGTCCAGAGGTTGAGGTATACGCGCTGTTTCCAGACCCATTTCGGCTGCACATGCTTGATCGCAAAAATCAATCAATGTGGCGATGTTTCCTCTCCAGCCAAATCTTCCGTAGCGCCCATCAGGACGCGTCGCAGGTCGCCCACTGATTTCCGGGTGCTTTTCTTGGTCGCGTGCCAGATCCTTGAGCTGTTTCGCTGTGATTTGATCAATCAGCCCACTGCCAAAAAGTGGCGTTGTGTTGCGTTGAAATATTCTGGCGTGAATAGCAACCTTGTACCTTCCATTTTGCGACGAGTAGTCGAGTGGTGTCGCGTTTGCGTGTCGAACTTCAGCAGCGTTGGCGGGGCCACCTTCTTCACTGAATTCAGCACTGGCGTGCTTCATGAGTGAGTCGCGATAGCTTGAAAACACTGGCGTGCCACCATGGTGTGAGAGGGCGAATGTGTTGATCACCTTTCCCATCGGGTCAACAAATCCCGGGTGGAATCTCTTGACTGAATTCGCAATCACATCGTTATTGATCGGGCCACCGGTAATTTTCATTTTTTCAATGCTGATCGATTTTGCATTGAATCTCGCATCACCGCTGCCACCGACACCACCTTGGTGATGGCAGGCTACACACGATTTTGCGTTGTGAAGTGGCCCCCGCCCATCACTTCCCAAGTTTGGGTTGCGGCTTGGCCATTCCCGCTCAAAAAGTGCCCTGCCTCGTTGGATGCGTTGTGGGTCGATCGTGTTGGGCCCCGCAGCCATGAGGAAATCACTGGTTCCCAGCGCGATTGCCGTGAGCAACGCGGTCGAAATAATCGGTGACAGCAGTCGCTTCAAGAATAATTCAGTCATCTGATTTCCTCTTGTTGATTAGGTTGCAAGGCAGACTTGTCAGCGGTCTTGGCTCGTCTCAACAGACCCCAAAAGCGTGCAGGAGGATCCTGTGCATGAATGGTTTGGGGGAGGCGGCTGTTGGGAGCAATAAGAACGTAACGAATCATCGAAGGTGAAAAGAAGGTGATCGGTTTTAAATCACGTTGTCGGATGAGCTCGGTAAGTTGTTGTGGGGTGATTGCACGAAACGGAAACTCGGTCGCTGTGTCATGTGCCTTTTGCCACGATGTCCCATTGCGAGTTTTTGGCTTCTGGGTAGGCGGCCATGGCAGATGCTGTAAATGGCTGGGAGATTCAATCGCCATGACGAAGGAACCGGTTCTCTTCTGTTCATCAAACCAATTCAAGAGATCTGTTTGATCGCTGCCGGCCGTAATCGCAATCTGTTGCCAGAGAAGTTCGGCAAAGAGATTCCAGTTTTCTGCAACATCCATGCCTGCGATGAAGGGCGTGATGGCCTGGCACCATGAATCACGTGCCTCGGTATGTTGCTCAAGAATGACGAGTCGCCGCTCATCAAGCTTTGTGGATAACCCAAAACGTGTTCGCACGTCGTAGTTGTAAGTCGGCTGCAAACCAAAAAATAGTTTTTGAAATCGAACCACTGAGGATGCAGATTCCGCCGATCCATCAAGGATCAAAGCATCCTCTCGCTCCTTTCCCTCAATCATTTCCTGCAATTTCATGTTCCAAAGACGGCCCATTCTTTTCTTGCTGCGTAGAACAATAGCTTCCGTTATCTGATGCGGGGCTGCCTCATTCAATTCACTTAGTAGTTTGACTTCCTGAGCATCTTCCAGAAGTGTGAGCAGATCCTTGTCATTAGGGATGCCCACTGTGAGAGCAAGAAGGTGGTAAGTGCTATCACAAACAAACAAAAAAACCCGAGCAGGCGAATTGATTGCTGCACCACCAGAGAGCTCCAATGGTGTGCCAGCAAAAATTGATTGAAGAGAAATTCTGTTTCTCAGATCCGGGCGTGAACGCAAAATCCGTTGGCAGGTGTGATGGAATTCCGACGCGCACCAACCATGTTGGGAGTGCGCTGTTGGTTTCGCTGCAGCGGGTTTGGCAGCTTTGCCAGGGATATTGGGAGCGTGAACTGCCTCGGGACGTCCTAGGAATGCATCGTCATTTGTGACCAGCATCAAGACAAGCTTGCTTGTTGGCTGCTCTGCAGACAAGACGGTGAACGGAGCCTGCCAGTTCAACGCAGGTTCTTGTGCCACGTCGGCACCCAAGAGCGAACCGGGAACAGGGGCACAAAAGGTTAACACTGCTAGCAACGTTGGTATACGCATAGAGCAGCCGTGTGAGATGAGATATTGAACCACCGACGTTAATGTGAAAATAGCAAACAACAATTTGGGAGTCAACGAAAAGTTTTTGCTGCCGTTCGGTCCGATGGCAGTTTTGTCGTTCAATCAACGACTTTTGAAAGCTCTTTGGCTGCCTTGTAGGCTAGCAGCATAACAGTTGCGTTGGGGTTTCCATGGGTTAGGCGTGGCAGCACGCTGGCGTCCACCACCCAGCCTTGCTGAAATCCCCTGAGTCTGAATTCGGGTGTCACAACCGATGAAGACATTGTGCCCATCAACGAAGTGCCTGCTGGGTGATAAAGTGTTTGTGAATAGCGGCAGATCGCTTTTTCTAAGTCCTGAGCGGTGCCGCGTTTCTTCCCGGGAATTGATTCTGATACCACCCATTGCGACAAATTTGTTTCTTTGACAAGGCGTCTGACAAATCGCATTCCTTGAACGGTTACATCGCGATCGCACGCTTCTTCGAGGTAGTGAGGGTGAATACTTAAGGGTACACGTGGATCTGATGACTGCAGTCGCAACATACCCGTCGATTGGGGCTGACTTGCGTTCACACCAAGGGTCATGAATGCATGGTCGGTCGTTTTTGGGTAAGTGAGGTAGTGCGTAGGAGTCACATGGATTTGGATTGAGTCATCAAGGAATAGGCCTCCACACTCGGCCAGGTTAGAAGCGAGTGGACCGGTACCCATCGTTTGCCATCTCGCGATATCTTGGACTGATGAGTGTGATGGGAATCGATCTGACTTGACCTGAAAAATGACTGGCATGATCAAGTGATCCTGAAGACCACGGCCAACTTGCTCTGATTCAAGGCGAACTTCAATGCCAGCTCGTTGAAGTTGTTCGCGGGGACCGATGCCGCTACGCATGAGAATGCCAGGCGTAGCGATTGCGCCGGCGCAGATGATGACGCCCCTGTTCGCCATGATCCGGTTTTTACCATGATCGTCCCATGTTTCCACACCGATGATGCGATCGCCCTCGCAGAGCAAGCGGTTCACTGTTGCCCGTTGCACTTCAAGGGTGCCATCTGATTGTGCTGCGTTGAGAAGTTCTGCTGGGTTCCAGCGACGACCAGATCGGTTGAGTCGCATGTAGGACCCAGCCTTGCCCTCATCTAACTGGTTTGTTGCCTGCAGGAAACGTTGGGATGACTCACTTTGCCACGTGGGTGGTTCAGGACGAGTCCATTGGGTCAGATCTTTCAAATCCTGCTGTAGTTTCGAGATACTCCAAGAACCGCCGCTTGCGGTGACCAACATCTGCAGGTCCTTGCGTGTTGGTGGAAACCAGATCATCGCATTGATGCGGCTGCTGCCGCCTAGCCCTCGTCCACGTGGCCAACGAATGGTGCGATTGGCGAGCTGGTGACTTTCTTGCGTCGATAGATTCCAGTCTTCACTGGACCCCAGCAGGTTCAACCAGTTGGCAGGTCGCTCTCTATCAATTTGGCGAGCGGTTGCCCCGGGTGGTTCAACTACTGTTATCAATCCTCGCCGCGAATCAGTCGCGTGCGCGAGTTGGGCAGCGACCATGCAACCCGCCGATCCGGCGCCCACGACAATCCAGTCGGTCTTACTCATGGGGACATCGGCTCCCGACGACATCGGTATTCGTCTGAGTTTGATGGGACCGGGTTGGATTTCGGAAGATTGAGAGCATGCGTAAGAAATGTGCTGCTTTTTGGAGTGTTGTTCGGACCCATCGGTAAGTCCACCATCGACCGTGATCGACTTTCACGCTGGGGAAAGAAGATACAGCCGTTTTGATGGTCAATGGTCGATTTGGGATTTGTTGATTACGATT
>ERZ887830.1025-NODE-1025-length-16432-cov-20.478964_pt1 | contig 16432 bp, 17 predicted proteins | sample MGYA00521101_ERZ887830 | MGnify/ENA primary metagenome ERZ887830 (study PRJEB32303, sample SAMEA104408592) | aquatic metagenome | biome: Marine water; feature: Pelagic; material: water | place: Baltic Sea | collected 2014-06-05T16:38:00 | depth 1,762 m ... | reverse complement strand
GCCTCCTGTGCCCATTGTAAATCATGGCGCGGTGGTTATTCTCTTCATTTTGACATGTAACTTGAGTGAGCTATGGCCTGTACCCGAGACCAAATGACTGATTTTTTTGACGCGCTGCTCCACCCGGATGATTTTTCCGACTACTGCCCCAATGGTCTGCAAGTCGAGGGCAAGTCGCAAATTAAGCATTTGGTGACTGGCGTCACCGCGAGTCAGGCGTTAGTGGACGCCGCGATTGCCGAGGGGGCCGACGCTATCCTGGTTCATCACGGCTATTTTTGGCGCGCCGAGGATCCCCGCATTGTGGGGATAAAGGCGCAACGGTTGCGAGCACTCCTGGCGGCTGAGATTAACTTGTTCGCTTACCATCTTCCGCTCGACTGTCACCCGGAGGTGGGTAATAACGTGACGCTGGGACACTTGATGGGCGTAGCAGATCCACGGCCCCTCGATGCCAGTGACAGTCAGCTTCCTCTTTATGCTGGTAGCTTACCCGCTCCGATAGCTGTCGAACAGCTAGCGGAAAATATGACCACTGTCTTAGACCGCCCGCCACTGCTGATCGGTGAGGGGGCAGTGCAGCAGCTTGTCTGGTGCACGGGGGGAGGACAGGGCTATATCGACCGTGCCGCCGATGCGGGCGCTGACGTTTTTATTACCGGTGAGATATCTGAGCAGACAGTCCATGTGGCGCGCGAGCGCGGCGTCGCCTTTATTGCGGCCGGGCATCACGCGACGGAGCGCTACGGTGTGCAAGCAGTAGGTGAGCGCGCAGCTTCAGCCTTGGGTTGCACGCATCGGTTTATCGATTGTCCGAACCCTGCTTGAACGGCTCAGGCGGCGGAACTGTCCGACTTCTCGAGTCCGAATGTTTCAGATAATTGGCCCTGCTCATCTGGCTTTTTGGGCGCATAGTCTAAGGGTTGAGCGACCTCGACGAGGTGAGGCTTTTCTGCAGAATCGTGGGGAGGCGCGGACAGAGCGGGTTCGGACATAGTGATCTGATCACCACACAGTTGATCTGCGCCATTGGCGAGGTGCGTGTAAACCGAACGGTAGTCGTCGGTCAGCTTGTTGAGTAAGTCAGCGGTGCGAGAGAAATGCTCCGTCACCTCGGCCTCATAGTCGGCCTTATTTTGCTGTGCTTGATCCAGCTGACTCTCTAGCTCGAGAATGATTTTACGCTTGTTATCGCCCCGTGACGCTAATGCCGCGTACCAGCCGATCAAACTACCGATGGCGCCACCGATAATGAGGGCGATAATGAGGTTAAACAGTGAATACATGGGAGTGGGTGCCTCCTGATGCTTGCGCGGTGCCGGCTCATGCCTTTTGCGTTGAGCCCGACAGGTTAAGGTTCTGATCGGCGGCTGACGGTGTCACGTTTCGCCCTCTGCTGAGTGTACTGCACCTGCGAGTTGCCGTCAGGCTTAACGGGCAAATTTTGAGGCTCATTCTGCCCAGCGCCCTTGGCTCGTGCTATTCTGCGCCGCGAAAAACCCAGCCCGTAAAGGGCTCACATTGGGCTACTTTAGGAAATGCCACAAGATTACTCTCCTTTACAGCACTACCGACTCGCCGTGGAAGCGGGTGAGTTGCTCGAAGATTCAGCGCAGGCTGAGGTGATCGTTCGCTTGAACGACCTACATCAACGCCTGTTGAAACGCCACGAGACTGAGCAGGGGGTCTGGGCGCAGGCTGTGCGCCGGTTAGGCCGCATTCGGGCGCCAGAGCGCGGGCTGTATGTCTGGGGGGGCGTGGGCAGAGGAAAAACGCTCTTGGTCGATAGCTTTTTCGACTGCTTGCCTTGGCCACGCAAGCTGAGGGTTCATTTTCATCGGTTCATGCAGCGTGTTCACGGCAGGTTGGCCGCACATAGCGGCGCAAAGAACCCCTTGGAGCGGGTTGCTGAAGAAATTGCTGATGAGGCGCTCGTGCTCTGTTTTGACGAGTTTTTTGTGAGTGATATTGGCGATGCCATGATTCTTGCGGGGTTAGTCGACGCGTTATTCAAGCGCGGTGTCACTTTGGTGGCAACATCTAATATTCCACCGACTGACTTGTATCGTGACGGACTTCAGCGAGCCCGGTTTTTGCCTGCTATCGCACTGATTGAGCAGCATGTCGAGGTGGTTCACCTCGATGCGCCAACGGATTACCGCTTTCGGACGTTGCAGCGAGCCGCGTTGTGGCATGTGCCGCATGATCGGGCTGCGCACGAGGCGCTGGCGGGTTATTTTGCTTCTTTGGGAGGGCAGCCTGTCGCCGAACCCGTAACGGGGGCGGAGTCAGCGTCACCGGAAAGGGAGCAAAAGTGGTTGGAGATCAATCAACGCCCCATGCAACTGATTGACTCGGCGCCAGGGATTGCTTGGTTTACCTTCTCGACTCTGTGCGATGAGCCGCGCAGCGCTGCTGATTTTGTGGAGTTGGCGAGGGAGTATCACACTATTTTGGTGGAGCAAATTCCGGTCTTAACTGGCGACAAAGAGGATGCAGCGAGGCGTTTCATTAATTTGGTTGACGAGTTTTACGATCGCAATGTCAAATTAATCGCCACCGCAGCCTGTTCGCCTGAGGCGCTGTATGGCGGCACGAGATTGCGTTTTGAATTCGAAAGGACCGTATCGAGACTGCAAGAGATGCGCACCCATGAATACCTCCGTGCTGAGCACCGTCCTTAGGCGTGGGGCGACAAAATAACTATTGAAAGGGCTCGAGCAGTCCAGTAACATCCGCGCTCCTTGAATACCGCCCCTGAGACACCGGCATGAAAACATATAGCGCCAAGGCAGACGACATTCATCACGACTGGTTCGTTGTGGATGCTGAGAATTTAACACTCGGGCGTCTTGCCACTGAGATAGCGCATCGCTTGCGTGGCAAGCACAAGCCAGAGTACACCCCGCACATGGATATGGGTGACTACGTGGTGGTGGTTAACTGCGAAAAAATTCAGGTGACCGGCGCGAAGCGGACAGACAAGATTTATTATCACCACACTGGTTTCCCAGGTGGTATTAAGGCGGCGAGCTTTGATCAGGTGATCGAGCGCGCTCCTGAGCGTGTCATTCAGCGCGCGGTGAAAGGAATGATGCCCAGAAACCCGCTGGGTCGCGCAATGCTGAAAAAACTTAAGGTGTATGCAGGTCCTGCGCATCCGCACTCGGCGCAACAGCCGCAGCCACTGACGATCTAAGGAGACCATAATGGCAACCGCACAGTATTACGGAACAGGTCGACGAAAGACCTCCACTGCGCGTGTGTTCCTGCGCACAGGCAGCGGCAACATCACAGTGAATGGTCGTCCTGTTGACGAATATTTCGGGCGTCAGGTTGCGCGTATGATTGTGCGACAGCCGCTTGAATTGACTGAGAACGCGGCGAGTTTTGATGCCAATGTGACGGTGTGTGGCGGCGGAAGCTTTGGTCAGGCGGGCGCTATCCGGCACGGTTTGACGCGGGCACTGTTAGATTATGATGAGAGCCTGCGAGGCACGCTCCGCGCGGCGGGCTTCGTCACACGAGATGCAAGAGAAGTAGAACGCAAGAAAGTGGGCCTGCGCAAAGCGCGACGTCGTCCGCAGTTCTCCAAGCGGTAAGCTTGTCGCCATTAGTTTCGAAAGCCGGCACCTGTGCCGGTTTTTTTTTGCTAGTGTCGTTATTTCGAGAACAGTGAGTCCGGAAACCTGGACAGTCTGTGCGGTTCGTGAATCCGAGAAACACGTTGGGTCGCGGGTGACACACGGTGTCATGCCGCGAATACCCCGTTAAATGGCTGGATCAGTGCAGTCCAGACGCCCAAAAAGATCATTTGAGAGGAAAAGAGACTGATCTTGTCGGACCGCGGAGTCGTATTTCAACTTGCTGGTAGCCGGCGCGAGCATTACACTTCGCGCGCAATCAGCACTAACCATTTTGCTTCAAAGCTCACTCACGCGTGTTCTAACCCGCGGAGTGGCTCGGCGGTAACACGGGAGACGTCCAAGCATGACCGATACAACTGAAGTCCACGAGACAACAGGTGATCACAGCCAGACCCGCAGGCGGTTTCTCACCGCAGCCACTTCGGCGGTGGGCGTAGGCGGTGTAGCAGGTGTTGCGGTGCCTTTTTTAGGTTCGTGGAACCCCTCTGAAAAAGCGAAAGCGGCTGGCGCGCCGGTCCGTGCGAATATCGGCGGCATAGAGCCGGGTCAAATGGTGGTCATTGAGTGGCGTGGTAAGCCGGTGTATGTGCTCCGCCGCACGGCTGAACAAGTGGCGGATCTGTCGATGCTGAATGACGACCTCAAAGATCCCCTGTCGGAAGCATCGGCACAACCTGCTTACATTTCAGGAGAAGCTCGAGCGCTTAACGAGGAATTGCTGGTCATCGTAGGGCTTTGCACTCACTTGGGCTGTGCGCCAAAGTTTCGACCCGAGGTCGGCGCGGCCGACATGGGTGGTGAGGAATGGCTTGGTGGCTTTTTCTGCCCTTGTCACGGCTCCAAGTTCGACTTAGCAGGCCGTGTGTACAAGGGTGTGCCGGCGTCGGCTAATTTAGAAGTTCCCCCTTATTCTTTTGAAGGCGACAACGTACTAGTGATTGGCGTTGACACGGAGGCAGTCTAATGGAAAAGGCACTGACAGGTCTGGTTTCTTGGATTGATGCTCGTCTCCCACTGACGAGAACGTGGAATACTCATATGGCTGAGTATTACGCGCCCAAGAATTTTAATTTGTGGTACTTCTTTGGTGTGTTTTCGTTGTTGGTGCTGGTGAATCAGCTGCTCACCGGTATTTGGTTGACGATGAGCTATACGCCCTCCTCAGAGGAGGCATTTGCCTCGGTTGAGTACATCATGCGGGATGTGGATTACGGGTGGCTCCTGCGCTACATGCACTCCACCGGAGCGTCGGCATTTTTTATCGTGGTGTATCTGCACATGATGCGCGCGTTGATGTATGGATCCTATAAAAAGCCGAGAGAGTTAATTTGGGTTTTCGGCATGATGATCTTCATTGTTTTGATGGCCGAAGCGTTTGTAGGGTATGTCCTGCCTTGGGGTCAAATGTCCTACTGGGGTGCGCAGGTGATCATTTCGCTCTTTGGCGCTATACCCGTTGTGGGTGACGATATCGTGACGTGGATCAGGGGCGATTATTTACTCTCCGGTATAACACTGAATCGGTTTTTTGCCTTGCATGTCGTGGCCTTGCCCATCGTTTTATTAGCCTTGGTGGTGCTGCATATTTTAGCGTTGCACGAGGTGGGCTCGAATAATCCAGATGGTGTTGAAATCAAAAAGACCAAGGACGAAAACGGTGTGCCGCTAGACGGCATCAAGTTCCATCCTTATTACTCAGTCCACGACGTTCAAGGGATCGCGGTTTTTCTGTTCTTCTTTTGCGCGGTGATCTTTTTCGCGCCTGAGATGTCTGGGTACTTTTTAGAGTTTGCCAACTTTGAAGAGGCTAATGGGTTAAAGACTCCCGCGCATATTGCACCGGTGTGGTACTTCACGCCATTTTATTCAGTATTGCGTGCTGTTCCCGATAAATTTTGGGGCTTCGTCTTCTTCGCTGCTTCGGTTGTGATTCCCTTTGCACTGCCGTGGCTCGATCGGAACCCGGTCCGTTCTTGGCGTTATCGCGGTATGTTGAACCGGGTGATGTTGCTGCTATTTGTGGTCTCCTTCATCATTTTGGGTGTGTTGGGCGTGAAGTCTCCAACCCCGGAACGGACGGTGCTGGCACAAATCTGCACTATTTTTTACTTCCTGTTTTTCCTCGCGATGCCGTGGTGGTCAAAACTCGATCGCACGAAGCCTGAACCTGAGCGCGTGACGATGAACGGCGGTATGAATGTGTGGCAGAGTATTGCCACCTTAGGGTTGATCGGTGTGTTGGCGTTTTTGCCCCTCAAAGTAGTGGGAGCGGAGTCCGCTTATAACTGCGGTACGATACCTTGCGATGCGTTTGAGGCCGATCAGAGCGACCAGCCTTCGTTACAACGTGGCGCTGCCCTGTATGCCAGCTACTGCATGGGATGTCATTCGTTACAGTACGCTCGGCACAATCGGGTAGCGCGTGATCTGGGTATTCCCGAGGACCTTTATAAGGCAAATCTCGTATTTGATCCCGAAATTAAGCTGGGTTCATTAATGACTAACAGTATGGACAAAGGAGACGCTAAGGTTTGGTTCGGTGCCACGCCGCCAGACTTGTCCCTGATCTCTCGTGCACGACAGCCGGAGTGGTTGTACACCTACCTCCGCGCTTTTTATCAGGACGATCAAAGGCCGTATGGCGTTAATAACCGGGTTTACCCCAATGTTGGTATGCCTCATGTGCTGATGGAACTACAGGGTTTATCGAGTTGTCTGGATGCACAAGGGCAGCCTGCTGATAAAGCGGCGCATTGTGAAACGGTAGAAGTGGCGGCCGCGGGTGTGATGGCACCTGAGCAATTTGATGGTGCCATTTATGACCTGGTTAATTTTTTGGCTTATACCGCCGAGCCCTATAAGGCCGATCGACTGAGGATAGGAACCTATGTGTTGCTATTTTTGGTTCTCTTTTTCATCTTCGCTTGGCTATTGAACCGAGAATATTGGAAAGACGTGCACTAAAACCCTCCAAAGTACCGAGGGACGTTTTTTGCCGCCGTTTGAGTGGTAGACTACGCCCTCCTTTACTCAGTTGAATACACATGCCAGATGATGCTTCGGGGATCGTTTCTAAGCGTTCCTCCATGACCTTGTTCTCAGATAATACTTGCCACTATAGCCACCGCGTGCGCTTGGTATTGGCAGAGAAAGGGGTGACCGTTGAGTTGGTCGAGTCCGAGAATGGTGCGATTTCGCCAGAATTGAGTGAGCTCAACCCTTATAGCAGTATGCCCACGCTGGTCGATCGAGAATTGGTGTTGTACGAATCGAAAGTCATGATGGAGTATCTCGACGAGCGCTTCCCTCATCCGCCCTTGCTGCCTGTGTATCCCGTGGCGCGCGCCGAGAGTCGTTTGTTTGTCTACCGTATCGAGCGAGACTGGTCCACATTGGTGGATGCTATCCAGTCTTCGCGCAGTGACAACGTCGTGACCAAATCGAGCAAAGAACTGAAAGAGAGCTTAATGGCTGTGGCACCGATATTTGCCGAAAAGCCATTTTTCATGAGCGAAGAGTTTTCATTAGTGGATTGCTGTGTTGCCCCTATTCTTTGGCGGCTTCCCGCTCTGGGCGTAGACATCCGGGTGAGTAAGCAGTCAAAGCCGCTGTTTGATTATATGGAGCGCTTATTCCACCGTGAAGCGTTTCAGGAAAGCCTCACCATTCAAGAACGAGAGATGCGTCCATAGGGCCGCATGCTCTTTTGACCTCTAGCCGCCCTTATATTATCCGCGCTATCTATGAGTGGATTATCGATAATGCCTGTACGCCGCACCTGTTAGTCGATGTTCATTATGACGGGGTAAATGTGCCCCAAGCTTATGTGACGGATGGGCAGATTGTGCTCAATATATCGCCCAATGCAGTGGTCGGCCTAGAGTTGGGTAACGAGCTGGTGACATTCAACGGTCGATTCGGTGGGGTTGCGACCGATATTATGGTGCCGACTTTAGCGATCCTTGGCATTTACGCGCGGGAAAATGGTCAAGGCATGGTGTTTGACGAGGTGGAAGCGCCCGACGAGCCTCCGGAGCCGCCCGCCGGTCGTGGTCGCCCCAGCCTCAAAGTCGTTAAGTAGTCGGCGCAATAATAATTTCGAACAGCTGCACGACTCGCGTCACGCCCCCCACCTCAGCAGCCTCCAATGCGCTGCGATCTGCCTCTGCTGCGGTCACCAAACCCATGAGATAGACAACCGCGTTCTCGGTCACCACCTTAACGCGCCTGCCCGGTGTATCCGAGCTGGTGAGCAACTTTGATTTTACTTGTGTCGTAATCCAAGTGTCGTTGGTGCGGGTGCCGGCACTGGTTGCCGGGCCTACCTCGAGTTCATTGTAGATACGACGGACCGCTTCCAAGTCGCGTGTGACTTCGGTGGCCAGTGCCTTGAGCGCCTCTGAGGGCACTTGGCCTGCCAACAAGATAAATCCATTGTAAGAGACGATGCTGAGATGCGCCTGATCATAGGCCTCGTCGGCCGCGTTGATGTTAACCATTGCTTTGGTTTCGATACTTTCATCCGCCATCTGCTGGGCGAAGGTTCGTTCTCCTGGATCTTCCTCGATCGGGCCCGCTCCCGCGCTTGACATGACCGTACCGCAACCACTGAGTAGGCCAAAGGTGAGGCCAAGCGGTAGGATAAGTCGGAGGATAGTTCGCAGTGCGAGTCGCGATATCATCATAATTCAGGTCTCCATGGGGCCGAAGGTATGAGTGTCAATTAAGCGGGCAAGGCACACCGCTAGGGTGTGATTGACCGCGAGCGTTGTTTCGATCGATTCCTGCGCTAAATTGACGCTAATACCGGGACCTCGATTGCCTATCCAGATCAGAGAGACTTGTCTTTGCTCCGCTATTATTGCCAGTCGCTGTATGTCTGGCGCGTGTAAGGTCGCTGCGAAGACCACCCCAACATCACCCGCTTGGCCAAGCGCTTGGAGCTGCTGGCTAACCCAACCCACGCCTTGGTCGGTAGATTCGATCTGGTGCGTCGCGAGTTCCACTACGGGTAGGCTCGGGCGTTCCCGCCATATCCCCTGCTGGAGCAGGCTGGTCAGTGCGGTTGCACTGGCACGATCGGCGCCTAAACCAATACTGAATAGTTTTCGATCGGCGAGGATAGCCTTAGCCAGCAGTTCCATGGCGTCACCTAGTGTGTCGGCAATCGCATCCACCGCCAAGCTGGAGGCTTCCAAGTGCCTTTGGAAAAAGCTGGCAATGATAGGGTAAACGTCCACAGGTCTTCCGCTTGTCTCGACAAAAATGAATCAGTTAAACGCAGCCTGAATCCAACGTGGATCGGTTGTTGCCGCATTCCCATCATAAGCGATTACATCAAAGCGACAAGGGTGATGCGACCACTGTGGATTTTGTTGCAAAAATAGACTGGCGCAGCGCACCACGCAGGTCTTCTTGTGTCGATTAATGCTGTGGAGGGCGCCACCAAAGCGCGAAGCTTTTCGGAAACGAACTTCGACAAAGACGATAAGGTTTTGATCGCGCATGATGAGGTCGATCTCGCCACTGCGTGTCAAAAAGTTCCGAGTCAGTAATACGAGGCCCTGCCGCAGCAAAAATCGTTCCGCGTCACGCTCCCAGATTTGCCCGGTTGTTGCCAATGAGTCTTCCGCGTTGAGGTCTGGCTCTAGGGTAGTCGAAGAGCACGTACCTCTGCGCCATCAAAAATGGCCAAGTCGAGGGCTCTCACGATCGATCCGTCGGCCCTGCGTCTGAGTAAGCCAGTTTGGCCTCTGATGATCCAGTTTTCAGTGGTAAGTGCTTGCTGCCGGTGCTGCGCCATCACCAGCGCATCCTGGCCCAATGCACGCAGTCTTCCCAGTCGATCGGCCGGATTGGGGGGCAGCATTGCTGGTGTTTCGATGAAGACCACGCCATTGAGGTCGCGGTTTCGCGTGTTGATAGTGCCATCATTGATAGCAGAGGTCGCATAGACTGGTACCTCGCCCGTCATGTGAAAGACCAGCAGGGGTCGCCAGGATCGAGCTGTGGAGGGATCTGGGGCGAGCATGAAGATACACTCAAAATCACTCCTGCCGCGCCCCCGCGCATCAACTGGCATGTCGAATGCCCGCTCGACAGATTGAATCCGTTGATCACTTGAGCCCGATCCCAGCAATTCGCCCATCGCTTTATTGGCGGCGGTTCTTTGTTCAACAACCACTTTGCCGCGTATCGTCCCGCCATGGAGTGCCCAGCGTGATTCAAAGGCCGTTAGCAGGCGCAGTCCACGATCGTTCGGCGCGGCCATCACGATCGCGTTGCGACATTGGCTGCCGAAGCCATGGTCCGCAATCTGACGCGCTTCATCCTCGGGAGCGAGGCTAAAAGTAGTCCAGCGAGCTTCAGCCGCGGCTTGACTCGTTTGCGACTCCGGTTGGTTGAGGGCAATGACCGGGATAGGCATTTCGTCGAGTTGCTGCAATGCGGCGACGTTCGATTTTGTCAGCGGCCCGAGTACCATATCGGCACCGCTGTCGACGGCTGCAGAATAAGCGGCCCGCGGATTGGCATAGTGTGCCAAATTCAGCACCGACAGTTGCGGTCTGTTGGCGGGGTCAGGATAGGATTCATACAGCTGAGTGATGGCGCCGGTCGCCACCGCCTCGCCTGCTGCCCTCAGTGAGCCATCAAGCGGCAGTATGAGGGTAATCTGCTGGAGGGGTGGCGCGTTTAGCCAGGCCACGAGATGGGCTGGAGAGGCGGGGGTCTGCGGTCGGTTCCCGGCAGCACTTTGCCAGACTCGCAACGCAGTGGGTCCCTGTCGGTAAGCCAATTGCATTTCCAGCCAGGCCCGCCAGTCGGGATCCCGAGTCGTTCTGAGCTCGAATGCCAGTTCGCTCGGTGTTGCTCGGATGAGGTAGCCAAATAGGCGATCACCGTTGGCGAGGGCGTTTCCCTGTTCTGCTGGTGTCTGGGCTTTTTCAAAAAGTAACGCGGCCGCGCGAAGCCACTGCCCCGATAACGCTGCCTGCGCTGCTTGCTCTTCGAGCGCAAAATCAATCGCTGCGGTATTGCCGTCTTTCAGTTTTTGCAGCAATTGATCGGCTAATGTGACATCGCCCGATAGCCAGGCGAGTCGGCTATCGATCGCGATGAGTGTCGAGGCGCCGGCATCCTTGAGTGATAGTTGATCGCGCTCATACTGGGCGACGAGCAGAGATTCTGTTTTCGCCAGGTTCGACAAGCGGGCAATAGTATCGAGCCTCAGTTGTTCGCCCTCTACCGGCTCTGGGACGAGTTCGGCTGCGCCTGTCATCACGGGTAACGCCGACGTGTCGCGCGATGGTGTTGAGCACCCAGTGGCAAGAGTCAGCAACAACGCTGCAAAAGCGACCCGCATGAGGGGTGGCTGGTTGGCGTTTCGACAAGTGAAACTGAGGGGTTGAGGGTGACCTATAGCGCTCATCGGGGCAGTATAGCCTTAAGCGGGCACCGGTGGCCCGACAAGGAGCCTTACCCAGTGCCAGCTTGCCTTTATATCGTTGCCACACCCATTGGTCATTTGGGTGATATCACACTGCGTGCATTGGAGGTCTTAAACGCCGTTCACGTTATCGCAGCGGAGGATACTCGCCACTCAGCCAAGCTGATGCGACATTTTGGGATTGATACCCCAATGGTGAGTTACCACGATCATAGCCCTGCGGCGCAAACCGACAGGCTGCTGCGTCATCTTCAGGAAGGCAACTCGGTGGCGTTGATATCTGATGCGGGGACTCCCCTTATCTCTGATCCGGGGTACAAGCTGGTGGAGGTCTGCCAGGGGGAAGGATTCCAAGTGGTCCCCATACCGGGCGCGAGTGCCATGACGGCCGCGCTCAGTGCTTCTGGGTTGCCGACTGATCGCTTTTATTTTGAGGGTTTTCTGCCGGTAAAGGCAGGGCAGCGTGGGACGAGAATAAAATCACTAAAACGCCTAGAAGCGACATTGATATTGTTTGAAGCGCCGCGCCGAGTGCTGAGTACGCTTGACGCGCTCATTGTCGAGCTGGGCGATCGTGAGGCGGCACTGTGTCGGGAACTGACGAAAGCCCATGAGACAATTTACCGCGGCTCATTGGCACAGTTGCAAACGTTTGTGCGCAATGATGCAAATCAGCAGCGTGGCGAAATGGTGCTAGTGATTCGCGGTTGCGACAGTGAGGCAGTCCAGTTGAGTGCTGAAGTCGAGGCATTGCTAGATCGTTTGGTGAAGGAGCTTCCACCGCGGCGCGCCGCTGCCGTGGTAGCTGATGTAACGGGGTTGCCGGTGCGAGCGCTTTACCAAAACTTATTGGATAAAAAATGAGATGCCGCAGTCTTGGGTTGCGAGCCCCTCCGCTAATCGGTAACCTCTGGCCCCGAGTGGGTCAGACGATCGCTGTCGTAATGACAGAGGAAAGTCCGGGCTCCAACGGGTCAGGACGCCAGGTAACGCCTGGGGGGCGCGAGCCTACGGAAAGTGCAACAGAAAGGAAACCGCCTGCTTGCAGGTAAGGGTGAAAAGGTGCGGTAAGAGCGCACCGCGCGGTTGGCAACAAGCGTGGCGATGGTAAACCCCGTCCGGAGCAAGACCAAATAGGAATCCGATACCGTGACCCTCGGTGGATTCGGGTAGGTCGCTTCAGGCGAACGGTGACGTTCGTCGCAGATGAATGATCGTCCAAGACAGAACCCGGCTTATCGACCGACTCATTATGCCCCCCAACTGGGGGGCTTCCCCTTCCTTAAGGTGCACCACCGCGACCTGCTGACCAGCCCACTCAATACCATTTGGCTCTATTAAATAAAATTATAAGTTAAATAAAGAATATCACCTCAGCTTAAACCTCGCATGCCGGGTTAGCGGTCTGTTTTATCGATCATTTCTAACAGTTTATTCCAGCGCCACCCGTCTGCCAGATGACCTCTAAGACACTGAAAACCCGGGACTTTTTGTTCTCAAGCCGTTGACCCAACGCTTTTTTCGGGCGTATAGTGGTGAAATGTGGTGCAAAGTGGGTGTTTTACCCACTTTGTGGTAAGCCAAGGGGGCAGTGGGCATCATGTTTCGAGGGGTTCAATCCATCAATCTGGATGCCAAGGGCCGAATGGCGGTGCCAGCGCGGCAACGTGAATCCCTTGCGGCATTAAGTGATGGCCAGATTGTGATCACCGTCGATACCCAAACGCCCTGTCTGGTGATGTATGCGCTACCTGAATGGGAACGCATTGAGCGGGATGTGCAGGCGCTGCCCGCACTCAACCCTGCGGTAAAACGATTTCAGCGATTGATGCTCGGTTATGCCAGTGACTTGCAACTCGATAGCAATGGTCGCGTGTTAGTGCCCCCGTCCCTGAGAGAGTATGCGCAGCTTGAAAAGCGCGCAGTGATGGTGGGGCAAGGCAATAAGCTGGAGCTTTGGTCAGAAGAATTATGGCAGAGGGAATGCGAGGCTGCGCTGTCACTGGGCCCCCAAGGGGAGCTTCCAGTAGAGCTGATGCAGCTTAATCTTTGATGGACCGGGAGCACCTGCCGGTTTTACTCGAGGAGGTCATTGGGGCACTGATGGTATCGCCGCACGGAGTGTATGTAGACGGAACCTTTGGCCGGGGCGGGCACAGCACGCGTATCCTCAAGGCCTTATCACCGCAAGGCGCTTTGATGGCATTGGATCATGATCCAACAGCGGCAGAGCGAGCGTCCCAAATAGCGGAGCATGATCAGCGATTCTCGTTCAAGGCAGCGAATTTCAGAGAGTTGGGCCAGCATGTTGAGCCAGGTAGCCTGCAGGGTGTTCTGCTGGATCTAGGCGTATCTTCACCGCAATTAGACGACCCTGAGAGGGGATTCAGCTTTTCTCACGATGGCCCCTTGGATATGCGAATGAATCCAAACGAGGGGCGCTCTGCGGCCGATTGGTTGGCGACAGCGCCGGCGTCCGAAATCGCGACGGTGCTCCGTGAGCTGGGTGAAGAGCGTTTTGCCCGACGGATTGCGAATGCCATTGTGACCGCTCGCAGTGAGCAGCCGCTCCTAAGAACAGGGCAGTTGGCTGAGGTGGTATCAGCTGCTAATCCAAAATGGGAAAAGCACAAACACCCGGCAACGCGAAGCTTTCAAGCCATCAGGTTGCATGTGAATGGCGAGCTAGATGCGCTCCGTGATGCGCTGCAGGCCATTTTGCTGGCGCTGTCGCCAGGGGGGCGAATGGTCGTGATCAGCTTCCACTCTTTAGAGGATCGTATCGTTAAGCGATTCATCCGGGCCGCCGTAAAGGGGCCGCAGTTACCGCCAGGAGTGCCGATTCGTCACGCTGACTACCCCGGTCTTATGCGGCAGATTGGCAAGGCCGTTATGCCGACGGCAGCAGAGGTCTCCCAGAATTCTCGAGCGCGGTCGGCTGTGATGCGCATTGCGGAGCGGATCTGATGAATCGCTTCTCAGTGTCTACCCCAATATTCTTGATCATGCTCGTGGTGTTTTTGCTGGCTTCAAGTTTGGGGCTGGTCGCTAGCACGCATCATGTAAGAGATGGCTACGCGCAATTGCAGTCACTGGAGCTACAGCGCTGGCAACTCCAAGAGCAGTACACCCGTCTTTTGCTTGAAATGAATACTTGGGCTGCTCCCCACCGTGTGGGACGAATCGCTTCCGAAACGCTTTCCATGACGGCCCCTGATGTCAGTTTGTCTTACTCGGTCATGGAGCCATGAAGGCGGCTCCGGTGGCAGCAGCGCGTTGGCGCTACCTCACTACAGGCGCCTTGCTGATCGCTTTCGCCGTGGTCTTGATCGGTCGGCTGGTCATGCTTCAGATGACTGACGGAGGACAGGGGGCCACTTTTCTACGTGAGCAGGGTGCCATGCGGACTGTTCGCACGGCCGAGATTCCTGTCTATCGAGGGTTAATTGAAGATCGCCATGGTACGCCTCTCGCGATCAGTTCACCGGTGGTATCCCTATGGGCGAATCCACAGCAGCTGAAAGACAGCCCTCGGCTTGCAGAGTTGTCTTCGTTGCTTGGCGTTGACGGGGTGATGCTGAAAGACAAGCTCGATCTGTATGGCAGCAAACATTTCATGTATTTGGCGCGGCATCAAACCCCAGATTTTGCGCGCCAAATACTGCAAGGGGGATTCCCTGGCGTTCGGGGTGAGCGAGCGTATCGGCGCTACTATCCTGCGGGAGAGGTCACCGCGCAGGTTTTGGGATTGACCAATGTCGATGGCGAGGGCATTGCCGGTATTGAGTTGGCATTTGAGCAGTGGTTGCAAGGTGTACCCGGTAAGAAGCGCTTCATCAAAGATCTTCATGGCGAGGCGGTTCGTGATTTCGGCTTGATTACCAAGCCGCGCCCCGGCAAGGCACTTTCTTTGAGCTTGGACTTGCGCCTGCAGTACGTTCAGCATCGCGAATTACAGCGGGCAATGAAAGAGACGGGTGCTATTGCGGGCTCCGCCATCACGGTCGATGCTTGGACGGGAGAGATTCTTGCCGTCAGTAATTACCCTGTTTTTAATCCGAATAACCGCGAAGCATTTGACTACGGTGCGGCCCGTAATCGCGCTTTGACGGATGTTTATGAGCCTGGCTCAACGATCAAAACACTGACGCTCATTGCGGCGCTGGAGAGTGGGAAATTTACCATTGAAAGCCTCGTCGATACGGCCCCGGGCCGCATTCGCGTTGGCGCCAAAGTGCTCCATGACCCGCGTAATTATGGTGAGATCAGCGTTTCGAAAATCATCGAAAAATCGAGTCAGGTAGGGGTTACCAAGCTCGCTCAAGCGGTTGGACACGAAGCCGTTCTGGACGTACTGCTCAGGTTCGGATTTGGAGAGCAGACGGGCACCGGATTTCCGGGCGAGCGCGCGGGTTTTTTACCGAGCATGGTGCATTGGAGTGAAATAGAAAAAGTCACGCTTGCCTTTGGTTACGGTCTGAATGCGACACCCATTCAATTGGCACAAGCCTATTCTATTTTGGCTAATGACGGCGTGAAGCAGCCACTGACTTTACTGAAGCAAGAGCGCGAGACGCTGCCGGTTGGAAAGCAAGTGGTTGCTGCCGAAGTGGCGCAAGAGGTATTGCGGGTGCTCGGTCGGGTTACGGATTCAGGTGGCACCGCCACCTTGGCCCAAGTGCCCGGTTTTTCGGTCGGCGGTAAAACGGGAACAGTCCATAAAGTCGGCAAGACGGGTTATTTGGATGACCAATACGTTGCCCTCTTTGTGGGTGTCGCGCCGATGAAAAATCCGCGCTACGTCACCACAATCTTAATCGATCAACCTCGGGGCGATCACTACGGTGGCGGACTGGCCGCGGCGCCTGTTTATTCTCGGATCACCGAAGAAGTGCTCCGCATACACAATGCCCAGCCTAACCGCTCCTCAGCAGGCGCATTGGTAGCAACGTCTCGTGGAGTGCAGCAATGATGGGGCTACGAGAATTGCTGGCGGATCAAGCGCTGCCTGAAGCGTCACTGAACAATATGACGCTTGATAGCCGAGCAGTTGAGTCCAATACCATTTTTATTGCGGTACCGGGAGCAGAATGCGACGGTCGAGACTTTATTCATGCTGCTTTGGAGCAGGGAGCCGCGGCGGTATTAGCGGAGGCTGATGGTAGGGAGTTGCCCGATGACGATCGTGTGATCGCGATCAGTCAACTCAAAGAGCGGATCGGTGAGCTCGCCGATCGTTTCTATCACTCTCCCTCTCGCCAGTTAAAAATAATGGCGGTTACCGGCACTAACGGTAAGACGTCAATCGTGGAGTTGACCCGTCAGTTATTACAAGCAG
>ERZ887830.1024-NODE-1024-length-16440-cov-28.745255_pt1 | contig 16440 bp, 9 predicted proteins | sample MGYA00521101_ERZ887830 | MGnify/ENA primary metagenome ERZ887830 (study PRJEB32303, sample SAMEA104408592) | aquatic metagenome | biome: Marine water; feature: Pelagic; material: water | place: Baltic Sea | collected 2014-06-05T16:38:00 | depth 1,762 m ... | reverse complement strand
GTGCCCCAGTCGGGTCCGTCGTTGCCTGCTGCAACCACGACGGCAATGCCCGCCTCCCAGGCTTTCATGACAGCCTGATTCATTGGGTCAGCCCAATATTCGCTGCGGGGTGTGGCGGTCAACGACAGGTTGAGTACGCGAATATTAAATTGCGATTGATTCTCAGTGACCCATTGAATGCCGCGAATAATATCGAAGAAGTCGCCATCGCCACGGGGCGATAGGGCGATGACAGGAATAAGTGCAGCGTTGGGTGCTATGCCTTGGTACTGGGAAGTATCGCGATTATTGATTGGGCGACTGTTGGCGATAATACTGGCCATATGTGATCCGTGGCCTCTATGGTCATTGAGCTTAGTATTCACCTGATCACGGATAGCATCGTATTGGGCGGTAACACGGAATTCGCCGGAAGCGTTGCGCGTGAGTGCTGGGGTATCCCATAGGCCAGTGTCAATTATAGCTACGCCAACCCCTCGGCCTGTGAGCCTGGCCTCGGTCAGTCGTGTCGCCCCAGCTTCTTGCGAAAAATAAAAGTCTTGTCTGTCACCTTCATAAGCAGGAATGAGCTTTGCTTCACAATTGTCGAGACCTAAGGAAATTTGAAAGTCATTTTGTGACATTGACTTTGGTGAGCTTGAAAACTGAATTGTCACTAATGCAGGCACTGGTGGCAGCATATAGTCCAGATTTCACCTAATGCCTGATGAAATTTTGAACGGCTTAATGGCGGGCGAATTAGTAAGACTCGGGGTAATGGACAGGTTCCCATCACCGAGTGCGTAAGGCCAAGCGGCGATTACCCATTTCAGCGGTTTCGGCTCGGTACCAAAGTTATAAACCCGCCACTGAAGGGATTGGGCCATCAGCGCCACTTGTAAGTCTCCAGAGACTAAGCAGTCTCGAGCTTCGGGCGGTTTTAATGGGTTAACGTCCTCCGTTAGGCTGTCGATTCCCTCCATTGCTGCTAACTTGGTAACTTCAGTTGCGCTAATAATGCCGCCGATACCGCCGACAATAGGTAGTTCATGAGTGATTTGCCCGCCAAGGTTTAACAAGGCTTGGCGTAATTTCTCGGGGTCGTTGCCTTACAGCAAAACCTGCACCGTCTGATGCGGAGTTAATCTTTTAGAGTCGTATTCGCCGTAGACAGTTGCCGAAAGTATTAGTACAAAAATAATGAATAGGCGCAGCAGAGCTTTCATGATCGAGTTACGAATTCTGCATTCGGTAAATGTGGCTAAAGTCGACATCAAGCCTATCAATCACATTTTGTAGGGGAATGGGCTTGGCCAGTAAAAAACCCTGCAGAATATTGCAGTGATGACGCGTAAGAAAATCTGCCTGCTCGTGTGTTTCGACGCCTTCAGCGACCACATCAAGATTTAGTGCAGTCGCAAGAGCCAGTATCGCCCGGACAATACTATTGCCACTTTCACAGCCAAGATTAGCGACGAAGGCTTGATCAATTTTTAGCGTGTTGACGGGGAAGTCCTTCAAATAGCTCAGCGATGAATAACCTGTCCCAAAATCATCAATAGCAAGTCGAAAACCAGCTTTGCGCAATTCATGAAGCTTTAACAGGCTGTCGTCGGCGTCAGACATAATCACGCCTTCAGTGAGTTCGAGCTCGATCGCGTTCTTAGACTGCAACTCACTCAGCCGAAGCTTAAGGGTTTCCAGAAAATTGGCCTGCGTAAACTGTAAGGGAGACAGGTTGATGCTAATGGTCAAATAGGAGGGGAAAACCCCTTTTAATGTTTGAATATCACTGTCCACGCGTTTAAATATCCAGTCACCCAATTGACTGATTAGGCCGCTACCCTCGGCCAGTGGTGTGAAGAGCGCAGGTGAAATCGCACCGAGTTCGGGATGGCACCATCGTACTAAGGCTTCTACACCAGAGATTCGGCCTGTACTCGTATCAATTTGGGGCTGATAAGCCATAAACAGTTGATCGGAGCTCTCGAGAGCGTCGCGCAGGTCTGCCTCTAAACGGAGTTTCCTCTCTGCATCATCGGCCAAAGAGTCGTCATAGAGTCGGTAACGATTGCGCCCGGCCAGCTTTGCTGCACTCAGAGCAATATTGGCTCTTCGTATAATCGCCTCAGATTCCAGGCCATGTTCGGGTGCCATTGCAATACCGACACTCGCCGATAATACGAGGTGGTTATCGCTAAAAATTAATGGCGCATTGAGTGTTTCCAGAATCAAGGACGCGATGGTCGTTAGCGCCTGGCTGTCCTTAATATTGCGAACAATAATATTGAATTCATCACCACCGGGGCGCATGAGATCAATCGTCATATCATCTAAATCGCTGCGGTTAATAGCCTCGTGAGGATCGGGCCCTCGGGGCGCGTACACACTCAACCGCTCTTCCAACCGTGCTGCCACTACCTTCAGTAAACTGTCGCTCAGAGCTTCACCCAAGGGGTCATGAATCCGTTTAAAGTGATCAAGGTCGACCATCAGCAAGCCAAGGGATCGCTGATGATCTGCCGTCTCATCTAAACTTTTTTTGAGCTGATCGACAAAGCTGCGTCGATTAGGCAAGGACGTGAGTGGGTCATAGTAGGCAAGTGTTCTTAGCTGTACTTGCTGAGCTTTGAGTGCGGTGAATGCCTCCGCAGCTCTGAGCATGTACTTTACATCGCGTGACAGCAGAGCCCAGTTGATGGGTTTAGTTTTGTATTGTGTGGCTCCGGCCTCAAACCCTTGGTCAATAGACCGGTTATCGTTGGCCCCCGTCGCTATTAACACGGGTAACGATTGGCCCCTCTCAGTCTGTCTTATCGCCTGACAAACTTCAAAGCCATTCAACAGCGGCATATCCACGTCCAGAAAGACCAAATCAGGCTGCTGCTTATTGAATAGTGTCAGGGCCTCCTGGCCATTTTCTGCCTCCAGAACGCTCATGCCCGCCGACTCCAAGCATTCTCTTGCCAGCAGCCTTACCGTTGGATCATCGTCGCAGACAAGGATAGTGGCAGATACGTCAAACCGTAAGTCGGTGTCGTTGGGGTCAGTCAAAACGGTCCCTTAAGGCGGTGAGGCAAAATAATAGTAGCACTGTCAGTGCGACTAGCCACTGCAAACAACATGAGTTGTGCTAACCTTTAGTGATCGAAGAGTTTCCAGTTATTTAGCAATGACCATTGCCCAAGCACAGCTCATTAAAATCCGTGATCAAGTTCAGGAGCATCTGAGTCGCAACCAGCGTTCGGAAACCTCCCCTGAGCGCCAAGCTGAGCTTGAGACGGCCATCCGGGAAATGCTGCGGCGTGAAAATGCGGTGATCGTTGCCCACTATTACACGGCCCCCGAAATTCAGGCCCTAGCGGAGGCTACAGGAGGCTGTGTTTCAGACTCCCTCGAAATGGCACGTTTTGGGCGAGATCACCCAGCAGATACATTGATTGTGGCGGGGGTGAAGTTTATGGGCGAGACCGCCAAGATACTGACCCCCCAGAAAAGGGTGTTAATGCCCGATATGGAGGCGACCTGCTCGCTAGATCTGGGTTGTCCGGTTGACGAATTTTCGGCGTTTTGCGATAGCCATCCAGATCGGGAAGTTGTGGTCTATGCAAATACCTCCGCAGCGGTGAAGGCGAGAGCCGATTGGGTCGTAACTTCAAGCATTGCCCTAGATATTGCCGAGCACCTTGCTGCTCAAGATAAAAAAATCATCTGGGCTCCAGATAAACACTTGGGAGATTATGTTCGACGCTCAACCGGTGCCGATATTCTAATGTGGGATGGCGCTTGTATTGTGCATGAAGAATTTAAGGCTAGAGGCATTGCAGATTTAAAGCAGGTACACCCAGAAGCCGCTGTCTTGGTGCATCCCGAATCTCCCGCATCGGTGATTGAAATGGCAGATCACGTGGGTTCGACGACCCAAATCATAAAGGCCGCTCAATCCATGTCGCAAGACACGTTTATTGTCGCCACCGATCAGGGAATATTTTTTAAGCTACAGCAGGCAGCGCCGGAAAAAACCTTCCTGATTGCGCCAACAGCTGGCAACGGTGCAACGTGCCGCAGCTGCGCAAACTGTCCCTGGATGGCTATGAACGATCTTGAGCGTCTCTCAGGGGTGTTCGACAGGCCAGACAACGAGATTCATATTGATCCGGTGCTGGGGCAGGCGGCCATGCGCCCCCTCAATCGTATGCTGTCATTCGCTGAAAGTTTAAACACCGGTGTTGTGGGTCGGGCCTGAGACAGCATTAACCTCTGTCTAGGTCTGTGCGCATGTCAATAATTTGCCCAATGCGTTCATTAATTTGTGCTGAGACCGTGAAGTCATCGCCCACCAATTTAAGGGCGTAGACCAGTTGTCGCTGAGCAGCGTCTAAATTGCCCACCAGTATGAAATACTCGGCCCTAGATTGGTGCAATCCAATAATGTTGCCGCTCAAGCCTTGGACCTCTGCCAGTAAATACCAAAGCCCCGGGTCACTCGGTTTTAGGCGTGATTGGTCAATAAGCACCTCTTCAGCCAAATGAGATTGCTGGCTTTGTTGCAGTGCATGGGCATATGACATGGTTAAAGGATGATTGCCGGGTGACAGCTGTAAACGGGTTTGCAGTTTTTTAGCCGCCAGCTCAGGTTTTCCCTGAGCAAGTGAGATCTCGGCATCAGCAAGAATATACTCGATTCGTTGCTCTCGATCTGACCAAATACCATCGAGGGTTAGGGCGGCTTCATCAGGGCGACCGGCTTTTGTTAGGGCCAGCACCAAGCCGTAAATCGCAGCTTCTCGAGAGCGAGGGTTACCCTCCAGTTCTCCCTTGAATTGCGCCACAGCTTCCTCGGGGGTGTCTGCTAGAGATACGGCAACGCGGGCTCGCATGAGTTGGTAATCAAGGCTAACCGGGCGAATACGCTTTGGGTACTGTCTTGCGCGATTGCGCGTATCTGCAATCCGTTTCTCCGATAAGGGGTGTGTGCGCATGAACTCTGGCATGCGGTTGGCGCTGCTGTACCGAGTAGACGCTAGCATTCGCTCAAACATGGCGGGTGCTGCGTAGGGATCCATACCCGCGTCATACAAGATGCGCAGTCCCACTCTGTCGGCTTCTGCTTCATTGGCGCGACTGTAGCGAAGCTGTTCGTCTTGCAGCGCAGCCTGAGTGGCGGTCATTGCGGCGAGTCCCGCATCGGACCCAGCCGTCGCCGCTAGTAAAATACCGGCCAGTAAGCCGGCTATATTTAACGTCGACTGACTTTGCGCAAGTTCTACACCTCGGGAAAAGTGCCTTTGGCTCAGGTGGGCTATTTCATGGGACATGACCGTTGCAAATTCATCTTCGGTTTGCGCGTAGTTAAACAGCCCCGTATGCACACCAATAATCCCACCGGGCACAGCAAAAGCATTGATCGTAGGGTTATCAACGATCACAAATTCTAATCGACGATCCTGAAGATCGCTGTGAGTGACCAAATCAAAAACTAGGGATTCCAAATAGCTGTACAGTAACGGGTCGTCCAGTGTGGGAGCCTGTCGGCGAAAAGACTTCAACCACCACTGGCCCAGATTGTATTCATAGTCTGCGGAAAAAAGGCTGGTGCTAGATTCCCCAAGGTTAGGAATTTTTAGCCCCTCGGTTGCGGGTAGTGTTAAAGCAGGCAACGCCAAAAATCCCGCCAGTCCCCATGGGGCCAGCTGTCGGAGATGGCGTTTAAAACGTTGGGCAAGGTATTGTGTGCAAAAGCTCATGGGCGCACTTTATCGTAAGTCCAACTTGTTTGGTCCTATTGTCCAGTAAGAGTTCACAGGAAATTGTGCGATAGCGGCTATAATGCAGATGAGTCGCAGAATCAGGAAAGCCATTCATGTCCGATAAACAGATCGACGCTAGAGGTCAAAAGTGTCCTATGCCACTGCTTATGGCAAAGCGTGGCCTGAGAGACATGGCCCCGGGTGCTGTATTGGAGTTGCTGGCTACCGATCCGGGTTCCACGAAAGATTTTCAATCATTACAAAGACTGGCTGGGCATGGCGTTGAATCCCAAACCCTCACAGACGGTAGTTTTCGTCATCGTATTACCAAGGCCGCCTCATGATTAATATTTTCAGAAAGTGGTACGACCGTTACCTTAGTGATGAGGAATCGGTGCTGCTGCTGGTTATTGTAGTGGTCAGTCTTGTTCTGCTCGCCGCGGTGGGGCAAATTTTTACGCCTATTTTTGTCGCGGTGGTTCTCGCGTATCTGATGCAGGGCGTTGCGAATCAGCTTTATGCGTGGGGCTTATCAACTCGAATTGGCGTGTGGATTGCCACGCTAATGTTCACCAGTGCTTTCTTTGCTTTTATTCTGGGGCTGCTACCCCTGGTTTGGCGTCAGCTCGCCAGCCTTGCTCGCGAGGCTCCCGCTATGGTCGAGCGCGGGCGTGCGGCCCTGTCGGTATTGCCCGAAAAATATCCTGCGATCATTACTCAGGAGCAAATTAATCTGGCCATGAACAGTGTTCAGGGAGATATGGCTCAGTTGGGGCAGTTGTTGGTGACCAAGGGTTTTAGCAGCATTCCTGGGTTACTCGCCGTGCTGGTTTACATGGTGCTGACACCGTTGATGGTCTTTTTCTTTTTGAAGGACCGCGATCAAATTTTAGGCTGGGCCACGTCATTTTTACCGGCTGAACGGCCGATGCTGAGTCGAATTTGGTCTGAAATGAACCTGCAATTTGCTAATTATGTACGTGGCAAGGTGATTGAAATTATCTTGGTAGGGGGCGTGAGCTATGCCGCCTTCGCTTTTTTGGGGCTTAACTACGCGGCGCTGTTGGCATTGCTTGTGGGCCTTTCCGTTATTATTCCTTATATTGGTGCAACCCTGGTGACCTTACCTGTAGTGGCCGTTGCCTTTTTTCAATGGGGTATCAGCCCCAGTTTTTACTGGGTTTTGGGCGCCTATGGCGTCATACAGTTACTCGATGGCAACGTGTTGGTACCCCTCCTATTTAGCGAGGCGGTCAATCTTCATCCTGTGGCTATTATTGTTGCGGTTCTGTTCTTTGGTGGAGTGTGGGGAGTTTGGGGTGTGTTTTTTGCCATTCCACTAGCAACCTTGGTCAGTGCGATTGTCAGTGCTTGGCCCACTGCGAGAAATGAACAACCGACCTAGTTTGCGGTCTAATTAATTTGATTTTGCACGGCGTCCAGGAGGGACCCATGAAATATTTATCGACCTTGCCTTTACGGCTATCCATTTTAACGCTCTTGGTGGGCTCGCTTTTATCAGGCTGCGCCCAGCGCGAGGAGTCCGGAGAGGGTGTTGTTGAGTCTGCTGAGGGAACGGCTCCTGTTAGTGTCATAGTGAGTCCAAACGATAGTCGGGAATACCGATCGCTGTCCTTGGCCAACGGCATCGAAGTTTTGTTGGTTTCAGATCCGCAGGTCGAGAAATCGGCAGCATCCCTAAGTGTCGGCGTGGGTCTTATGTTTGACCCTATGGACTATCAGGGTATGGCGCACTACTTAGAGCATATGCTGTTCATGGGAACCGAAGCCTTTCCTGAGGTCGACGCTTACATGAATTTCATGAGCGAGAATGGAGGCTCTCGCAATGCCTATACCTGGCTTGATATCACCAACTATATGTTTGAGATTAAAAATAGTGCCTACGAGGGTGCGCTAGATCGCTTTTCGCATTTCTTTAAAACACCTTTGTTAGATCCCGAGTACATAGAAAAAGAGAAAAGTGCGGTCAATGCGGAGTGGTCCATGCGCCGCGAAATGGACTACTTCGGCATGTTTAAACTCGGCAGGAGCTTCCTGGGCGATCATCCGGCCAACCGATTCCTTATCGGTAATTTAGAGAGTCTGGCCGATAAACCCGGTTCTTCGCTACACAGTGCAACGGTTGAGTTTTTTGACCAATACTACTCGGGCAACATTATGAAGGTCGCTATGGTGAGCGATCGTGATCTGGATCAGATGGAAACCTTGGCGCGACGGTATTTTGCTGAGGTACCCAATAAGTCAATCGCAGAGCCCGCCGTAACAGCAGAGATTGATATGGCTACCGCTGCGGGCAAGCTGGTTCACTACGTGCCGCTTGAAGATCAGCGCTTGCTGCAGTTGGACTTCCTGATCAATGCTAATCAGGACCAGTTTCGGGTTAAGCCAAATGAGTATCTCGCGTATGTATTGGGATCTGAGATGCCCAATACCCCGGCCGCAAGATTGAAAGAATTGGGCTGGGCAAGCTCGCTTAACGTGATGGCATCGCCCAATGGCCTAGGTAACTATGGCACCTTCAGCATTCAAGTCGACCTTACCGAGGCAGGCATGGAGCAGCGGCCTGTGATTGTCGATATGTTGTTAGGCTACATTGAATTGCTGCGCACTGAGGGCCTAGATGACAGGTTCGCTAGCGAGTTTGCCACGTCCTTAGACAATCGTTTTAGGTTTTTAGAAAAGACCAATGACTTTGCCTATGTTTCGCAATTAGCTGCAGCTATGCAAAATTATCCGACCCTGCACGCTATCGACGCGCCCTATCGCTTTGAAGGTTTTGATGCAGAAGCCGTGTCCAGCGTCTTAAGTCAGCTGGTTCCCGAGCGCCTCAATGTCTGGTACGTCGCAAAGGATGAGCCCGCGACTGAAGACATGCATTTTTACGCCGGTAAATTCAGTGTCGAACCATTGGTGTTGTCCAGTTCAATGGAACAATTAGCCTTGGCATCAACCAATGGCCTAGCGGTCCCCGCACTCAATACGCTGCTGCCTGAATCTTTTGCCGTAGGTCACGCCGATGGTGAACCCGTTAAGGTGATCGATACTGCCGAGGCGGAATTTTGGTTGCAGGGAAGCGCCACATTTCCAGAGCAGCCCAAAGGTTTTACGCAGTTGCAGCTCAACACCAGTGAGCAAACTAACAGTGCTGAGGCTAGCGTGTTATCTGCATTGTGGGCTGACCTTTATGGACAGCAACAGACAACATTGCTCACTGAGGCGTCAATTGCCGGGATGAACGCCTCGATAGCGCCGGGCTTTGGTGTTCAGATGTCTTTTTCAGGATTCACAGACAAGCAGCCCGAGTTAATAAAACGATCGCTAGAGGCGCTACGCATTGAGCCCTCGGAAAAGGAGTTTGGCCAGGCTGTCGACCGCTATACCCGGGGCCTTGAAAACTCACGGTTCGGCTTCCCTGTCCGGCAATTATTTCCAGCGTTGCGCCGCTTAACCCAAACCGGTGCATTCGATCAGGCAGATCTGCTAGAGGCGGCAAATGCGGCAACTTTGGATAAGCTCAGTGCTCACATTAAGCAGCAGCTCGGTAGCGCTTATGTGCGGGGTTATCGCTTTGGTAATTACGGCGAAGAAGACGTTGCCGCGCTGGCCGAGCTTGTTGCGCAGGTGTTACCCAATCGGGCAGAAGGTACCTATACGCGCAGCGATATCTATGCGCCCCAGCCCGGCAGCACGCTGATATACCAAGACAGTCTGCCAGTAGAAGATTTGGGCATGTTGTATCTGTTTGCCGCCCCCCAAGCCAACATTGAAAATGTTGCCAAAGGTCAACTGTTGGCGGCACATTTATCCAATAGGGCGTTTAATCAATTGCGCACAGAAGAGCAGCTGGGCTACGCCGCCGGTGGCTTTGCCACTCAGTTAGGTGATCACCCAATGGTGGGGTTCTATATTCAGACACCGGTAAAGGCGCCCGTTGCAATGCTCGAACGCTTTGATCGTTATCGAGTTGAATTCGCGTCAGACCTAGAGGCGTTAGATTCTGCTGAATTTGACCGTATAAAGGCCGGCGTACTGACCGACCTAACACAGCCCCCCAAGAATCTTGCGGAGGAGGCCGGTCCGTTTTTGATGGATTGGAACCGAGAGCGCTACAACTTTGACACCCGAACTCGCCTCATTGCCGCAGTCGAACAAGTCACCCTTAAAGCTGTGCAGGACTACTATGCCGAGACCGTGATGGTGGAGGCTCCCTCGCGAGTTTTGGTGCAGCTAAAAGGGTCTGCATTTGCCGATGAGCCCTTCGCCACGATTGAGGGCGCCACGGTCGTCGAAAATGTATCACTGTTTCATGAGGCTATGCCCTTGCAGGCTCGCTGATTCTTCCGGGTAGCCGTCTCAACTTATGGGGCGGCTCCGGCTGTTCTTCTCCGTTATCTCATAAAATTGTCATTTCGCCGCATAAAATATAGTTCTATTTTAGAACTATATAGAAAAAATGCCGTTTTAGTGTAGGTTGATCTTGCTGCGCTAAGGTTTTTATAGTTCCGTTATAGAACTTAATGCTATTTTCTGGTTTTCGCAGTGTTTGCTGGGTGCAGGGTACTACGCGCCTTTTGATGTCGGATTACACGGATCGGAGAAAGACAGTGATTGAGCAACCCATCCTAGACGCACAGGAACAACAAGAATGGCTAGATGCCCTCGATTCGGTGGTCCGAGAGGGTGGGGTTGCCGCTGGTGAGGCGTTAATTAATGCTTTGTCCCAGCACGCTGAAAATACCGGTGTGCCGTTACCCAGAGCCATTACTACGCCCTTTCGCAATACCATTGCGCCGGTTAGTGAGCGACACATGCCCGGCGACTTGTTTATGGAGCGGCGGATACGCTCCTTGATTCGCTGGAATGCTATGGCGATGGTTATGCGTGCCAACGACAACGATGAGGGGCTGGGTGGTCACATCTCAAGCTTTTCATCGAGTGCAACACTGTATGACGTGGGTATGAACTACTTTTTTCGGGGTACTGAAAATGGCCACCCCGGTGACCTTGTTTTTTACCAGGGTCACAGCGCGCCGGGTATGTATGCTCGGTCTTTCCTCGAAGGGCACCTCACTGAAACGCAGTTAGAGAATTTTCGACGGGAGGTTGACGGGCAGGGTTTGAGCTCGTATCCCCACCCTTGGTTAATGCCGAACTATTGGCAGTTTCCTACGGTTTCGATGGGTTTGGGTCCTATTCAGGCTATTTATCAGGCTCACGTAATGAAATATCAGCAAAATCGTGGCTTGGTGGATCATCGCGACCGGAAAATTTGGTGTTTCTTGGGTGACGGCGAGTGTGATGAGCCCGAATCTCTAGGCGCCATTGCGCTGGCAGGTCGAGAAAAGCTGGGCAACCTCCACTTTGTTATTAACTGCAACCTACAGCGGCTAGACGGCCCGGTGCGGGGTAATGGCAAAATTATTCAGGAGCTTGAGGGCGTTTTCAGAGGCGCAGGTTGGAATGTGATCAAGGTGATCTGGGGCCGGAAATGGGATCCTCTGCTAGAGCGTGACAGTTCAGGTTTACTGCAGCGGCGTATGGATGAGGTGTGCGATGGGGAATTGCAAAACTTTAAATACAACGGCGGTGCATACACTCGAGAACATTTCTTTGGGAAGTACCCCGAAACCTTAGAGCTGGTAAAAGACTTGAGCGATGACGAGATTATGCGTCTCAATCGCGGTGGTCACGACCCATATAAGGTGTATGCAGCTTACGCGGCGGCCTGCGAGGAAACCACCCGACCAACGGTGATATTGGCCATGACCGTCAAGGGTTACGGTACCAGCGAAGCGGGTGAAGCCAGTAATGAAACCCACTCATTAAAGAAGCTAGACCTTGCCAGTTTGAAGGCCTTTCGCGACCGTTTTGGGATTCCTGTTAGCGACCGGGAACTCAAAGATGTGCCTTTTTATCGACCCCCGGCCGACAGCCCGGAAATGCGCTACATGAAGGAGCGGCGCGGAGAACTTGGGGGGCATATTCCCGCCCGCCGGGCACAGTCGCAATCGCTACCGGCACCGGCTAAAAGTGCGTTTGCCAGCCAGTTAAAATCGAGTGGCAAGCGGGAAATTTCGACAACCATGGCCTTTGTTCGCATTCTTTCTTCACTGCTTAAAGACAAGGTGCTTGGTGAACGCGTAGTGCCTATCGTTCCCGATGAAGCCCGAACGTTTGGTATGGAAGGTATGTTTCGTCAGCTGGGTATCTACTCATCGGTCGGTCAGCAATACACCCCCCACGATGCCGGCGGTATTTTGTATTACAAGGAAGATGTTTCGGGGCAGATTCTGGAAGAGGGCATCAATGAAGCGGGTGCTTTTTCGGCTTGGTTGGCCGCCGCTACTTCTTACAGTGTGTCCGACTACCCGATGGTGCCTTTCTATATATTTTATTCGATGTTTGGCTTTCAGCGCATTGGCGACTTGGCATGGGCCGCGGGTGATAGTCAGGCTAGAGGGTTTCTCATTGGTGGTACCTCCGGGCGCACCACACTCAATGGCGAGGGGTTGCAACACCAAGATGGGCACAGTCACCTCATGGCCGCTACGGTTCCGAATTGCGTGAGCTACGACCCGACTTATGGCTATGAGCTGGCCGTTATCATTCAAGACGGTATGCGTCGCATGTATGAGGAGGGTGAAAACGTCTTCTATTACATCACCACCATGAATGAAAACTACCACCATCCCGATATGCCAGAGGGTGTTGAAGACGGCATTGTGAAAGGTGCCTATGCGTTAAAGACAACGCCGGAAACAGATGGACCGCGGGTTCAGTTGATGGGGGCCGGCACGATATTACGAGAGGTTGAGGCTGCGGCAGAACTGCTGCACCAAAACTATGGCATTGCAGCCGACGTTTGGAGTCTCACCAGTATTAATGAGCTCGCTCGAGATGGCGCCGATGCGGTGCGATGGAATCGCTTGCATCCCATCGATGAGCCGCATACGCCTTACATAACCCAACTACTTGCCAATCGGGAAGGGCCCACGGTTATCGCCACTGACTACATCAAAGCTTATGCCGAGCAGTTAAGAGAGTTCATTCCTGGCGCTTGCACCGTGCTGGGTACTGATGGCTTTGGCCGCAGTGATACGCGTAAAAATCTGCGTCAACATTTTGAAGTGAGCCGTCATTTTATTGTAATTGCTGCCCTAAAAGCCCTGGTCGATGAGGGCTCCTTAAAAGCCTCAGTCGTTGCTGAAGCTCTTAACACATTGGGTATCAACGTCGAAAAAACCAATCCGCGCAACGCCTGATAACTGAGGAATCGAGTTATGTCTATTACCGTAATTGTTCCCGATATCGGGGGTGCCGAGGGTGCTGAGGTTGTCGAAATATTCGTTGCTGTAGGCGACGTGATTGAAGTTGAGCAAAGTCTTATTGTGGTTGAGTCCGACAAGGCCTCAATGGAAATACCGGCGACCGTTGCAGGCAAAGTCACCGAACTTAAGGTTGCTCTGGGAGATGCCCTCTCAGAGGGTGATGCGGTTTTGGTGGTAGAAGCAGATGCTGCTGAAGCACCGGTTCAAGATAACGCTGAATCGGCAGAGGCGCCCGCAGAGCTGGCAGTGGCGACCGAAGCTGATAACAGCGCAGTCTCGGAGGGGGGTGATGCCCCTCAAGACGCCCCTTTAAGTGCACCTGAAGCGGGGTTGAACGTTGTTTCTGAAACAGTCGACTCCCGTATTGACCCAACGCCATCGCCAGAAAAAGCAAGCAACAATCTCGCAGCTTCCCAGCCCGCACCTTCAAACAATGCATCGCAGACTAAATCCGAGGCCGATGTTTATGCCGGCCCAGCGGTGCGAAAGCTGGCCCGAGAGTTTGGAATTGACCTCTTGAGCGTTGTCGGTTCGGGTCGTCGCGGACGGGTTCTTAAAGAAGATTTGCAGGCCTTTACGCGAAAGAATTTGCAAAGCCGGGCAGAGGCCCCTGCCGGTACAGGTGTTCCCGCAGTGCCTGAGGTCGACTTCAGCAAGTTTGGTGAGGTCATTACCGAAGAGAGATCTCGTCTCGATCAGATGACGGCTACGAATATGTCACGATCGTGGCTCAATGTGCCTCATGTTACGCAGTTTGAGGGCGCGGACATTACCGACCTCGAGGCTTTTCGTAAGTCGATGAAGCCCGAAGCTGAGAAGCTGGGCAACAAGCTCACCCCAATGCCCTTCGTGCTCAAAGCTTGTGCGGTAGCGCTCGCGGCACATCCAAAACTGAAGTCGTCACTGGCCGCAGGGGGAAAGGAGTTGGTCTACAAGCAGTACTGCCATATTGGCATGGCTGTCGATACACCGGCCGGCTTGGTGGTTCCGGTTATTCGCGATGTGGACAAAAAAGGGATTTGGCAGCTCGCAGAGGAAATCCGTGATATGGCCGCGCGAGCAAGAGAGAAAAAACTCACCCCTGCTCAAATGCAAGGCGGTGTCTTTACCATTAGTAGCCTGGGGGGCATTGGGGGAGAGGGGTTTACGCCCATCGTCAACACACCAGAAGTCGCTATTTTGGGGCTGTCTCGCGCTGAAATTAAGCCCGTTTGGGACGGTGAATCATTTCTGCCTCGGCAAATTTTGCCGCTATCCCTTTCTTACGATCATCGCGTGGTGAACGGCGGCGACGCAGGGCGCTTCCTGACAGACTTGTCCGCATTATTGGCTGACGTCAGGCGGATCATCTTATAGTCGGTGGCTGACTTCCTTGGTGCGCGCCATGTTAGACTTCGGACATCAGATAACCACTCACTATCGATGCCTGCCAGGCTTTCGGAGCGCCCATGATTATCAAACCCCGAGTCCGCGGATTTTTGTGCATAACAACGCACCCGGAGGGCTGTCGTGAAAATGTTAATCGTCAGATACGCCACGTACAGTCTGGGGGGGCCATTGACCAGGGGCCCAAGCGAGTTTTGGTGCTGGGGGCGTCCACCGGTTACGGGCTGGCCTCACGGATAACCGCGGCCTTTGGTGCTGGCGCTTCAACACTGGGTGTCTTTTTTGAAAAGCCCGGCACCGAGCGTAAACCCGGAACCGCGGGTTGGTACAACGCCGCGGCATTTCATAATGCCGCCGACGAGGCGGGGCTTTACGCAAAAAGCATCAACGGTGATGCGTTTTCTGACGACGTGAAGGCGCGGGTCATTGACCTCATTAAAGAAGATTTGGGCGCCATTGACCTGGTGGTTTACAGCCTCGCGGCGCCGCGCCGCACCCACCCAAAAACCGGTGTCGTCCACACTTCAACGCTAAAGCCCATTGGGGGCGATACTGTTCAAAAAGGCGTCAACACCGACAAAGAAGAAATACAGGAATACCACTTAGAGGCCGCCAATCAGGAAGAAATTGATAACACGGTTGCCGTGATGGGCGGGGAAGACTGGCAAATGTGGATTGAGGCCCTTGATGAAGCAGGGGTTCTCGCCGAAGGTGCAAAAACCACGGCATACACGTATATCGGCGAAAAAATAACGTGGGATATTTATTGGCACGGCACCATCGGCGCTGCCAAAAAAGATCTCGACAAGCGCGTGGTAAATATTCGTGAACGCTTGGCAGCACGGGGTGGCGATGCCCGGGTATCAGTACTCAAAGCGGTGGTTACTCAGGCCTCGGCGGCTATTCCCGCTATGCCGATTTATCTGGCCATATTGTTCAAGGTTATGAAGGCTCGTGGCGAGCATGAAGGCTGTATCGAGCAGGTGAATCGCTTGTTCAGAGATTCATTGTATGGCTCTAAGGTGGGTCCTGATGCCGATGGACGCCTACGTGCCGACAATCTCGAACTGAATCCAGAGGTGCAAGCCGAGGTGGCTGCGATCTGGGAAACTATTAACACCGATAACCTAAAAACGGCGTCAGATTTTGAGGGTTATCGTCGCGAATTTTTGCAGCTGTTTGGTTTTGAGGTTGATGGCGTAGATTACGACGCCGACGTCAATCCTGAGGTCCCGATAGCGCAAGTGGTGGAATAAAGTGCTGACCCCCGGTGTTGTTCATACCTTGTCCGATCGCGTTCGGCGGTTGGTAGCGCCTAACCCGGGCCCCATGACTGGGCCGGGAACCAATACCTATTTAATAGGTGGCGGTAGTCATGTCGCCATCCTAGATCCGGGTCCGGCTATTGATTCCCATATCGATACAATTATTGAAGCCTGCGACGGCAAGGCTTCTCAGGTTGTTTGTACCCATACCCATCCGGACCACTCGCCAGCGGCGGCGATCTTGGCGCAGCGGCTGAAGGTTCCAATGATTGGGGCGGTGACCGCCGACGACCGTCATCAAGACTTAACATTTAAGCCCGAAGAACTGTTAAACGACGCCGACCTGATTCATGGCGATGACTGGACATTGCGTGCAATAGCGACACCCGGACATGTCGATAATCACTTTTGCTACTTGCTGCAAGAAGAGGGCCTGGTCTTTGCGGGAGACCATATTATGAATGGTTCGACGGTTGTGATTGTGCCGCCCGGAGGCAGCATGCAGGCCTACATAGCCTCGTTGAGAAAGCTGCTTGACTACGATGTAAGCGCGGTCGCTCCGGGTCATGGCGAAGTCATTCCAGATTGTCGGGGTGAAGTCGAGAAATTGGTCAGACATCGCTTAATGCGCGAGCATAAAGTCATGTCGGGGTTACGCAAGACCGGCCCAGCAACGCTTGATGCTTTGGTGGTTGTGGTTTACGACGATGT
>ERZ887830.1009-NODE-1009-length-16570-cov-16.003815_pt1 | contig 16570 bp, 17 predicted proteins | sample MGYA00521101_ERZ887830 | MGnify/ENA primary metagenome ERZ887830 (study PRJEB32303, sample SAMEA104408592) | aquatic metagenome | biome: Marine water; feature: Pelagic; material: water | place: Baltic Sea | collected 2014-06-05T16:38:00 | depth 1,762 m ... | reverse complement strand
AGTTGTCCGTGAAGGATGGCAATGCGCCAACGTTGCAGCGCATTGGCCTCACTGAGCAGGGCGCGGCAGCGTTCGATCTCACGCAGGCCTGGGAGGAAAACCAACGCCCCGCTGCCCTGCGGCAACGTCAGGGCATGGTTTTCAAGGGCACGCAGCACCTGACGGGGGAGGGATTCGTTCTCCCGCGCTCTTTGGTGATGGGTTTCGACGGGATAACAACGCCCCGCACTCTCTAAAACGACGGCTTGGGGAAGCCGGTCGCGCAAATCCGAAAGATCCAGGGTTGCCGACATCAGCACCAAGGCCAAGTCGGGGCGCAGCACTGGTATGGCTTCCCTTAGGAGTGCAAGGGCGAGATCTGCATCTTTGCGGCGCTCATGGAATTCATCGAAGAGAACGCACGACACCCCCTCAAGCGAAGGATCCGCTTGAAGACGTCGAAGAAAAAGCCCATCAGTGACCACTTCGACCTGGGTCTTGGCAGAACGTTTCTGCTCCCCGCGCATGGCGTAGCCAATGCGTTGGCCTAGCGGCTCAGCCAGTGATTCAGCCAGTCGCGTGGCCGCTGCTCGCGTGGCTAACCGACGTGGTTCAACCATCAAAACGCGTCCTGATCGCGTGATTTCGGCACCCATGGGTGTCAGGGCACCAATTAAGGCCAAAGGGACGCGCGTGGTTTTCCCTGCTCCTGGAGGTGCCTGAAGGAGCAAGGTGCTTCCGGGTTTGATCTGCTGGCAGATCGTTGGAAGCAGCGGATCAATTGGAAAATCCGTCAAGCCGTCTGGGGACCCATCGACACGGAGAGGTTGCCCATGATCGAATTTTGAGAGAGGGATTGAATTGTTTTAGACCTCGGCATGGTCAGTTGTCTGTTGTCATTCGCGCGCCTTTACACGTGCGAATCCGTTCATCTAATCCACTCATCTAATCAACGGCTTGATGCGCTGGGACCGTTAACGCACATGGCGGGTGCCATCGACTGGGTGGTACTCCTCACCGGTGAGTTCTTCGAACACAATTGCCGGAAGGCCCGTTTCAAACATGGTTTGCAGGGCTTCTTTGAGATATGGGTTCCAGCCACCAGTGCTGACTTGGCCATGGCGCACGGTCCAGTCCCAAGTGCCCTGTAGATCCCGTGGAATTCGACCTTCCCGGTCACGTCGTGCCACCAGGTCGAGCGATTCAACAATCCCCACGATGATTGGGTCTTTGCCATAAGCCGGCGTGACACTCAATTCCAAGCGAACCGGATCCTCTTTGACCAGTCGCAATCGGAACCTGGGAGGCAATTTCATGCCCTTCATCACCGCGGCGACGATGCGTGTTCTTTGATCCACTCGGACGACCCCTGATCGACTCCTGTTTACCAACTTATTCAGTGCCGTGCCCTTGGGTCTCGGTTTCCCCGTCATCGTTGCCGCTAAAGCGAACGGTCAGTAGGTCTTCGTTGGTAATGCGCCCATCGCTGTCCAGCAGTTCGGGATGCACGGTGAGGCGTCCAGTGCGGTCATTCGGTTCGCTGATAGGGCCGCTCGCTGCACGGAATCCCTTGCCCATCACGCGGAAGGCTTGCCAAAGCAGGGCTACCAAAATTGTCCCGTAGAAGAGGGGAAACAGAGCGCTGAGCATCGTTGAGCCAGATCGTTCCGACACCCTCATCCTGGCCTGAATTGGGCACGGGTTGCACTCAGTCACAGGTCAAATTTCATCTTCCCTGGCTTCCTTTCGCTGAAATGCGTAGCGTCAGCGCAATGTCAGTCAGGGATGGTCGCGGTGTCAGATCGCACGCGCTCTTTTGTTACGTCTGCGTTGGTTGGAGGTGCATTGGCGGGCGGGATGTCGGTGCTCCCACTGCTCGTCCCACACCCTCCTGTCAGTGCCCGTGAGGTTTTTCCCCGTACATCCTTCGTGGCATCAGCGGTGAAACGCAGTGGACCTGCGGTTGTCACCCTGGAAACGTCCCGGACGATGCAAAGCCCCAACCTGTCGGGGTTGCCGGAGGGCATCCGGCTCAATCCGTTGTTTCGGAACTTCTTTGGAGTGCCTGGGGGGGCTCCATCGCGTCCACGGGTGCAGCGAGGTCAAGGCAGTGGAGTGTTGTTTGATTCCCAGGGACTGCTCCTTACGAATGCCCACGTCGTTGAGGGGGCAGAAGAGCTCACGGTTGGTTTGTCCGATGGACGTCGTGTGAAGGGACGGGTCATTGGTACAGACCGCCTTACTGACTTGGCAGTTGTTCGCTTGGAGGGCGAAGGTTTGTGGCCAGTCGCCGTTCTCGGAAACTCCGATCGTCTCAATGTTGGGGATTGGGCGATTGCTGTTGGCAATCCCTATGGATTGGAAAACACGGTGACACTCGGCATCATCAGCAATTTGAATCGAAACGTGTCACAGCTTGGGATCTCAGGCAAGCGTCTCGATCTCATCCAAACGGATGCGGCGATTAACCCTGGAAATTCTGGAGGCCCGCTGCTGAATGCCGAGGGCGAGGTGATCGGCATCAACACCCTGGTGCGTTCCGGGCCTGGCGCAGGCTTGGGTTTTGCGATCCCGATCAATCGTGCGAAAGCCATCGCCTCCCAATTGGTGGCCACGGGAAAAGCACGACACCCTGTGATTGGGATTGGATTGTCGCGGGTCCCAGCAGAGCGTCTGGGCGGACCTGCGCCGAGTGGTGCGGTGATTCGGTCGATTCAAAAGATGGGTCCAGCTGACCAGGCTGGGCTGCAAGTGGACGATGTCATCACTGCAGTTGATGGACAAGCCGTTGAAGGACCAGCCGCCGTCGTGAGTGCGATTGAGCGGCGTGGTGTGGGAGAAACCTTGATCCTTCAAATCCGCCGAGCCAACGATCAAATGGATGTTCGAGTCAAGCCCGTCGATTTGTCGTCTTTTGATCGGAGCTGATGGGGCAGAAGACCTGGAAGTGGCTAGCTGACGCGATCGAGATCAGTCCTCGTCGGAATCGCGTAACTGCTCAACACAGCGCGTGATGCATTCGCCGTCATCCAAAGAGCACGTTGTGATGCACTCGAAATAGGTTTCGACCGCGTCCCAGGTTTGCTCGTGGGGTTGCGAGGCCGTCATGGATGAGGCAATGCCGGGGGTGGAGGAGAAAGGACCTAGAGCCATTGCCATCGCGTCTACGGTTGAGTTTTGTCAGCTTATGCACATCATTTGATTCGGTAAACAGAAATAAGTCTTCCTGCCTAAGAGTCTGTGAACTTTTCACCAAGTGGGGGTGAGACCGAGGTTCAGGCCGACTTTTTCTTTCGAGCGGTACGGGCCTTTTGTTTGTCTTGATTGGCTTTTTTCTTGGCTTCTCGTTGAGCAACCAATTCTTTTTCCAGGGAGTTAGCTCTTTCCTCTTGTTTTTTCTCGAGGTAGTAGTTGTAATCGCCCCGATAAAGAACGAGCTCTCCATCACGCAGTTCAACGATTTTGTTGGCGACTCGGGAGATGAAATAGCGGTCGTGGGAGACCAGAAGTGCAGCACCTTCGTAGGCCATTAATGCATCTTCCAGCATCTGCTTAGCGGGGATGTCGAGGTGATTGGTTGGTTCATCCAGCACCAGCAGATTGCAGGGGCTTAGCAGCATTAACGCCAAGGCCAAACGTGCTTTCTCTCCACCGCTGAGTTTGCCAACATCCTTGAAAACGCTGTCGTTGCTTAAGCAGAAGCTACCGAGCAAGGAGCGCACCTGGGTTTGCGTCCAGTCGGGAACGGCCTCATACATCGTGTCGATCACGGTTTTGTTGAGGTCGAGCGCTTCCGCTTGGTTTTGCTCGAAATAGCCCGCTATGACGTTGTGTTCGCCGAGCTTGGCGCTGCCTTCATCGGGGCTTTCTGCTCCCATCACAAGGCGCAGCAGTGTCGACTTGCCCGCGCCATTTGGACCAACGAATGCAACGCGGTCGCCACGTTCGACTTCTAGTTCCGCTTCCAAGAACAGAATTTTGTCGCCATAGCTGTGGGTGAGATTCTCGAAAACGGCAACTTGCGCCCCAGATCGTGGGGCTGCTGGGAAGCGAAAGCTTGGCCCGGAAACGCTTTCCACAGGGGCCTCAACCAGCTCAACTTTGTCGAGTTGTTTTTCACGGCTTTTGGCCTGAGTGCTTCGGGTGGCGCTGGCACGGAAGCGATCGATGTAAGCCTGTTGGCTGGCGATTTCTTTCTGCTGGCGTTCAAAGGCCGCTTGCGTCGACTGCTGCTCCAGTTGTTTGAGCTCGAGGTGGGCGGTGTAGTTGCCGAGATAAGAGCGGGAGATGCCGCGCTCCGTTGACACGATTTGGTTGCAGACCCGGTCTAAAAAAGTCCTGTCATGGCTGATCACCACCAGGGCAGCGTTTTGTTCCAGTAGGTATCCCTCGAGCCATTGGATGGTCTCCACATCGAGATGGTTGGTGGGTTCATCCAGGAGCAGCAAGTCAGGGTCTTGCAAAAGAATTTTTCCCAGGGCAATCCGCATCTGCCAACCGCCCGAATAGTCCTTCACCGGCCGTTCGGCACCAGCGGCACTGAAGCCAATGGTCGGAAGCAATTTGTCGATGCGGGCATCGAGTTCGTAGCCGTGTAGACCCTCAAAACGGCTTTGGAGCCGGCCGAGCTCATGGATGAGCTCATCGAGATGGGCTGGATCGTCGGCTGCTTTTTCAGACCCCATCTCCTCTTCCACTTCCCGCTGGCGATTGAGAACCGTCGCCGCCTCACCAAAGGCCTGAAAGAGCTCTTCGCGGACGCTCCTCTCGAGGTCGACATCGAATTCCTGTTGGAGATAGGCGATGCGGGGAGAGCCTTGGCGAACCACTTGTCCGCTGCTGGGTTCTTCAAAGCCAGCGATGAGACGCATTTGCGTGGATTTGCCGGCTCCATTCACACCAACGAGGCCAATGCGATCGCCAGGCTTGACCTCCCAGGTCACATTGCGCAGCACTTCGCCGGTGGGATAAATCTTGCTGACTTGCTCGAGTCTCAGCAACGGTCCGGAGCGTGATGCATCCATCATCCCTGTCGGCAAACTGGGAACGTTTCCATGGCTTCGACAACGTGCTGAAACTCGAGCAGTTCGTGGCTCTGGTCGTGGCAGCGGGTCTTGCCATCGTCAGTTACTTGCTGTTCTTCAGTTGGGCTGGTGGCGGTGGCTACCAGCCGCGCCAACCCCGACGTGATGAGGTGTCACGGTTGGGCTGGTCAGCCCCTTTACAGACAGCCCCGTCACAGACAGCTTCTTCACAGACAGCCTCTTCACCCTTAAGGGATCAACGTCACTTTTAAAGACCGCCTCGGGCTTTCACCAACCATCGATTGCTGTCGTCGTCGTCAAGGCTGGCCAAATGTTGTCGAACATCCTCTGGGGTTACGGGTAGCCCGAGTTGCTCCCCAAGGCCACAAATCGACTCCATCGCGCCACTCGGATCTTGTAAGGCCTGGCGGAACAGGGCTTGTGTTTGTTCTGGGTTGCTGCTGATTTGGGAGTAAAGGGCTGCGGCGTTTGAACTCATCGCGGAGCTGACCACTGCTGGAACGCTATTCAGATCTGCTTGATTCGTCAGGCAGCTTGTTCGAAGCCTTCATCGCGTTGCCCGAGGGCCGAGGCATCTTCCATGCTGCGTGCATCCATGCACAGCACCTTCCTTAGCTGGGCGTAGTTGGCGGCTTGAGAGCCACGGCCTTCCTGAACGGCGGTGTACTCCGCTCGCTGCAAGACGTGGTGAAGGTGCGTGAGCAGATACGTGCTCACCACGGCCGATACGAGCACATCGCTGTTTTCAGGACTGCGTCGTGGACTGCGTGTCCGACTGCGCCGAGGTGCGGTGCTTCGTTGGGATTGCTGTGTGGGCTTTGATTTTGGCGTGGACTGGCCTGTGGCCTGGGCTCGGGTCTGAGATGTGGGCTGAGATGTGGTCTGGGTCATGCGCGGAGCACTCCGAGGAGGACCAGTGCCCTCAACATAATCATGGATACTACCCTTGACCACCTCTGTACACTTACAAGTAACTGAACGTCGTTCTGACGATCCGGTTGTGCCCACTCGACAGACGTCAGCCAGCGGGAAGCCCAAATCCCCTCGGATCCAGGTGGTCCTTCCGGAGGATTTGTGTGCCCGTTTGACCGCCCTTGCTGAGTCGGAGTCGCGGACAGTCAGCAACATGGCGCGTGTGCTGATCCAACAGGGGGTTCAGCGCCACGAGCAGGGTGAGCCCCCTGTCGAAAAGCCCCTCAGCCGGGAGGAACGCTTCCGTTCCGCTCTGGAATCCCAGCAACCTCGTCGACTGCGGGGAGCTCCTCGGCGATTGCGGTTGTATCGGCCTGGCTAGCCAGGGTTCACGACAACGCCGAGAACCGCTTCTCGCCTTGCTCCGGTGATCGATGGTGCGTTGGCGGGATGGTTGCGTTGATGCCACCAGGCCAGCAGCGCAAACACCAAAGCTTCCCGTGCTTCCACTGGAAGACCAATCTCTTGGCTGCTGCTCAATTGCAGGCCACGGCAGCGCCGTTGCAGTTGATCCATTAGCACTGGGTTGTGGCGCCCCCCTCCAGCCACGATTAACTCCAGAGGACGAATCTGATCGCGTTGCATCAGCTGGTCTAGATCTTGGGCCACTACTGCGGCACTGAAGCTGGTCAATGTGGCGACAGCATCATGGTTGGAACAACCCTGGCCCAAGTTGTTGAGGCGCTGCTGCAAGTTGGCGCGTCCAAACAACTCACGACCTGTTGATTTGGGTGGGGGGGATTGGAAGTACGGCTCCTGCAGCCAACGACGAATGCTTGTTTCATCACTTTGGCCGGCTTTTGCCATGGTTCCGCCACGGTCAAAGTGCAGTGTTCCGTTGCTGAATTGTTGAACGGCGAGATCGATCAGGCTGTTGGCGGGACCGCAATCCCAGCCCTGTACGGGCGCATCGCGTTCGGGGCCACAGCAGGGAGGGATCAACGTGAGATTGGCAATACCGCCCAGATTGAGTAGGGCGCGCCAGCCCGTTGTGCCGCCCAAAAGTGCTGCATCGGCTCTTGGTACTAGAGGTGCGCCTTGACCGCCGAGGGCAAGATCTGCCGCACGAAAGTCGTGCACCACAGGACGCTCCAGCAGTTGAGCGAGGAGCGGAGCTTGCAGAAGCTGCCAGCTGGCACCCCGCTGACGGGACGTTGGGGGGCGGTGCCAAACGGTTTGGCCATGGCATCCAATTAGGACGGCCTCTCCACTGGGATCACAGGATCGTGCGGCCTTGGCTTGGGCTTCTGTAATCGCTTCGGCTAAATCAAGCCACTGCTCCGCACAGCCTGTTTCCCCTTGTCCAGCGCTGACCACCCTGTGCCGTAGACCCTCGGGGTAGGGACTGTGCACATGCCGAATCAGCTCCCATTGCGGGTGGGTTGGCGACCCTCGAAAGTCGGCCAGAACGGCATCTACCCCATCGGCACTGGTGCCGCTCATTAGGCCGAGACAGCGCATGGCTTACATCTTTGGAAGGCGCTGAAGGTCATCGATCAGGCCCATCACCACGAGCAAATGCCCGAGTTCGAGCACATGGGATGCCGGCGGATTCACAGTCAGGCTGCTCGGGTCACCAGCGGCGAGAACGTTGACGCGGAAGTTCTTACGCAGGTTGAGGTCCCGCAGGGATCGCCCAACGAACACGTCCGGAACTTTGATTTCTTCGATGCAGTGCTGCTCGTCTAGCGCCAGTCGCTCCATCAGGTTGGGGCGCACGAGTTCCAGTCCCAGTCGCTCTCCTTGCATCCTTGAGGGAAAGATCACCCGATCGGCACCGACCCGTTTCAGCATTTTTTCGTGCAGGTCACTTGTGGCCCGTGCGATCACCTGCTTGACCCGACTCCCTTCGCTGTCCTTGGCGATCAACGTTGCGGTGATGCTGGCTTCAATGGGTTCGCTAATGGCCACGACAACGGTTCCCATCTCAAGCACCCCAGCCTCTCGAAGGGATTCTTCGTCGGTGCAATCGACCACTCGGGCTTCGACACTGGGCTCCACCTGTCGCAGTTCTTCAATGGCCCGTGCGGACCGATCCACGGCCAGAACATCCGCACCGCTTTGGAGCAATTCTCGGCAAACCGCGATGCCAAAACGTCCCACTCCAATAATGGCGAAGCCGAGTCGTTCGCTGCCTTGTAACGGGCTCCAATGCCACCACTCCTTCATGGCTTAGAGGCGCTTGAGTTGCACTCAGACATAGAGGTCTTCGCGGGGGTAACCAACCCGATTCTGGCGTTGGATGTGGATTTGCTCTCGAGTTGCGGCTTCCCAGATTGCGCTAAGCAGCAAAAGGATGCCGAGACGACCCACAAACATGCCCAGCAGGAGCACGGCTTGTCCGAATCGACTGAGTTCTGCCGTGACCCCTAGATCGAGTCCCACTGTTGCGAAAGCCGATATGCACGTGAACAACATCTCCAAAAATGTGAATGAGTCTTCGCCATTGAGGTTGCTGCTAACACTGATCAACAGGGCCATCGTCAGCACAAACAGAAGCGACGCAACGGTGATCCCAACCGCCCGTAGCACCACCTTGTCTGCAATCTCACGGTTGCGAATCACCACGGCGTCCCGTCCCCGAAGGGTGGAGCGGGTGGCTGCCATCAGTGCTGCCACCGTTGTTGTTTTGATGCCACCGCCTGTTCCGCCAGGACTGGCGCCAATGAACATCAAGGTCATCAGCAGCAACAAACCGGATTCGGTGATGTTCTCCAAAGACAGCGGAACGGTGGTGAAGCCAGCCGTGCGGGCTGTGACGGATTCAAAGAGGGCCGTCATCCAGCGCTCCGACCACGTCATTTCAATAAACACCCCGCCCTTGTTCAGCCACTCGGTCATGGCGAGGCCCAGGGTCCCAAAACCAATCAGAAGAAATGAGGTGCGCAACACCAGTCGTGAATGAAGGCTGAGACGTCGACGGCCGCGGCCGCGGCGAAATCCTTGAGTTGCCAGGTCACTGGTCACTCTCCAGCCCAGTCCTCCCGTGATGATGAGCACCATCACCACTCCATTCACCACAGGATTGGCGTTGTACCGCTCCAGGCTGTCTGACCAAAGCCCAAAGCCAGCATTGTTGTAAGCAGAGATGCTGTGGAACACCGCGGCCCACAACCGTTCCCCACGATTGGGAATGTCGTCGAATCCGTAGTTGTAGAGCACCAAAGCACCCAACAAAATCACCACAAGGGCGGTGAGGATGATGGCGCGAAAGGTGCTTCCGACTCCTCCTACACCAAATTCGTCGAGGGTTTGGCCACGGTCCAATCGACGGCGTAGGGCTGTGCCATGCATCACAAACCCTTGAAGGAAGGTGGTGATGGCCATTAAGCCAAGCCCCCCCGTCAGGATCATCAGAGCCAAAACCACCTGGCCAAAGGCGGTGAGATCCACACCGATATCAATGATGGAAAGTCCCGTGACGGTGATGGCCGATGTCGCTGTGAACAGCGCTTCCCAAAGTCCAACGCGGCTGGTGGAACACAGCGGTGTTGCTAGTAGGAGTGTTCCGAGAAACACCACCAGCAAACCAGTCACAACGGTGAACTGCGGCACGGTGAGGCGTAGGCGCCACCGCTGGCTTCGCTCAATGGCCTTTCGGATGGGCAAGGGCTATGCCTCAGTGCGACCAGTGTTAGTCAGGATCAGCCGTAATGCCAAAGGATCAGCGCAGGGATCAATGCGGTCATGATCAATGTGAGTCCTAAGCCATAGCGAGTCACATCGAGGAACCGATACCTGCCTGGGCCGAACACCATCAGGTTGGTTTGATATCCCACGGGGGTGAGAAATGATTGGCTTGCCCCAAACAACACGGTGATTAACAGAGCGAAAGGGGACAGCCCGAGGGCTGGAGCCAGTTGCACGGCCACCGGGGCCAACAGGGCGACCGAAGCGGCGTTGCTCATGACTTGGGTGAGAAGGGTGGTTCCAAGGAAGATCACCACGAGGGCGTAATAAATCGGCCAGCCATCAAGCCACTGCTGGACTCCAGCGGCCAGGGCATCGGCGAGGCCTGTGGTTTGCAGCGCCACACTGAAGCTGGTGAGGGAACCAAGCAGCAAAATCACATCGAGGCGGATCGAACGTTGCAGTTCCCCAAGGCGTAAGCATCCCGTCGCCACCACCGCCACCATGGCGAGCAGCACGGCCGCGACAAGCGGGATGGGGGTGATGGTGGGAATCACCAGCATGAGGATGGCGATGCCGATGGCGACTGGTTTGCGACCAATCGTGGGGAGGTCGTCTTCCAGTCGGTCGAGCACTAATAGGTCATTGCTCGCTTGAAGGCCGCGGATTGAATCGAACGGCGCCTGTAAAAGCAACACATCGCCTTCTCGGAGCACCACTTGGCCCAGCCGTTCTTGAACGGTTTCTTGGCCGCGGCGTAGCGCTAAAACGGTGGCGTTGTGCCGTTGCCTGAACCGCAGTTCCCGCAGGCTGGCTCCGGCAAGGGTAGACCCTGCGGGTAGCAAAACTTCCACAGTTTTCTGGCCACTAACCTGGTTGGAATTCAGGCTGGAGCCAGCGTTTTGCCCTTGGGTTGTCAGTTGCACTGTGTGGTCTTGTTGAAGACGCAGTAGGTCGTCTCGCGTGACTCGCAACAACAGGTGATCGCCTGATTCCAAGCGACGATCAGCCAAGGGGGGAAGGAGCCGTTCCCCCCCCCGTTGGATTTCAAGGACGTCGACATCAAATCGGCGTTGAAGACGACTATTCAACAGTGATCGACCGACCAATTCTGAGGCGGAGGGGATGGTGACCTCGGTGCAGTACCCGCTGCGTTGGGGGCTCAAATCGTCGAGATCATTGCCGCGGTCTGGAAGCAGGGCACGGGGCGCCAACACCAAATAGAGCGCACCGACAAGCCAAACGGGCAGGCTGATCAGCGTGAAGGTGAACAACTCAAACGACCCATAGCCCAGTTGCTGGCTGATGTCGCTCACCAGAAGATTCACTGAGCTGCCCAACAGCGTGAGCGTTCCCCCCAGCACGGTGGAGAACGACAAGGGAAGCAGCACCCTTGATGGTGAAATTCCTCGGCGATGGCACCAGTTCTCAACGACCGGAAGCAGGGATGCCACAACGGGTGTGTTGGGGACCACCCCTGAAACGGGTGCAATCACAAAGGCCATGAGCGCGACCAGCCGCCTTGGAGATCGGATCCGCTCTGAGGCAATTAAGCCTCGCAATCGATCGAGGGCTCCACTTTTGAATAGGGCCGCTGATACTGGGAAGAGTCCAAGCAGGGTGATTAGGGCCGGACTACCAAAGCCAACCAGGGCTTCTTGCGGGCTGAGAACTCCACATGCCAGTAACAGCCCCAGGCTCAGCAATCCGGTTAACTCTGGGGCTAAAGCTCCAGTGATGAACAGAACCACAGCGAGTCCGAGCACCGTCAACGTGATCAAAGCGTGCGGTGTCTGAAGCGCGCTGATCAACTCGGTCATGGCGCCAGATCGCTGGTCGTCGTCGTTGTGGATTCTGCATCGGAATCAAAAAATTGTTCGCGCAGCCAGTCTTGAAGGCCCTGCAGACCATCACCCCGAACAGCGGAGAGAAACAGTGCATCGGGTTCCTGCTCGCGAATGGAGTGAATCGCTTCGAGGTCGCAGCGGTCGATCTGATTGGCCACCACGCGACGCAGGGCCGAACTCCCCAAGGAATCAAGCAAGCGATGCACTGTGCTGAGCTGACCAATCCAGTCAGGATCAGCAAGATCAACAACGATCAGCAATAGATCGGCATCCAGGGCTTCTTCGAGGGTGGCGCGAAACGCTTCCACCAAAGGTTTGGGGAGGTCGCGAATGAACCCCACCGTGTCGGTGAGCAACATGCGTTGGGGCCGTTCCCCAGGGCGAGGCAGGTCGAGCTTGCGGGTTGTGGGGTCGAGGGTGGCGAACAATTTGTTTTCAGCTAATACGCGATCGCTTTCCCGTTGTCCGCACAGGGCATTGAGCAGACTCGACTTGCCTGCATTGGTGTACCCAACCAAAGCAACCCGTGGCAGGCCTCGCCGTTGATCGCGGAGACGGCTGCGATGGGCTTGTAGTTGTTGTTGCTCCCGCAGAAGTCGTTCGATTCTTCGACTGATCGCTCGACGGTCTTTTTCCAGCTGGGTTTCACCAGGCCCTCGGGTGCCAATGCCTCCCCCTTGGCGCGACATGCTTTGGCCTCGGCCTAGGAGCCTGGGGAGTCGGTAGCGCATTTGGGCTAGTTCCACCTGCAGGCGTCCTGCAGCACTGCCTGCCCTCTGGGCAAAAATGTCGAGGATGAGCTCGCTGCGGTCTGAAACCGGGCAGTTCACAAAGCGTTCAATGTTGCGTGCTTGAACCGGGGTGAGTTCACGATCCGTGATCACCAGCGAAGCGCCGTTTCGTCGCACCTCTAGGGCGGCCTCCTGGAGTTTCCCTTTCCCCCAAAGGGTTTGGGGATTGGTGCTGCCGCTTTTTTGGCTCATCACAGCGACAGGTTGACCTCCTGCACTGCGAACGAGTCCTTCCAGTTCGGCCAATTCACGTTCGCTTTCGCACGAATCGTGGCCGATCAGGGTGAGTAAGAGCACGCGTTCCATGCCCTGGGCGGCCACGGCGATGGGTTGGGAGCGTTCGTCCTCCAACTCGCGTTCGCAGAGCTCCCGCAGGTCTCCCGTCTCTTGGTGGCACCAGCCATCCGATTCCTTGGAATCGGGATAGAGAAGTTCGGCCGTTCGGATCCCATCGGCGCCGGGTTTTGGGGCAAAGCGCAACCATTGCCGAGGTGCGATGTCCAGCGCCACGACGGCATCGGCCGGATCTGAATTCAAACCATCTCTGCAAAACGGGCAACTCACCAGTCGCCAACCGCCGCTTTGGCGACGGGGTGCCTTGGGGAGGTGGTTCAGCGGGGAGTCGTTGCCCGAGAGCGGGCCGAGCCACAGCAGTCGGCACAGGCCACGACCATCAATGATCAAATGCAGTGGGGTCTTGAGTTCCAACACAAGCTCACTCAGGCGCTCCAGGGTGAGCAGCTCGAGGCCGTCCTCTGGATGGCGGCGTTGACTGAGGCGATCGAGCTGACGCTCTTGGCTGCGACGCAGGCCTTTGGTGCGGCCACCGAGATGCGCTTGTTTCAACGGTTCAGCAACCAGGCACCGGCGGAACGAACACCCACCGATAGGCCAGGCATACGTGTGAGATAGGCCGCTCGACGAAGTTGAAAGGCGAGAGGTCCTGCGAGGGTGATTCCAAGCCCAGTCAGGGTGGCGTCTCCGATGCCGAGGCTGAGCATTTCGCCTTGATCATTGAATTCAAAGGTCGGCGGCTCTTCGCCAGCTTGCAGTGCAGCAATGGCAGTGCCGACGGCTTCTCCCTGCTGCATCGCGACCTGGGCATTCGCTGGGACCGGGTGATCGGTGTCGATCGCAAGATCACCGATGGCGAACACATCAGGGCTGTCCTGGAGCCGCAGATCAGCGTTGACGGCTAGGTGGCCTCGATGCAATTTGGGGAGTGGCTGGAGGGAAGGCACATTGGCTTGACTGCCTGCAGTCCAGATCAAACCCTGGTGCTGAATCTCCTCCCCTTCGGAGAACACCACCCGATCGGCCTCAACCCGTGCCACATCCTTATTTGTGTGGAGGCAAACGTCTTTCCTCTCAAGGGCAGCACTGGCGCGTTCTCGATTAAAAGCGGAGCTGTTGGGAAGAATGCTGTCCCCCTTCTCAATGAGATGAATTCTGGCGTTGCCGTTCAGTAGGTCGGCCAGCTTGCAAGACAGCTCAACACCGGTCGGGCCTGCGCCAACAATGGCGAGTGCCGCGTTGGGCTGTCTCTGGTGCACCAAATCCTGGATGCGATGACGGAGGTATCGAACATCGCTGAGGTTGCGGAATCCATGGCTGTGTTCTTTCACCCCAGGAATTCCGAAATCGTTGGGTTGTGATCCCGTAGCAATCACCAATTGCTTCCAGGGGATGCGATCCCCGGAACGCGTTTGCAGGGTGTGATTGGAGCGATCGATGCTCACTACCTCGTCCTGCAACCAACAAATGCCGTTGTTGCTAACCAGTTGGTTGTATTGAGGCGCTACTTCCCACTCCTGCAGCTCATGGCTGAGAAGTTCATAGAGCAAAGGTTGAAACAAAAACTCTCCTCGGGGTTCTATAAGCACCACATGGCAATGAGGTAAACGTTTTTGAATGGCGAGAGCCGCAAACCATCCAGCAAATCCGCCGCCGACAATCACCACGGCATTTGCCGAAGACGTTGGTGATGTCATGGTCGAATCAAGCTTTTGCTAACGATAGGCAAAGTGTCGGAACCGGCGACAGGGGAGGATGGCCGCATGACGGAGGGTCCTGACGGAATGGTGCGCACGTCGGCGGCAGCCCAGCAGGCCGATCTGCGGTCTGAATTGCAGCAGCAGAACCGCTCGGTTTTGGAAGGTCTTGCTCCTCAGGAACGCTTGGCCTGGGCGCATCAACAGTTTGGTGAGCAGTTTGCGCTCACCACAAGCTTTGGAATCCAGTCATCGGTGCTGTTGCACATGTTGAGCCAGTTGCCGGGAGGGAATGCGGTCCCGGTGATTTGGGTCGATACCGGTTATCTCCCTGCAGAGACCTACACCTACGTCGAACAGCTCATGGAGTTGTTCGACATCCGACTGGTTGTGGCACAAAGTGTGATGTCTCCAGCACGAATGGAAGCGCTGCATGGCCGCCTCTGGGAGTCGGGCACGGTGGCTGATCTGGAGCTTTATCACCGGATTCGCAAAGTGGATCCGTTGGAAGAATCGTTGGCCCAGTTGGACATCCAGTGTTGGGCCAGTGGGGTTAGGCGCGGCCAGACGGATCACCGCCGCTCGATGACTTGGCTTGATCCAATTCGAGACAGGCTCTCGCTAAGACCGGTCCTGGACTGGACCAAAAAGGATGTGTTCTATTACATGAATGACAACGATTTGCCCCAGCATCCTTTGTTTGATCAGGGCTATTCCACCGTGGGGGATTGGCATTCCAGTGGTCCCGATGCTGGAGATCTCAACGGCCGAGATACGCGTTTTAGTGGCTTAAAGCAGGAATGCGGCATTCACTTGCCTCAGGAGGAGGTTGAAGGACTCTTGGGAGAAGGCATCTGACGTTGACACCCCAACTCTGCACGCGGGTGTTGTTGATCGGCAATAGCCGATGGCACTGGGGAGAACGGAATGCTTTTGGTCTGCACTTCGACCATGCCTTGCCGGATCTGGCTCGTCTTGAGGGGGGACTGGGGGGATGGGCGGCAGTGGGAGCCGTCCCAGCGCAGTTGATGTCAGCTGAGCAACAGCGGATCACGCTCCGGGATGTGCCCCTGGCCGGTTGCCCCCCTTGGCTGGGGGTGGATCGGGCGATTGGTGCGTGGGCTGGATGGACCCGCAGTTCGACATTGGCGTTGGACCTCAGTTCCGGACTGCTGCTGGTGGATGCCGGCACGGTGTTGAGCCTCACGGTGTTGTCGCCAGATGGAGAGTTTGTTGGTGGTCAGCTCATCCCTGGCTACAGGCTTCAGCTGCTGGCGATGACGCAAGGGACAGAGGCTTTGCCTGAGACGGTTTTTGCCGCCCCTGGACAAGAACGCTTTCCAAAAGACACCGTGGCGGCGATGCGTCGTGGCGTCCTTCAGGCGATGGTCAGCGTGGTTCAGGAGGCTCAGAGGGCCTGCGGTGGAATGCTTTGGCTGTGTGGCGGCGATGCTGAGCTCCTCGCCACAGAACTGCGGAGCTCGTCTCCACAACTGCAACTGGATCCGGAGTTGCAGTTGCGGGGCTTGTTCGACCTACTGGACGCGTCGGGTTAATCGAGTCCGAGGTCGCTCAGAAGAGTGTCGGCCATTGTGGCTGCCTTCACCTTGAGATAAAGGCGCTCGATGCGTCCTTCGGCATCGATCACAACGGTGTGGCGCATCATTCCCATATATTCCCGGCCCATAAACTTTTTGAGGCCATAACTGTCGTAAAGGCTTGCTACCGCGCAGGGCTCTTCGTCCGTTAGGAGCGTGAATGGGAGCGAGTGCTTGCTGATGAATTTGGTGTGGGATGCAGCGTTGTCTTTGCTGATGCCGAACACCTTGATGTTGTGGTCTTCGAAGCGCCCCCAGCGGTCCCTGAAATTGCAGGCTTCTTTCGTGCAGCCTGGGGTGTCGTCTTTTGGATAGAAATAAAGAATCACCCGTTGTCCTTTCAGCGAGGAGAGCTGAACAGATTCACCGTCTTGATTGGGAAGTGTGAAATCTGGAGCGGGATCTCCAACTTGTAGGGCCACAGGATTTTGAGATTTGATTGATGGATTCGAGCGTACGGCCTATCAAATCGTTGCTGCTCGAGGGTCTCAAAGCCCTAAAGGCTGAAGTCAAGAGTTCGGTGGTACAAATCGAGCATAATTTTCAGGTGAAGTGCCGTTCAGCGCTGCGTTTAGGGGCATTTGTTGTGCAGCAAATTTCTAACTGACCAAAGGCTGTTGGCGATTTTTCTCTCTACAGCTAGTTTTTTAAATGACATCCCCTATTTGTCGTCCGTGTTTACTCGTCTCGCCGCTGGCATCCTTGCCGGCGCATCTC
>ERZ887830.1005-NODE-1005-length-16592-cov-5.461087_pt1 | contig 16592 bp, 13 predicted proteins | sample MGYA00521101_ERZ887830 | MGnify/ENA primary metagenome ERZ887830 (study PRJEB32303, sample SAMEA104408592) | aquatic metagenome | biome: Marine water; feature: Pelagic; material: water | place: Baltic Sea | collected 2014-06-05T16:38:00 | depth 1,762 m ... | reverse complement strand
CTTACGCTACCGCCGCCATCACACACACTCGCCTCGATGAATAATCCGGGCTAGGAACTGGCGGTGCTGGGGGTCCAGAATGGCGGCCTCTTTCGGGCTGAACCCAAAGAAATCCGCGTCAAACATATCAAACCCGTCCAGCGTCGCGGCGGCAGGGACATAATTGCTGCGCGCCATGCGATCAGGTGCTTCGCCCGCGTTCAGCAAGGCGGCCTCGTCCAGACGACGGATAGAGCTGACGCCGTCGCGCAGGTTCGCCCAATAGGCGTCAAGCGAGGTGGCACCGGGCACATGCACGGCCATCCCTACAATAGCGATGTCGTCGTTGCGAAGCGGTGTTTGCCCGGTAGTCGTCACGGTGTTGCTCAGCCCTTTTTAGGTGTCGCGGCTCATAGAGCGCAGCGTTAGGCCAATTTACGGAAATTGAACCATTTCGCCTATCGGCAGGCGGGCGTGGAAATTGAGAAAATGGCATTAAAGAAAGCAATAGCAAAATGTTATACGGAATAAGGCAAGATTGTGGTCGTTTCGCCCTGTGCATCAAAACGCAGTAGGTCCGTGGATCGTGCCTGCTCTCGAAATAAGCCTGTTTTTGCCGACGGTCTCTGATTTCTGTGAATGCAACCTAGGGGTGAGATTTAACCAAAAATCCGAGTTCCAACAAAGAATCAACCGCTTACAAAACGTGGTGGTGCAAAAGATGGACCGACCCGTCACATGACGGTGCGCGGACCTTGCGGCGGCGCATATGTCCCCATTACCGGGCGGTTGGACCGACCACTGCCAATCTGGCGGTCTGCGGCCTCTGCTGCCAGCCTTGCGGTGCGCCGCATTTCGGTATGCCCCAGCACAGCGCCGCTCATCAGCCATGTCAAAGGGGTCAGGGTCGCGTTCAAGAGCAGATCGAACATATTGATTCCGACCATCAGCGCCAGAACCGCCGCATAAAGACCGATATCTTCGCCCTTGCGGCGGAACGTCTCTGCGCCCAGCAGGAAGATCGGCAAAGCCAGCAGGCCGAATTCAGAGATATAGCCAAGCCAGCCATAGGTGCCAAAGGCGATGATCCAGCGCCCGTCGGGAATTGTGATCAGCTCTCCGGTTTCGCCATCATGGATCAGATTGCGCCCCCAACCGCCCCAGCCCAGCAAAGACTTGTCGGTGGCGCGGTCCAAAAGCGCGGTTTCGTTCGTAAACCGATAGGCCAGCGAGGCGGCGCGGTCTGGATTGATCTTGTTGGCCAGCGCCAGAATGTCGTCCATCGGGATCAACCCGAGCCCACGCAAAAGCGGATAGACGGTCGCGATCAGCGCAAGGCAAAGGGCGAGTTTGACCAAGGTGCGCGGGCTGGCCAGAAAGACCAGCGGCACAAAGACCAGACCATAGGCAAAAATGGCCAGGCTTTTGCAGATCGACAGAACGACAAAGATGTAAATGGTTGCGACGCCGTACTTGGTGCGCTGGTTCACATCGGCCGTGCGTGTCAGGGCGGCAGTGGCCAAAAGTGCTGTCAGGACCAGCAGCGCCAGCCACAGACCGTGTTCCAGAAACACAAAGGGGCGATATCCATTGCCGCGGAAGGTCTGCGAGAAATCATGCTGAAAGAACCCGTAGATCATGATGTTCAATTGCGGGCTAAAGCGCGCCTCGAAGATGCAAAGCACTGAATAGGCCAAAATCCCGCCCATCAAGGCGGCCAGCAGGCTGCGGATTGCGGTTTCTGTTGCCAGATATTTGCGCCCCAGCAGGAAGGGCATCAGGATAATCGCCTGTAGCGTCAGGGCCGACATCACGTCCCGCACGCTGAGGCCGGGCAGTTGCCAGGATGGATAGACAATTGGCGTGCTGTTGGGCAGCACGAAAAAGCGCGTCGGTTCCAGATTGGTCAGGACTGTCGGGATCGCGCCAAGGACAAAAATCAGGATCAGAAGGTTGGCGATGCGGCTTTCGGGAAAAAGGCTGCGCCAGCGGGTGATTCCATAAAGGCAGATCAGGAAGGCGCTGATGTTGGGAATGCTCATTTTATCCATAGAAGGAAAGAGCGGCAGGTTGAAATTCGCAACCGGAGGCAGGATCAGATAGCCGCCCAGAATGGACCAGATGATCGCCTTTTCGATCCGCAACTTTTTGAAAAGCGCGTAGCAGACGAAGGGCCAAGACAATAAAGCCATATATGCAATAATGTTCGGCATTCGTAAACGTTAACTCTCTGTTAAGTTGTAAAAACGGGCCGAAACCGTAGTTTGCCTGATCTTAATTGACAAGCATTAACACGCCCAACAGCCTCCGTTCCTCACAGGGGAACTGTGAGTTTCACTGCGAAATCTAGGGATGTCCCCCAAGATTCTTCGCAGGGAAAATTGGGGGGTATAACAATGGAATTTTCTATCGGACGACACCGCATAGCGGTAAATGTATCAGGGCGTGACGCTTTGTTGTTTCAGGTTCGGCAAAAGTTGGAAGCGGCTCAGGGGTTCGCGGTTGCAACCCTTAACCTCGATCATCTTGTCAAAATTGCGGCGTCACAGGATTTTGCTGCGGCTTATGCGCGTCACGACATGGTTGTTGCAGATGGGCAACCGATTGTCTGGCTGTCCCGGCTGGCGCGGAAAGACGTTTCCCTTGCGCCGGGGTCTGACATGGTAGAGCCGCTTTGCGCAGTGGCCCGAGACACAGGCGCAAGTGTCGCGCTGATCGGCAGCACGGAGGAGGTGTTGCACCGTTCGGCGCGGTCATTGGAAGAGACTGTAGCGGGTCTGGCGATCTCATTGCGCCTGTCGCCATCGCGTGGATTTGATCCCATGGGACCAGAGGCTGATTGGATTCTTGCTAATCTTCAGGCCAGCAGCGCGCGGTTATGCCTGTTGGCGCTGGGCGCACCCAAGCAAGAGATCTTTGCCGCCCGCGCCCGCGAGATTGCCCCGGATGTGGGTTTTATCTCTATCGGGGCAGGTCTGGACTTTATCGCGGGGCACCAGACCCGCGCGCCGCGCTGGATGCGCGATCTTGCCTTGGAATGGCTCTGGCGTGCGATGTCCAGTCCCGCCCGCATGGTGCCACGCTATGCCCGCTGTTTTGCGGTGTTGCCGGGGCTGGTCGTCTCGGCGCTGCGCGTGCGGATGCAGGAAGAGGCAGAGGCAGACGTCACTTATATTCGATGATCGGCGATCGTCGCTTTGTCAGTTGACCGCGTTTGAAGTCTAAAATGCCAAAGGCCTCTGGCAGTTTCGAAAGCGTCAAAAAGAACGCTTTCTGCCAGGGCCAGAGTCCGTTGTTTTGGTCCTTCAGGGCAAGGCGAATGACCTGTGCCGGGTAGATGGCCAGTAAAAGGACAACGGCCGGATCGATCAGGACGCTGCCGAGGAGGATGAACAGGGGAAGGAAACCTCCCCAGATCATCGCGCGTCTCGTTTCCGTGACCCAATGACACTCTGGGGGGGCACCATGCAGGGCAGCCCCTTCGGCAAAGGCGTGACCTGCACGGCGCGCACGCTTAAACCATTGCGCAAATCGGGTGATCGCGGCGTCGTGCCACGTCATTTCGTCGTCCAGCCGCCAGATCGTCCAGCCCGCCTGTCGCAGCCGCACGCAAAGCTCTGGCTCTTCGCCCGCGATCAGATCGTTGCGGTATCCCTTTGCCTCGATCAGCGCTTTATACCGTATCAAGGCATCCCCGCCACAGGCCCGCGCTTTGCCCAAGGGCGTGTCCCACTCGTCATCACACAGCCTGTTGTAGAGGCTGGCCTCGGGACAGCGTTCGCGGCGGCGCCCACAGGCGACAGCGGCTTTTGGGGTGTGCTGTAAAAATGCGACCGCCTGTGTCACCCAATCATCGCGCAGGGCGCAATCGCCATCGATGAATTGCACGAACTCTGGCGGGTCGTCTGCCAAAGCGGCAAGGCCCGTGTTGCGCGCGCGCCCGGCGGTAAAGGGCAGGGACAGGTCCAGCGCAATCGCCGTCGCGCCCATGGTTTGGGCCAGCGCCATACTGCCATCGGTAGAGCCGGAATCCACATAGATCACCCGCCGCACCCTACCTTGCAGCGAGGCAAGACAAGCCTGTAACCGCGCGCCCTCATTACGCCCTATGACCACGGCGTCGCATATGGGGTCCGCTGTCACCCCTGCTGCTCGCGCAGGCGTTTGGCGGCCTCTTTACCCCGATCAAAGGCGGCGCGGCGTTCTGCCAGTTCCTCCGCACTTAGCAGATCAGGGTTGGAATAATCTTTCTTCCAGTCCGCAGCTCCCGTCCAAGCCAACGCAGAGACCTGCGTCGTGCGTGGCGCGTTTGCCTCTGCAAGCAGATCCAAAGCCAGATCAAGGGTTTGGCGTTGCGACAAGGGGTCATTCGGCCTGCCTGCGCTATTGCCCAAGGGAAAATCGCTGAACACAAAACGTGCCACACCGACGTTTTCAACGATATCGCGCGCGCATCCCATGATGACGGTGGCAATGCCCTGTTCTTCCAACACGCGCGAGGTGATGGACACCGATTGGTGGCAGACCGGGCAATTGGGCACAAGGATCACGGCGTCGATAGCATCCTCTTTGCATAAATCCGCCAGCACGCCGGCGTCGCGCAGGGTGGTCGAGACAGAGCGGTTGGTCGGCAAGCCAAAGACACGTGGGGCGGCCTGTGCAATGCGGCCCTGCTGCGCCGCAGCGGCCAGCGCGCGCAGGGGCAGGTAGCTGCCGCTGTCCTCGGCGGTCGCATGGGCGCGATCAATGGCGATATGCGAGATGCGCAGATCAGGTGGCGGATCGGCGGGCAGGGCGTAGACCTCGTAAAACTTGGCATCCGCATTGTAGGGCGCGCCCGGTCCCTGATCGCCCTTGTCCGCCTGATAGGGGGCCGCCGTGGTCACAACCGCCACGCGGCACTGATCCAGAGGCTTTGACAGGGGCGTAAACGGCACCTCGTCAAAATGCGCCCATTGAAACGGGTTGTCATAGCCAAGGGCAAGGTAATAGGCCCGCGTGCGCGTCATGTAAGGCAGCGGTGCTGTGGAATCTGACATCTGATTGGGCCTCTTGTTGCGCGCGTCACGGTGACACTGCGCAAGCAGACTGTCAATTTTATGGCATCGCGCTGCAAAGGATTCGCCATGCTGAGATTTGTGGCCTTGGGCGCGCTCAAAAGCTTAATGTCCGACGGCAGTTTCCGGTTCTTCGAAAGCTGTTTCCCGGTCCGCCTTAAGTGTAGCCATGGGCGAGGATAAATCGTGGGCTTATCCACAAAAAGCCACGGAATATCTTGCCCGACCCGGCTGAGCCGTGACCACCGCCAAAGTCGCCGGGTGCAATCATATCACCGCCTGCTCGCCGCCGCAGGTGTGCCGCCGATTATTGCGGTGCGGATCAGATCCTCTCGATGGGCGGTGTGCAGGCTGTGGCCGCGCTGGCCGTTGGTTTTTTCGGACTTCCCAAGGCAGACATCATCGTCGGTCCCGGCAATCAATTCGTCGCAGAGGCCAAGCGGATGCTGTTTGGCGGCATGGGGGTCGACCTGATCGCGGGGCCGACCGACAGCCTGATCCTTGCTGACGCCTCTGCCGATCCGATGATCGTGGCGACGGATCTGGTGGGACAGGCTGAGCACGGCTATAACTCGCCCGTGTGGCTGGTGACCGATACGCAAGCGCTGGCCGAAGAGGTAATGAGACTGGTGCCCTTACTGATCGCGGATCTGCCAGAGGTGATGCGCAAAAGTGCCGAGGCCGCGTGGCGCGACTATGCAGAGGTCGTGGTTTGTGACACCAGAGAAAACATGGTCGCTGCGTCGGATGACGATGCGCCAAAGCATCTGACGGTGCAGGCAGAGGATCTTGATTGGTGGTTGACCACGCTGAAATGTTACGGGTCCTTGTTTTTGGGAGAGGAGACCACGGTGGCCTTTGGCAACAAGGCATCCGGCCCCAATCACGTGCTGCCGCCGTCTGGTTCGGCGCGCTACACGGGCGAGTAGAGTGTGCATAAATACATGAAGATCGTCACATGGCAGCGTGCCACACGCGACGGATCCAAGCGTGTGGCAGAGGCGACCGCGCGCACCTCGCGCCTTGAGGGGATGGAGGGGCACGCGCGTACTGCCGATATCCGGCTTAAGAAATACTTTCCGAACGAAACATTTGATCTGGAGGTCATTGAATGAAGGCACTGGTTTATACGGCTCTTGAGACACTGGAATTCAGGGAAATGCCCGATCCTGTGCCGACCAAGGGCGACAATCTGATCCGGGTCGAGGCGGTGGGCATCTGCGGCTCTGATATGCACGCCTATCTTGGCCATGACGAACGCCGCTTTGCGCCGCTTATTCTTGGGCATGAGGTGGCCGGGCTGGTCATTGAGGGGCCGTTGACGGGCAAGCGGGTCACAGTGAACCCGGTCGTGACCTGCGGTATGTGCCGTGCTTGTCTAGAGGGGCGCACCAACCTGTGTCCGACGCGCCAGTTGATTTCTATCCCCCCACGCGAGGGCGGGTTTGCCGAATTGCTGACCATGCCAAGCGCCAATCTGGTCGAGGTGCCTGACGATGTGCCGTTGGACAAGGCTGCCTTGGCCGAACCGCTTGCGGTGTGCTGGCATGGCGTGAAGCTCTGTGAACAGGTGCTGTTCAACGATTTGCCGGACGTGCGCGCGCAGGTGATCGGTGGGGGTGCGATCGGGGTCGGCTCTGCCCTGTCGCTGCGTGCGTTTGGCACGCGCGATATCACGATTGTGGAACCCAATGCAGAGCGCGCCGCCTATGTGAGGAAAAAGACAGGATTTCCGACCATTTCGCCCGAAGATGTGCCTGCAAATGACTATGACCTGATCGTCGATGCCGTCGGCTATCGCGCCACCCGAGAGGCCGCTTGCCGCGCGGTGCGTCCTGGCGGGGCGATCTGTCATATAGGGCTGGGCGATTCAGAGGATGGTCTGGATATCCGGCGAATGACCCTGCAAGAGATCACGTTTTTCGGCAGCTATGTCTACACGATGCAGGATTTCCGCGAGACAGCGCAGGCGATGTTTGACGGCAGGCTTGGCGCGCTGGACTGGACCGAGGCGCGTGCGTTGAGCGAGGGGGGCAGGCCTTTGTCGATCTGCTGGGCGGGCGGGTGATGGCCCCCAAGATCGTCTTGCATCCGTAACGACACGCGGGATCGTCCTGCCTCAACAGGACATCCCGCAGCCGTTCGGCCCCGTGCAGCAACGCCGATTTGCGTGCCCGTGAAAAGCCTGCGCGGCAAAATAACGCCCATTGCTGTCCCGGATTGGCACAGCAATGGCAAGCATCCCGTTAAGACCCTTTTCCTATCCTCGCCTATCGTCAACTGACGTTGCCCAACCTTTACAGTGCGATGGTCCAGGTGATTGAAATCATGTTTTTTTCTTGTTGGCTGGCCGTTAGACAAGGTGCTGGGCGTGCTGATCCTCACGTCCTGTCGATTGCGCTTTGGACGCCGAATCGCCCCTGCATAAACTGGCCCTTTTCTGGCGGCGCATGATGAACTTTGCGCGTTGAAAGCATTTATCAACCAGTCTGCGTCATAGCTTGCCTTGTTATTTGAACAAGGAGATTCTGACGCCTGATTTGGAACCTGAATTTGATATGGGCGGTTTGTCTGCTCTTGCTGCCCTGCGCTGCCCTTGCGCAAACCGCCTCGTTGTTTCAGCAAGCGTCACTGCCTGCGGATCGCAAACCGATGTTCGCCTTGCAACCTTCGAATGATGCGCCTGTAACGCCGGGAAACGGCAGTTTGTTCATTGGGCAGAACCGTCTTGGCTTTTTTGCGCCCCTTGCCGGGCGGCGACCGGCCTTGGTGCCGTTCCGGTCCGGAAAAGAGTCGCATGTTGTGAGAATTCGCCAGCTTATAGCGAGGGCAGAGGCCGGATCCAAAGACTATGATGCGGTCCAATACGGGGCCAAGGTTCGTCCTGCCAAGGTGCCTACAGCGATGACCATAGCCGAAATCTACGACTGGATCGACGCGACGCCGGGCCAGCCCCACGCCATCGGGCGCTATCAATTCATTCCCAAGACTCTGCGGGCTCTGGTCAAACGACTGGACATCGACCCAAAAACACAGTTCTCGCCCGCCACTCAAGACCTGCTGGCCGATTCTCTGTTGGCAGATGCTGGATTGGATGCGGCACAAAAAGGGGATATCGGGCGTCATAAATTTATGAAAAACCTTGCCAAAATATGGGCCGGTTTACCGACCTCGACCGGTTTGTCCTATTATCACGGTCACGCGGGCAATAAAGCGACGATGACATGGGCTGATTTTGAGGCTTAAATGATCAAGATCTTTCCGGGGTGATGTGGGTGTCTATCTCTGCCGCCGCGCCACCTGGCGGCAGAGCAGGATCACCGGCACCAGCCCAATCGCGGCGATCACAAGGGATGGCAGCGCTGCACCCTCTAACCGCTCGTCCGAGGCAAGCCGGTAGGCCTGCACCGCCAGTGTATCAAAGTTGAAGGGGCGCATGATCAATGTGGCAGGCAATTCCTTCATCACATCGACAAAGACGATCAGCGCCGCAGTCATCAGACTGGGCGTCAGGACCGGCAGATGAACCCGCCGCATGGTGGCAAAGACGCCATTGCCCAAAACCCGGCTTGCTGCGTCCATATTGGGGCTTACTGCGGCCATTCCCCCTTCATAGGCCCCGATTGCCGCAGCCAGAAAGCGGATCATATAGGCCATCACCAAGACCCAGATCGACCCGGTGAAAAGTAGTCCTGTCGAAACGTCGAACGTCGCCCGCATCCAGGCGTCCAGCGTGTTGTCAAAGGCCGCAAAGGGCACCAGCAGGCCGACGGCGATCACCCCTCCGGGCACGGCGTAGCCCAAACGCGCGGCATATAACGAGGTTGAGGCCGCGCGACCGGGGCGCACCCGGTGAAACGTGCCAAGCAGCAGGGCCGCTGCCACCGTCACCACCGCAGCGACCCCGGCAAGTGTCAGAGAATTCTGGATAAATCCGATATAGCGTCGGCTAAACAGATCCTGCTGCGAGTTCATAGCCATATATCCAAGGGAAATCACCGGAATGATCACTCCGAAAATCACCGGCAGAGCACAGGCAAGGCTGGCCAGCCATTTTCGCCGTCCGGCGAAAGGAATGCGCGCCATGGCCTCTTGCCGCTTGCCGCTGTGGTATTTCGCAGCGCCCCGATTGGTCCGTTCCAAGAGCGCCAGCAGCAGGGCAAACGCCAGCAAACCAAGGGCCAGCTGCGCAGCTCCGGTGCGGTCAGCCATCGAGAACCAACTGGTGTAAATGCCCGTCGCAAAGGTTTGTACGCCGAAATAGGAAACGGTGCCAAAATCTGCGATCGTTTCCATCGCGGTCAACAGAACGCCTGCCGCAACAGCCGGGCGCGCCATCGGCAGGGATACGGCAAAAAATGCCTGTGCCGGGGTACGCCCAAGCGCGCGCGCCGCAAGAAAGGTCGTCGCACTTTGCCCCGCAAATGCGGCACGGGCGAGCAGGTAGACATAGGGATAAAGCACGAGGATAAGCATCACCGCTGCCCCCCAGACAGAGCGGATCTCGGGAAACCAATAGTCACGGGGACCCCAGCCTGTAACGTCGCGAAGGGTGCTTTGCACGATGCCGGGGTGGTCCAGCAGATGCGTGTAGGAATAGGCGAGCACATAGGCGGGGAAGGCGAGCGGGATCACAAGGGCGATTTCAAGCCACTTGCGCCCTGGAAATTCGGTCATAATCACCAGCCATGCCGCCCCGGTTCCGACCGCAAATGTGCCCAGCCCAACCATGCTCACCAAGGCAAGGGTGGTGACGGTATAGCCCAGCAGAACCGTGTTTATCAGATGCGCCAACGTGTCAGACCCGCCTTGGAACGCGGCAATCAGAACCGCCATATGGGGCAGTGCACAGATCAGACCGATCAGTACCGCGATTCCTCCCAGCGGGCCAAGTCGCATAGGGCGTTTTTGCGGTTTCGCCATTAAATCAAGAGGTTGAGCATCTGACATCGACGACATTCCTGAAGAAGCCCGGCGGGCTGTGACCGGGTGAATTCAGTTGAGCGTTTTAATCGGGTTTCAGGCTGGGTGCAATCCGGCAGCCTGTTGGTTTTCGCAGTGCCAACGAAAACGGTCCACGCCTATTGGCGTGGACCGGCTTTGTGTCAGACGCGTCGGGCCGGTTTTAGACGAGGCCCATGGTCTCGCGTAGCATCTTGGCCTCATGAGCCTTCAGCGATTGGCGGGCAGAGGAATAGGCGCGCCGGCCTTTTTCGTTCTGCAAGCTCGGGAAGAGTTTGAAGATCTCATCCCGCTGTTCCTCGTCGATGCCGCTGAGCGAATGATCGCCCGGTTGAAAGCTTTCGGTCCAGGTGCCGTCGCCAAGGATGACCTCGTGGTTTTCAAACATGACGTGGACATATTCGACGCCCAGCGTGTCGAGTTGGAAGATGCCCGGTTGTCCCACCAGATATTTCGAGGCCACCAGAACTTCGCGTTCGTCAAACAGGACCTGCGTCTGGCTGTTGGCCATCAGCATCCGGTGGTTTGGCGAGACCATCATATCCCGTTCCGGCAGGTTGTTGCCCAGCGACCCTTTCTTGATCAGCACGGGCCGTAGCTTTGGGTCGGCGATCAGATCGGCGGCGCCCAGCTTTTTGCGACCGATCCAAGAGATCTCTTGCACGCCGTTGTCGCGAGTGATGACCCGGTCACCGACCTGCAGGTTCGCAACATCGACCTCTCCGCGTGGCGTGGCAATGGCTGTGCCGGGGGTAAAGCAGATGACCAGACGCTCGATCTCGGTGAAGGTCAGCGACCCTTCGATATTGCCAAGATCGTCAAGGAAGTTGACGGTACCAGAGGTCGAGTCCCCGTCTGCGTCAGTGGTTTCACCAACGATTTCAAAGCGTCCCAGACCTGTCAGGGTCAAACGGTCGACGTCGTTCCCGCCGGTGCCGCCGTCAACAACATCGCCAAAGGCATCCTCGCGCTCGTTGATGATAAAGAAGTCGCGGTCGTCGCCACCCTCCATCGTGTCCGCGCCCTGACCCCCGATCATGTCATCCTGACCAACGCCCCCCTGCAAGAGGTCGTCGTCGATGCCGCCATCCAGAGTATCCGCGCCAAGGCCACCGATCAGGGTGTCATCGTCGTCTTCGCCGTAGATCAGGTCATTGCCGCGACCGCCGTCGATAGAATCGCGACCGTTGCCGGGTACTGGTTCGGGGCCGAATGGGCCAGTGCCGGGCGCATCCGGTATATCGGTGCTGGTCGGGAAGCTTGGGCCAAGGCCACCATAGATGGTGTCATTGCCGTCGCCCCCAAGGACCGTGTCGTTGCCTTCGCCAATGGTAACAAGGTCGTCGCCGCTGCCCGCATCGACCTCGTCATCGTCGATGCCAGAATTGATGGTATCGTTGCCGCCACCAGAGACGATCGTATCCGCATCGTCGCCGGTGGTGATGCTGTCGTTGCCATCACCGGTCGTGACAAAGTCGCGGTCATCGTCCGGGTCGCTGTCCGCAGGCACATCCGGGAAGGGACCGTAGGCAGGAAAGCCGATATCGGGCAATGGAGAACCGCCAGAGGTGTCGATGATGTTGTTGCCGCCGAGATCCTCGACCACATCACTGCCATCGCTACCGATGATGCTGTCATTGTCAGCACCACCCAGCACAGAGTCATCGCCTTCGCCACCGTCCAGCGTGTCCGGACCGCGCCCACCGATCAAAGTGTCGTCGCCTTCGCCGCAGATGATTAAGTCGGCCTCGTCGCCACCTGTCAGGCTATCGTCGCCGATACCGCCGTCGATGGTGTCCAGGCCGTCGCTGGAGCTGAGTGTATCGTTCCCCTCGCCCCCGGACATGCTGTCATCGCCGCCACCAGAGTCGACATTGTCGTCGCCGGTCGAGCCGATAACCGTGTCGTCGCCCGCGCCAAGAAGAATGTTTTCAATCTCAGAGAAATTGGTCACATCGCCCGTCGCGGCATCGGATACGGTTCCAGTTTCGGGGGCAAAGATATCGACCAGCAGGTCATCCTCGACGTCGGTGATATCCAGCGTGTCACCGTCGATCTCATCGCCTTCGCCACCAATGATGATGTCGTTGTCGATGCCATCGCCACTTTGCGAGATGACAAAGGTGTCGTCGCCGTCGCCACCGTCAACACTGTCATTGCCGTCGCCAGAGTCGATGGTGTCATTGCCGCCGTTGCCAAAGATCGTGTCGTCGTCACCATCTGCGCCGTCGATCTGATCGCCTTGAGCGTCGGTATAGAGCGGTTCCATCAGCTCGCCGTCGTCGGTGCCGTCCACGGGCCCATCCGTGCCGGGAGAGACGTCGTCCACGATGGTGAAGTTTATGGTCTCGAAATTGTCAAAGCTGATCTCACCGATCTGGCCGCCCTCGTCGCCCCCTTGAATAGAGAACGCACCGGCAGGCCCGACCGCTGGCAACACGCCATCGGGCGAGTTGCCCCCAAGAATGTCGGACAACAGGTAATCCGCGGCTGGCACGCCGGGTGTCACCGACACGGGGGGACCAAAGCGGAACACATCACCGTTCAGCGCCGTGAACTCACCAAAGGCGGCATCGTCAAGACCGCTGATCTCTGTGGACGCCTCGGACAAAAGCACGGGTGTGGTCAGGGTGATCTCGTCAGCTTCTGAGGCGGATTCCGGTGCGATGTATGTCTCTACACTGGTCACCTCGTCGGTGCCCTCGCCCACCAGTTCGACCGTGCCGCCGTCGATGGTATCATCGCCCGCGCTGCCAAGGATGGTGTCTTCGCCAGCGTCGCCGTTGATCACGTCGTCGTCGGTCCCGCCGTCCAGCAGGTCATCATTGTCGCCGCCAAAGATCGTGTCTTCGCCTGCGCCGCCGATCAGGGTGTCATCCCCTTCATTGCCCGCCAGCAGATCGTCCCCTGCGCCACCGTCGATGTTGTCGCCCTCATCGCTGCCCGTGGCGATATCATCGCCAGAGCCGAGGACGAAATTCTCGATTTCTTCAAAGCTTGTCTGATCGAAAGTGTCGCGATCCGTCAGCGTGCCGGTTTCCGGAGCGGTCAGGTTCAGTGCCAGATCCTGATCAAGGGCCGAGGCGTCCAGCGTGTCGCCGTCTGTCTCGTCGCCTTCGCCACCGATCAGGCTGTCTGCGTCAACGCCATCGGTCAGCACGATCACGTCGTCGCCGTCGCCTGCGTCGACCGTGTCATCGCCTGCGCCTGAATCAATGGTGTCATCGCCACCGTTGCCAAAGATCGTGTCGTCGTCGCCATCCGCGCCGTCGATCTGATCGCCCTGCGCGTCGGTATAGTCAGGCTCCATCAACTCGCCATCGTCCAGACCATCAACCGGGCCGGGGGCGGATGGATCAGCCAGAATTTCCTCGATCTCGGAAAAGGTCATCGACCCGCCGGTGTCGAGAAAGTTGATCGTGCCAGAGGTGCTGTTGCCATTGGCGTCCGCAACCTCATCGACGATTTCGATTGGCCCAAGCCCCCGCAGATCCAGCGTGTCAAAGTCGTCACCACCCGCACCACCGTCGACCACATCGCCGTCGGTTGCGCCCAGGAACACGTCGGCATCGTCGCCGCCAGACAGGCTGTCCGCGTCGGCCCCCCCGGTGATCGTGTCCGCGCCGCCTTCGCCAAAGATCGTGTCCTCGCCCTCGTCGCCAATCAGAACGTCATTGCCGTTTCCGCTGCTGTCAGAGGCAAATGGTGCGAGATATGTGAACTCTTGGCCGTCAAGCGTGCCAAAGTTGGTGCCAGAATTAACCCCGCGCGCTGTCAGCGTAAATTCCACACTCGAAGTGGTGCCAAAGACGGTAGCGATCTGGCTGTCAGGATCATTTGCGTCTGCGTTGTCTTCGGTGCCGTTTGCAGCAAGAACGCCGCCGCTAAAGTTAACGTCAAGAGAGCTGTCAGAGGGCACGCCGACATTCAGCAGGGTGTCAGAGTCGATGCGCAAGACCTCTTGTCCGGTATTCTGGTCAAGATCAGCAAACACGATTCCCGGTTCCAGTTCCACAGGATCGCCCGTGGCCTGATCAAAGAATTCGAACCGGAACGTGGCTGTCTCGCCCTGCACGGTCGCGTCGTTATTCGCGTTCAGAAGGATCTCGCTGTCGCTGCTGCTGGCCAGATCAATTTGAAGGTTGGGATCGGAACTCGAGACCAACACAAGGCGTGCGGCCACGACTGTCCCGTCTGCAAGGGTCGCCACATTGCTGTAGACCACGCTATCGCCTGGAGAGGCATCATTTTCCCCAGCGGTCTCACCGGAAGAATTGCCAAAGTCGATTGCAACCGGGTCAATCTCTGCGCGGGTAATGCCGCCAACGCCGGACCCTGTGTTGTCGCCGTTGTCGCCGTAGATCACATCATTGTCGGCGCCACCACTTATGGTGTCATCGCCGTCCTGACCAAACAGCAGATCATCGCCATCGCTGCCGTCGATGACGTCATCGCCCGCGTCTTCGGCGGACACATCCACAGCGTCATAGGTGATGTCCGTAATGTTGATCCCGGAATTGTCTGTGCCGAACTGTGAATGGATCACAGCAAAAGAGGTCACGGGGCCGGGGATCGTCACCAGAACCGAATGCTCTGCCGCCGTATCGGCGGTATAGTTCGCGTCAGTACTTGTGAAAGTATCGTTGCCTGCAACCGTATTGGTGTCTGAATGTGCAAGACCAGAGCCGACGTTGGACAGGACGACCTCAACAGAGTTGCCGTCTGCGTCAAACGCTTCGATCCGGACGGTGCCGTCGCCATCGATGTCGTTGATGCGGAATTCGACGTTTTGCAGCGGACCGTCGTTCGAGGTCCCGTCATAAGCCACGCTCTGGCCGCTGCCGTTGGCGATCGACTGTAGCGACGACGTCTCGCCAACGGTCGCATCCAGCGCATCGGTGTTCTGTGCTTGTGTCTCGAACTCGGTCACCACATTCGGGGTGCTTGAGGTGACGGAAAAGGTAATCTCTGCCGTGCCCGTTGATTGGGTAAACCCCGTGGTGTCCACAAGATTGCCAAAGCCCGGTGCATCGGACCAGCGAAAGATCTCGGCGGTGGTGGTCACCGTATCAGTGACGCTGTCGCCATAGATCGTGTCATTGCCGCCCGCGCCATCAATCGTGTCGTCGCCGCCGTTGCCAAAGATCAGATCGCCGTCGTTGGTGATCTGGTCGCCGCCCTGATCAATCGGGCCGTCGCCGTCGTCATAGCCCAGCCCCATCTCTTCGCCAAAGCTTTCGCCATCCACAGCGCCATCGGCCTCTGGACCGGCTGCTTCGTAGATCGCGACATAATCGATGGATCCATCAAAGAATTCATCCTTGACGCCATCGTCGGATTCGCGGGCACCAAAGGTAAAGTTCTCGTAGTCATTGTCGCCGATTTCCATCGTCAGACCGGTTGTGCCCGAGGTGACTGTCTGGCTGCTGCCCGAATCCAGGTTTTCCACAACCAGTGACACGCCGGTTGCCTCGTCCCAAGTGTAGGTGACGTTGACGTCCTGACCCGGACCGACAAGGCCCGGAGAGGTCGTCAGGACCGCGTCCTCACCATTGGCGCAATGAATGACACGGATCGCGCCATTCGCCTGCACGGAGATGTTAAAGTACCCCTCGCTGCTGCGGTCGGCATATTCACCCCGGTTCACGATTGTGTCCGGGCTGGTGCCGACATGGGCATCCTGAACGAATTGCACCTCGATCGTGCCGCTCGCCATGTCAAAGGGTGCATCCGTCGTCGCACCAGCGCCCCCGTCGACGTCAAAATCATCGCCGTTGCCATCGAAATGGGCGAAATCACCAGAGGCATTCGCGTTTCCTGCGAATTCTCCGTTCTGGGCGATTCCGTCATCAAGGCCGGTGTCTGCCGTGGTCGCGCCAGAGCGGAAATCCCACAGGCCAACGAGGTTTGTAACAGTGGATGGGTCAAAATTTGGCATTTTTCGTTCCTAGCTAGCAGGGGCGCTTGTTGTCCGAAGACGCGGTTTGGGGGCAGACAGCTGTCGGTGTGACGCTGAGAAGGGCGGCATGAGAAAATGGGCGGGGCCCCGAATGATGCGGGCCTTTGTGCAGGCGATAAGGGTCGATCTGTCCGTCCGAACAGGCCAGTGCGCCAGCCGAGGGCTGGCGACGTCCCGGCGCGTCAAGGTCTTGCGTTAGATCCCGCAAAATCATCTTTGTCTCCTTGCCGCCAAAGTTTGGCGGCATTAAAACCTCGGCCAAGGCAGTGCTGGCCGTTCCACTCGTGGCGTTGCAAGCCGCAACACAGGTTCGCAGACCGGATGATATCCGGGGGCATTGCGGGTACTGTTCCGCTTCACTCGTTTTACCCCAGCGTCGGATTCAACATCGAACCCGACCCCGCCTCACGGTAAAAGGCCCCCTCGCTTTTACCGACAAAGAACCATGCGACTTTTGCCAATACGTCCTTTTCAATCGCTGCCAATATCGTCAAAAATTGGGCGTAAAAAAAACAGATTTCTTGGGTTTCATCGCTGAAATGGGGCGGAAAGGCGTCAAGACTTTGCAGCAATTGAGCGCATGGTGGTGTCTCGAAACTGGTAGAAATTCTCTGGCGGCGTCTCCGAGCATGTGA